>Ga0156180_1123_pt1 | contig 103119 bp, 97 predicted proteins | sample RifCSPlowO2_12_FD_107833 | JGI IMG/M metagenome (GOLD analysis project Ga0156180, IMG submission 107833) | Burkholderiales bacterium RIFCSPLOWO2_12_FULL_61_40
CATACCAAGCACGCTGGCAGACTGGGGACGCAGTGGCGTTCAGCGCAGTGAGGTTAAGGAGGAGCCCGCAGGGCGGGGGACACGAACGGAGCTGAATGCCACTGCGTCCCCAGTCCCGAAGTGCCAGAGCCCCGGTGTGCCGACCTTCATCTCACCGGTTCTGAAATTTGCCTTGGATATGGCTGCAATCAGTCTTTTAGAGTCATTCCGTTGCCAAGGCAGGAATGCCAATTTGCCCCAATTTCTTTGAGAAAAAACAGCCTCTAGCCCCCGTAGATACTGCGCAATCAGCTACTTAATTTATAGCAATCGAAGGCGGGACGCAGGCAGGGCAATCGCATCTCAATGGATAGCACGCCGACCTGCAGCACCTTTTCCATAGACGCGGGGGTCCAGCACGCGCGGTTGCGCTTGCACTGATGCGCGTCATTGAGCCGAGTGTGGCTCCGTGCGGAAGAAACATTCCGGGAGGATGGCGCCGGAAACGTATTCGATGGATCGCTCCTCCTCACGATGGAGGCCAAAGCTTGCGCAGTCCGACAGGAGGTTGTAGACGCTAGCCACGCGGCCATAGCGCCCGACCTCCAGTGCCAGGTCTCGCCGCTCCAAGGAAATGAGCGGAACCGGCACGATGTCGTAGGCCGGGGACAGCCGCCAGCCGCCTGGGGTGCGGAGCATGGCGTGGTTGCGCGGGTGGTCATCGTTGTTGGTGACCATCGCATTGAAGACCATGCGGCGGAACAGCTCCAGCCTGTCAGCGTCGGGCTTGACTGTATTGGCAACGCCGTGCAGGGTGTCCAGGAGCGCGAGTTTCCAGAGCACGCTCAGGAACGTGCCCAGGGCGATGCCGGGCTCGCCGGTCAATGCCGCAGGCCTGCGCCATATATGACCCGTTGAATTGGATAGTGGGTTGTTTTAGGCAATATCACCCATATCCGTCAAACCCTCGCTAAAAGCCATAAGGCACCAAACTCCATACGGTGGCGCCCTGGACGCCCTTGTGCCGTGGTTGCCAATGCAGCTTGGCCGTCTTCAGGGGATCGGCACGGTGTCAGCAAGGTGATGGCGTTGTCGCTGGGGAGCCAGTGCGACAAGGCCTGGCAGCCCGTGACATTGCAAATCTCATAGTCCGCGGTGAACTCTGAGCGGGTCAATCGCAGCGCTGCAACCTCCGCGATTTGGGGCGTGTATTCATACCAGCCATTTTTCAGTACCGCATCGTCCGGGGGCTCCATGCCCGCCGCCGAACCCCGCACCCGGGCTTTCGTGGCCACGAGGCGAGGGGGCACGGCCGGGTCTGGGCTTGCTTGCACCAGATAGTCTTCTTCCCAGCGCACCTTTTCAATGGAGTGGGTCCAGGCCAGCGTGACACGCTCGCCTGGCACAAAGACCGGCGCAGGCGGCGGGTCTGCTTGAGCGGACACCGCCAGTGCCAGACAAATGCCGAGGAGGCTGCTCACGCGGCGGCCCCAGTCTTAGCGGGCGGCGACCAGCGTGGCCTGCTGGCGGCTGCGCCAATAGTGCCAGGCCACAAAGGCGCCTACGCCGGCCAGACCCAGCTCGTCGGTCATGGGCAGTGCCACCACCAGCAAGCTGGCAGACGCAATGGCCACCACGCGCTCGGCCCAGTTCAGGCGGGCAAACAGGAAGCCGATGGCACCAGCGCCCCACATGGCAATGGCGACGAGGGCCTTGAACACAATCCACGTCGTGTCCATCCAGTCGCCGCTTTGCAGCATCAACGCCGGGCTGTACACCGCCATGAACGGCACGATAAAGCCCGCAATGGCGACACGAATCGCCTGCATGCTGATTTTCAAGCCGCTTTCACGCGCAATGGGGGCTGCCGCAAACGCGGCCAGCGCCACGGGGGGCGTCAGGTCGGCCATGATGCCGAAGTAGAAAACAAACATGTGCGAGACGATCAGCGGCACGCCCAGTTGCAGCAGCACAGGCGCTGCCAGCGAGCTGGTGATGATGTAGTTGGGAATGGTGGGAATGCCCATGCCCAGCACCAGGCAGGTGACCATGGTGAGAAAGAGGGCCAAAAACAGGCTTTTTTCACCAATCGCAATGATGTGTCCGCCCAGCTCGGCGGCCACGCCGGTCAGGTTGATCATGCCGATGATCACGCCCACCAGGGCGCAGGCAATGGCCACGGGCAGCGCGTGGCGTGCGCCGTCCACCAGCGCCGTCACGGCGAGTTGACGGGCATCGGCGCCCACGCGGCGGGCGTAGGTCAGGGCGATCAAGAGGGCCACCAGCACAAAGAAGGCGCCCACGCCAAACTGGAAGAAGCCCGAGCACGCCAGGCCCAGCAGCACCCAGAACAAGCCGCGCAAGGCCAGGCTCTTGACGCCGGTCAGCACCGCGGCACCAAAAATCAGGATGGCCGTCAGGCCCAGGCCCACCGTGCCCGAGAACAGCGGCGTGTAGCCTGAAAACAGCAGCGTCACCAATCCGGCCAGCGGGAGCAGCAGGTACCAGCGTTCGCGCACGGCGGTCCAGGGGTTCGGGCAGTCTTCCTTGGCCATGCCCAGCAGGCCTTTGTGGCCGGCTTCCAGGTGCACCATCCAGAAGGCGGTGACGAAATACAAAATGGCGGGAATGACGGCCGCCTTGACGATCTCGATGTAAGGCACGTTGATGGTTTCCGCCATGATGAACGCCACGGCGCCCATGACCGGCGGCATGATTTGCCCGCCCATGCTGGCCGTGGCCTCCACGCCCCCTGCAAACGCAGAGCTGTAGCCAAAGCGTTTCATCAGTGGGATGGTGAACTGGCCCGTGGTGACCACATTGGCCACGCCCGAACCGCTGATGGTGCCCATCAGGCCCGAGGAGATCACGGCCACCTTGGCCGGACCACCACGCGTATGGCCCACGGTGCCCAGCGCAAAGTCGGTGAAGAGCTTGATCATGCCGGCCTGCTCCAGAAAGGAGCCAAACAGGATGAACAAGAAGATGTAGGTGGACGACACATAGGTGGGTGTGCCGTAAATGCCCTCGGTGCCAAAACCCAGGGTGCTGACAATCTGGTCCAACCCAAAACCGCGGTGCGCCAAGGCCCCCGGCAGGTACTGGCCCAACATGCCGTAGAGCAAAAAGCTGGCGCAAATCACCGGCAAGCCCCAGCCCATGGCGCGTCGGGCCGCCTCAAACACCAGCGCCACCGTGACCACGCCGATCACCCAGTCGGCGGTGGTGAGCTCACCCGCGCGCTGGGTCAGGTCGGCCTCAAACACCCATTGGTACAGGCCAAAGGCGAAGCCGGTCAGGCCCAACACCCAACCCAGGGCACGCCAGAAGGCTGAGCGTCCGCCCATGGGCGGGTGGATGGCAAAAATCATCAGCAGCACAAAGCCGACGTGAATGGCGCGGATGACCAGGCTGGACAGCGGGTGAAACGCGGCCATCCAGAGTTGGTAGCTCGAAAACAGAATGGCGATCCAGAAAATAGCGCCTGTCAGTGGCGCGCGCGATGTCTCATCGGAACTGGTGTTGGGTTCGTTCATGGGTGCCTCTTGATGAAGGGGGCGAACCGACCCCGCCGTGGGGGTCGGTTCGGAGGAAGGAGGTTAAGCGTGCTTACTTGACCAGGCCCACTTCTTTGTAATAGCGCTCGGCACCGGGGTGCAGGGGAATCGGCATGCCCTTGATGGCGTTCTCACGCTTGATGACCTTGGCCGAATTGTGGGCCGCGTACAGTGAGTTCAGGTTCTCGTACATGGACTTGGTCATCTGGTAAGCCAACTCGTCCGACACCCCCGAGTGGGTCACCAAAAAGTTGGGAATCGCGGCCGTGGCAATGTCCGTGGTCTGACCGGTGTACGTATTGGCCGGAATGACGGCGGTCTGGTAAGCCGCATCACCCACCTTGGCCACCACATCGGCGGGCACCGGAATCACGATGATCTTCACCGCAGTGGCCAAATCACGGATCGACGCCACGCCCAGTCCGGCGGACTGCAAGGTCGCATCGAGCTGGCGGTTCTTCATCAACTCCACGGACTCGCCAAACGCCAGATACTCCACCTTGGCCAGGTCGGCGTAATTGATCCCAGCCGCTTTGAAAATGGCGCGGGCATTCAACTCGGTGCCCGATTTGGCCGCCCCCACGGAAATGCGCTTGCCCTTCAAATCAGCCAGCGTCTTGATGCCGGAATCCGCTCCGGCCACGATCTGGATGTAATTGCTGTACGTGCCCGAGAGGCCACGCAGCTTGTCCAGTTTTGTCTTGAAGCCCGCTTCTTCTTTGCCCTGCCAGGCGTCAGACACCGAGTCGGCCAGCGCCAGCGCCAACTCACCGCGCCCGGCCTGCAGCAGGTTGAGGTTTTCCGCGGAGGCTTTGGTGACCTGTGCGGTGGAGCGCACATTGGGAATGGCCTTGGCATAGATCTGGGACAGGGCCACGCCCATGGGGTAATACACGCCGCTTTGGCCGCCCGTCAGCACGTTGACGAACTGTTGTTGGGCCAGGGCGTGGCTCGCTCCGGCGACGATCAGGGCGCTGGCGAGTAGGTGTTTCAGTTTCATTGTTGTCTCCATCAGGTTGTGTTTATGACGCCGTGTTGCGTTCACGGCAGCTTTGTCTACGCAATATGCTTGCCAAGGCGTGATCCGCGCCAAGTCATTGATTTCATTGGGCGCGCGGGCCGATGGTGTGCGGTTTTCCGGAATTCAGGCGCGGTCTTGGCTGGTCGCCCGCACGCGCTGGCTGTTGCACTCATCGCGTCATCACCAGGCACTCGGGGGTGAGTTCGGCGCACCGGTTCACACCCAGCATGGCCATGTTGCGGTCCACCTCGTCGCGCAGCAGCGAGATGGCGTGCAGCACGCCGGCCGTGGACGCCACGGCGGCGGCGTAGTTGAAGGGGCGGCCCACAAAAACCATGCGCGCGCCCAGGGCCAGCGCCTTGAGCACGTCTGAGCCGCGGCGAAACCCGCTGTCAATCAGCACCGGCATGTCGCCCACGGCCTGCACCACCGGGGCCAGCAGACGCAGCGGGGAAGCCGCACCGTCCAATTGACGCCCGCCATGGTTGGACAGGATGATGGCGTCGGCCCCGTGCGCCTGGGCCTTGCGCGCATCGGCCACGCTGAGAATGCCCTTGATGACCAGCGGCCCCGGCCATTGTCGGCGAATCTGCGCCAGATGGCCCCAATTCAGGTGATCCCGGGCCGAGAAATCGCGCTGCACATGCCTGGACACAATGGGCGCGCCACGGGTGGCAAACGAGTTTTCAAAATGCGGCATGCCGTGGTTCAGCCAGGTGCGCAGCAACGTGCCCACCAGCCAGGACGGGCGGGTGAGGCCGTCCCAGGCCAGGCGCAGACTGGGGTGCAACGGGGTGGAGAATCCGGTGCGCACATTGTTCTCCCGGTTGGCGGCCACGGGAATGTCCACCGTGACGACCAGTGTCTTGAACCCCGCCTGCGCCACCCGGGCCACCAGGGCCTCGATGCGCGCCGGGTCGCCTGGCAGGTAGGCCTGAAACCAGGTGCTGGGGGCGGCCTGGGCCACGGTTTCCATGGGTATCAGGGAGGTGCCGCTCATGATCGAGACGATGCCCGCCTGGCTGGCGGCCTCCGCCAGCACCAAGTCGCCCCGGTAGGTGGACAAGGCATGAATGCCCATGGGCGCAATGCCAAAAGGGCTGCTGTAACGCTGGCCAAACAGCTCCACCGCCTGGCTGCGTTGGGACACATCCACCAGCGTGCGGGTGGTGAAGCCGTAGTCGTCAAATACGCTGCGGTTGTCCTGGAGCGAGCGGTTGTCTTCGGCGGCGCCGGCAATGTAGCCAAAAATCGGGCGCGGCAGCTGGCGGCGTGCCTTTGCCTCGAAGTCCGTCAGGCACAGCACATCGCGCAGCACGCGAGGCAGCCGCTGGCTGCGGGCAAGGCTGGGGGGCTGGGTCACATTCCGGGCGTGCGAGGGGGTTGAATCGGTCATGGGAGGGTGTGGCGCGTGAATGAAGTCACCGCACTGTAAAACCGCTTTTTGTTTCCACAAAGCGATATATTTGAAAGAATATCGTTCGACAAAAAGAAACAAGATCATGACTCAGCCCACGCTCAAGCAACTCGAAGCGTTTTACAGCGCCGCCACCTGCGCCAACTTTGCCACGGCGGCTGAGCGCCTGCACCTGTCGGTGTCATCCTTGTCCAAACGGCTGGTAGAACTGGAACTGGCGTTGGGGCATACGCTGTTTGACCGCAGCGGCCACCGGGCGGTGTTGAGTGCCGCCGGCACCCGCTTGCTGGCCCCCGCCCTGTCGGTGCTGGACGCCGTGGCCGCCTTGCAGGGGACCTTCAGCGCGGCGGCGGGGCTCAGCGGCCGTTGTCGCTTCGGCGTGGGCGAGTTGTCGGCACTGACCTGGCTGCCTCGTTTTGTGGCCCGCATCCGAGAGCAGCACCCCGGCTTGTTGGTGGAACCTTGTGTGGATGTGGGGGCGGTGCTGGAGCGCCGGGTCGAAAAAGGCGAGCTGGACTTTGCCGTGATTGCTGGTCGTTCATCAAGCAGCCAGATGCTGTCCCAGCCGGTGGGTGTGGCCAGGTTTGCCTGGATGGCCGCGCCGCAGGTGGCTGGTCCGGACGGCTGGCTCACCCCCGCACTGCTGCAGCGCTGGCCGCTGATCACGCTGCCGGCCGGGGCCGGAACCACCCGCATTCTGGATGACTGGATGCTGGCGCAGGGGTTCACGCTGGCGCCGCTCCAGCGCATTGAATGCAATCATTGGGCGGCCATTGCCGGCATGCTGCGCGAAGGTTTGGGGATTGGGTTTTTGCCGGAATGCTGGGCCAGCGCCCCGGCCAGCACGCGGCCGCTTCAGGTGCTGGCCAGCCAGCCGCCGCTGGCATCCTTGCACTATGCGTTCCAGTGGCGGCGGGATGATTGCCGTGAACTGATCCGGGTGATGCGCGAGTTGGTAAGCCCTTGCGTGGATTTCTCCGCCCCCGTGTGAGGCGCCTCAAGTCACGGGGCGATAGCGGGTGGGGTCAATGGCGTAGCGGGCGACTTTGTCGTACAGGGTTTTTCGTGGCAGCTTGAGGCGTTCAGCCGCCAGGGTGACACTGCCCGCGTGGGCCATCAGGGCCTGGACAATCAGGTGTTTTTCAAAAACCTCCAGCTGCAGCGACAAGGCCGGCGCATCGGTGATCCCGGTACTTGACGGGCTGACGTCGCCCTCAAGCCCCAGACACAGGCGGTCTGCCACATTTTTCAGCTCTCGCACATTGCCGGGCCAGTCGTGGCCCTGCCAGGCGGCCATTTGCACCTCGCTCCAGCGCGGTGCGGGGACGCCATAGCGGTTAGCGGCGTGGCGCACAAGGTGGGCCATCAGCAGGGGGATGTCCTCGCGCCGCTCTCGCACCGGGGGCAGGGTGATGCTGGCCACATGCAGCCGGTAATACAGGTCGGCACGAAAGCGGCCCAGCTCGGACTGGATTTTCAAGTCGTCCTTGGTGGCGGCGATCACCCGGCAGTCAATCGAAATCGACTCGTTGCCGCCCAGCCGCTCCAGTCGGCGTTCCTGCAATACACGCAGCATCTTGACCTGCTGGGACAAGGGCAAGCTCTCGATTTCATCCAGAAACACCGTGCCACCCCGGGCGTGTTCCAGTTTGCCAATGCGCTTGCGGGCCGCACCGGTGAAGGCGCCCGCCTCATGGCCAAACATTTCGCTTTCAAAAATGGATTCCGGCAGTGCGCCGCAGTTAATGGCCACAAACGGCCCGCGCCGCCCCGAGGCTTTGTGCAGCGCATGCGCCACCACCTCTTTGCCGGTGCCGGTTTCGCCCTGAATCAAGACGTCCACCTGCGTGGGGCCCAGGGCGGCAATGCGGCGCTTGGCCTCTTTCATGGCCGGCGTCTGTCCAATCAGGTCACTGTCACTCTGGGCGGCGAGCAGGGCCTGCAAGCGCCGGTTCTCCAGCACCAGATGGCGCTTTTCAAGCGCCCGGCGAGTCACCTCGGTGAGCCGGTCCGACGAGAACGGCTTTTCCAGAAAATCATAGGCACCGTTGTGCATCGCGTCCACCGCCATGCGAATGTCGCCATGGCCGGTCATCAGAATCACGGGCACCTCGCTGTCCAGCGCCCGCACCTGGCGCAACAACTCGAAACCGTCGGCACCGGGCAGGCGGATGTCGCTGATCACGGTATCGGGCTGGTGGCTGGCCAGGCATTGCAGCGCCGCCTCGGCGTCTGTGGCGGTTAGCACGGTCATGCCGGCCAGACTCAGGGCCTGTTCGGCGCCCAGCAGCACCAGCGGATCATCTTCAACAAGCAACACAGTCATGGCTGAATTATTCATGTTCAGGAGCCCGGCGCAAAGTCAGGTCGAAACGGGCGCCGGGCTCGGCGTTACAGGCGCTCAGGGTCGCCCCCATTTCATTCACGATGGTTTGTGACAGGGCCAGGCCCAACCCCAGTCCTTTGCCGCTGGGCTTGGTGGTGAAAAACGGCTCAAACAGGTGGGCCCGCACCTGCGGGCTCAGGCCCGGGCCGTGGTCCCGAACCGACAGCGTGACCTCCGCCGCCGTGGCGCTGAGTTGAATGTCGAGCTGGCGCAGCGCTTGATCCTCCATGGCGTCAATGCCGTTGCGAATCAGGTTGAGCAGCACTTGCTCCAGGCGGATGGAGTCGCCAAAGACCCACAGCGACGTGCTGGGCGCGTGGATGCGCGCGCCGGCCGCGTGCCGGTGCGGCTCCACCAACATCAGGGCGCTGGAAATCACGCCTGACAGGGGCACCGGCTGCAGCCGCGCCGGTTCTTTGCGGGCAAAGGCCTTGAGTTCGCCCACGATGCTGCCCATGCGGTCGCACAGGCCCCCGATGAGTCTGAGGTTGCTGCTGGCGGCACCCGGGTTGTCACGGTTCAAAAAGGCGCCGGCGTTGTCTGCCAAGGTGCGCAGCGCAGCCAGGGGCTGGGAGATTTCATGGCTGATGCCCGCCGCCATTTGCCCCAGCAAGGCCAGCTTGCCTGTCTGAACGGCCGTGTCATTGGCTGCGGTTAACTCGGCCGTGCGGGTGGCAATGCGTTGCTCCAGTTCGGCCACCACCTGCGCCAGCTCGTGCCGGGCCGCAAGCCGCTCGGCGCGCCGACGCCGAAACTGCCAGCCCAACGCGGCCCCGGCCAGCGTCAGCGCCATCATCAGGCCCACCATGCCGGCAACCAGCAGGCCCTGGCTGACGGCGTGGCGTGGGTCCGAGAACAGCAGCAATTGCCAGCCCAAGCTGTCAATGGGGCGGCCCTGGACCAGGAATTCCTGTCGATCGGCCAGCAGGATTTGCCCCTGACGCCCTGGCATTGGGCCCACAGGGGTGCGAAGCGGATGCTGCACAATGTCGCCATATTGCCGGGTGCGCTGCAACTCGGCCAGTGCCACGGCGGAGAGGGTGTCCAGACTGCGGTAGCGCCATAGCGGCTGGGCCGACAAAAAAAGCACGCCAAAGCGGTCCGCCAGAGCCAGGGGCGTGTTGCTGCGCACCCAGCTGTCCTCAATCGCGGTCAGGTCAATCTTGACGGCTACCACGCCCAGCACCTGGTTGCCCGACCGGATGGGCGCCGCAATGAACGCGCCCGGCTCGCCGGTGGTGACGCCAATGGCATAAAACACCCCGGTTTTGCCCGCCATCGCTTCCTGGAAATAGGGGCGAAACGCATAGTTGAATCCCACAAAACTATCGGGCCGCTGCCAGTTGCTGGCGGCCCGGGTCAGGCCCTGGGAATCAAGCAGGTAGGCAAAGCTCACACCGGTTCGGCCTTGGGCAAAGCTGAGGTAATGGTTGGCGGCACGGAGGCGGGCGGGGGAGTCCGGTGATTGCAGCAGCGCCACCAGCGAGGCCTCGGCCCCGAGCAGGGCGGGCAGGTTGGTGAAGCGCGCCACTGCGTTCAACAATTCACGGGTGTGGTATTCAATCTGGGCGGTGCCCTCGGTCTGCATCTCGTCCAGCGCACGCTGGTGGGCCACCGTATAACCCAGCCACGCCGCCGCCAGCACCAGCACGGCGGCGACCACCAAGGCGCGGGAGAGCGACAACACGCTGGAACGGGGGGTGCAGGCGGTCATGGGCAGCAGCCGGGGGCAAGAAGGGCAAGGGTGCCAGAGTCAAGCAGCACACGCTTCATTACGGGTTTGATTCGGGGGTGGATTTTAAAATTCGGTCGGAGCTTCTGGCAGGAGCAGGCATCCCCAACACCTGTCATTAAGTATCACCGATTTGCCGAAGCCAGCCGGGGTCCAGGGGCAGAGGCGCGCTGGTTGTTCCCGATACCTCACCCTGCCTGGTCGGATGGCGCCTCAATTCCTTCTTCAAATCCGCCTGAAAATGCCTCTCGCAGGAAGCCGACAAAGGCGGTGACGGCGCGCGGCACATGCGGCGAATAGGGGCGGATCGCGTAGAGCTGTTCGGCAAACGCGCCGACGGGTTTCCACTGCGGCAGTACCTGCATCAGTTTGCCCGCGCGCAAGCTGGCCTGGGCGCTGAAGTCGGGCAAGAGTGCAATGCCCAGCCCAGTCAGCGCCGCATCCCGCAGGGCCTCGCTGTTGTTGGCCGAGAGCGAGCCCGACACGGGAACGGTCACCCGCTGTGCGACCTGATCGCCCGCTGCCTTGGCGGCTCTTGTGGGGTTGCGTTGCTCAAAGGTCCAGACCGGCGCATCGTGGGCGCGGGGGTAATGCAGGCAGTTGTGCGTGCGCAGATCCTGCGGAGATTGGGGCTCGCCATGGCGGCGCAGGTAGCTGCGCGTGGCCACCAGCACGGAGTGGGTGGCGCACAGGGTCCAGGCCACATGGGTGTCGGGCGGGGCGGCCGTGTGGCGTATGGCCAGATCAAAACCCTCGATCGTCATGGAGGCCAGCCGGTCGGACATGTCCAGCTCCAGGCGCACCTCCGGGTAGGCGCGCAAAAAGTCGGCCAGGCGCGGCACCAGTTGCTGGCGTGCCAGCGCCACGGGCGCCGTCACCCGCAGCAGGCCGCGCGGCGCACCGGCCAGGTCGCGCACCTCGGCAAAGCGCTGCGCGATGTGCTCGAACTGCATCTGGGTGTCGTCCACCAGGCGCTGGCCCGCTTCGGTGAGTTGCACGCTGCGCGTGGTGCGCCGCACCAGCGCCACGCCCGCGCTGCGTTCCAACTCGGCCATGTGCTGGCTCATGGCCGCCTTGCTCACGCCCAGCCGGGCCGCGGCGGCCGTGTAGCTGCCCTGCTGCGCCAGCACGGTGAGCCAATGCAAGTGGCTCCAGAGCGCGTTTGTCTTTGGTTCGTTCATGGGCGCTATTGTTCACCAATTTGAACAATCAATTCAAGTTGGCGGTCTTGTAGCGACTGGGTTGCATCCCTACACTGCGGGCTTCAACCACCGAGACACCCCATGCCCCACACCGCTGATTCCACCGAAGTTGCCCAGTACATCCACGGCGCCCGCACTGCCGGCACCGGCACCCGTACCCAAGCCGTTTACAACCCCGCCACCGGCGCGGTCAGCCGCCAGGTGCGCCTGGGCAATGTCGACGACGTCAATGCAGCAGTGGCTGCGGCGCAAGCGGCCTTCCCCAAGTGGGCCGACACGCCCCCCATCCGCCGCGCCCGTGTGCTGTTCAAGTTTTTGGAACTGCTCAACCAGCACAAGGACGAATTGGCCCGCCTGATCACCGCCGAGCACGGCAAGGTGTTCACCGACGCCCAGGGCGAGGTGGCGCGCGGCATTGATATCGTCGAATTTTCCTGCGGTATTCCCCAGTTGCTCAAGGGTGACTTCACCGACCAGGTTTCCACCGGCATCGACAACTGGACCCTGCGCCAGCCCCTGGGCGTGGTGGCGGGCATCACCCCGTTCAACTTCCCCGTGATGGTGCCGATGTGGATGTTCCCCGTGGCCATTGCGGCGGGCAACACCTTTGTGCTCAAACCCAGCCCGATCGACCCCAGCGCCAGCCTGTATCTGGCCGACTTGCTCAAGCAAGCAGGCCTGCCCGATGGTGTGTTCAACGTGGTGCAGGGCGACAAGGAAGCCGTGGACGCGCTGTTGGTGCACCCTGATGTCAAGGCCGTGAGCTTTGTCGGCTCCACCCCTATTGCCAACTATATCTACGAGACCTGCGCCCACCACGGCAAACGGGTGCAGGCCCTGGGCGGCGCCAAGAACCACATGGTGGTGATGCCCGATGCCGATGTCGACCAGGTGGTGGATGCCTTGATCGGTGCCGGTTACGGCTCGGCCGGCGAGCGCTGCATGGCCATCAGCGTGGCGGTGCTGGTGGGCGATGTGGCGGACAAAGTAGTGGCCAAGCTGACCGAACGCACCCAGACCCTGAAAGTGCTCAACGGCACCAACCTGGCCGCCGAAATGGGCCCCATCGTGACCCCGGCAGCCCATGCCCGCATCACCGGCTACATCGAGCAGGGCGTGAAGGAGGGCGCGCAACTGCTGGTGGATGGCCGCAGCTTCAACGGCGCATCGGCGGGGGAGGGCTGCGCGCAGGGATTCTGGATGGGCGGCACGCTGTTTGACCATGTCAGCACCGACATGCGTATCTACAAAGAGGAAATCTTTGGCCCCGTGCTGGCCTGTGTGCGTGTGGCCGACTTTGCCAGCGCGCTCCAACTCATTAACGACCATGAATTCGGCAATGGCGGGGCCTGCTTCACCCGTGACGGCAATGTGGCCCGGGAGTTTTCACGCCGTGTGCAGGTGGGCATGGTGGGCATCAACGTTCCGATTCCCGTGCCTATGGCCTGGCACGGCTTTGGCGGCTGGAAACGCAGTCTGTTTGGCGATATGCACGCCTTTGGCGAAGAGGGTGTGCGCTTTTACACCAAGCAAAAATCCATCATGCAACGCTGGCCCGAGAGCATTGGCAAGGGCGCGGAGTTTGTGATGCCTACGGCGAAGTAGTTGCCTGACGTTCGTGGGTCGGGAGGTTTGCTACAACGGCAGTGCTTGAGCGTATTTGTCCAGCGCTTGCAGGACGTTCCCTGGTTTTAGCATCTCCCGCGCCAACTTTTGCGCTGGATTGTTTTCCTCCGGTTGCATCAACTCGGACAACGCTTTTCGGTTGTTGGCTGCTTTATTTATTTCGGACGGGTCTATCGTGGCAGAAAGGCTGTACAGCGCATAAGCAAGCGCACGACTTGCAACGACGCCCAGGCCGTTGGCGTACATCACGCCGAGATTGCACTGGGCTGCGGCATTCCCCTGCGCGGCAGCCAGCCGGAACCACTTCACCGCTTCCTGGAAGTCCTGTGGCACGCCTTGGCCGTTGGCGTACATCAGGCCGAGGTTGGCGTGGGCGTTGGCATCCCCTTGCGCGGCAGCAAGCCAGTGCCACTTCACTGCTTCCTGGTAGTCCTGTGGTACGCCTTGGCCGTTGGCATACATCAGGCCGAGGTTGAACTGGGCGTCGGCATCCCCCTGCTTAGCAGCAAGCCGGTACCATTTCGCCGCTTCCTGGTAGTCCAATGGCACGCCTTGGCCGTTGGCGTACATCACACCGAGGTTGAACCGGGCGTCGGCCCGCCCCTGCTCAGCAGCCAACTGATACCACTTCACCGCTTCCTGGTAGTCCTGTTGCGCGCCTTGGCCGTTGGCGAGCATCACACCGAGTTTGAACTGGGCGTCGGCGCGCCCCTGCTCGGCAGCCAGCCGGTGCCACCTCACCGCTTCTTTGGAGTCCTGTGGCACGCCTTGGCCGTTGGCGAGCATCACACCGAGGTTGAATTGGGCGGCGGCATTCCCCTGCGCGGCAGCCAGCCGGTGCCACTTCACCGCTTCTGGGTAGTCCTGTGGCACGCCTTGGCCGTTGGCGAGCATCACACCGAGGTTGGACTGGGCGTCGGCCCGCCCCCGCTCAGCGGCCGGCCGGTACCACTTCACGGCTTCCTGGTAGTCCTGTGGCACGCCTTGGCCGTTGGCGTACATCACACCGAGGTTGAATTGGGCGGCGGCATGTCCCCGCTCAGCGGCCAGACGGTACCACTTCACCGCTTCTGGGTAGTCCTGTGGCACGCCTTGGCCGTTGGCGTACATCACCCCGAGGTTGGACTGGGCGGCGGCATTTCCCTGCTCAGCAGCCAGCCGGTACCACTTCACCGCTTCTTTGGAGTCCTGTGGCACGCCTTGGCCATCGTCGTACCTGCGTCCGAGGTTGAACTGGGCGGCGACATTTCCCTGCTCAGCAGCCAGCCGGTACCACTTCACCGCTTCCTGGTAGTCCTGTGAAACACCTTGGCCGTTGGCGTATGTCACACCGATGTTGAACTGGGCGGCGGCATGCCCCTGCTCAGCCGCCAGCCGGTGCCACTTCACCGCTTCCTTGTAGTCCCGTGGCACACCTTGGCCGTTGGCGTATATCACCCCGAGGTTGAACTGGGCGTCGGCATCCCCCTGCTCGGCAGCCAGCCGGTACCACTTCGCCGCTCCTTTGTAGTCCTGTGAAACGCCTTCGCCGTTGGCGTACATCAGGCCGAGATTGAACTGGGCGTCGACATCCCCCTGCTCAGCCGCCAGCCGGTACCACTTCACCGCTTCCTGGTAGTCCCGTGGCACACCTTGGCCGTTGGCGTACATCACACCGAGGTAGGCCTGGGCCTGCGCCTGCCCCAGACTTGCAAATGGCTTGAATTCCTGCAAAGCCGTTGTGTAGTCCCTATTTGCATACGCTGCAACACCCTCGTCCAATCCTGCTGACGCGACTCCAGGGATCAACAAGGTGAGGCTTATGCCGAGTGCGATGCATTGGATGGGGAGTTGGAATTTCATTTTTTATCTCGAAGGTATCAATCTATAACTTCAGATTATTGATGCGACCGGGTCAAAATGAAAATCTCAAAATGGTCGATTAGTTGACTCCCCCCAACGTGGCATGTGAAGCAAACTATCCAGCACTGCCAGGCATCACAGCGACCCTGCGCTTCTTGACGATCACCACCGGAGCAGGGGTGTCTTTGCGAGCCGCCAGCCGGGTCGGGGACTCTCCTGAAAACTTTGGATCGAATGCCGCAGGCTCCTTGGGTGCATTGGCCACCGCCTTGGCGATCTCCCGGGTTTTCAAGGGCGTGATGTGGTCACCCACCACCTGCACATACTGGTTTTCAGCCGTAATGGCAAGCGCACCCACCTGCATGCCCTTGCTCACACTGCCAAGCAGTTTCAGCGCGTCACCTTGCGGGCGCTCATAGGTGTACCTGGACCAGGCCAACCTGCCAAGGACAACCCTCCAGCCCGGCTTGCGCCGTTTCTGGGGTGATGGACTGTTGAGGGGATACGACTCCGGGGAACGCTGAACTGGCATCAGGGAAGTGATTTTGGTGGATGGATCAAAGGCATATTGTCGTGGATGCAGGCAAACAGCGTCTACGGAAAGTCGTGTGGCAACTGGCGTTGTACTGTTTCGGCCGGTGGGGTGTGCTACATGCTATTGATTTTGTAGCTACTTGCGCAGTATCCACGGGGGCTTGAGGCTATTTTAGCTTCCATTACACATTGGACACGGTGTACATCGTGAACGGCAGCACATCCTGGCTTTTTCCCCGCCCCTTGCGGCCTTGCAGCACCTGGGTCATGGCTTCGCACAGGTGCCGGGCCATCCACTCGCGCGGGTGTGAGAGCACTACGGTGGCCTGGCCTTCCACCAGGGCCTGGCGGGTGATGTCTGTGAGGTCATGGCACACCGTCACCATGTCGGGAATGGCGGCCTCCTTGAGCGCTTCGATCACGCCTTCAATTCCCCCACCGGCCACATACACCCCCACCAGGTCCGGGTGGCAGTGCAGCAACTCTAGCGTGGCCGATTGCGCCAGCGCCACGTCTTCCAGGCTCACCAGGGTTTCCAGCACCTGAAAGTCCGGGGCGTTCTCGCGCAGGTACGAGCGAAAGCTGATCTCGCACTGTTCCTGGCACAGGTAGCGGTGGCTGCCCAGAACCAGGCCGATCTTGCCGGGGCGCCTGCATAGCTTGGCCATGGACCAGGCGGCGGTGCTACCCATCTTGCGGTTGTCTATGCCGACATAGCCGGCCACGGAAGGCGCGGTCAGGTCGGTCACAAAAGCAAACACCGGCACCCCTTGGGCGCTCAGCGTTTCAATCGCCTGGTTGATGACCGGGTGGTCCGCCGCCACCAGTGCCACCGCGTCCACGCTGCGGCCCATTGCGCCTAAGCGTTCTGCCACTTTGCGGGGGGTGAAGTCGTCCATGAACTCGACCACGGCGGAGTTCAAAGGCGCGGGCATGGCCTGCACCGCCTGGCGCAGGGCCTGGGCCAGTTCTTTGTAGAAGGGCGAGCGCTGGCTTTGCAGCAAAAAGCCCAGCTTGCGCGTGCGCTGCTGCTCGCTGATGCGCCGCTGGATCAGGCCCGCGCGGCGAAAGCCCACACGCTCGGCGGCGTCCAGCACGCGCTGCGCCGTGTCCGGCCGCACGGCAGCCCGGCGGTTGATGACACGGTCCACCGTGGCCACGCCTACGCCAGCGGCTTTGGCAACGTCTTCCATCGTGGGTTCAGCCATGGGGAAACTCCATTTGATTCTGTTTGATAGATCTATCAATGAGTGCCAATACCAGCTTGATAGACGTGATACCGGGTGCAGCCAAATCATTGACCATCTGCACCTGAAAAACAATAATTTGCCTGGCTCTTTGCAGTGCAATGGCTGATTCTAGTAGCTATCAAAATTTGATAGATCTTGTTCAACACCCGGAGACTTCTATGAAAATTGCACTCGATCCGTACATGATTCGCCACCTGACCTTGGCGGACCTGTGCCGTGCCACGGCCGAGCTGGGCTATGACCAGATCGAACTGTCACCCCGTTCTGATTTTCTGGACTGGTGGGTGATGCCGCGTGCCACCCAAGAGCGCATGGCCGCCTTCAAGGCCGCGATGAAAACCCACAGCGTGGGCCTGGCGAGCTTGCAGCCCATGTACCGCTGGGCCAGCCCTTTTGAAGACGAACGCCAGTGGGCCATGCGCTGCTGGAAGAAGGCCATCGAGGTGGCCGTGGAAATGGACTGCGGCCTGATGATCAGCGAGTTTGGCCGCGGTGCCTCGCCCGAGCGTTCGGTGGGGGAGCGCCCCGGTGCCAACACCAAGGAAATGTGCGAGGCCGCCTGGTTCCGTTCCATGGACGAGCTGCTGCCCATTCTGGAACGCGAAGGCATCACGCTGTCGGTGGAGCCGCATCCCGAGGACTGGATTGAGCAGATGCAACCCGCCTGCGACATCGTGAAAAACATCGGATCGACGGCGCTGCGCCTGTCCTATATCGCCCCCCACACCTTCTACTACGGCGACGACATGGCCGCCATGCTGCGGGAGGCCGCGCCCCTGCTGGCCCATGTGCGCGTGGCCGATACCTTTAACCACAAGAAGAGCAGCCAGCTGCGCTACATCGTCAACCCGCCCGGCTCCAGCCAGACCCGCGTGCACCAGCACCTGGACATGGGGCAGGGCGAGATCGATTGGGAGCTGTTCTTCGCCACGCTGGGCGCGGTGGGCTTTGACGGTGTGATGTCCAGTTGCGTGTTCGCCTGGGAAGAGCGCGCCGAAGACTCCAGCCGCTTCATGCGCGCAGAGATGCAGCGCTACATCGACCGCCACTTCAAGCCCCGGGCCTGAAGTGTCTCCACACATATTGCAATTGAAAGGAATCCCATGGGAATGAATATTGGATGCGCCCCCTGCTGCTGGGGCGTGGATGACGTGAAGAACCCGCACCTGCCGGATTGGAAACTGGTGCTGCAAGAGGCCGCCGCCGCAGGCTACAAAGGCATTGAACTGGGCCCCTATGGCTACATTCCGCTGGAGGTGGACCTGGTGCGCCAGGAGCTGGGCAAGAGTGGTTTGAGCATCACGGCAGGCACCATCTTCGACGACCTGGTGTCCCCCGCCAACCTGCCCAGCCTGCTGAAACAAACGCGTGAAATCTGCGCGCTCATCAAGCAGCTACCGCAGTTGCCCACCGAGGCGGGCCAGCGCTTTGCCGTGCCCTATCTGGTGGTGATGGACTGGGGCCACACCGAGCGCGACTATGCCGCGGGCCACTCTGACCGGGCACCGCGTTTGTCCGCGCCGCAATGGGCGGCCATGGTCTCGCACATCCGCCAGATCGCCACGCTGGCGTGGGCAGAGTTTGGCGTGCGTGCGGTGATCCATCCCCATGCCGGGGGTTACATCGAATTCGCCGACGAGATCGACCAGATCGTGGCCGACATTCCGCAGGAGGTTGCGGGCCTGTGCCTGGACACCGGCCACCTCTACTACGCCGGCATGGACCCGGTGGAGTGGCTGACCAAACATGCGAGCCGCCTGGACTATGTGCACTTCAAGGACATTGATGCGCAGGTGTTCCAGCAGGTGCTGGGCGAGCACATTGCCTTCTTCGCGGCGTGCGCGCGCGGCGTGATGTGCCCCATCGGCAAGGGGGTGATCGACTATGCGCGGGTGCGCCAGGCGCTGCTGGACATAGGCTACAGCGGCTACATCACGGTCGAGCAGGAGCGCGACCCGCGCCATGCCGACACCAGTTTGCGCGACGTGGCCGCCAGCCGCGCCTTTTTGCAGTCCACCGGCTTCCACTGAACCACACAGGAGACACACAATGATCACAGGAGCTTCTATGCGTTCGGGCCCCATTCCCTGGGCCATGGTGGGTGGCGGCGCCGGAAGCCAGATTGGCTACATCCACCGCTCGGCGGCGCTGCGCGACGGCACCTTCCAACTCGTGGCGGGCGCGTTTGACATCGACCCCGAGCGCGGCCGCACCTTCGGCCAGAGCCTGGGCCTGCCGCCTGAGCGCTGCTACAGCGACTACAGCGCCATGTTCGCCGCAGAGGCCCAGCGGCCGGACGGCATTCGCGCGGTGTCCATTGCCACTCCCAATGGCACCCACTTCGCCATCTGCAAGGCCGCGATGGAAGCAGGCATCCATGTGGTGTGCGAAAAACCGCTGTGCTTCACCACCGCAGAAGCCGAGGAGCTGCTGGCACTGTCGCGCCAACACCGGCGCATCGTCGGTGTGACCTATGGCTATGCCGGCCACCAACTGATTGAGCAGGCGCGCGAAATGATTGCGCGCGGTGACCTGGGCGACATTCGCATCGTGCAGATGCAGTTTGCCCACGGCTTCCACAACGAGGCCGTCGAGGCCGCCAATCCGGCTGCGCGCTGGCGCATGGACCCCAAGTTCGCAGGCCCCAGCTACGTGCTGGGCGACATCGGCACGCACCCGCTGTACCTCTCGGAAGTGATGCTGCCAGAGCTGAAGATAGAGCGCCTGATGTGCTCGCGCCAAAGCTTCGTGAAAAGCCGTGCGCCGCTGGAAGACAACGCCTTCACCCTCATGCAGTACCAGGGCGGTGCCGTGGGCTACGTGTGGTCCTGCGCGGTCAATGCGGGTTCCATGCACGGCCAGAAGATCCGCGTGATCGGCTCCAAGGCCAGCCTGGAATGGTGGGACGAGCGCCCCAACCAGATGCGCTTTGAAATCCAGGGCCAGCCCGTGCAGATTCTGGAACGCGGTATGGGCTACCTCCATGCCAATGCGCTGCAGGACGACCGCATTGGCGGAGGCCACCCCGAGGGTCTGTTCGAAGCCTGGTCCAATCTGTACTACCGTTTTGGCATGGCCATGGAAGCCACGGACCGCGGTGACGTGGACCTGCTGGCGACGCTGCGTTATCCCGATATCCATGCTGGTATAGAAGGCGTGCGGTGGGTAGAAAACTGCGTGCGCTCCGCCGATGCAGGCGCCGTCTGGGTGGACTACGTGTGAGTTCGACCCGTCCCCGCGTCCATCACCTCAACTAACACCCTCTGGCCTCCTCCAGAAACAAGGTGGCTTGAGATTTGACGCCAATGTGCACCGCCTCCCAAATCTGGACCGGAAAGTCCGGCGGCAGGATGGCCTGCACACGGCTCAGGGCTGCGTTCACCGCTTCGGTCATCGCCAGCATTTTTTGCCACACGCCGCCTGCACCGCAACTTTGTGCCAGGGTGAGCCAGTGCCGCGCCTGGATTTCGCGCATTTTGTAATGTGCATTTTTTGAACGTATAGCCATGGCCAGCTTGGCTTTGTGAATCGATACCAGATTGGGCCCGTGTCCGATGATGGGCCAGGCGGAGAGCACGTCATACAAAGGCGTCAGGCTGTAATTGCCCCCCGCATGGTGGAAGATAGAAAAGTTCTTGGCATGGCCGTCGGTGGCGGCCAGCAGCCAGAACGCCAGTTGCGTGAGGGCAAAGCAGGTCCGGTCTTGGTCGGCCTGCTGGCTGCCAGCCAAATGGTCCAGGCAGGCGCGCATGGACGGACCACCGTCCTGTTCGTATTTTTTGCCGGGTGCGGTGCCCGTCACTTGACAGAAATCCTCTTGGGGCAAGCGGGCAATCCACATCTCCTCGGCCGGGGTGAATCCCGCGTCGTTCTGAGTGCCAGGCGCAATGCTTTGCCAGCGCCGGTCAAAGCGCTCGACGACCAGCACCTTTTGCGTCCCGAAGGTGACCATCTCGGTCCTTGCCGTTGGCAGCCCGAGTTCCCGCAGAATTTGCGCACACAGCCATTCGTTTTCGACTGAGAGGCCCATGTCCGCGCGCATATTGCCGACCCGTCCGAGTGGCAACTTCAGGATGTGCGTGGTGGGCGTCGCGCCTTGGGGTAAATACCATTGGCCACCGTACTTGAGCAAGGCCGTTTTCTCCTGCGCCCCGGCAATCGAGATGCGGAAATCATCCAGAAAATCCAGGCCGTCGTGACGTTGGCCCAAGGGAACGTTCGTGGAGGTTGAAATCAGGATGCGCTCGACTTGGTCATCCGCAAGGGGCAACGCGTCAATGCGGTCCCAGCCATCGGGCTGCTTGCCAACCGGCAACAACTGGACTGCACCGACACAGTCGCGCCCAATCGCTTGCAACAGGTCAAATGCCTCGGTGGACCTGGTTTTGAAGCGTGAACGCAAGCGGGAGCGGATCTCCTGGCTGTCGGGCAGAAGGTTGTCAAAGTAGTGGGCTACCTTGTCACCCCGGTGTTCGCTGGCGCCTGCCGTGATGGGCAAGGACAAAGACAAGGCGCGCCGGTAGGGCAGGCGCGTCCACTGCGGGTCATATTTGAAGGTGGGAACCGCATTGCGCGAGCTGCTCCACTCACCGACAAATTGGCCATTCATCCACACGTTGAGGGTGGCTGCCATGGTTACCACTCCCCTTGGGGTGTGGGCGGCCTGACGGCGGTCTGCGTGTCTGGGGCGCTGCCGGTGACCGGTTCCAGGCTGATGCGCAAGCCCAAAGCAGAAACGAGTAACAAGAATTGCCTGACGCTGATGGACAGGGGGTCCGCTTCAATCCGGGCGATCCGGGCCTGACTCAGCCCCAGCAGGACGCCCAATGCAGCCTGACTCAAGCCGCGCTCGGTGCGAAACGCGCGCAGATGGCTCGCCAGTTGTGTGGGGGTTTGGATTGGATAAGACATGCTGCACTTTATGTCTTATTTGGCATATGTGCAACTTATTACCTATTCGGCATGCGGCACCGCATATCTGATGCCTGCTGTTTGATTTCACGCCTCATTTTCTGGCACTAGCGTCCCGCCCGTTGTACAGTCGCAACTTCGACAAAGAAGGTACGTTATGGTCAAAACTTGGCAAGAATCCACCGTGGTGTACGGTACCGAAGATATTCTCACCAGCCTGTGCAATTCGGTGACACGGGTGCTGGCGGTGGCGACCCAGTGCGATATTCACTATTCCGGCATGGTGCAGCGCATCACCAAGACCTGTCTCAAGCCCGATATCGGCTGCTTTGTGTTGTTTGATGGCGGGTTTTCGGGTCTGGTGGTGCTCAATTTCTCGGCCGCAACGGCGATGGAACTCTACGAAAGCTACATGCTGAACATGGGCATGCCCAAAAGTGAGTTGGCAAGTGCCCACACCTCCGACGAGGTGAGCAACATCATGGGTGAGCTCATGAACCAGATCGTGGGGGATTTCACGGGCAAGGTGCGGCGTGAATTGCAAACCCACATCACCCAGAACCAGCCCAAGATGCTGGTGCTCAACAAGCAGGTGGTGCTGAGTGTGGACACCCAGTTGGACAAGCCCGAGTCCCGGCGGGTGACTTTCTACACCGGCAAAAACAATATCTTTTACCTGGAACTGGCGATCGACCGCACCGAGTTCATCAAGCTGCACGACTTTGAGGTCAACGAAGCACTCAATCCGGACGAAGTGATTGCGCAGGTCGATGCCGACCGCAATGTCGTTGCGCCCGCACCAGCGCCCGCACCGGAAATTACCGACAACGACGAGCTTTTGAAATCCCTGGGGATGTAAGCCCCCGGCACTGTGCTCCCAGCGGCCAAACCAGCGGATCTTGGGCGCAGCACAAGGCCGTGTGAAATGTGCGGGCAAGCGTGGTCGACATGCTTGCCTTTTTTGCGTTTACGCTAAGGTAGCGCCATGAACCTCTCTTTTTGGCGCCTGGGCTGGCGCACCCTGTGGCGTGATCTACGGTCCGGTGATTTGCGGCTGGTGATCGTGGCGGTCACCCTGGCCGTGGCGGCACTGACCGCCGTGGGCTTTTTTGCGGACCGGCTCAAGGGCGGCCTGCAGCGTGATGCGCGCCAGTTGCTGGGCGGCGACGCGGTGGTGTCCAGCGACAACCCCACGCCCGAGGCTTTTGAGGCCAAGGCGCGGGCCCTGGGCCTGTCGGTGGTGCAGACCATGGGTTTTCCCACCATGGCGCGCGCCAGCGACGCACAGGGCGGGGCGGCCAAGCTGGTGGCCCTGAAAGTGGTGGAGCCGGGTTACCCCTTGCGCGGTGCACTGCGGGTGACCAGCAGCCCTGAAGCGCCAGACACCCTGACCCATAACATCCCCGCGCCGGGGCAGGCCTGGGTGGATGCATCGCTGCTGGACGCCCTTGGTCTGAAAGTGGGCGACGTGCTGCTCTTGGGCGACAGCCGGTTCACCCTGGGTGCCATCATCGTGAACGAGCCAGACCGGGGCGCGGGCTTCATGAACTTTGCCCCTCGGGTGATGGTGCACCGCGCCGACATTGCCGCCACCGGGCTGATCCAGCCCGCCAGCCGCCTGAACTACCGCATGGCCGTGGCCGGTGAGGACGTTGCGGTGAAAGTGTTTGTGGACTGGGCGGATGGGCAAATCAAGGCCAATGCCAGCCTGGGTGATCGTGCGGTGCGCGGGGTGCGGGTGGAGTCGCTGCAAAGTGGCCGCCCCGAGATGAGCCAGACGCTGGAGCGTGCCGAAAAATTCCTGAGCCTGGTGGCCCTGCTGGCGGCCTTGCTCAGCGCGGTGGCGGTGGCCCTGGCGGCGCGGGCCTTTGCCGCCAGCCATCTGGACGACTGCGCCATGCTGCGGGTGCTGGGCCTGAGCCAGCGCACCATTGCCTCGGCGTACGCCTATGAGTTTGCACTGGTGGGGGTGTTTTCCAGCGGCCTGGGTGTGTTGATCGGCTACGCGGTGCACTATATTTTTGTGCTTTTGCTGGCGGGCCTGGTGGATTCGGCCCTGCCTGCGGCCACGGTGTGGCCGGTGCTGCTGGGCATGGGCATGGGCATGACCCTGCTGTTGGCCTTTGGCCTGCCGCCGGTGCTGCAACTGGCGCAGGTGCCGCCCTTGCGGGTGATTCGCCGCGACGTGGGCAACCTGCGGCCCGCCTCCCTGGGCGTGCTGGCGCTGGGCGTGGCCGGTTTTGCGGCCTTGCTGCTGGCCGCCAGCAGCGATCTGCAACTGGGCCTGATTGCGGTGGGTGGTTTTGCCGGTGCGGTGGTGGTGTTTGCTGCTTTGAGTTGGGTGGCGGTGAAGCTGTTGCGCAAGAGCGTGAACGAGAGCACGGCGCCGCGCTGGCTGGTGCTGGCCACGCGGCAAATGTCTGCCCGCCCGGCCTACACCGTGGTGCAGGTGAGTGCCCTGTCGGTGGGCCTGCTGGCCCTGGTGCTGCTGGTGTTGCTGCGCACCGATTTGATCAGCAGCTGGCGCAAAGCCACGCCGCCCGATGCCCCCAACCGCTTTGTGATCAATGTCATGCCGGAACAGTCGCAGGCCTTTCAAAAGGCACTGACCCAGGGTGGTGTGGCCAAGTTCGATTGGTACCCCATGATCCGTGGCCGGCTGGTGGCCATCAACGGGCGCACTGTCACGCCGGACGACTATGAAGAAGACCGTGCCAAGCGCCTGGTGGACCGGGAGTTCAACCTCTCGCACAGCGCCGTCCAACCCGACAACAACGCCATCGTGGCGGGCCGCTGGACGCAGGAAGAGCAGGGCGCCATCAGCGTGGAGGAGGGCATCGCCAATACGCTCAAGCTGAAGCTGGGCGACACCCTGCGCTTTGACATCGGCGGCATGCAGACCGAGTCGCACATCAGCTCCTTGCGCAAGGTGGACTGGGGCTCCATGCGGGCCAACTTCTTCGTGATGTACCCGGTGAGCCGCCTGGAGAACGTGCCCACCACCTTCATGGGCGCCTTCAAAGCGCCCGCGACCCAGGGTTTTGACAATGCGCTGGTGCACCAGTTCCCCAATGTCACCAATGTGGACATGAGCAGCACCATCGGCCAGATCCAGCGGGTGCTGGACCAGGTGATCCGGGCGGTGGAGTTTTTGTTTGGCTTCACCCTGGCCGCGGGCCTGGTGGTGCTATTCGCGGCGGTCACGGCCACGCGGGATGAGCGCGCGCGTGAATTCGCCATCATGCGGGCCGTGGGCGCGCGGGGCAGCCTGTTGCGCCAGGTGCAGCGCGCCGAGCTGGCGGGTGTGGGGCTGCTGGCCGGATTTTTGGCCTCGGTGGTGGCGGCGGCGGTGGGCTGGGCGCTGGCGCGTTATGTGTTCGAGTTTGAATGGGCGGTGTCGTTGTGGGTGCCCCTGCTGGGTGCGCTGGCCGGGGCCATGTTGGCGCTGGCGGCGGGCTGGTGGGGTTTGCGCGATGTGCTGCGCCGCCCGGTGGTGGAAACTCTGCGCCGTGCGGCATCATGATCCATTGCTACACTTGCCCGTAACTCACCTACCAACCCTACGTTGAACATGTCGGACACAACCCAAGAACCCGCTGCAGAGTCGAGTAGCGGTGGCAGCGAATCCCTCAAGGCTTTTCGTGCCATTTTGGCGGCAGAAGCTGCAGCGGGAATCGTGCATGCCAAACCTGTGGAGAACGTCGTCTACCCGGTGCCAGAGGGGGCGCCCCTGGCGAAGGTCGGTGTTGAGGCGCGGGCCGCCGAGCGCAAACTGGTGAGCGGACGCGCCAGGGTCACGCTGGGGGGCGGGACGGTGATCATGGGAAAAATGCTGGATGTGTCCAAGCTGGGGGCCTCGCTGATGCTGGAAGACTTGCTGGCGGTCAAGAAAACCTGCACCCTGGACTGCGACATCTTTCACAACGGCAAGCGTTATGTGTTTTCCGTGCCTGCTTTGTCGGTGCATGCGGTGCTGGTCAGTGGCAAGGGGTTCAAGGTGGGTTTCCAGTTTGGGCCGCGCGCACCCGCCGCAACCCAAACCCTGGATGACCTTTTGAAGTAATCCTGCAAGGACGGTTGGCGGGTGGGCCTACCGCCCCGTATTCAGCACCTTGGCCACCGGGTTGTGGCGCAGCCGGAACGCATCCGGCATACCCGAACCCAGCAGCGGGCGCAAATACATCCGGAATGCGTCCGTCACGTCGGTGCCGCTGGCGGCAATGAATTCGTCTTCCATCACCCGCGTCTTGCCCGCCACGGCGTCCAGCGGCAGCAGTTCGTAGTCGGCGGAGTAAAAGCCGGTGCGCTTGATGGCCACCGATCCGTCCTTGCCGCCCCACATGGCGTATTGCACGGCTTTTTCGCCTACTTCGCGGGCTTCGCGCTGGTCCACGTCGGACACGCAGCCGATAAAAGAGCGCTGCAGGTAACCAAAGGTGTCGCCCCGCACCCGCTTGATCTGGAGCCTGGCCTTGATTTCTTCGCACAGCAGATCGGCCAGCGCGCCGTTGCCCGAGAGCTGCACATTGCCATGGGCGTCGTGTTCCAGGTCTTTGGCCAGCAGGCTGGCAATGGGGGTGCCACTGGCATCGTGCACGCCTTCGGAGACCGCAATCACGCAGCGGCCATACCGCGCATAGGTGTCCTTCACATCGGCCAGGAATTTATCCAGCACAAAGGTGCGCTCGGGCAGGTAAATCAGGTGCGGGCCGTCGTCGGGAAACTTCTTGCCCAGGGCTGCGCTAGCGGTCAAAAAACCGGCATGGCGGCCCATCACCACGCCCACATAGACGCCGGGCAGGGCGGCGTTGTCCAGGTTGGCCCCGGCAAAGGCCTGGGCCACAAAACGCGCCGCCGACGGGTAGCCGGGCGTATGGTCGTTGCCCACCAGGTCGTTGTCGATGGTCTTGGGTATGTGGATGGCGCGCAGCGGGTAGGCGGCCTTGCGTGCCTCTTCGCTCACGATGCGCACCGTGTCCGACGAGTCATTGCCGCCGATGTAAAAAAAATGCTCGATTCTATGCGCCTGCAGCACCCGAAAAATCTCCTGGCAGTAGGGTAAATCGGGCTTGTCGCGTGTGGAGCCCAGGGCCGAGGAGGGCGTGTTGGCCACCAGCTCCAGGTTGTGGCGGGTTTCCTGGGTGAGGTCCACAAAGTCTTCGTTCACGATGCCGCGCACGCCGTGGCAAGCGCCGTAGATGCGCTCGATTGCGCCAAAGCGCCGCGCCTCCAGCGCCACGCCGACCAGCGATTGGTTGATGACTGCGGTGGGGCCGCCGCCTTGGGCGACCAATATTTTTCCTGATGCCACGGCGTGTTTCCTCAAGTCGGATTGGGTTGGACGATGGTTGGGGTCATCGATTGTGCCTTTGCTTTGGGGGCTGTGCCTGTGGCAATCCGCAAGGCTATGCACCCGTTCACTGTTGAAACCTGGGTTTCCCCTGCTCCCTCTTGTTCTTTTGCCAGGGCATGGCCTGCATGCCCCACGCGCGCCCACCACGCCCCTGGGCAGGTGGATCGGGTGTCCCTTCGGCGGCCCCATTCGCGGTCGCCACAAAAGCAGGCGCACCGCCAGCGGTGTTCACGCAATAACGAAGGCACACCGGAAACACCGGTCCGCGAGCGTGGGCCAGAGAAGGGATTCCCGGTTCGCCTGCCCCGCCCATCCGCAGGTCCGCAAGGCCCCGCAAACCAATACAGCCGCTATCAAAAAAATAGCCATCTGCGCTTATTCCACAAGGTCCAAAGGCCTATTCCATGATCAATCCTGAAAAAAACAGGGTCTGCCCAGCGGCAAGCGGAAACCCTCTGCCTGGCGCAGACCAAAGTTCAACAGCCAACGGGTACATAGCCATCCGCAATGCCATGCCCCGCACATCGGCGGTGTGATACTTGGCGCATGACCGTTTTGACAACAAGTTTTGGCGCTGCATGGCAACTGCTGGCGTCGCTGGACCCCGGCCTGTGGGCCATTGTGGGGCGCTCGCTGGCGCTCAGTGCCACGGCCTGCCTGCTGGCGTGTTCATTGGGCCTGGTGCTGGGTGCCTGGCTCGGGGTGGCGCGCTTTGCCGGGCGGGGTGCGGTGCTGGTGCTGCTCAACACTTTTTTGGCCTTGCCTTCGGTGGTGGTGGGGCTGGCGGTGTACCTGCTGCTGTCGCGCTCGGGGCCTTTGGGCTTTTTGGGCTGGCTGTTCAGCTTCAAGGCCATGGTGCTGGCGCAAACCCTGCTGGTATTGCCGGTGGTCACCGCCTTGGCCCGCCAGGCGGTGGACGATGCCGATGCCCTGCATGGCGAGCAACTGCGTTCGCTGGGCGCGGGGCCGCTCTTGCGCAGCCTGCTGCTGGCCTGGGATGAGCGCTACACCCTGCTGACCGTGGTGATCGCCGCCTTTGGACGCGCCATCTCGGAGGTGGGGGCGGTGATGGTGGTGGGCGGCAATATGGACGGCTTCACCCGCGTCATGACCACCGCCATCGCCCTGGAAACCAGCAAGGGTGATTTGCCGCTGGCCCTGGGTCTGGGTCTGGTGCTGCTGGGGGTGGTGCTGGTGCTCCATGGGCTGTTGGGGCTGCTGCGCCGCTGGCGTGAGCGGGTGGATGGCGGCCAATATGCAGCGCGCACCATGGTGGCGCTGCCGGGGAGTGCGGTATGAGCCCGGTGTTTCAATTGACCGAAGCCAGCGTGCGCTTGGGCCAGGGGGGTGTGCAGGCCCTGTGCGAGGTGAGTTTGACCATCCAGCCGGGGGAGCGGGTGGCCCTGGTGGGTGCCAACGGCAGCGGCAAAAGCAGCCTGCTGCGCCTGCTGCATGGCCTGTTGAAGCCTGCAGCCGACCAGTTGCAGGTCGATGCAGCGCAGCGCCAGGCCATGCTGTTTCAGCGGCCTTACCTCTTGCGCCTGTCGGTGCTGCGCAATGTGGCGCTGGGCCTGTGGCTCGGCGGCGTGCCGTGGGCGGCGGCCAAGGCGCGGGCCCTGCAAGCGCTGGCGCAGGCGGGGCTGGCCGATCTGGCCCAGCGCAATGCACGGGAACTGTCGGTGGGGCAGGTGCAGCGGGTCGCCTTGGTCCGGGCCTTGGCCGCCAGGCCCCAGGTGCTGCTGCTGGACGAACCCAGCGCCAGCCTGGACCCGCACGCCAAGCGTGAAGTGGAGGCGCTGCTGGGCCGCCTGGCCGCCCAGCCGGACATGACCCTGGTGTTTGCCAGCCACAACCTGGGCCAGGTCAAACGCCTGGCCAGCCGGGTGATTTACCTGGAGCACGGACGGGTGCTGGCCGATCTGCCGGTGGCCGAATTTTTTTCCGGACCGGCGCTGCCATCGCGCTACCCGCAAGCCCATGCGTTTCTCAAAGGAGAACTGGTTTGATGCATTTTTTAAAGCCTTTTAGGCCTCTAGCCCTTATAAAATGTGCGCAAGCAGCTATGTTTTTCATAGCAATGGTGCCGGTGTATGCCCAGTCCATCGTCATGGCGTCCACCACCTCCACCGAGCAATCGGGCCTGTTTGGCCACATCCTGCCCGCGTTCAAAAAGGCCACCGGCATTGACGTGAAGGTGGTGGCCGTGGGCACTGGCCAGGCGCTGGACATGGGGCGCCGGGGTGACGCCGATGTGCTGCTGGTGCACGACACGGCGGCCGAAGAAAAGCTGGTGGCCGAAGGCTTTGCCCTGAAGCGCTACCCGGTGATGGTCAACGACTTTGTGCTGATTGGCCCGGCCGCCGACCCGGCGCACGCCAAGGGCCATGACATTGGGCAGGCCCTGGCCAGGGTGGCAGCCACCCAGGCCGCCTTCATTTCACGGGGTGACAAAAGTGGCACCCACGCCGCCGAACTGCGCTACTGGAAGCTCACCCCGGCACCCGATGCCCATGGCATGGGCTACCGGGCGTGCGGCTGCGGCATGGGCCCGGCGCTCAACATCGCCTCCAGCACGGGAGCCTATGTGCTGGCCGACCGGGGCACCTGGCTCAGCTTCAAAAACCGGGGTGGTCTGGCGGTGCTGGTAGAGGGCGACAAGCGCCTGTTCAACCCCTACGGTGTGATGGTGGTCAACCCGGCCAAACACCCGCATGTGCAGGCGGCGCAGGCGCAAAAGTTGGTGGACTGGCTGGTGTCGCCCTCCGGGCAGGCGGTGATTGCCAGCTACAAAATTGGGGGTGAACCCTTGTTTTTCCCCCACGCGCCGCCAGCGCGCTGAGGGGGTGGAGTGCCAGGGCGGGGCCGCTCAGGCACCGCTGGCCGGGCAGGCCCGCCCAAGGGCGCGGGGCGTGTGCTGGGGCACATGGTGGGCGAACAGGGCCAAGGCGCTGCCGGCCACCACCACCAGGCCCATGGCGGCGGTGAGCGACAGGTGGTGCGCAATTGCGCCCACCAGTGGCGGCCCCACCATGAAGCCGCAGTAGCCGATGCAGGACACGGCGGCAATGGCCGCCGCCGGGGTGGTGCCCGGCACCTGGCTGGCCGCGCGGTACAAAATGGGGACCACCATGGCCAGGCCGGCACCGATCAGGGCGTACCCGGCAACCGAGCCCCAGGGGCTGCCGCCCAGCAACACCAGCGCCATGGCGCAGGCCGCCGAGGCGCCACTGGCACGTAGCAGCAGACGTTCCGGCCAGCGGGCCCGCAGGGTGTCGGCGGCAAAACGTGTCAGGGCCATGGCCCCGGAAAATGCGGCATACCCGATAGCCGCCTGGTCCTGCGGCATGTGCACTTCCTGCTGCAGGTAGAGCACACACCAGTCGTACATCACGCCTTCGGCGCTCATGCCGACAAAAATCAGCAGGCCTATCACCAGGAGCACGCCGCGCGGCCAGGCAAAGTGCACCGAGGACTGACCGCTCTGGGGCTGGGCCGGGCGCTCGGTGGGCAGCATCCAGCGCGAAGCCAGCAGCACCCACAGGGCCACCCCCAGGCCCACTGCCGCCAGCTGGTCATCTGCGCTCACCTGCACGCGCAGCAGGCCAGACGCCAGGGCCGCCCCGGCCATGCCACCCACGCTGAACATACCGTGCAGCCCGCCCATGATGGCACGCCGACCCGCAATCTCCAGGGCCGAGCCCTCCGTGTTGATGGCCACGTCGTACACGCTGAGCGAGGAGCCAAACACCACCATGGACAGCAGGAGCAGGCCCACACTGGGCCAGTGCAGGGCCATGCCCAAGGAGAAGGCCATCACCAGCGCGCACAGCGCGGCGGCATGGCGCGCACCCAGGCGGCCAATCACCCGCCCGGCAAACAACAGCGCCAGCACCGCGCCGCTGGCCGCCGCCACCAGCACCAGCGACAGAGCGGCTTCCCCCAGGCCGTAGTGCGCTTTGACCGAAGGAATGTGCACGCCCCAGGCCGCACTCACCACGCCCAGCGCGGCAAACAGCGTGCGGGTGGCCCAGGTGGCCTGGCGGATCTGGCGGGGGCTGCCATGGACTGCGAGCGGGCTCATGCCGCCCCCATAATCAGGTTTATCTTGTGTTGCATCGTGAATTATTTTTGGTGCTGAACGCAACAAATTGTTGATTGTTATCGTTGTGCAAGCGTAAGTTTTTGTGCCACCCATGGCAATCGCAACCCGTACCAGAGAAATGTCAAAAGTAGCAAAATTCCTGGATCGCACCCTGGCACGGGAGTGTTGTGTGGCGGCCATCTCGCCCGACGATCCTTCGGCGCCCCTGCACGCCCGGCGCATGCGCTGGGGCCTGGGCGACTTCATCACCCGTGCGGCCCAGGGCAGCTTGCGCCTGCTGTCGCCCCCGGCGCAGCCGGGCTGGTCCACCCGTGGGGCGGGCCATTTGCACCTGAGCGCCGAGCTGTTTTTGCAGCTGCAGGGCTACACCGAATTTCACTTTCCCCAGGGCCAGCTCACCCTGCGGGCGGGCGAGGCGCTGGTGATGCCCCCGAAGCTGCTGCACGACGAGTGGGTGGGAAATGAGGGCGCGCAGGCGTTTGCGAACCTGGTGGTCTATGCCGACCGCCAAACCCTGTCCTGCCACCTGGCGAACGAGGCCAAACCGGGGCGCCCCGGCAACCTGTACCTGGAGGTGTGCCAGCATGTGGACGCCCTGCGCATCGAGCACTGGCTGGCCGATGCGGCCCGTCCGCCGGACCAGGATGTGCATGGCCTGTGGGTGCTGCAGCAGCGCGCTCTGGTGCTGACGGCGCTGACGGCGGTGGCGCGCTTGCTGGACGCGCCGCAAAAAACACAGTCCAACGAACCCACCTTGCTGGCCCGCTTGCGCGTGCTGGTGCAAAACCGCCTGGGCGAGGTGGACCTGACCGTAGCCAGCCTGGCCCAGGACCTGGGCTGCACGGCGGACTACCTGTCGCACCTGTACAGCAGCAGCACGGGCGAGCATTTGTGGCAGGTCATCCTGCGCCAGCGCCTGGCACGCGCCGCACGCCTGCTGGCTGAGAGCGACTCGGCCGTCAAAGAAATCGCCTGGTGCTGTGGCTTTGCCAGTGCCAGCTACTTCATTCGCAGCTTCAAGCAGCAGTTCGGGGCCACGCCCAAGGTGTACCGCGCCCTGGCCGCGCCGCAGGGGCAGCCGCGCCCCCCGCGTTTGTCCTAGGTCATAGGCGTTTGCCGCGCTGCATGCCATGCTGCGGACCATGGACGAGACGCTGCCTCCCTTGATTCAGGCCTTGCTGGAGCCCCGGCGTTATCCCCATGCGGTGGCGCAGGTGGAGCTGGTGCAGACGCATATCTCCTGGGTGCTGTTGGCGGGGGAGTTTGCCTACAAGGTCAAAAAGCCTTTGAAGCTGCCCTTCCTGGACTTCAGCACCTTGGCGCGGCGCCACGCCTGCTGCCAGGACGAACTGCGCCTGAACCGCCGTTTTTCGCCGGAGATTTACCTGGACGTGGTCGGCATTTTTGAGACCCCGCAGGGGCCGGTCTGGAGCGGCGGGGGCGAGCCTGTCGAATACGCGGTCAAGATGCGGCGCTTCGATAACACGATGCGGCTGGACCGGGTCTGCGCCCGAGGGGCTTTGCAGCCGCGGCACCTGTCGGACCTGGCAGAGACGCTGGTGGCCTTCCACGCCGCGACGGCGCAGGCGCCGCAGGCATCGCGTTTTGGCGCGGCCCGCGAGACCATCACCCCGGCGCGGGACAACTTCCATGATCTGTTTCAGCTGCTGCCCCAGGCTGCGGCGCACCGCAGCCTGGCCGCTTTGCAGGCCTGGACCGAAGCGCAGTTTCAGTTGCTTTCCCCCTTGATGGAGGCACGCAAGCAGGCCGGGCGGGTGCGCGAATGCCACGGCGACCTGCATCTGGCCAACCTGGTGTTGGTGGGTGACAGGGTGCGCATGTTCGACTGCATCGAGTTCAACGAAGACCTGCGCTGGATCGATGTCGCCAATGAGATCGCCTTCACTTATGTTGACCTGCTGGCCCACGAGCAGCCGGGGCTGGCCACCTGGTTTGTCAACGAAGTTTTGAGCCGCAGTGGGGACTATGAGGCGGTGCCACTGCTGCGCTTTTATGCGGTGTACCGGGCGCTGGTGCGCGCCAAGGTGGCGGCCATTCGTGCGACGCAGACGCACGCAGACACGCAGGAGGCGCTGGCAGATATCGCACTGGCCGAGCGCCTGGTGGCACCGCCGCCCGCGCGGCTGGTGATCACGCACGGCGTGTCCGGCTGCGGCAAGACCGTGGCGTCGAATGCACTGTTGCAAAGCGATGTGCATGCGTCGACGATCCGGGTGCGCTCCGATGTGGAGCGCAAGCGCCTGCACGGACTGGCGGCCACACAGCACAGTGGTTCAACCCTGGACGCAGGGATGTATGCGGCCGATGCCCATGGGCACACCTACACCCACCTGCATGGTTTGGCCGGCATGTTGCTGCGCGCGGGCTGGTCGGTGGTGGTGGACGCGACTTTTTTGAAGCGGTCGGATCGCGACGCCTTTCGTGCGCTGGCCTGGGACCTTGGCGCGGCGTTTGCCATCCTGGCACCGCAGGCCACCGCGGCGCAATTGCGCGAGCGCGTCCAAACGCGCAGCGCCGTAGGGGCGGACGCGTCCGAGGCCACGCTGGAGGTGCTGGAGCAGCAAATGCGAACCCTAGAGCCGCTGGAGCCGGACGAATATTGAGTCTTTGACAAAATACAAAGATCGCCGCACCCACGACCGTGCACCATGGATATCCACCAACTCTCCACCAGCGATGCCCCTGGCAGCGTGTTCAGCACACCGCAGGGTTTGAAGGCGGTGACGGCTGCCGCACGGCTTGCTGAGTACGGCCCCAACCGGGTGGAGGAGTTGGCACATGCGCATTGGCTGCCCCGCCTGCTGAAGGAGTTCACCCACCTGTTTTCCGTCATCCTGTGGCTGGCGGCAGGCTTGGCGTTTCTGGCGGACTGGTACGACCCCACGCAGGACATGGCGCGCGTGGGCGTGGCCGTCATTGTGGTGATCGTCGTCAGTGGTATTTTTCCTTTTGGCAGGAGGTGCGCGTGGAGCGCACGCTGGCGGCTCTGCAAGGCATGCTGCCCCGCCAGGTCACGGTGTTGCCCGCCGAGGATTTGGTACCCGGCGATGTGATTGTGGTGAGCCAGGGGGACAACGTGCCTGCGGATTGCCGCCTGATCGAGGCGCGCGGAGTGCGTGTCAACCGGGCCACCGTCACCGGAGAGTCCCACCCGCAGAGTTGCGACGCGGCGCCCTCGACCACCGCAAACTGCTTTGAGAGCCGCAACGTCCTGTTGGCAGGGCAGGGGCGGGCCGTGGTGTTTGCGACTGGCGCCCACACTGAATTCGGAAAAATTGCGCATTTGACCCAATTGGGCAGTCAGCCGTTATTTTGCCAGCGCAGCGGACTCTGCCTTGCAGTCGCCGGAAGCGTGCAAGCTCTTGCCGCGTGCGTTGGCTACTTCGGCTTTGGCAGCTGCCAGTTGCGCGGTGAAGGTCGGGTCAGCATGCAGGGCCGCCACTGTGGCAGCGCCCATCATGCGGCCCGCATCCACGTCGCTTTGCCAGTGCACTCCGCAGATCACCCGGCTTTGTCCAAAGGCAAGTCCACGCGCCAGGATTGCATTGGCGCGCTCGGGCGCGACTTCGCTCAGAATCAGCGCCCAGGCCCAGCCCAGGGCGGAATGTCCCGATGGGTAAGAGCCGTCTTTGTTCAAAGCAGCTTCTTCCTTGGGGGCACAGGTGAGGTCACCTCTGAGCAGAAATGGGCGCTTGCGGATGTAGCTGTCCTTGGCGGCGTAGGTAGACAGCCCCGCATCAAGCAGGGTGCGCCGCAGCAGCATGTTCAGGTGCGGTGTTTGCTCCTGGGAGATGGGCAGGTCCATGGTGCAGGCAAAGGTGGATGCAGCGTTTGGGAATTTGAGATTGGCATCCTGGGCCGCCATGTTCCAGCGCGCAGTGCCACGCAGATCACGCGTGGCGATGTACACCGCCATGTCCGCCGCCAGCTCAGGTGAACCGTCGGCCGGGGGCTTGGGCAGCAAGGCCAGACTGTTGGGCAGTGCCTTGCGGTCCAGGTAGCCTCGCAAATAACCTGAACCGACCTTGACCTCTCCCACCAGCTCGGGAGACGTTGGCGGTAGCGGAGGTGCGCTTTGGCATCCTGCCAGAATGGCGCTTGCCAGGACGGCCGCAAAAATCTCATTGGGGCGGAACGAAGGTGATTTCATGTTGTCTCCTGCTGATATTGGAAAGGGAAGGTCGTACAAATGGACAAAATGGGGAACGACCGCCGCTGCCCCCGAGCCTCGGTGGACATGGTGTTGACGCCCACGGGCAGCGGAAATTGGAGCCGGTACAGGTCGCCTTGCGGCTTGCTGCGGTACAGCGCCGGGAGGAAGTGCTGCAACATGCCCACTTCTTCGATTTGATGCCGCGTCCATTCCTTGAGCATGGGTTCCGAGTACATGGTGCGGCGTATGAGTGCGTTCACCAGCCCGCCAATCAGGGGCCACTCCACGCCAATGATGCTGACCACCCGGTACTGCGTACCCTCGGCGGTGGTTTCAAAAACATGCCGAATTTCACCAAACCGCAGTCCCGCCACTTCCGGCACCACGGTCATGCCAGCGGCGGAAAATTGCACAATCCGCCCGGCCCCCTTGCTGTCAAACGGGCCAAACCATTCTTCGCGCTCCACCAACGCTCCCACCCCCATGCCGGGAGCGCCATCGCTGGCCTGCTCCACCACACGGATGCGGCCGTGCTCGGTCGGATGGAACAGATGGTAGAAGGGATACTGCACCCCGCTGACCTCCACCGCTGACACTGGTAGTTTTTGGTACCACCAGGCCAGCATCTCGGGGCGAATGCCGATGAGAGGGAGATGCGTGATCTCGATCAGAATACGGCCGTCCGGGAGCACCCGATGTGTGCTTGTCGCGGGCCGGTAGTCGGGCACAGCCCACGGCAAGTGGCGTGGTGCGTCATGCAGCAGGCCTTTGCCGGGTTTGAGCCACCATATCGCCACTCCGGCCAGCAAGGCCAGCATGACGATCACAAGGGTGTGTTTTTTACTGCGCATCAACAAAAGGGGGCGTTGGGCGGTGGATTTCACGCTTTGGTGTGACGCAACTGCGGCATCAGGCTGGCCCCCAGCAGCGCCAGGCAAGCCAGGCCCACTCCCGCCATGAAAATGGCCGAGGTGATGCCCGCTGACCGCACCAAGGCCCCGGCGGCCACGCCCGAGGCGGCAGGCACCACCTGCGAGATGATGGAGTAGATGCCCATGATGCGGCCCCGCGTCGCCTCGGGCGCCTGGCCCTGAATGCCCGCAATGATGAAGCTGATCACCATGCCCCCCAGCAGACCCATGCCGCCCAGCGCGGTGGCCGACACGGCCGCACTGGTCCAGTAACCCAGGGAGGCAAACAGCAGGCTGGCGGTGATGGTGCCGACAAAGATGGCTGCGCCATGGTGTAAGTGCTTGCCCAGCAGCAAGGCAGAAATGCCACCGGCGATCAGCGTCAGGGCCATCCAACCCAGGTAGCCGCCACGCTGCAGTTCCGTCAAACCCAGCACTTCACGCGCCAGCTTGGGCAGCAGGATTTGCATGGGTCCGGTCATGGCGTAGGCCAGAATGGCCGCCAAAATCAGCTGCACCAGCAGGGGGTTGGCGCGCACCGCCGCAAAACCTTCCAACAGCTCCCGCCGCACGCCACGGCTGGGCTGCGCACTGCCACGGGTGCGGGTCCCCAGCAGCAACAGCGAGGACGCAACAAACAGCCCCATGCCGGTGGCGAACACCGCCGGCCAACCGGCACGGCTGCGCACCAGCCCAATGACCACCGGCGCCAGGCCAAAGCCCAGCAGCACCTGCAAATTGAAAATGATGGTGGCGGGGCGCAGTTTGTCCGGTGGCGCGATTTGCCCCAGAGTGGCCAAACGCGCCGGGCCGACGAAGGACCATGCCAGCCCGCCCAAGAAAGCGGAGAACAGGGTCCAGCCCACGCGGGAGGCATCGGTGGCGCCGGCGTCGGTCCACCACAGGCCCGCCAGGCACAGCAAAAACAAGGCTTGCGCCGCATGGATGACCCGCGCGGGTGAGATACGGTCACACAGCACCCCGGCAAACCAGCCAAACACAATCGAGGTGCCAAACGACAGCCCAAAACCAATGCCCGACAGCAGGTCCGAGCCCACCTTTTCCTGCAAGTACAGGATCACGGTGTAGTTGACCATGTGCCCGCCGGTGAACGCCAGCAGGCACGACAGGTAGAAGCGGGTCATGGCGTGATTTCGATCAGCGTGGGCTGCGCGTCTTCAATGTGCCAGCTGGGGAACGATGCGCTGGTGACATACACCTGACCCTGGGGCGAAATTTCCACATCGCGGGTGAAGGTGACATGGCGCTGCATGGGAATCATGGTCCAGGCCTGGGTGGCAATGTCCAGCCGGTACACCGAGTCGGAATTGGTGCCATTCACCCATACCTGGTGTTTGGCGACGTCCACATTGAGCGCATACGGTGTGTCGCTGCCTTTGGGCACCACGGGTAAATCGAACCGGGTGAATACACCGGTTTGGGGGACATAGCGGGCAATTTGCGATTCATTGAACGCCACAATCCACAGGTTGCCGTCGCGGTCCGCACGCAGGCGCCGGGGTGCCTTGAAAGGGGTTTTGACCATGGTCACCGTGCCGGTCTCGGGGTCCACCGAGGCGATCTCGTCGGTGTGCAGCCGGGCAATCCAGGCCTTGCCGTCGGGCGTGATGTCAATGCCATAGGGCAGGGGCACGCCGGTGGAGACATGGTCCACTTTGACGTAGTTGGCCACCGAAATGCCCCAGCCCAGCAGCTTGAAGATAAAAGGGGTCAGCTTGACGGTGATGCGCTCCATCAGGCTGCGAAACGGCAGGTCGTACAAGGTGTATTTCTGCGTGGCACGGTCAAACATGCCCACCTGGTTACTGAGCGCCAAGGTAAACCAGACCCGGTCCTTTTTGTCGAATCGCACGGTGTGCGGATAGAAGCCGCGGTCCATGGGGTGCACGCTGAAGGCCTTGGTCTCGGGGTTGAATTCAATCAGCCTGCGCTGGTACGACGGGGTGATGAAGATGTGCTGGTCTTTGGGCGACTCGGCCAGCGAGTGGATGCCTTGGTAGGTCTCGTGTTTGGGGAAGTCGTGCAAGCGTCCGGCCAGCAGCCCGCCCAGCTGGTCACCCGGTTGCGGCGGAATTTTGTAGACGGTGTATTTGCCGCTGGCCGGGTCAATTTCGTACACCCGGTCCTGCAGGTTGTCGCCCACATACACCATGCCGTTGGAATGCAGCAGCAGGTCGTGCATTTGCGACATGCTGTCGCCAATCGGCATCTCGCGGATGGTGGTGTTTGCCAAACCGGGTGCCCAGGGTGTGCCCTGCGGCACCAGCGCCGGGGTGGCGTGGATTTTTTTCCAGTGCGCCTCCAGCAGGGCCGGAATCTTGCCTTGGGCTTCGGTCGACAGCCGCGAACCGTAGCGCGTCATGCGCTGGATGGTGGCGGTCCACTCCTCGGTTGAGCGCTCCCGGCGCAGCAGGGCGCTGCCTTGCTGGTGGCAAAAATTGCACTGCAGCAGAAACTCTTTTTTCATGTCTGCATCACCAAAATCGATGGTGGCGGCCCAGGCATTGGCCGGTTGCTGTGCGGCAAGTAGCGCGGGGTCTTTCTCTGGTGTCATGACCAAGGGTTGGCCCAAAGCGCTGGCGGGTACAACGCGGTCCTGGTAACCCGGCTTGCGCAGGCGGATTTGCCAGGAGTGGGCGGCGGCGGGGATATCGACCCGACCGGATGCATCGGTAAAACGGGCCAGCTCAAAGAACGCCTGCTGCGGCTTGCCGCTGGCGGGGTAGCCGTTGTCGGAGGTGTCCACTGCGGCGGCTTTGACCGGCTGGCGGCTCACCATCACCGTGGCCAGCGGTTTGCCGCTGGCATCCAGAACGCTGAGGGGCACCGCCGCCGCACTAGCAGCAAAAAGAACCGCACCCAGGCCTGCAGCCAGGGCCGCGCAGTGCTGGCTAAGGGGTGTCAAAAAATGCATGCTCAAGTCTCCTCTAACGGGTTTGAAATTCGGCGCTGACACGGCGCTTCATGGTGCGGGCGTAAACACCGGGCATCAGCTTGTTGACCCACCACGCCAGGCGCGAAGTGCGGTCGGGCAGCAACAGGTTTTGGCCGCGTGTTATCGCGTCAAAAATGCGCTGCGCAATGTCTTCGGGGCTGGACTCGCCACCGGTCGTGATCCGTGCGCCACCCGGCGCACCCCCTTGGCCGCCCAGCGCGGCGCCGCCGATGCCGGTGGCGATGAAGGAGGGGCAAATCAGGGTCACGCCAACGCCCTGGTCCTGCACCTCTGTGCGCAACGTGTCAAAAAATCCGTGCAACGCGTGTTTGCTGGCGCAGTAGCCGGTACGCCCCAGCAGCGGCGCATAGCCCGCCACGCTGGAGATGGCCGCCACCATGCCACGGCTGGCAAGCAGCGGGGGCAGGGCGGCATGGGTCATGTGCAGGGCGCCAAAGAAATTCACTTCCATCACCCGGCGAATGACGGCAGGGTCGGTGTCTTGCAGCAGGCTGCGGTGCGAGATACCGGCGTTGTTGATCAGAGCATCCAGCGTGCCAAAGTGCGCCACGGTTTTGCCCACCGCCAACCGGCACGCGGCGGGCTGGGTGATGTCGCCAGCCTCTGCGCCCCCGATGGCCAAGGTGCCCGTCGGCAGCGTGGCCACCAATTCGCCGAGTCTGGCCTGGTCCCGGTCCATCGCCGCGATGCGCGCGCCAGCCGCGGCGTAACGGCGGCACAGTGCCGCACCCAAGCCACCGGCCGCGCCGGTGACCAACACCACTTTGCCAGACCAGTTGCTGCGCTTCATGGCTGGGCGTGTGGTTGGGATTGGCGGGACTGCCGGTACAACTCAAACACCTGTGCCGAGTTGAGCTTGGGCACATAGCCAAACTCTTTCTTGAGCCGGGTGTTGAGCAGCACCGGGCGGTAGCGTAAAAAGTCGATCTGCTCGGGGCCGTATTGCGTGAGGTGCAGTTTTTTCAACAGCCACAGTCCCGCCTGCACCACGCTGGCGGGCAGCACACGGCAGTCTTTGCCCAGCCGCTGGGCGATTTCAAAAATGGTCAATTTGCCGTCGCCCGCCACGTTGAAAATGCCGGTCCTGGCCGAGTCGATGCCGTGCACGATGGCGCCGATCACGTCCTGGTCGTGGATGAAGACGAAGGGGCTGTCCGAGCCGGCAATGGCGATCAGCTTGGGTTTCTCAAACAGGTCGGTGATCTGGTTCCTGACCGTGGCGCCCAGAATGGTGCCGATGCGAAAAACAATTTGCTCCAGCTGCGGGTGGCTGTGGCGGTACTCCAGCAGCATTTCCTCCACCAGCCGCTTGTGGCAGGAGTAGGCAAACACCTTGTTGCCGCGAATGGCATCGGATTCCACCAGCCACTCCGGGCTGTCGGCGTAATAGCCATAGGCGGCACCCGACGAGGAGACGATGATGCGTTTGACGCCATGCTTCACACAGGCCTGCAACAGGTTGCGCGTGCCGTTCACATCCACGTCGTATTCGAAGGCGCGGTTGCTGTTCTTCCCCGGTGTGACGATGGAGGCCAGATGCACCACCACCTCGGGGGCGTTGCGGGCCACGATGGCGTCCACTTCGGGGGCGCGGATATCGGCCACCGCATAGACCACACCGGGAATGCGGGTGCTGGGTTCACGCACATCCAGGGCAACGACCAGCAGATCGGGGCGTTTCGACAAAGCGGCCACGGTTTGGCTGCCCAGGTAGCCGGAGCTGCCGGTGACGAGAATTGTTTTGCGGCGCATAGGTTTTACTTGGCGATGGAAGAAGAAGCGGCGGCGCGCGAGGCAGCTGGGTCGCGTTTGCTCCAGAACGTGGCCAGCGCCAGCCCCGAAACAATGTGCCAGATGCCCCACCAGGCGGTGATGATGGCCATGCCACCCAGCCCGTTGAACAGGTTGAAAATCAGGATCAGGCCCAGGCCCGAGTTCTGGATGCCCATCTCAAACGTGACGGCACGGCGGTCCCGTTCGCTCAAGCCCAGCAGCGTGGACAGTGAAAAACCGGTCACCAGCGCCAGGCCGTTGTGGATGAACACCACCACCACCACAAACTGGATGTACTCCATGAACTGCCGGAAGTTGGCCGCCAGCGCGCCCACCACAAACAGCGAAAACACCACCATCGAAAAGCGCTTCATCGGCTTTTCGGCGCGGGCCGCAAATTTGGGGAACTGGTGTGACACCCACATGCCCAGCACCAGCGGCAGGCCCAGCAAAATCACGATGTCCTTGAGCATCACCCACGGGTCCAGCGAGATGGTGCGCATCAGGTCATGGGTGACAGGGTGCAGGTTGCCCCAGAAGTTGAAGTTCAAGGGCGTCATGACAATCGCCAGGGCGGTCGAAACCGCGCTGGCGCTCACACTCAGCGCCGCATTGCCGCGGGACAGGTGCGTCAGAAAGTTGGACAGATGGCCCGCCGGGCAGGACGACACCAGAATCATGCCCAAGGCAATGCTGGGCATCGGATTGATGATCCAGATCAGCACGTAGGTCATGGCCGGAAAAATAAGGTGGTGGCCCACCGTGGCCAGCACCAGCCCCTTGGGGGACTTGAGCGCCAGGCGGAAGTCCGCCACCTTCAGGTCCAGCGCAATGCCGAACATCACCAGTCCGAGGATGGCGTTGAGCGCGGCAAGGGCGGCCGGGTTGAAATGCAGTTGTACCTGGTCGATGGGTAGCATGTCTGTCTCCTCATTTTTATAGGTGTCCTTTGGATGGACCCTTGGGTAAGACCTGATCGTAGGCCCTTGCCTTGAATTCGCAGTTGTCCCAGAATCCATCTTTTTTGCCAATTCGCGCCAATCGGCGCAAAGGATGCCGCCGTGGAGCAAACAAGCAGTGTGGGTGCGGGCTATGTGTCGGGCTTGATGGATGTTGCGGCCCGTGCCGGTGTGGGCCGCGATGCGCTGCTCAGCCACGCCGGGCTGCCGGGTCAGGAAGAGAGCCAGGCCCGCATGCCCATGGCCGATGTGATCCGGCTGTTCCAGTCGGCAGTGGCGCTGACCCAACGCCCGGACCTGGGGCTGGAGTTTGCCCGCCATGTGCGCCCCGGCACCTTCCATGTGCTGGGTTATGCACTGATGACCTGCAAAACGCTGGGCGAGGCGATTGCGCTGGTGCCGCACTACCGCCGCCTGGTGTTTGACATCGGCTACAGCGAGATGCGTTTTGTGCGCCAGGACGAAGAGGCGCGGCTGGGCTGGCACGTGGTCTCCCAGGCCTTGCCTTATTGCAACAGTCTGGCCGAGTCACTGATCGCAAGCTGGTACCAGTTTGGCCGCTGGATGGCCGGTGTGGAGCTGCCGCTCAAAGAGGTGTTGTTCGCACATGCGGCCCCTGCGGACACGCGCGCCTATGCCGCGTTTTTCGAATGCCCGGTGCGGTTTGGTGCGGGCGAAAACACCCTGGTGTTTTCCCAATCTTTGTTGGACATGCCCTTGTTGCAGGCCGACGAGACTTTGCACCTGGCCATGCGCGAGCAGGCCCAGGCCGCGATGGAGAAAGCCTTCAGCGAAACCGATCTGGCGCACCGCCTGCGCCAGGCGCTGATTCCGTTGATGCCCAAATGCGAGGCCACGCTGGAGAAGGCGTCGGCTGTGCTGCACATGGCTCCCCGCTCCCTGCAGCGCCGTCTGGGCGAGGTAGACCTCAGGTTTCAGGGGGTGCTGGATGCGGTGCGCAAGGACATGGCCGTGATCTATCTGCGTGATCCGGGCCTGAGTATTTTGGACGTGGCCTTGTTGCTGGGGTATGCCGAGCAGAGTTCCTTTACCCGGGCTTTTCGCGTCTGGTTTGCCTGCAGTCCGTCGGCATGGCGCCGCGCGCCGCCTCAGCGCTGACGCAAGGGCTGCAGCAACACCACCAGGGCACCCGCGCCGCCCTGCGCACGCGGCGCTTGCACAAAGGCCAGCACCTCGGACTTTTGCACCAGCCAGCGGTGCACCTTGTCTTTGAGCACCGGTGTCTTGCTGGGCGAGCCCAGGCCTTTGCCGTGCACCACCCGCACGCAGCGTATGCCTTGTTGGTGCGACTCGCGGATGAAGCCGCCCAGGGCTTCGCGCGCCTCGTCGCTGCGCAGACCGTGCAGGTCCACCTGGCGCTGGATGGACCATTCACCCCGGCGCAGCCTGCGCGCCACATCCATGCCGACACCGGGGCGGCGAAAGCTCAGGTGTTCATCGGTGTCCAGCAGGGTGCTGACATCCACTTCGTCACTCAGGGCCTCGCGCAAGGCGGCTTCTTCGTCCAGCAGGCGCTGCATGGGCTCGGGCTCGGGTGGTGTGGGTTTGAGGTCGGCGGTGGGGGCGTGGCGCAAGCGGGTGACGGCTCCGGCAGCCATCTGGAACAGGTTGTGCTGGGCTGCCAGACGCTTGGCCTCCAGGGCGCGTGTGGCCACCATCAGCGCTTCGCGCTGTGCGCGTGCCCGCATTTCCTGCTGCACCAGTTTCAGGTCGGCCAGGCAACGCAGGCGCAAGGGCTGGGAGGTCATATCAGGCCTGTTTCCGCCATGGACAGGGCCTGCCCCTGGCCGACGATGACATGGTCCAGCACCCGCACGTCCACCAGGGCCAAGGCGGCCTTGAGGGTCTGGGTCAGCGCTTCGTCAGCGCGCGAGGGCTGCACCGTGCCGCTGGGGTGGTTGTGCGCCAGCACCACTGCGCTGGCCTGGTGGTGCAGCGCCTTGATGACCACCTCACGGGGGTAGACCGAGGTTTGCGTCAAGGTGCCGTGAAACAACTCTTCCATGGCCAGCAGCCTGTTTTGCACGTCCAGAAACAGCACCGCAAACACCTCGTGGCTGCGGGCCGCCAGGTGCAGTTGCAGGTAGTGCTTGACGGCGTTGGGGTCGGCAAACACGGTGCGTTCCTGCAATTGCTGGGCCATGGCGCGGCGCGCCAACTCCAGCACCGCCACGATTTCGGCCCGTTTGGCCGGGCCCAGGCCTTTGATGCGCTTGAGGTCATCGGCGGTGGCGTGCAGCAGGCCGGCAAGGCCATCGAATCCATCGGTGTCACTTTCGGTTTTTTTGAGCTCCAGCAGTTCGCGCGCCATGTGCAGAACGCCCTTGCCGTGGATGCCGGTGCGCAGCAGAACGGCCAGCAGCTCCACGTCGCTGAGGGCGCCAGGGCCACGCGCCAGCAGCTTTTCGCGCGGACGGGCGTCGGGGGGCAGGTCTTTGAGGGGCATGGGCGCGGTACACATCAAATCATTGAACTTTGTCAAAGTTAACACATCGATGGCTTGCTGTTTTTAACAGCAGCGGGTGGTGGCGTCTTGACAATGGGAGTGGCCTGAATACCTTTTAGACAGGATTGATATGCCATTGCCGTTGGATGCAGATTCTGAGCCGCCCAATACCTTTTCAAGGCGATCCAGGCGGCCGTGGTCGGTGCGAACCCTGCTGGTCTGGCTGGTGCTGGCCTGTTTTCTGCCCGGCCTGGCGGGCACCGTCTTTCTGCTTTTGCAGGAGTACCAGGAAGGACGTGCACAACTCCAGAGAAATACGCTCCAGACAACGCGTGCACTGGTCCAGACCGTAGATGCCCAACTGCATTTGGCCCAAAACGCCGCGCAAGCACTCGCCACGTCCGAGTCATTGGCCCGGCAGGACTTTGCAGCGTTCTATCGGCGGGCACAGGCGCTGTTGCACGCCAGCGATATCGGCCAATATGTCGTCATCAGTACCGAAAACGGGGAGCCGCTGGTCAACACCTTGCGCCCTTTGGGGGCGCCAGTGTCTGCGCATGCCAACCTGGAGCAACTCCGGCGCGTGTTTGCCACCGGGCGGCCTGTGGTCTCGGATGTCTTTCTTTCGTCCTTTACCGGCAGCCCCGTCGTCAGCATTGAAGTCCCTGTTCGCTCCGGTGGCAAAGTGGTTTTTGCCTTGAGCATGGTTATCCCCGTGCAGTCCTTGAGCGATATTTTGAGCCGCCAAAACTTGCCACGGGATTGGGTGGCCGTGGTGTTTGACAGCACGGGCACCATTGCCGCGCGCACCCATTTGTCCGAACGGTTTGTCGGGCAAATGGGTGTCCCCGAGCTGCTTCAACAATTGCAGAAGGCTTTCGACGGTACTTTTGAAGTGACCTTGAAAGAAGGTGTTCCGACCTTGGCGTCCTTTAGCCGGTCGAGGATGTCCGGCTGGAGTGTGGTGATCGGCACTCCTCGCCAGAGTCTGGAGGCGCAGTTGGTACGTACCGTGGCCTTGCTCAGCTTGGGCGCGGTCCTGGTTTTTGGTCTGAGTATCGGCCTGGCGTGGTTCGTGGGAGGGCGAATTGCCAGATCGGTTCGGGCCTTGAGCGCGTTTGCCCGCGCCCTGGCGGCTGACGGTGAGCGGGTGGCGATGCCGCGGGTGCATCTGCGTGAAACCCAACAGGTCGCCCAAGCCATGGCACAGGCCTCTGCCTTGTCGAATGAGCGCAAGGCGGCGCTGCTGGTGTTGAACGAAAACCTGCGCCTGGCCCAGGCCGACCTTCAGGACAAAGTGGAAGTGGCCGAGGCCGCCATCCGCGCCAAACGCGTATTTCTTGACGTCATGTCCCATGAATTGCGAACACCACTGAATGCCATCATCGGGTTTTCGGGCACTCTGCTGATGCGCATATCCGGCCCACTCACGCCGACCCAGGAAAAACAACTCGACCACATCAAAATGAGCGGAAAACACCTGCTCGCGATTGTCAATGACGTCCTGGACTTCTCCAGGATTGAATCCGGCAGGTTTGAATTGATCCCGGCCGCGTTCGAGCCGCACCAGTTTCTGGAGGAATGCGCAGCCCAATTTGCCCCAGCGGCCCAGGCCAAAGGTCTGGAACTCACGGTGGACTGGCGGGGGCCGAAGGGCCAGCGGTACTGGGCCGACCTCAATGGTTTGCGCCAAGCCCTGTCCAACCTCGTCAACAACGCCCTCAAATTCACGGAGCGGGGCTTTGTGCGGGTGGAAGCCTGTGAAGTCGAACGCCATGACAAGGCATCGGTGCTGGAATTTGCTGTCACGGACAGCGGCATCGGTATCCCGGCTGACAAGCAGACACTGTTGTTTCAGCCCTTTTTGCAGGTGGACAGCTCCAGCACCCGTGCCTATGGGGGGACCGGTCTGGGGCTTTGCATCGTGCGCAGCCTTGCGAATTTGATGGGGGGAGAGGTCGGCGTGGAAAGTGCCGCAGGACAGGGATCGCGCTTCTGGTTCCGTATCCGGGCCGATCTCCAGCCAGAGCTTCAAGGCGAACGGTAAGCACCTTCGCCCATGGTTTCTACAATAGAGGCCAGTTTATCGGGACTTTTATGACTACAACGCTTCCCCTGGTCCAGTCGGACTCCTTTTTGACCTTGCATTACCGTTTGGGCGGGCCCGCCGGAAACGCCATCAACACCTTCGACGGCAAGCCTGCCACGCTGACCCTGGGCACGGGTGAGTTGTCTCCCGCGCTGGAGGCGTATCTGGTGGGGCTGGAGGAGGGCGCCCGCGCCACCTTTGAGGTGCCTGCGGGCGCTGCTTTTGGCGAGCGCAACCCGGCCATGCAGCAGTGGCTGGATGCCAAGGTGCTGCGCGAGATGGGCGACCCGCAGGAATCTTTCCGCGTCGGCGACGTGGTCGAATTTCCCACCCCGGATGGACAAGGCAAATTCGCCGGCGCGGTGATGCAGGTGCGTTACTCCTTCGGCAAAGACGACCTGGAAGCCGTGCTGTTTGACTTCAACCACCCCTTGGCGGGCCAGCCGGTGACGTTTGAAGTGCATGTGATTGGGGTGCTGTGAACGATTCTGTTGTGCCCCAGGAAGTGCTTTTAGCGGAGCCGCGCGGTTTTTGCGCCGGGGTGGACCGCGCCATTGAAATCGTGGACCGCGCGCTGCAAAAGTTCGGCCGCCCCATCTACGTGCGCCACGAAATCGTGCACAACACCTATGTGGTGAACGACCTCAAGAACCGGGGCGCCATTTTTATTGAAGAGCTGGACGACGTGCCGCCCGGCGCCACCCTGGTGTTCTCGGCCCACGGTGTCAGCCAGGCCATTCAGCGCGAAGCCCTGGCGCGCGGTTTTCGCATCTTTGATGCCACCTGCCCCCTGGTCACCAAGGTGCATGTGGAAGTAGCCAAGCTGCACAAGGAAGGTTTTGAATTCATCATGATCGGCCACAAGGGCCACCCCGAGGTGGAAGGCACCATGGGCCAGCTGGACAGCGGTATCCACCTGGTGGAAGACGTGGCCGATGTGGCCCGCGTGGCCCCCGGCCAGACCGAAAAACTGGCAGTGGTGACCCAGACCACGCTGAGTGTGGACGACGCGGCGGAAATTGCAGCCGCCGTCAAGGCCCGCTTTCCCTGGGTGCGCGAGCCCAAGCAGCAAGACATTTGCTACGCCACGCAAAACCGCCAGGATGCGGTCAAGGTCATGAGCCCGCAGGTGGACATTGTGATCGTGGTGGGCAGCCCCACCAGTTCCAACAGCAACCGCCTGCGTGAAGTGGCGCGCAAGCTGGGCACCGAGAGCTATATGGTGGACAGTGCCGACGAGTTGCGGCCCGAGTGGTTTGAAGGCCGCCAGCGCGTGGGCCTGACCGCCGGCGCCTCGGCCCCCGAGATTTTGGTGAAAGCCGTGATCGACCGCATCAAGGCCCTGGGCGCGGTGTCGGTGCGCAAGATGGACGGCATCGAAGAGACCGTGAAGTTCCCCTTGCCCAAAGGACTCAGATTGGATAATGCTATCTAATTGATAGCTGTCTGCGCAATAAAATAGAGGGCTAGAGGCCTTTTTGATACTTAAACTAATTCAATAACACCATGTTAGACATCACCCTGCTGCGCAAAGATCTGGATTCGGTCGTAGCCCGCCTTGAGACCCGCAAAAGCCCGCAAGCCTTCCTCGACGTGGAGGCCTTCAAATCCCTGGAAGCCGAGCGCAAAACCATTCAAATGCGCACCGAAGAGTTGCAGTCCAAGCGCAACACCTTGAGCAAACAAATCGGCCAGCTCAAAGCCAAAGGCCCGGCCGGGCAGAGCGAGGTGGACGCGGTGATGGCCGAGGTGGCGGGTTTGAAATCGGAATTGGAAGCATCAGCCACCCGCCTGGACGTGATCCAGGCCGAGATGCAAACCCTGTTGCAGGCGGTGCCCAACCTGCCCCACGAGAGCGTGCCGGTGGGCGCCGACGAACACGCCAACGTGGTGGTGCGCAGCTGGGGGCAGCCCAAGGCATTCGACTTCACGGTGAAAGACCATGTGGATGTGGGCACCCCGCTGGGGCTGGACTTCGAGATGGGCGTCAAGCTCACGGGCTCGCGTTTCACGGTCATGAAAGGCCCGATTGCCCGTATGCACCGGGCGCTGAGCCAGTTCATGCTGGACGTGCAGACCCAGGAGCACGGCTACACCGAGTGTTACACCCCCTATATCGTCAACGGCGACAGCCTGCGCGGCACCGGCCAGTTGCCCAAGTTTGAAGGCGACCTGTTTGCCGCCAAAAAGGGCGGCCAGGACGGCGAGGCCCAGCCCGACCACACTGCGCTGTACCTGATTCCCACCAGCGAAGTGCCTTTGACCAACTTTGTGCGCGATGTGGTCACCCCTGAGGCAGAGCTTCCCATCAAGCTGACCGCCCACACGCCCTGTTTCCGCTCCGAGGCCGGCAGCGCGGGCCGCGACACGCGGGGCCTGATTCGCCAGCACCAGTTCGACAAGGTGGAGATGGTGCAGATCGTGCACCCCGAGCAGAGCTACGCAGCGCTGGAGGCCATGACCGGCCACGCCGAAGCCATTTTGCAAAAGCTGGGCCTTCCCTACCGCGTAATGAGCCTGTGCACCGGCGACATGGGCTTTGGCGCCAGCAAGACCTACGATCTGGAGGTGTGGCTGCCCGCGCAAAACACCTACCGCGAGATCAGCTCGGTCTCCAACTGCGAGGCCTTCCAGGCCCGGCGCCTGCAGGCGCGCTTCAAAAACGCCCAGGGCAAGAACGAACTGGTGCACACCCTCAACGGTTCCGGCCTGGCGGTGGGCCGCACGCTGGTGGCGGTTCTGGAGAATTACCAGAACGCCGACGGCTCGGTCACCGTGCCCGAAGTGCTGCGGCCTTACCTGGGTGGGCTGGAACGGCTGCAGGCCTGATAGAATCCAGCCTTCGTCCAAAACGATGCAAACCAGGAGTGGTGGCAGAGTGGCCGAATGTACCTGACTCGAAATCAGGCGTACCGCAAGGTACCGTGGGTTCGAATCCCACCCACTCCGCCAAGCTACATAAGCGTCTAGTGCTATCAAAAATATAGCCTAGGCGCTTTTTGGTTTCAGGCGCTCTCATTCCATTTCCATACCAAGGCGATATGTCGTTGCCCCTTCTTGCCGTGCTTAAGCACTGCCTGCGTCGGTGCGTCTCTCGCCCTGATCTGAAAACGGAAATCAGACGCTGAGTGAATTTCCTTTCCGCAACAGGCGCTTTGTGCTTAAATCTTCGCTGCTACAAACGCTGGATTGGGATTTAACATGGCTTCCACATCGTCCATCGCCGCCTCGGGCATGCACACCGCCCAAACGCGCTTGAATTCCACGGCACACAACATCGCCAATGTGAGCACCGACGGCTTTCGCCGACAGGAAGTGACCTCAACGGAGCAGCCAGGTGGTGGTGCGGCGCCCGCACTCAACCGGTCCAGTGTGGTCGGAGCGGCCCTGGAAACGGATGTGGTGACCCAGCTGCAGGCCAAAAATGCCTTTTTGGCCAATCTGGCGGTATTCAAAACCAGTAACCAGATGGCCGGAGCGCTGCTGGACAAAACGGCTTAGCCGCCGAGTGCGCCCTGCTGCTACCGATTGGCCGCTTGCTGCGCAAATGTAAGTGCCCATGGCGCAATGCTGCTTGCGGGCATGGGCCGTGCATAGTGGTAGCCCTGTGCATAGGTGCATCCCATGCTGGCGAGCGCCACCCCCGTGGCTGCATCCTCAATGCCTTCGGCCACTGTCGTGATATCCAATAGCCGTGACAGTTCCAGGGCCGATTTGACAATTTGGAAGCTGCGCGCCGAAGTGTGCATTTGTTGCACAAAGGTTTTGTCTATTTTGATACACGAAAACGGCAGCGTCTGGAGGTAACTCAAGCCCGCGTAACCAGTTCCGAAGTCGTCCAGGGCAATACCGACCCCCAGCGCGCGCAAGCGGTGCAGCGCCGTGGACACGATGTTCACATTGCTGATGACGATGGTTTCGGTCAGTTCGATGCGCAGCTCCTGGGGCGGCATGTGGTGCTCTTGCATACAGGCCTGAATGCTCTCGACAATGCCGGGGCTGCAAAGCTCAGGGGCCGAGAGGTTGACGCTCATGAAGGGGGTGTGGATGGGGCCTGAAACGCACGGCGAGCGCAGTGTCCGCCAATCAGCTGCGGCTTGGTGCAGCACCCACTGCCCAATCCGGTGAATCAACCCTGTTTTTTCGGCAAGCGGAATGAATTCCTCTGGGCTGACCATGCCCAACTGGGGATGACGCCAGCGGATCAGCGCTTCAAAACCGACGAGGGCCGTAGTGCCGTACAAAATAATGGGTTGGTAAAACAGCTCCAGCTGGCTGTCATCGATGGCGTCTGACAGGTCATGCGCCAGCGAGAGCGTGCGCACGGCCGCTGCATGCAGGTCCACCGTCGGCAGCGCCGCGGTGGCTGTGGTTGGGTCTTGTATCGCCGGGGGTTCCGTGCCAGCGGGTTCACCGCTGGAGTTGCGAAAACGCTCCAGCATCAAACGCAAGAGGTATTGGATCACTGGATCGGCGCGCCCCAGCAGTTCTTCGACATGGGCCCGGTCGATACGCACCAGACTGGTGGGCACCAAAGTCCGCACCGTGGCTGTGCGGGGCTGGCGGTCCAGCAGGGCCACCTCGCCAAACATGGCCCCCGCCGCCAGCACCGCCACCCGCCGCTGATCGGCGCCTGTTAACACTTCAACACAGCCGCTCTCGATGACATAGGCGGCATCGCCAGAATCCCCATTTTTGAAAACGGTCATCTGACCTTCGAACCGCTCGCGTTTGAAGCCGTTGGCAATTTTTATCATCATTACCCCCTAGTTCGTCCAGCGCGCATTGTGACTTGGATTCTGGTTTGCCACTGAATAGGGCAGTTCATTCGGCCCAACTGGCAAGCACCCGCTGCCAAATGTTGCCTGGTTTTTATACAAATTGGTTGCAAACAAGAATGATTCGCATTTATACTGACAAAATGAAACATTCTTCCCAATCCAATTCTTGTAAGCATGTTGGCCTTGCCCACAGCCATGTAGGTGAAGTCTCCATGTGTCCAGACTGCGGCGTGGTCCATATTTCGCTGCAGTATTTTTCCGTGCGTTTTGATCTGGAGGCGTTTCGTGCCTTGGCCCAAATGCTGGGTGTTGCCCAAGCCCGGATTGAGCGATCTGCGCAAACGATGTCGCCACTGGCGGAGGCACCCGATGTGCTGAGTTTGGATGGATCGCCCCAAGGGCTGGTTCACTGAACGTTTCGCTGGATCAAATCACTGGAGGACCTACCGATGTGTGACCATGCAACCGACCAGCCGCTGGCATATTCTGGCCCACCCAAATTGCAGGGGGGCGCCACGCCTTCAACGGGGTCCCGCAGGCGAAGGTTATGGGATTTGGATCACCAATGCCATTGCCCCGTCGTCGGGGTCTGCTTGCCGCTGGACACCCTGCGGCGGCTGGTGAACAAAGCCCTGGGGGGCAAGGCTTTTGCGGATGACTACGAAGTGCATGTGGGCGCGGTGGCCGAATGTGGCCACAGAAACCGCCTCTCCGAGCTGCTGCAAAATGAACTGGAGAGGCGTTATACCCGCGAAGTACTGCAATTCCGCCAGGCCAAGACGACCAGAGACGTTGCCGACTTGTGGGCAGGTGCCATCCGCCAGGGGGATGTAACGGGGGCGTTTTGGGCCGCCTTGACCCATGCGCGCTGCGATGATGTGCTGCAAGAGGTGCTGTGCCGCGACATGCACATGCTGCAACACCAGGCCGGGGCCACGGCGCGTATCGACATTGCCCGCTTCAATGCCCTGCTGGGCGAGAACCTTGTCCTTACCAAGGAGCTGGGCAAGGTACAGGAGCGCAGTACGCGCCTCATATCGGAGAAGTCCGGTGAGATTGAGCGGTTGGGTGCACAACTGGTGCGCCTGCGGGCTGAAAGCATGGGCAAGGACAGCCGCATTGCTTTCCTGTGTGAGGATGTGGCTGCCATCAAAGCGTCACAACCGCAGTTTGACCTGAACGTGCGTTTGCAAAAGAAGGTGGAGCAGATGGCGTTGCGCCAGCAGGAACTCGAAAACCAGTGTGCCGAATTGCGGCAAAAGCTGGCATCCGCCACCAAATCGCTGGAAGGAATGGAGCACGAGGCGCTACGTGCCGAAACCAGGGACGTGGTGGAGCCGACGGAGCCGCGCACATCGCCTGTGACGGTCTATTTGCAGCATAAAACCGTGTTGTGCGTGGGCGGGCGTAGCGGCAGTATTGCGAGCTACCGTGATGTCGTTGAACGTGTTGGCGGACGTTTTGCGCACCACGACGGCGGACTGGAGGACAGCCATAGCATTCTTGACTCCAACCTGGCTGCTGCAGATTTGGTGATATGCCAAACGGGCTGCATCAGCCACAACGCCTACTGGAAGGTGAAGGATTTTTGCAAGCGTACCGGCAAACGCTGCGTGTTTGTCGAAAACCCAAGCGCATCCTCCCTGGTGCGTGGGCTGGAATTGATATCCAGCAAAGATACACAAGCCAATCAGGTGGAGACTTCTGAAGTGTCGCTGGACGAAGCAAAGGGCTGAGCGCACATATTTTCAGGTACCTGTATCCACCCAAGGAGCGCAATATGGACGAAGTCAAGAATCAGCTTGCGATTGACGCATTGAACCGCATCATGGAATTGGAGTTGGCCGGGGTCGTGCGGTACACGCATTACTCACTCATGGTGTATGGCTATAACCGCATTCCCATCGTGTCTTGGCTCAAAGACAATGCACAGGAAGGGCTTGGCCACGCCCACAGGGCCGGTGAACTGGTGACCCTGCTGGGCGGGCACCCCTCTTTGAAAATAGGTGCTCTGCTGGAAACCGCAAAGCACGACATCGGGGACATCCTTCGGGAAAGCCTGGAGCACGAAAAGAACGCACTCGCGGCCTACTACGCGCTATTGAAAATTGCCGAAGGAACTTCGGTGTTGCTGGAAGACTACGCCCGCGACATGATCGTCCAGGAAGAAATGCATCTGGACGAGGTGAACAAAATGCTGCGTCGACCCGGCGACATGGCCCCTTTCAACGAGTAGTGCTGCAAGCGGCCGCGCAGTGCCGTTGAGTGCTCTGATCAGAGTTGCCCTTCGCTGAGGGTATGCAACTGGAACTGCCCGCTTTTATGCCATAGCCAGGTGTCGGTGTAGGTGAGTTTTCCCAGCCTGGCAGGCACCGGAAAGGGTGAGGCAAGGCGGATCGTGCGCTCTATTTCTGCCATGACCTCGGGTGCGTGGGTGGGCGCGCGCATCCAGCGCACACCGGTCACAAAACCCCGCGCGTCAATGTTCGTCTCCAGTACACCTACCGCATACAGCAAGGGCGGAAGTTTGCCTGTGTATATACGGTCCCCGTTATTTTTGTATAAGTGCCTGGCGGCATCGGGTCTATAGTCTTGCACGCTGGCCGCGCGTGAAATATTGGGCGGCAGCACCGGGGTCTGCACTACCGGTGGAAGCATCGAAGCGGGCGGTGCCGCGGGTATCGGTGGCGCAGTGGGCGGGCGCGAAGCGCACCCGGCCACCAAGGTGGCGATGCAAGCCCAGAGGCTGGCCCATGGCCATGGACGGTGTGAAGAGTTTCCAACGGAGTGCTGTGGCATGCAAGTCTCGATCTTCGGTAGTGGCGGGCAAGCATACTGTGCCCGAATTTTCCCCGGCCGGGACGAAACCAACACTAAAAAGGGTATCTGATTGTGACTTTGACCTCCCGGTTTTTGGACCTCCTGGCACGGGAAGACGCGGTGCTGGTCACGGTGCATTCCACGCGCGGCTCGGTGCCGCGCGAAACCGGCGCGTGGATGGCGGTTTTTGCGCACACCACGGTAGCCACGGTGGGGGGCGGGCGCCTGGAGCTGGATGCCATTGGCCATGCGCGTGCAGGCCTTGTACATGGCACCTTGGCCACCGGGCAGGGGGTGGAAACGGTGCGCTACGCGCTCGGCCCCAGCCTGGGGCAGTGCTGCGGCGGTGAGGTGCACCTGCGGTATGAGCGGGTGACCGCGCGCGATGCCGCCCGGCTCATCCCGCATTTGGCCCGTGCGCCGGTGCCGGTGGCCTTGTTTGGCGGCGGCCACGTCGGCCGGGCCGTGATTGCGGTGCTGGGCACCTTGCCCATGGCAGTGCGCTGGATCGACAGCCGCGACGAGATTTTTCCGGACCAGGTTCCCGCCCATGTGCAGTGCGAGCACTCCGACCCGGTGCAGGCAGCGGTGGCCGATTTACCTGCCGGTTCCCGGGTGTTGATCATGAGTTTCAGCCATGCCGAAGACCTGGACGTGGTGGCGGCTTGTCTGGCACGCCAGCGCGCACACGGGGATTTACCCTATGTGGGCCTGATTGGCAGCCAAACCAAATGGGCTTCGTTCCGCCAGCGTTTGCAGGCCCGGGGTTTCAGCCAGGCCGAGATGGCGCACATCACCTGCCCGATCGGGGTGCCGGGTATTGCGGACAAACGCCCCGAGGCCATTGCGGTGGCGGTGGCTGCGCAATTGCTGCAAGTGTCGGCGGATCAGGGTTAACACCGATCCATTCGCTGGCGCAAGAGTCTGCAAAACTGTATACACTTTGTATCCAGGTCGCAGCGGAGCGGGGCATTGCACAATGCCTGTGTTCGTGACCCCTACTGCTTACAGCGCCCGCAGTGGTGAGCAGACGCGCATGGGCGGGCTCCATTGCCCGCAACAATTGAGATCGAATCTATGGAAAGCTACCTTCTGGACTGGGCGAACCTGCTGCTGCGCTGGGTTCACGTCATCACCGCCATCGCCTGGGTGGGCTCCTCGTTCTACTTTGTTTTTCTGGACAGCAGCCTCACTCCGCCGACGGATGAAGACCTCAAACGCCAGGGCGTCAGCGGTGAGCTGTGGGCCGTACACGGCGGCGGTTTCTACCACCCGGTCAAATTTGCGGGAGCGCCGCCGCTGTTGCCTGCCCATTTGCACTGGTTTTACTGGGAGAGCTACAGCACCTGGCTAACCGGGTTCGCGCTGTTCACCGTGTCCTACCTGTGGAATGCGGGCACTTACCTGATCGACAAGTCGGTGCTGGACTGGGCGCCGTCCTCGGCCATTGCCGTGGCGCTGGCTTTTCTGGTGCTGTTCTGGCTGGCCTACGACGGCATTTGCCGCGTCTTTGGACAGCGTAAAAACGGTGACGCCATCGTCGGCGCGCTGGTGGCACTGCTGGTGTGCGGGGCGGCCTGGCTGGCCTGCCACTGGTTTGCCGGGCGGGCGGCCTTTTTGCTGATCGGCGCCATGGTCGCCACCAGCATGAGCGCCAATGTGTTTTTCTGGATCATTCCCGGCCAAAAGACCATGGTGGCGGACATCCAAGCCGGTCGGCCGGTGGACCCCATCCACGGCAAACGTGGCAAACAGCGCAGTGTGCACAACACCTATTTCACGCTGCCGGTGCTGTTTGCCATGCTGAGCAACCACTACAGCTTCACTTACAGCCATCCAAATAACTGGCTGGTGCTGATTCTGATGATGCTGGCCGGTGCCGCCATTCGCCAGTTTTTCGTGCTGCGCCATGGCTACAAGCTGGGCCGCAATGGCCACCCCTGGCGTTATGCGCTGGTGGGTGTGGTCGTGATTGTGGGGGTTCTGGTGTGGCTGAAGCCGGTGCCGCAAGCCAATGCTGTTGCTATGAATTCAGTAGCTGTTCACGCTGATTCCACGGGGGCTGGAGCACAAATTGACTATCAAAAACTGCAGCCCTTGCTGGCCCAGCGTTGTTATACATGCCATGGCGAAACCGTGCAGATGAAAAATGTCCGCCTGGACTCCCCGCAGGGGGTGAAAAGCCACGCCCAGGCCATGTACCTGCAGGTGGTGCTGAACCGCGCCATGCCCTTGAACAATGCCACCGGCATCACCGAGGCAGAGCGTTTGCTGGTCAAACAATGGTTTGAAAGCGGTGCCAGCGTCAACTAAAGCAGCTGTGTTTCAGCGTTGGGCCGTGGCCAAACGCAGTGCCAAGCCCACAAACACCACACTGGCGACGCGGTTCAACCAGCGCTGGGCACGCAAGGAGCGCTGGAAGGCCTGGCCGAAGCTGGCGGCAAAGCAGGCGATGGCGCCGAAGGTCAGCAGCGCCGCCAGGATAAAAACCATGCCCAATACCAAAATTTGCACCGCCATACTGCCCCGCGCCGGGTCGGCAAACTGGGGCAAGAACGCCAAAAAGAAAATGGCGACCTTGGGGTTGGTGAGGTTCATCAGTACGCCCCGGCCATAGGTTTTTCCGGCCGACATGGCGGGGCTGTCCGCGCTGTTGGCAAACCCAACACCCACCACCGGCGCCCGCCAGGCGCCCCAGGCCAGCCACACCAGATAAGCTGCGCCGCAGAGCTTGAGTACGGTAAACGCGGTGCTGGACGCCGCAAAAATAGCCGCCAGGCCCAGTGCCACCGCTGCGGTGTGGAACAGCAGCCCGGAACACAGGCCCAGCACCACCAGCAGGCCCGCGCGTCTGCCATGCACGGCCGAATGCAGCAGCACAAATACGTTGTCGGGGCCGGGGGCCAGGGCCAGCAAGACCGAGGTGGCGAAGAAGGTGAGGGTGGTGTCAAAAGTAGGCATGGTGCCTGGCAGTTTAAGTGCAGTTCAGGCCAGGTACAGCGCGGCCAGGGCCAAAACAGCGGGTACGGTTTGTACAAACAAAATGCGGATTTGCACCGTAGCGGCGCCCCAGATGCCAGCCACCGCGACACAGACCAAACCGTAGACCGTGAAGGCGTGGGCGGTTGCAGCCTCTGGCAGCACAAAGCCACAGGCCAGCGCCGCCGCCAGAAAACCGTTGTAGGCGCCCTGGTTGGACATGGCGGGGGCCATGGTGTCCGCTTGTTCCTTGCTCAGGCCAAACACCTTGCGGCCCCGGCTCTTGAATAACACGGTTTCCAGCAAGAAAATGTACACATGAATCAAAAGAACCAGGGCGGCGAGAACTTGGGCGGCGATCAACATAGGTGTCCTTCAATAGAGTGGGTAAGGGCCATGAACCGGCAGCAAGGCTGTCAGATGCCGCTAGAATACATAATTATGTTATGCGATATATGTCTCCGATGAGACACTCTGAAACCAAGCCCGTGGTGGATGGCCGCAAAGCCAACGCCGAGTCCACCCAGGTCGCCCTACGTGCGGCGGGTCGCCAGTTGTTTGGTCAACTGGGTTATGAAGCCACCTCGCTGGGGGCCATTTGTGCCCAGGCGGGCGTCACCACCGGCGCGCTGTACCACCACTTCGGTGACAAAAAGGGACTGTTTGCTGCTGTGGCCGAGGAGTTGGATGCGGGGCTGGTGCGGCTGGCTTCCCGCGCCCGCACCCAAGCGCTAGAGCGGGGTGCCAATGCCTGGGGCGGGTTTCTGGCTGCGATGGATGTTTTTCTGCAAGCCGGGCTCAACCCCGAAGGTCGGCGCATCGGCCTGACCGACGCCCCCGCCGTGCTGGGCACCCAAGGTTGGCTGGAGATACGGGAGCGCCAGGGCCTGGGTGCGATGGTGCAGACGGTGGTGGCCCTGCAGGCACAGGGCTTGCTGCAAGCCGGCGACCCCGGCTTGCGGGCCCGGCTCATTCTGGGGCTGCTTTACGGCGCGGTGGAAGCCCTGGCGCACGACCCCCAGGCCGCCGACGCAGCGCTGCCCGACGCCCGCCAATTGCTGCATGCCATGCTGGAAGGTATGCGGCCCTCAAAAAGTCCGTGAAAACGGGCCGTCCTGTCAGGAGGCGCTACGGGGGGATCTCTGGCCAATCGGCAAACGGGAAGGGCACCTCTTCCGTCGCAAAACTCTCAAATTCTGCAATCTGGCGCAGGTATTGCCCCAAGTGTTGCCCAAAAGTGCGAAGCCGCGCGTTGGGTGTACCGCTCACCAGTGTGAGCACAAACTGAACCACCGCCAGCACGCCCAGCAAGGTGCTGGCCAACTGGAAGGCCAGGGCCATCACCACCATCAAGAGGCCGCGCACCCAGATTTTGCGCGGTTTCGAGGCGAATTCCGGTTCGGTGGAGCCGGGGGTGTCAGGCATGGCGAACTCCTGTGGGCGTTACAAAATCCCATTCTCAACGAAAGCCGGAGGGCCGTATTTGCGCCAACGCAAGCTGCTTGGCTGCCAGCGCTGGTCCGTGAAACCGGTCACTAACCGTGTACCGAAAAGCGGTCCGGTGGTGGATTCTGACGATGGGCGCTGCCCCCTACTTGCTGGGCAAGGGGAAAACAGACAGGGGAGGGCTGCCACAATGGCGGCTTCGCCAATTGCTTGTAAATTCCATGACCCTGGATTCATTGAATCGCCGTTTTCATTCCCGTTTTGACCTTCGGCCGGACCAGGCCGAGGTTGCCGAGATAGATGCAACATTTCGCAGTGGTGTCGAGTTTCGTGGCACCAACCTGTGGGTGCTGATTTTTGCGATTTTCATCGCCTCGATTGGCTTGAACGTCAACTCCACAGCGGTCATCATTGGAGCCATGTTGATTTCACCCTTGATGGGGCCCATCATGGCGCTGGGCTATGGTGCAGGCATCAACGATTCGGCCTTGATGCGCTCGTCCTTGTTCAATCTGGGCCTGGCTGCGTTGATCAGTTTGTTGGTCTCCACCGTGTATTTTTGGGTAAGCCCTCTGACGCTGGCGCATTCAGAACTGCTGGCGCGCACCACGCCGTCGATCTGGGATGTACTGATTGCGCTGTTTGGAGGTTTGGCGGGGGTGATTGGAGCCACCCGGCGGATCAAGTCCAACCTGATTCCAGGCGTGGCGATTGCCACGGCCTTGATGCCGCCCCTGTGCACAGCGGGTTATGGCCTGGCCGCTGGCAACTTGTCGTATTTTTGGGGTGCGTTTTACCTGTTTTCCATCAACTGTGTGTTCATTGCCATGGCCACCTTGATGATGGTGCGGGTCATGCGCCTGCCGAGTGTGAAGCTGCTGGAGGACCGCTCGCTCATCAAACGGCGCACCGTGATTGGCCTGGTGGTCGTTATGACCATGGTGCCCAGCCTTTTTTTGGCCATCAATCTGGTGCAGAAAGAGTGGTTTGATACCAATGCGGCGCGTTTTGTGCAGCAGGTGCTGCGTGCCAAAACCAATGTGATGGTGGTGTCGCAGGAGCCAGACTTCCATGCCAGGCAACTGCGCGTTAATGTGGTGGGTGATCGCCTGCTGGATGCCGATATCAAAGCGATGGAACTGCGACTGCCTGAATTTGGGCTTGACGGTGCCCAGCTTGCACTAACACAGTCGGGTCAGGTGATGCCGGATATGAATGCGGTGAAACGGGACCTGCTTAACGATTTTCTGCAAACCAACCGGGCTGATATTGCCGAGCGTGACGCGCGCATCGCCTCGCTGCAAGGTGAATTGCAAAATTTGCGCCAATCGGTTGCCGCGCAACTGCCGTTGAAAGACATCTACAACGAGGTGCGATCACAGTTTCCACAAGCCCTGCAAGTCCGTGTGGCATCTGGATTCAGGACGGAAGCTGAAAAAGTCCAGGCTCCGTCCGCTCCAGGCGGTGAGCGCCCGCTGCTGCTGGTGCAACTGAAATTGCGTGGACCCCTGAGTGCGGGCGAGCAGGAGCGTCTGCGCCTTGGACTGCGCACCCGGGCCGGGTTGACCGACTTGGAGGACGTGCGGCTGGAAGTGTCGGTGCTGTCACCGGTCAAAGTTGCGGTCGGCAAAAAGCACGCGCGTTGAGGGCGCGGCGAAAAGAAGCCACTTACCGATAAAACGCTTCGACTTTGCCCTTCAATTTGATCAGCAGTGGTTGGCCCTTGCGGTCCACGGTCTTGCCTGCGGGCACCTTGACCCATCCCTCGCTGATGCAGTACTCCTCGACATTCGAATGCTCCTTGCCATTCAGGCGGATACCCACGTCATGTTCGAACACGGCGGCAACATGGTGGGGGCTGCGCGGGTTGACTGACAGATGGTCGGGCAAAGGGGGGAGTTGGGTGGTTTCGGTCATGGACGGCTGTTTTCGTTAAGGTGAATTCAGGCCTATTTTCCATGATTTGGCGCCAGCCTCATCTCAGGCGCGCACTGTAGTTGGCGCGGGCAAGACACGCCGACTGCTCCACCAGCCCTCCAGGCTGTAGACCAGCAGCGCGGTCCAGATCAAGCCAAAGCCGATAAAGCGGGAGGCTTGCAGCGGCTCGCCAAACAGCCACACCCCCAGCGCAAACTGCAAGGTCGGCGAAATGTATTGCAAGATGCCCAGCGTCGTCATCGGAATGCGGCGCGCACCCGCCGCGAACAGGAGCAAAGGCACGGCCGTCAACGGGCCGGCGAGAAGCAGCCACCCCAGGGTGGACGCATCGCCCTGGACCAGTACACCTTGTCCCTGAACGCCCCAAAACGCCAACACCGCCATGGCCAGGGGTGCGAGCATCATGGTCTCCAGTGCCAATCCTTCCAGGGCGCCCAGCACCGCCACCTTGCGCAGCAGGCCGTAAAAGCCAAAGGTCAGTGCCAGCAGCAAGGCAATCCAGGGCAAATGGCCGGCTTGCACGGTCAACCACAACACGCCCGCCGCGGCCACACCCACCGCCAGCCATTGGCCGCTGCGGGGGCGTTCGCCCAAAAAGGCAAAACCCAGCGCCACGTTGACCAGGGGCAAGATGAAATAGCCCAGGCTGGAATCCAGCACGTGCTGGTTTTGCACCGCCCACACGTACACCAGCCAATTGCTCGACAGCAGCAGGGCAGACAGCGCAAAGGCACCCAGCACCCTGGGCTGGCGCAGCAGGTCGCGCATCCAGGCCCAGCGCTTGAGCACCAGCAAAACGCCCAGCACAAACAGCAGGGACCACACGGTGCGGTGCATGACCACTTCGAACGCGGGCACATGGGCCACCTGCTTGAAGTAGATCGGAAACAAACCCCAGCCCGCGTAGGCCAGGGTGGCGTAAACAATGCCTGGATTCATCAATAACCTCGGTTCATGACCAAAAAATCATGGATTGAGTTTAAGGAGCGCACACGGATTGGCAAAACGATATATCTTTGACGTCCTTGCTAAACTGGTTCACATAGGAAATGCATTCCAATGACGATAGATTTGCGTCGATTGCCCAATCTGGCGGCTTTGCGTGCCTTTGAAGCCGCGGCCAGACACCAAAATTTTTCACACGCGGCGCAAGAGGTGCATGTCACCCATGGCGCTATCAGCCACCAGGTGCGTGCTCTGGAGCAGGAGTTGGGTGTAGCCCTGTTTACCCGCCACGGCAAGCGCTTGGCCATCACCCCGCAGGGAGAACGTTTTGCGCAGGTGGTGCGCAACGCTTTGCAGGAAATTGTGGGGGCTGCCGAGGTGCTGCGTGCCGACACGCGGCAAAAGCGGCTGACAGTGTCGTCCATTCCGTCGTTTGCCGCACGCTGGCTGGCGCCGCGCCTGGGCCGTTTCATCGACCAGCACCCGGACACCGAGCTGGTGCTGCAGTCCAGCGGCCAGTTGCACGACCTGGTGCGCGACTCCATCGATGTGGGCATCCGTTTTGGCAGCGGCAAGTATCCCGGCTTGGTGGTGGAAAAACTGATGGGGGATGCCTACTACCCGGTGGTGAGCCCTACGTACAACGGGGCGTGTTTGCCGACCTCGGTGCTGCAACTCAAGCCCGAGCAGTTGCTGCGCTCCGATGAGCCCTGGTTGCCCTGGTTTCAGGCGGCGGGCCTGCCTTTGGCGGAGCCCACCGGCGGGGTGCGGTTTCAGGATTTGTCGCTCTTGATTCGTTCGGCGATGGACGGTGACGGCATTGCGCTGGTGCGCCATGTGGTCGCCACCCAGGAAATTGCGGCGGGGGAACTGGTGCGCCTGTTTGATGTGGCGGTGAAAAGCCCGAACGACTATTACCTGGCCTGCCCCCCGGAGGCCTTGCGCAAGCCGCAGGTACAGGCCTTTCGGGACTGGCTGCTGGCCGAGGTGGCCAAATTCAGGGAGCACGCCGGGGTGTTTGTTGCGTGACTTATATGTCAAATAGGTGCTAAGCCCGCACTGAATAAGCGTAAGCAGCTACTCTTTTTATAGCGAAAGTCCGGCCAATTGAACTGCCAGTGCGTTGTGACGCTCCACCAGGGGGCCCAGATCCACGGTGGTCAATTGGCCTTGGCGCACCACCACGCGGCCGTTGACGATGGTGTAGTCGGCTTGCGGGCTGGCGCACAGCAGCAGGGCGCCGATGGGGTCGTGCACCGCGCCTCCGGCAAAGCCCAGGGTGTTGAGGTCAAACAGGGCCAGATCAGCGCACATGCCCATGGCCAGGTGGCCGATGTCGCTGCGCCCCAGCACCTGCGCACCGCCCCGGGTGGCGACGCCCAGGGCGTCGCGCACCGTCATCTCGGCCGGCCCCAGGTCGCAGCCGAAGAAGGTGCGTCCTTCCCGCTGTTCGGGTGGCTGCATGGCCCGGCCCACGCGCGCCAGCAGCAGGGCTTGGCGCGCTTCGTTCACCAGGTGCGCGGCGTCGTTGCTGGCGCAGCCGTCCACGCCCAGGCCCACCGGCACGCCCGCATTGAGCATGCGGCGAATCGGGGCGATGCCGCTGGCCAGGCGCATATTGCTGCACGGGCAGTGGGCCACGCCGGTGCGGGTGGCAGCAAACAGGCTGATGCCTGCATCGTCCAGCTTCACGCAGTGGGCGTGCCATACGTCATGCCCCAGCCAGCCTAAGTCTTGCGCGTATTGGGAGGGGGTGCAGTTGAACTTTTCGCGCGAGTAGGCCAGGTCGTGGTCGTTCTCGGCCAGGTGGGTGTGCAGGCGCGCACCCAGTGACCGTGCCAGCAGGGCCGATTCACGCATCAGGTCACGGCTCACGCTAAAAGGAGAGCAGGGCGCCACCGCCACGTTGACCATCGCGCCATGCCCGGTGCCGTGGTAGGTCTCAATCAGCCTTTGGGTGTCCTGGAGGATGAAGTCTTCCTGTTCCACCACCCGGTCCGGCGGCAATCCACCCTGGGATTGGCCCACACTCATGCTGCCGCGCGTGGCCACAAAACGCATGCCGATTTCGTGCGCCGCTTCAATGCTGTCATCCAGCCGCACGCCATTGGGGTAGATGTAGAGGTGGTCGCTGCTGGTGGTGCAGCCGCTCAAGAGCAACTCGGCCATGGCCACTTGGGTGCTGATCCGCACCATCTCGGGTGTCAACCCCGCCCAGATCGGGTACAGGCCGCGCAGCCAGCTGAACAACTCGGCGTTTTGCACCTGGGGAATGGCCCGGGTGAGGCTTTGGTACATATGGTGGTGGGTGTTGACCAGGCCCGGCGTCACCAGATGGTTGCGGGCGTCAATGACTTCATCGGCATTTACTGCTTCCTGGGGAAGGTCGGCAGCGGAGCCGATATAGGCAATGCAGTTGTTGCGGATGAAGAGGGATGCATCCCGCAGTTCACGTGCGTGGCTGGGGTCGGCATGGTCAAAGGTCGCCACACAACGGGCATTTTGAATCAACAGGGTAGACATCTCGGGCCTTGGCAAACAGAAAGCGAAGCGGGGGGCAAACGCGTGTGTTGTGATGATCGTACGAATTTCTGTTCCAACCCTGAGCCTTTTTGCATAATGTCTATACAGAAGCCATGCATCCGGGAAAATAGGTGTAAAGTTTCAGGGTTAACCCGTATTCCAAGCTTGCGCACAGGCTTGTAGTGGTGATGTTTGATCTTGCTCAAAGCAATTTTGAGCGGGAGGCGTCAAAGTCTCCCCATGTTTGTCAACCAATCTCTTCTTTCTTCTTACCCTGCCAAAACAATGGAGGCGGGGTCCTTGCTGCTTCAGCGCCTGGTGATGGCGGATACGGTCATCTACGTCGAAAGCGGTCGGGTGGGCTTGGGGGTGCTGGGTGTTGCACCTGCGGGCAGCGTCAAAGGCGAGGTGCTGGAGCACCAGTTGCGGGTGGCTGTGGGTCCTTGCTGGCTGGAGGCAACCGCTGCGGTGCTCAACTTGCCCAGCGCGGTGGATGCCGTGGCGGAGACCAACGTGACCTTGCGGCGTGTGCCGATGGTGGAATTTCAAAAATCACTGGAAGCCTGCTGCAACGGCGGGAACACCATCCTGATGGATGTGGCCCGGGCACACCGGATTCAGACCGATCTGGTGGTCAGCCGCCTGGCCAAAGACGCCGAGGCGCGTTGTGCCGAATGGCTGTTGCGCCAAGCCAGCAATACCGATAAAGGGGACTGCTCCGTGCAGCTTCAACAACGCAAACGCATGATTGCCACCCAGTTGGGCATTGCGCCAGAAACCCTTTCCCGTGTGCTGCGCCACTTGCGTGAACGCAGCCTCATCAGTGGCACGGGCCGCGTGGTGAACCTGGTCGATATTCCTGGCTTGCGGTCGCTGGCGGGCGTGTAGCGTTTTTTAGCTGCGTTTATTTGCCAGGCCTGAAAGTGGCCGTTGCGCGCAGTCCGCCCAGACGGGTGGAGTGCCCCATCGAAATTTCGGCACCGTGAAAGTCCGCAATCGCCTTCACAATGGCCAAGCCCAAGCCGCTTCCGCCGCCCTCGGTGCCCGTCACCCGGTAGAAACGGTCGAGCACGCGGTTCCAATCTTCTTCAGGAATCCCCGGACCGCTGTCGTCGACATGAAGCACGATGTGCTCGCCATCGCGGCGCAAGGTGAGATTCACTTGGCCCCCGATGGGCGTGTACTTGATGGCGTTGTCCAGGAAATTCCTGAGCAATATTCGCAAGGCTTCCGCCTGTCCTGACAACTGGCACTCGCCAGGCTGCTCCACACCGAGGTTGATTTGGCGCGTCTGGGCGGCTGTCGCCACGTCCGCCATGGCGAGCCGAGCCACTTGGGTCAGGTCCACCAGGGTGTTGCCCGTGGCGGCGGCCGTGCTGGCCTGGTGGCGCGCCAATGCCAGCAACTGCTCCACCAGCCGACTGGAGCGCTCGATGCCGGAACTCAGGCGATGGACGGCCAATTCACGCCCGGCATCCGTGTGGGCGCGCCGCAAGCCTTCGACTTGCAATTTCAGCGCGGCAAGCGGGGAACGCAACTCGTGGGCGGCGTCCGCTACAAAATTTTTCTGCGCGTCAAAGGCCTGGCGCATGCGGTGAAACAGGAGGTTGAGTTCTTGCACCAAGGGCCGAATTTCATCGGGCAGGCCCTGTTCGCTGACCTCTGTGAGTGCGTCCACTTCCCGTGCGGCGATCTGTTTTTGCACCCGGGTGACCGGGGCCAGCGAGGTGCTGACCACCCACCACACCAAGAGCATCAAGAAGGGCACCATGACCAGAATCGGCCCCGTTGTGCGCAGGGCCAAGGTCCCCGCCAGCTCTGTGCGGGCCGCCAGGTCCTGGGCCACCTGAATCAGTTGGGTGCCCGATGCGACTGAAAACAGCCGGTAAGTCGTGCCGCGTGCGTCCACACTGGAGAACCCAAGCGCCGAGCGCTGCGGAGGTTCGGCCAGCTCAGCCAGTTCGGTGGACTGGAATACGCGCCGTCCATCGGCAGTCCAGACCTGGACCACAAAATCAAAACTTTCGTCTTCGTTGGTGATGAAGCGATTCGCCAGTTCGCTGCCCACCGGCAGGCCGGGCCGCAGCGACAAGGCCATTTGCTGCATTTGGTAATCAAAAATCTCGTTGGCTTCGGCCAGGGCGGTCCGGTAGGCGATGAAGGCCTGCGCAATCGCCGCAAGAATGATGGCGGCAAAAAGAAACCGCAACAGGCGTGCGCGCAAGGAGTGCGACAGGTCAATGTTCATGGATCCACCGTGGGGATCATGTAGCCAACGCCCCGGATGTTTTGAATCAAACTGTTGCCCAACTTTTTGCGCAGCCCGTGGATGTAGACCTCAATCGCATTGCTGCTGACTTCATCTTTCCAGCTGTAGAGTTTCTCTTCCAGTTGCTTGCGGGAAAAAATGGTCCCAGGGCGTGCCATCAGCAGTTGCAGCAAAGCCCATTCACGGGAGGACAGCACAACGGACTGCCCCTGCGCGGACACTTCCCGTGTGGCAGGGTCGATACTCACACCCTGGTAGGTGTACACGGGCTCGGCACGCCCCGCCGCGCGCCGCACCAGTGCCCGTATGCGGGCCAAAAGTTCATTCAGATCATAGGGTTTGACGATGTAATCGTCAGCGCCGGCGTCCAGTCCTTCAATGCGCTGCCCCACCGAGTCGCGGGCGGTGGTGATCAGCACGGGAGTGCGGTCCTGGCGTGCCCGAAGCGCACGCAAGATCGCCAGTCCGTCGCGCTTGGGCAGGCCCAGATCCAGCAAAACCAAGTCGTAGCCTTGTGTGCCCAAGGCGGTTTGGGCCATATCCCCGTCCTTGACCCAGTCCACCGCGTAGCCCTCGTCCCTCAGAAGATCCAGGACGGACTCGCCAATCATCAGATCATCTTCTATGAGGAGTAGGCGCATGGACATTCACCGACCGACTCCTGGATGGAGATCATTTCACGCATATTGGGTTTGCTGTCCAGGACCACCATGGCAGTCATCAGCTTGGTGAGCGGTGCACTAGGGACCACCGTATTGGCGTCCTTTTCCAGTAAAACCTGTCCGGTGTCATCGCTGATGACGATGGCATGCTGGGAATTCAGCGGCAATGCATAGCTGCTGCCACAGGCGATGGTGGTACTGAGGGCGATCCAGCGTGACGATTTCAAAAACAGGGGGAGCGTGCAGGATGTATTCACTGGGTTCGGATTTTGGAGGGGAGAGCGGTAGGGTTCAACCGGCGGGATTCGCGTGCATGGTGACCTTAAACACTTAGGCGAAACTTAAATTGTAGGGATTGGTGTTGCCAAATCCGCAACGCCTGATATTTGTCGACGGGATATTCGCAGCTTTTTCCACCCCGGATGGCAAAATTCCGGCTACATGCAAGCGTTCAGGCGCGCCATGGTTTGCACGGCATCCCTGCTGCGCACCACTTTGACAACTATTTGTCATTACCACTTGGAGAATTTGGATGAGTATCCGCAACCGCTTGGCTTTTTCGGCCGCATTGACCGCTTCGATTTTATTGGGCGCTTGCAGCAGCACGCCTGTGGCCACACCCGTGGCTTCCAAAGAGGCTGCTCCAGCGAATGGTTCCGCTGCTGCTGCGACCACAGCCGGCAAATCGGCCAACACGGGCGCTGTGACGGCCCAAACGCCGGTGGCGGCCTATCTGGACCCCCAGAGTGTGCTGTACAAAGAACGCAGTGTGTTCTTCGACTTCGACAAAACGCTGATCAAGCCAGAAGGCGTGAGCCTCATGGAACAGCACGGAAAATACCTGGCTTCCCATCCCGCCGTGTCGATCAAGATTGAAGGCAACACCGACGAACAAGGGGGAAGCGAATACAACCTCGCACTGGGTCAGAAGCGTGCCGAAGCGGTGGCAAAAACCCTCAAGCTCTACGGCGTGAAGGATTCGCAAATGGAAGCCGTCAGCCTGGGTGAAGAAAAACCCAAAGCCACCGGCCAGGACGAAGCGGCCCGTGCACAGAACCGCCGCGCCGATCTGGTGTACCCCAGCAAATAAGGCGGTGTTGGGGGCGTGCTGCTACTGTGCCTGCAGCAGCACCGCCGCCTCGGCAGGTGTCACTATGCGCACGCCCTGGTAGTTGCCACCCAAGTTGTGCAAATGCTGGTCGCCCGAGGCAATCAAATGGGCGTGCGCTTCTAGCGCACAGGCCAGCACCTGGTCATCGTCAGCATCTTGGGCAATCACACGCGGCACCTGCCGGGGCTCCACCTGCGTGACAACGGCGCTGTAGTGCGCCACCAGTGCCTGCGCCGTGGTTTGCAGCGCTGCAATCCGCTTGGACAGCTTGGCATAGTGCAGGGTCTGGCTCAACTCATCGACCAACACCGGGCTGCTGTACAGGGTAATGGTGTTGTCCAACGCCAGTTCGAGTAAACGGCGCGAATGGCCACCCCACAACAAACCTGATACCACCACATTGGTATCAAGCACCAGGCGTAGCTTTTTGCCGCTCAGGCTGCTACTCAATGGGCCGCCTGCATGCGCCGCTGGGCGCGCACGGCTTGCACCTCTTCATCAATCATCCGCTCAATCTCGGGTGTCAACTCTTCTGGCGGTGCGCTGGCCCACATGGCGCGCAAGGCATCCCCGGCCTGGCGCTTGAGCTGCTCGCGCAGCATGGCCTCCAGGGCCTGTGGCGTGAGCAGGCCAGCGGCTTGTGCGCTTTGTGCCAGCACATCGGGCAATTCAACTTGAATGGTGGTCATGGGGTTCCCTTTTTGCGGTTTTTGGGTAATCCATTGTCGTCCTCTTTTGCGGGCTGGGTGGTCTTGCCCGCAAGCAGTGTTAGCCTGCCAAGGCTTTCAACACATTCTCCGCCGTGGCAGGTGCCGTCAAGTGCACGGCCCGGCCATCTCCCCGCGCCTGCGCCACCGCATCGCGCAGCGCTTCATACACGCTGATCGCCAGCATAAAGGGCGGTTCGCCTACGGCCTTGCTGCCAAACACATTGTCCTCGGGGTTGGGTTCGGGCCAGAGCTCCACCTTGAAATGTTCGGGCACGTCCCCCGCCGTGGGGATTTTGTAGGTGCTGGGGGCGTGGGTGGTCAGAATACCCTTGTCGTTCCACACCAGTTGCTCGGTGGTGAGCCAGCCCATGCCTTGCACAAAGCCGCCTTCGATCTGCCCGATGTCCAGCCCCGGGTTGATGGAGCGCCCCACGTCGTGCAGGATGTCCACCTTGAGCACCTTGCTCTCGCCCGTGAGGGTGTCGATGGCCACCTCGGTGCAGGCCGCGCCATAGGCAAAGTAATAAAACGGCCGCCCGCTCAACGTGGTCTTGTCGTAGTGGATTTTGGGCGTGCGGTAAAAACCGTCGCTCCAGAGCTGGATGCGGTTGGCGTAGGCCTGTTTCACCACTTCGTCAAAGCTGCGCGTGGTGGCGGGCGAGTGGACCTGGCCGCCTTCAAAACGAATCGCGCCGGCGCCGCAGCCGTCCAGCCCGCCCACAAACGCGGCCAGGTTGTCGCGCACATGGCGGGCAGCGAACTGGGCGGCGCGGCCGTTGAGGTCGGTGCCAGCGGACGCGGCCGTGGCAGAGGCGTTGGGGATCTTGCTGGTGTCGCTGGCCGTGCACAACACACGGGCAAAGGGCACGCCCAGCTCGTCGGCCACGATCTGCGCCACCTTGGTGTGCAGGCCCTGGCCCATTTCGGTGCCGCCGTGGTTCACTTGCACGCTGCCGTCGGTGTACACATGCACCAGGGCGCCGGCCTGGTTGAACAGGGTGGCGGTGAACGAGATGCCGAACTTGACCGGCGTGAGGGCGATGCCGCGTTTGAGCACCGGGCTGCTCTGGTTCCAAGCCAAAATGGCCTCTACCCGGCGCCGGTACTGCGCAGACAGCTCCAGTTTTGATAGCAAAGGCAGGAGGATGTTGTCCTCCACCTGCATCTGGTAGTGCGTAACATCGCGACGCCTTTCCGGCGTGCTTGCGGTCTTTGGCGCGACGATTTCGTCGCTGTACAGGTTGCGCAGGCGCACGTCCAGCGGGTCCATCTGCAGATGGCGGGCGATGTCGCCCAGGATGGACTCGATGACGATCACGCCCTGCGGCCCGCCAAAGCCGCGAAAAGCGGTGTGGCTCTGGGTGTTGAGCTTGCAGCGGTAGGAGGCGATCTCCACGTCTTCCAGAAAATAGGCGTTGTCGCTGTGGAAGATGGCGCGGTCGGCCACTGGGCCGGAGAGGTCGGCGCTGAAGCCGCAATGGGCCGCCATCATCAGTTTCAGGCCCGAGAGACGCCCCGTGTCGTCAAAACCCACGGTGTATTCGTAGCTAAAGGGGTGGCGTTTGCCGGTGACCATGAAGTCGTCGTCACGGTCGAAGCGCAGCTTGACCGGGCGTTTGAACTTGTTCGCCGCAATGGCAGCCCACACGGCCAGGTGGCCGGACTGGGTTTCCTTGCCGCCAAAGCCGCCGCCCATGCGCCGGCACTCCACGCGCACCGCGTGGTTGTCGATACCCAAAGCGTGCGACACCCAGTGCTGGATTTCGCCAGGGTGCTGGGTGCTGGAGTAGACCACCCACTGGTTTTGTTCCTGTGGCAGCACATAGGCAATCTGGCCTTCCAGGTAAAAGTGTTCCTGGCCGCCCACTTCCAGCGTTCCGCTCAGGGTATGGGGGGCCTGGGCCAGGGCGGCGGCGGCATCGCCCCGGCGCACAAACACGGGCGGCAGCACGTAGCTTTGGGCGGCCAGCGCGTCCTTCACCGTCAGGATGGCGGGCAGGGGCTCGACAGCCAGCGTCACCTTGCGGGCGGCGCGGCGGGCCTGCATCACCGTGTCGGCCACCACCACACCCACCACCTGGCCGATGTGCTGCACGGTGTCGATGGCAAAAATGGGCTCATCCCCGGCAAAGGCGGCCAGCATGGGGTCGCCGGGGATGTCACCCGTCAAAACCACACCACGCACGCCCGGCATGGACAGGGCGGCGCTGCTGTCCACGCCCAGCAGCCGACCGTGGGCCACGTTGGAGAGGATGGGCGCGGCGTGCAGGGTGCCGCGCACTTCGGGAATGTCGTCGATGTAGGTGGCCGCACCGGCCACCTGGGCGCGCGCGCTTTCGTGCATCCGGGTCACACCGGCGGCGGGGCCGTGGACGGGCACTGGGGCGAGGGGCGTTTGGGCGTGGCGGGCGTTCATGCGCACGCTCCTTCCAGCGTGAGGTTCTGCACATCCAGTTGCGCCACGCCCTGGCTTTCCAGCCAATAGCGCTGCAGCAGGTTGCCCAGCACCTGCACACGGTAGGCGGCCGAGGCGCGCATGTCGGAAATGGGGCTGCACTCGGCGCGCAGGGTCTGCATGGCGGCGGTGACGGTGGCCTGCGTCCAGGGCTGGCCCACCAGGCTGGCCTCGGTCTGGCGGGCGCGCACCGGGGTGGCAGCCACACCGCCTGCGCCTATGGAGGCCTGGACGACCTGCCCGTCGGCAATCTCCAGCTTGATGCCCAGGCACACGGCGGAGATGTCGTCTTCAAAGCGCTTGGAGATTTTGTACACGCGAGCCCGTTCAGTGGCCGTGGCCTTGGGTACCTTGATCCAGGCCAGCACTTCGTCTTTGGCCATCACGTTTTTGCGGTAGCCGGTGTACAGGGCTTCCAGCGGCATCTCGCGGCTGGCGAGCTGGCCGTCCCGGTACGCCATCAGCACCACCTGGGCACCCAGTGCAATCAGGAGCGGCATGGAGTCGCCAATCGGTGAGCCGTTGGCCACGTTGCCGCCCAGCGTGCCGGAGTTGCGCACCGGCAGGCCGGCAAAACGCTGGGCAAAGGACAGCAGTTGCGGGCGGTCGGCCACCAGCGCGGCAAAGGCGTCGGTCAGGGTGACGGCGGCACCGATGGCGATGTGCTGCGGGTGCTGCTCCACCTGGCGCAGCTCCTGCACCTGGGTGGTGTCCAGCACGCGGGGAAACTGCATGTGCATCTTGGTGATCCACAGGCCCACATCGGTGCAGCCGGCCACCAGCTGGGCCTCGGGGTACTGGGCACGGGCCTGCAGCAGTGTCAGCAGGTTCTTGGGGGAAATATAAGAAGAATCGGCCTCCAGCCCTTGTGGAATATGCGCAAGCAGCTCCATTTTTGATAGCAGAAGTGCCTCGTCCACCCGCACGGGCGGCAGGGCCTGCATGGCCTGCGCGGCGTCCAGAATGGGGCGGTAGCCGGTGCAGCGGCACAGGTTGCCCGAGAGGGCGTGTTGCGCCTGGCTGCGCGAGATGCTGGTCCCCTGGGCGGTGTGGTTCTGGTACAGGCCAAACAGGCTCATGGCAAAGCCGGGGGTGCAAAAGCCGCACTGCGAGCCGTGGCACTGCGCCAGGGCCTCTTGCGCGGGGTGCAGCTGACCTTCGGTATCGGCAATATCCTCTACCGTCCACAGCGCCATGCCGTCGATGGAGTGGGCCAGGCGGATGCAGCTGTTGACGGTGCTGTACTTGAGCTGGTCGCCGTTGGGCTCGGCCACCACGACCGAGCAGGCGCCACAATCGCCCTCGCCACAGCCCTCCTTGGTGCCGGTGCAGTGCAAATCTTCGCGCAAAACTTCCAGCAGGGTGCGGCTGGGCTCAACGCCGTGCAGCGTAACGACTTCGCCACGCCGGATGAATCTCAGGGGTTTGGTGTGCATGAATAATTCCTCTTCGGCGAGGGTAAATCGGGGGGCTGCCCTGGGTCATACGCTTTAGCATATGGGCAAAATGTCCGGACCAGTATGAGAGACCAATCACTATTTGACAAGATCGACCTTCACTTGATTAGGGTCCTGCATACCGTGTTAACCGAACGCAGCGTTTCGAGAGCCGCCATCCGACTGGGCATGCACCAGCCGGCGGTGAGTAGCGCGCTCAAACGCTTGCGGGATTTTGCGGGGGACCCCTTGTTGGTGCGGTCTGGCGCCGGTATGGTGCCCACCGAGGCGGGTTTGGCGATGCTGGAGCCCAGTGCCAGTATTTTGCGTGCGGCTGAAATGCTGTTTGCGGATGGACGGGAGTTTGTGCCCAGCACCGCCCGCAATGTCTTTCGTCTGGCCGCCAGTGATTACCTGGACCCCCTGTTCTTGCCGCAACTGGTGGCCCAGATCAAGGCACAAGCACCGTTTGCCGAGATCGAAATTTACCCGCTGTCGGGTACCGCGGACTACCGCTCCCAGCTCGCCCAGGGGGATCTGGATGTGGTGATCGGCAACTGGCCCGCACCGCCCGATGACTTGCACCTGGGCCGCTTGTTTGACGATGAGGTGGTGTGCCTGGTGTCCGAAAAACACCCCGCCGTGCGCCGGGGGTGGGACCCATCCGCCTGGCTGGAGGTGGAACACATCGCGCCCGGCGCCACCCACCCCGGTGCCAAAGGGGTGATCGATGAGCATCTGACCCGCTTGGGCCTGCGCCGCCATGTGGTGGCGCGCTGCCCCTATTTCGGCCTGATTCCCGGCATGGTGGCATCCACCTTGCTAGTGCTGACCACGGGTCGGCAGTACTGCGAACGTTTTGTGGGCACATTGCCCGTCAAAATACTGCCTTGCCCCATTGCATTTCCGCAATTGATGTACTACCAGCTGTGGCATGAGCGCACCCATACCTCAGCATCCAGCCGCTGGCTGCGGGAGCGCGTCAAGTCGGTGGCAGCGACGCTCAGCCAATAATCAGAGATATAAAAACGAGACGAACACACGATGACACAACCCCGACTTCAATTGAAAGGCATCACCAAGGCCTACCCTGGTGTGGTTGCCAACAGCGATGTGTCGCTGACCGTGATGCCGGGCGAAACCCACGCAGTGCTGGGTGAAAACGGGGCGGGCAAATCGACCCTCATGAAAATCATCTACGGCTCGGTCAAACCCGACGCGGGCCAGATGCTGCTCAACGGACAGCCGATACACATCCGCAATCCCAAGGAAGCACGCGCCAACGGCATCAGCATGGTGTTCCAGCACTTCAACCTGTTTGACACCATGACGGTGGCCGAAAACGTGTGGCTGGGGCTGACGCGCAATTCGCTGGAGCAGGTCACCGCCAGCATTGTGGCCAAGGCCACCGAGTACGGGCTGGACATCGACCCCCAGCGCCCGGTGCACACCCTGAGCGTGGGGGAGATGCAGCGGGTGGAAATCATCCGCGCCTTGCTGACCCGCCCGGAGCTGCTGATTCTGGACGAGCCCACCTCGGTGCTGACGCCCCAGGCGGTGGAAAAACTGTTTGTGGTGCTGAAAAAGCTGGCCTCCGAGGGCTGCAGCATTTTGTACATCAGCCACAAGCTGCACGAAATCCGCGAGCTGTGCAACGCCTGCACGGTGCTGCGCGGTGGCAAGGTCACCGGGGTGTGCAACCCGAAAGAAGAGTCCAACGCCTCGCTGTCGCGCATGATGATTGGCGCGGAGCCTCCTTTGCTGGAGCGCAAGTCCCGGCAGACCGGTGCGGCGCGTCTCACGGTGAAAAACCTGAATCTGGAGCGCGAAGACCAGTTTGGGGTGGACCTGGACGGCATTGACCTGGAGGTGCGCGCCGGTGAAGTGGTGGGCGTGGCCGGGGTTTCGGGCAATGGCCAGAGAGAACTGATGTACGCGCTGTCGGGCGAAGACTGCCGCGCGCCCAAGGGCAGCGTGCGCATGGGTGCCACCGATGTATCCCTTCTGCATCCCGGTGCGCGGCGCAAGCTGGGCCTGCATTTTGTGCCCGAAGAACGCCTGGGGCGCGGCGCCGTGCCCACGCTGGGCCTGGCGCACAACCTGCTGTTGACCCGCACCGAATCCATTTCTTTCCCGCGTTTTGCCGGGGGCTGGATTCGGGTACGGCAGCTGGAAGCCCATGCGGCGCGGCTGATTGCCCAGTTCAAGGTCAAGGCCAACGGGCCGAACGCCGTGGCCCGTTCCCTGTCGGGCGGCAACCTGCAAAAGTTCATTGTGGGCCGCGAGATCGACGCCAAGCCCACTTTGTTTATCGTTTCGCAACCCACCTGGGGTGTGGATGTGGGCGCAGCAGCCCAGATTCGCGGCGAGATTCTGGCCCTGCGCGACGCAGGTTGCGCCGTGCTGGTGGTGAGTGAAGAGCTGGATGAATTGTTTGAGGTGAGCGACCGCCTGCACGTGATTGCACGCGGCAAGCTGTCGCCTTCGGTCCCGATTGGAGAGGCGACGGTGGAAAAAATTGGCGAGTGGATGAGTGGTTTGTGGGAAACCGAGAAACCTTGCGGGACAGACCGCAGCACACGCAGTGCGCAAGCTCTGTCCCCAACTGACCCAAGAGGGGCGCAACATGCTCAAGCTTGAAGCCCGGCCCCAACCCTCCCAGCTGTGGAGTTATGCGTCCCCCTTGCTGGCGCTGGTGTGCACCGTGGTGATGGGGGTCATCCTGTTTGCCGCCTTGGGCAAAGACCCGGTGCGGGGCCTGTCGATATTCTTCTGGGAGCCCATCAAAAGTGGCTATGCCCTGGGTGAACTGGTGGTCAAGGCCACGCCGCTGCTGCTGATTGCGCTGGGTCTGGCGGTGTGCTTTCGCTCCAATGTGTGGAACATCGGCGCCGAGGGCCAGTACATCCTGGGCGCCATTGCGGCCAGCGGTGTGGCGCTGATGGCGGATAAAACCACGGGAGGCTGGATTGTGGTGCCGATTGTGCTGGCCGGTGTGCTGGGTGGCATGGCCTGGGCCGGCCTGACGGCGCTGCTGCGGGACCGCTTCAACGCCAACGAAATTCTGGTCAGTCTGATGCTGTCCTATATCGCCGTGCAGGTGCTGTTGTACCTGGTGTTCGGCCCCTGGAAAGACCCCCATGGCTACAACTTTCCGCAGAGCCAGACCTTCGAGCTGGCCACCCGCATCCCCCGTCTGTTTACGGGGTCCCGCATGAGCATCGGTGTGTTGTTTGCCTTGGTGGGGGCCGCAGGCATGTGGGTGTTTCTGTTCCGCACCCGGGCGGGTTTCTCACTGCAGGTCGGCGGGCTGGCGCCGGCGGCGTCGCGGTATGCCGGGTTCTCCTCGCGTCGCGCGCTGTGGACCGCCTTGCTGGTGTCGGGTGGCCTGGCTGGCCTGGCCGGCGCCCTGGAAGTGGCCGGACCGATCGGCCAGCTCACGCCCTACGTGCCCGCTGGGTATGGTTTTGCCGCCATCATCGTGGCCTTTGTCGGGCGCTTGCATCCGGTGGGCATGGTGTTCTCGGCCGTGCTGATGAGCATGTTTTATATTGGCGGAGAGCTGGCGCAGTCCCGCCTGGGGTTGCCCAAGTCACTGACAGGGGTGTTTCAGGGGCTCTTGCTGTTCGCCTTGCTGGCCTGTGACACCTTGGTGAACTACCGCCTGAAGTTTGCCCGCACCGGAGGAAAACAATAATGGAATCGTATGCATTGCTGATCGCAGCCACCCTGAACGCAGGGACCGTGCTGGCGATTGCGTCGCTGGGCCTGTTGATCAACGAGAAGGCTGGCATTGTGAATCTGGGCGCCGAAGGCATGATGCTGTGCGCCGCCATTGCCGGTTTTGCCACGGTGGTGTACACCGGCAGTGATGTGCTCGGATTTGCCGCCGGTATGGCAGCGGGGGGCGTGATGGCGGCGGTGTTTGGCGCGCTGGTGATTTGGCTGAACACCAACCAGTACGCCACGGGGTTGGCCCTGAGTTTGTTTGGGGCCGGCTTCTCGGCCTTTGCGGGCATTGCCTATGTGCAAGAAAAAATGCCGGAGCGCCCCACCTTTGCAGTGCCCTGGTTGTCAGACATTCCCCTGGTCGGGCCCGCCTTGTTCCGCCAGCACCCGCTGGTGTATCTGACCGTGGCTTTTGCCTTGGGCCTGATCTGGTTTTTGTACCGCACCCGCGCGGGGCTGGTGCTGCGCAGCGTGGGCGAAAGCCCCGAATCGGCGCACGCCCTGGGTTACCCGGTGCGCTGGATACGGCTGGCGGCGGTGGTGGCCGGTGGCGCCCTGTGTGGTCTGGCGGGTGCCTATCTCTCCATCATTTACACGCCTTTGTGGGTGGAAGGCATGGTGGCGGGCAAGGGCTGGATTGCGCTGGCGCTCACCACTTTTGCGACCTGGCGGCCAGCGCGGGTATTGCTCGGAGCCTACCTGTTTGGGGGTGTTTCGATGCTGCAATTCCATTTGCAGGGCATGGGTGTGGAGTTTCCCGCCCAGTTTTTGAGCATGCTGCCTTACCTGTCCACCATCGTGGTGCTGGCCTTGATCTCGCGCAATCCACGCTGGATTCGTATTAACATGCCGGCTGCCATTGGCAAGCCGTTTTACCCTGGCGCCTGACTTTCATTCCCACTCCCTGCTCTTTATTACTGAAGGACTTCACATGACAGATTTGCAAAAACGTTCGCTGTTGAAAATGGCTGCGCTGACCGCCGTGGCAAGTGCCGCGCTGGTGGGTTGTGGCAAGAAGGAAGAACCGGCGCCTGCGCCTGCGCCCGCTCCAGCCCCAGCGGCTTCTGCCCCCGCGCCCAAGGCCGAGCCTTTGAAGATCGCTTTCGCCTATGTCGGTCCGGTCGGAGACGGCGGCTGGAGTTATGCGCATGACAATGGCCGCAAGGCGCTGGAAAAAGAATTTGGCGACAAGATTGTCACTACCTTTGTGGAAAACGTGCCCGAGTCCGCCGATGCCGAGCGCGTTTTGCGGGATATGGCCGGCCAAGGCAACAAGCTGATTTTCGGCACCACCTTTGGCTACATGGAGCCCATGCTCAAGGTCGCTGCGGATAACCCGAACGTCAACTTCCAGCATGCCACCGGGTACAAAACTGCGGCCAACATGAGCACCTACGACAGCCGCACCTACGAAGGTGCCTACATGGCGGGTGTGATTGCGGGCAAGATGACCAAGTCCAACACGCTGGGCGTGGTGGCTTCGGTGCCAATTCCTGAAGTGATCCGCAACATCAACAGCTTCACGCTGGGTGCGCAGTCCAGCAACCCCAAGATCAAGACCAAGGTGGTGTGGGTGAACGAGTGGTTCAACCCACCGAAAGAAACCGAAGCCGCCACCAGCCTGATCAATGGCGGTGCCGACGTGTTGTTCCAGAACACCGACTCACCCGCCGTGCTGAAAACCGCGCAGGACAAGGGCAAGCGCGCCTTCGGTTGGGACTCCGACATGACCGCCTACGGCCCCAAAGCCCACCTGGCGTCTGCCATCATCAACTGGGGCCCGTACTACATCCAGGCCACCAAGGATGCTCTGGAAGGCAAAAACGCCTCTACCCAAAGCTGGTGGGGCGTGAAAGAGGGCGCGATTGACATCGTGTCCATTGCCGAAGACGTGCCTGCGGAAACCAAGGCCAAGGTCGAAGAAGTCAAGGCCGGCCTGAAAGACGGCAGCTTTGTCATCTGGAAAGGTCCGATCCTGGACAACACCGGCAAAGAACAGCTCAAGAAAGACGAAGTGGCTGACGACAAGTTCCTGGGCGGTCTGGGCTTCTACGTCAAAGGCGTGGAAGGCAAGATTCCAGGCGCAAAATAAGCGTGTTTAACTGAACAAGGGCCGCTGTTGAGCGGCCCTTGTTGTTTGGAGAAATTGATGAACCACAAAACCATTCCTGCGGAGCGCATTCCCGAGTTGCTGCGCCGCATGCCCAAGGCCGAGCTGCACATGCACATCGAAGGCTCCCTGGAGCCCGAGCTGATCTTTGCCATGGGCCAACGCAACCGGGTGCCCTTGGCCTACCCCAGCGTAGAGTCCTTGCGCGACGCCTATGTGTTTGACAACCTGCAAAGTTTTCTGGACATCTACCATGCAGGCACCACGGTGCTCAAGACCGAGCAGGACTTTTTCGACATGAGTTGTGCCTACCTGGCGCGCGCCCAGGCCGACAACGTGGTGCATGCCGAAATCTTTTTCGACACCCAAACCCACACCGGCCACGGCCTGAGTGCCGAGACGGTGGTCAACGGTCTGTACCGCGCCTGTGAGGAAGCGCCCCAGCGCTACGGCATGACGGCCTCGCTGATTTTGTGTTTCTTGCGCCACCTGAGTGAAGAAGAGGCTTTTGAATGCCTGGAGCAGGTGCTGCCCCTGCGCGACAAGATTGTGGGCATCGGCCTGGCATCCAGTGAAATGGGCCACCCGCCGGAAAAATTTTCCAAGGTGTTTGCCCGCGCCCGCGAGCTGGGCTTCCGGCTGGTGGCGCATGCCGGGGAGGAGGGGCCTGCGTCCTACATCTGGAGTGCGCTGGACGTGCTCAAGGTGGAGCGCATCGACCACGGCGTGCAGGCCCTCACCGACCCGGCCCTGATGCAACGCCTGGCCCAGGACCGTATTCCTTTGACGGTGTGCCCCTTGTCCAACCTCAAGCTGTGCGTGTACCCCACGCTGGCGCAGCACAATTTACGGCATTTGCTGGAGGCGGGGATTGTCGCCACGGTCAACTCCGACGACCCCGCCTACTTTGGCGGCTACATCAACGAGAACTTTACCCAGACGTTTGCGGCCCTGGGGATGCACTCGCAACATGCCTACCAATTGGCCCGCAACAGCTTCGAGGCGAGCTTCATTGACACGTCCGCACGCGACAAGCATATTGCGCATTTGGACACGGTTTTTGCCTCTTTTTATTAAAATTGCACTAGGCCTTTTCGAGGGGTGCGTGGTAGTATTTTCGACCCCCCAAAAGACCAGAACAGGAAGACATATGCCGCAAAACGAAGCCGCGTTGGAGCGCAAGCTGCTGATCGTGGACGACAGCAAAGTCTCACGGATGATCATCCGGGGATTTTTTGCCAAGATGTGCCCCGCGTGGGTGGTGCAGGAGGCCGGGTCGGGTGATGCGGCACTGGCCTTGCTGGCAGAGTTTCAGCCGGACTTTGTGACCATGGATGTGAACATGCCGGGTATCAGTGGCTTTGACGCCGCAGAGCAAATCATGGCCAGGGACTCTAAAGTCCGCCTGGTCATGCTGTCGGCCAATATCCAGGAGAGCAGTGTGCGCATGGCTGCGTCGTTGCGGTTGAATTTTGTCGCCAAGCCTGCCACCGAAGCGTCCTTGCAGCAGGCGCTCAACCACCTGTTGGCCTCAGCATGATGGCGCTCAAGGAGTTGGAGCAAGACGCTCTGACGGAGATTTTCAACATCGGCGTGGGCATGGCGGCGGATGTCCTGAGCCAGATGGTGGGCGAGCGGGTGAAGCTCTCCGTGCCTGTGGTGGAGTTGACCAACCAGCAGCAAGCCAAAAATTACTACCTGGCGCGCGAGCAGCGCCAGCTGTGCTCCATTCGCCAGACCTTCAGCGGCGAAGTCACCACCGACGCCATTCTCATGTTCCCCGAGGAGAACAGCCTGGAACTGGTGCGGCTGATGGTGGGCGGGGATTTGCCGCTGGAGCAGCTCACCGAGATGGAGCAAGACGCCATGGCGGAGATTGGCAACATCATTTTGAATGCCGTGATTTCCAGTATCTCTTCCACCCTGGGCCTGACCTTTGAAGGGTCCTTGCCCGATGTCAGCGTGGTTACGACGGAAAATATTTTTTCGCACCGGACCGGGGCGATCCAGGTCAGCGATGAAAAAGCGCCGGTACTGGCTTTGACGATTGATTTTGAGTTGAGTGCCCGCCAGGTGAGCGGTTATTTGGCTTTTTTGCTTGACATTCCGTCTAGTGAAAAGCTGATTTCCCGGCTCGACCGGTTTATGAATGGTTCTGCAGTGTGACTATTGAATCCGTAAAAGCGGGATCCGCCGCAGTGCAATGGCCCACCTGGGTGGCTGACAGCATTCAGATGGGCCTGGTTGTGGTGGACCTGGATGGCAAGGTGTGCCTTTTCAACCGCTGGATGGTGGAAAGCAGTGGCCTGACCTTTGCGCAGGTGCAGGGGAAAAACCTGTTCGGCATTTTCCCTGAATTGTCCGAGGGGCGGGTGGGGGGTGCCTTGAACGCGTGTTTGCACAGCGGCTTGCCTGCGGTGCTCTCCAACTCCCTGAATCCCACGCCCTTTCCCTTGTACAGCGATGCCCAGCAGCGTGCGCAAGGGGTGCGCCGACAGCAGTCGGTGCGCATCATGCGTGCGCCCAAGCAGGATGGCACGCCACTGCAGGTGCTGATCGAGATCGCGGATGTCGCCAGCGCTGTGCGGCGTGAACGCATGCTCAAGGAGCAGGCGCTGGAGCTGAAAAAACTGTCCGCCTTTGATGCCTTGACCGGCTTGGCCAACCGCCGCAGCCTGGACGACGTGCTGGGCCGTGAGTTTCGCCGGGCCGCCCGTGGCAATTTGCCGATTGCCATTGTCATGGTGGACATTGACCTGTTCAAACCCTTCAACGACACCTATGGCCACCCGGCGGGCGACCGCTGCCTGATGGAGGTGGCCAAAGCCATGCAGGGTCTGGTGAACCGTCCCGGGGATATGGTGGCCCGCTATGGCGGGGAAGAATTCATTGTGGTGCTTCCTGAAACCGATCTGGATGGCGCTGTGGCGGTGGCCCGGGAACTGCGCCTGGGGGTGCAAGCGCTGCAGATTGCCCACAGCATCAGCCGGCATGGGGGCGTATTGACCATCAGCCAAGGGGTGGCGGCGTCTGTCCCCACCTTGTCGGATACTTTTGAAAGCCTGATCGCGCAGGCCGATGTGGCGCTGTACGCCGCCAAACGCGCCGGGCGCAACCGGGTTGCCGCCTTGCGCGGCGGGGCCGAAGTGGACGCCGAGATCGTCCCCCTGGCAGAGCCGCAATAGTGTGATCCACACGGTGTTTGGCTGGCGTGTCAGGCGCTGGGCAAGCTATCGCCACTGGTGTGATTTAACATGCGACAACCTCGGGGCAACTTAAAAAACCATAACCGACTCAACTCTATTTCCAACCGAACACGATGCGCTGGCTCCATATTGGCAAACACAGATGGTAGTGGCAACCTGCTGCCTTACTACCTCAAAACCGCCGGTAAAAACAACGGCACCTACCTGCGCATTGGTGCCAGCAACCGCAAGGCTGATTTTGAGCACATCGTTGAGCTGGAGCGGCAAAAACGAAACCTCAGCTATGACGAAGAGGCCTACCGCGAGCAAGCGCTGCAAAGTCTGGACTTGACACCGCTTGAGACCCGCTTTGCAGCCGTCGGCAAACTCCTGAATCAGGAAAAGCTGAAAAATCTGAAACTCGTGGTTCAAGAATCCGCAACCGCGTGATCGCCCGAGTGTTCAAAGAACTGGGCTATATCGAGCAATGGGGCAGCGGCATTGCGCGTATCAAAAGTGCCTGCGAAGCCCAAGGCTTGGCCGAGCCCCGCATCCGCGAGAAAGGTGATTTTGTTGATGTGGAGTTTTACCGGGAAGTGCCGGATAGTGGTCAAAAAATGCCGGATAGTTCTTGTGAACCCGAAACACCGCCGGATTCTGCAGCACCACAGGGGCGCACCATTCTTGCTTACATCGACCAACACGGCCTCATCTCTACATCAGAAGCGGCCAGTAGCCTGGCCGTCAAAGAGCGACGCGCCAGAGCGGTACTACAGGCACTGGTCAATCAAGGCCTGATTGAGAAACGTGGCCGGGCGCGGCAGACGGTTTATGTGCGGCGGGGTGGGTAAACGCATCATGGCTTGCACCCCATGGCTAGCGCACGCGCTGGACGGTTTGCCGACGGATTTGCGCTTGTGTCCCGTTATGACCTGATGCCACAAGCGGGCAATGACTGAGTGCCATTTAGCCCTCCAGCCCCCGTCAATCGTGCGTAAGCAGCTATAAAAACAGTAGCGTTTAAAAATCCCCTGTTATTCCCCCTGCGCCTGCCACTCCTCTTGCAGCAGCGCCAGCATGTCATCCGCTGTCATTTTGGCCGCCATGTCGCTGCCTTCGAGCAGGCTGTCGGCCAAGGCGCGTTTGGTTTTGTGCAGGTCCACGATTTTTTCTTCGATGGTGTCTTGCGCCACGAGCCGGTAGATGGTGACCGGGCGGGTTTGGCCGATGCGGTGGGCGCGGTCGCTGGCCTGGTCTTCCACCGCCGGGTTCCACCACGGGTCCATGTGGATCACATAGTCGGCGGCGGTCAGGTTCAGCCCGGTGCCACCGGCTTTCAGGCTGATCAAAAACACGTCGCCCTCACCGGCCTGAAAGGCATCGACGCGTTGCTTGCGCTCGTGCATGGGGGTGGAGCCGTCCAGGTACTGGTAGCGCACGCCACGCTCGTCCAGATAGGCGCGAATCAGGCTCAGGTGCGCCACAAACTGGCTGAACACCAGCGCCTTGTGGCGGTTGGCCAGCAGCTCGTCCAGCAGCTCACCAAACGCCGCCAGCTTGCTGCTGGGCAGGCCCAGTTCGGGGGCCACCAAAGCGGGGTTGCAGCAGGCGCGGCGCAGCTTCGTGATTTCGGCCAGGATTTCGATGTAGCGCTGGCCACTACCGTCGCCACCGGCACCACCTTCGCCCGCTTTTGCCGCGGCCAGCCGCTCCAGGGCTTGGCGGCGCAGGGCTTCGTACAGCGCCTTTTCTTCGGTCGTGAGCTCCACCCGGCGCAAAATTTCGGTGCGCGATGGCAGCTCGGAGAGCACTTGCGATTTGGTGCGGCGCAGGATGAACGGGCCAATCAGCTTGCGCAGCCGGTTGCGCGCCTCGGCGTTTTGCAGGCGCTCGATCGGCCCGGCGTAACGTTCGTTGAATTGCTCCAGCGAGCCCAGCAGACCGGGGTTGATGAAGCGAAACAGGTTCCACAGCTCACCCAGGTGGTTTTCCAGCGGCGTGCCCGACAAGATCATCCGAAAGTCGGCCTGCAGTGCCATGGCCGCCTGCGAGCGTTTGGTGGCCTGGTTTTTGATGGCTTGCGCCTCGTCAAGCACCAGTGTGTGCCACTGCACGGCGGCAAAGCGCTCGGCCTCTTGCTGTAGCAGGCCATAGCTGGTCACCACCAGGTCCAAGGGCTGCAAGTCGGCCAGGGCTTGCTGGCGGTCACCACTGCCAAACAAAATGACTCTCAAAGTGGGGGCAAAGCGGGCCACCTCGCCCAGCCAGTTCATGCAGACCGAGGTGGGGGCCACCACCAGCGCGGGACCATCGGGCGCGCGCGACAGCAGCAGCGCCAGCGCCTGCAGGGTTTTGCCCAGGCCCATGTCGTCGGCCAGGCAAGCCCCCACACCCCAATGCGCCAGCCGGTTCAGCCACTCAAAGCCGCTGAACTGGTAGTCGCGCAGGTCGGCTTGCAGGGTGGCGGGCAAGACCGGCTGCAGGGTGTCAAGTTCGCCCAATTTGGCCAGGTGCTCTTTCCAGAACTTGTCGGCCTTGAGCTTGCCTGCCTCATCGGCCAGGTCTTGCAGCGCACCGGCGGCCAGGGGGTGGATGCGCAGGTCTTTGCCACGCTGCTCGGAGTAGGCCCGCAGCTCGTCCAGGCGGCGGCGAAACGCTTCGGTCAGGGCCAGAAACTGGTTGTCGCCCAAGTGGATGAAGCGGCCATGCCCGGTGGCGGTCAACTCCAGCAGGCGTTGCAGGTCCAGCACCTGCTTGTCGTCCACCTGCAATTCGCCGGTGACGGAAAACCAGTCTTGCTGGCGCTTGATGGCCATGGAAAAGTGTGAACCGCCCAGCTCGCGGCTCACCTTGAACTTCTCGCCCTCGGGCCAGGCCAGCACCACCTTGTCGGCCTGCGCCTGCGCCTGCAATTGCAGCAGCAGCTCCAGGCAGTCTTGCGGGTCTTCGATGGTGCGCTCACCGTGCTCTTGCGGCGTGTCGCGCCAGACCTGGCAGGTAGCCTCCAGCGCCTTGGCGGCCTCGGCCTCCGCGGCCAGATGGCGGCGCGCTTGCAGCGGTTTTCCGCTGATTTCGGCAATCACGCTCTCGGCCCCGGCGCCGGGTGGGTAGTAGGGTCCGGCATCGGCGAACGGACGCACCCGCAGGCTCACTTTCAGGCCCGCGCCCAGCGGCATCAGGTGCACATGCAGGCGGCTGTCGGCCTCGACCTGGGGCACGTTGGCGGGCAGCACGTCCAGGTCGGACTGGATGGTGATCAGCGACGAGATGGCGCGAATGGCATCCAGCACCTGCTCCTTGGCCCGCACCGGCACGTTCAGCGATTCGCCCAGAATGTTGCCAATGCGGCGGTGCTCTTCGGTGACCTCCATCACGCGCAAGCGGGTCGGCGTCTCGCGGGTCACGATCACGTTGTCGCTCTGGCCGCCCAGCGCGGGTTGCAGACGCAGGCTCAGGGTGTTGGCATCGGTTTTTTTGATTTCCAGCTCAGGCATGCCGCGCAGTATCTCGACACGCACACCGGGCGATTCCGCCAAAAACACCAGGGGGTGGTTGATCAGGTAGGGCATGGCCTGGCGGCTGTTGAGCTCATAGTCAGCGCCGCCGTAATAGCCGTAGCTGTTTTTTCTGATGCAGGCGCAAACCTGTCGGTCTTGCGGGCTCAGGTAGTCAAATTCTTCGGGCGATTCGCTCAGGCGCTTGAGTGCCACGGCCCGCCCGCCCGTCCAGGCCGCCTGGCCTTTGCGCTTTTGCTCGCGCGGGTGCAGGGTGATGTAGTGGGGGCCGATATGGATCTCCCAAACCAGGCGCTCCTGCGTTGGGCCGCTGGTGCCGGGGCTGTCCTTGGCGGGGGCGTTTAACTGGGCCAATGCCGCCAGTTGGCGCTGCCAGGGTTCCTGCTTCTCAAACCAGTCCAGCAGGCACACGCTGCCTTGCTGGCGGCGCAATGTCTCGGCCCGCTGCAAAAACAAGGCGCTGTCGGTGGGCGACACACGGGTTTTCTGGCGGCCCAGCAATTCGGCGGTTTGGGCGGCGATGAAGTGCTGCCCGGCGGCCTCGCTTTTCAGGTGCAATTCTTGCAGCAGCAAAAACTTGAGTTCGCTCAATGGCACCCCCAGCCATTCGTCGATCAACAGAAAAAACAGCTTGGAGAGGGGCGCATCATCGGAGTCGAATTCACTGCCGACAATGGATTGTGTTTGCGCGGTTTGCACCTGCTGCAGGCGGCGCAACTGCTCAAACACCGGGTGATAGCCATCATGATGCCGCACGGCGATATCCAGGTAGGTCAGCGCTTTCTTCTGGTGCTTTTCATGGGGGCTGCGCAGCAGGGCCAGCACATGCAAAAACCCTGTCAAGCCACTGAAAACGCTGGTGCGCTTCGCGCTGGTGGCACGAAAGGCCTTGAGGGCGGCTTCAAAACCGTCAATGGCGGGCTCCAGCTTGCCGCGCAGCAAGGCCACGGCGCTGTGCAATGCCAGGCATGGGCCTTCGGGCCGGTTGGCAAGAATGTCCTCGGCCTGGTCCAACTGGCCTGACAACAAGAAAAACTCGGCGTAAATGGCCACAAAGCCAGGCAGGTGCGTGCCGGGTGCTTTGCCTTTGAACACGGACTGGGCGTAAGCCGCGATGGGCTGGGACTCGCGCAGACCCAGCATGGCATCTTGCAACAGCGTGGCCAGAACCGCCTCTTGCATCTCGGGGTGCAGCAGCGCCATGAAGCGCGCGTTGAAGGGCTGTCCGCAAATTTCAACGTAGGGGTGCCGTTTGCGAAAGTCAGGAAAACTGGCGCAAGCCACCAGGTACTTGTGAACAGCATCTCTGTCAAAGCCCCTGATCAAGGCCTGTTGCAGCACGCGGATGCCTTGCCCATAGCTGCTGAAATAGACCTGGTGGCCATAGTCTGAGAATTTTTCACCGCTTTCAAAGGCAGCGCACAGACTGTCAAATTTTCCACTGGCGAAGGCGTTGTTGATGGCGGTATCGACCAGTCCGGCAGCGCAGCGGTAGCCTTCAGGCTCGGCATATTTGACCAGGCCTTGCTGCACCAATTCAGACAGCAGTGCGTCCATGCTGTTGCCGTTGTAGCCCGTGCCCCTGGGGGACTTCAGATTGGCCTTGGCCAGGTACTCCATCAGCCGGGAGCGGCTGTTGACCGGCCCCATCAGCGCCAGGATGGAGATGAGGGCTTGTTCCGTGGGGTGCAGCAGCGCAAAACGCTCCGTCAACGTGGGTGTATTCATGGGGGACAAGGCCTTATCCGTTGGACGCTACGTCGACTGGGTGGGTCAACCAGGCCGTGGCCAACTCTTCGTGGGCGGAGGGGAAGTACTCAATCTGGAAAGGAACCATGCTATTGAACAGGTACAGCAAGGCACTGTCGCGCCAGCGCAAATCTCCCACCACGGCTAAACGGATGATGTGCTCCTTGATGTAGTGGTCCACATCAATGTCGTCCCAACTGACCAGGGCTTGCATGCCCAGTAGCCCGCTTTCCAGGCGGATCATGACCATGCATTTGCCATGCTCTTGCATCAGGTCATGGATCTGGTATTTGGTGGAATCGACATCGTCGCGCAGCATCAGGCCATTGACGCGAATATCGATGTGGTTCGGGGTGGCGAATTCAACTTGGATGGTCATATGCAGGAATTGTGCTACGGAAGTGTGCGCGCGAGGCTCCGGCCCGCGCTCTGTTTGAACAAGATGGCCTGCTGGTTGTCGGTCCCGAAGCCCGTGGCACCCACATGGTGCAGGCCATGGGTGCGTGGAGCGCCGTGGCGCCACGGTACCCGCAGGTGCCGGTGGAGCACTTGGGACCCATCATTGCCCCGGGGGTTGTCGACCGGCATGACGATTTGCTGTTTTCCATGACAGGCTCATTCAACGGGCACGTACAGCCCGATCTTGATGGAGTCCAGCACCACGTTGGTGGTGATGCGCGTGATTTGCGGGTTTTCAGCCATCAAACGCTCGGTGATCATGTCGTACTCCTTCACGTTCTCCGCCGTGATGATCATCATCAGGTCGACATTGCCCGTCACGTAATAGATTTGCTGGACTTCGGGGCGGGTCTCGGCCCAGCGGCGGATGCGGGGCAGGGATTCATAATTTTCCCGAATCTCCAAGCCGGCGATGAAGGTCATGGGGCGCCCGACCGCCTGGTTGTCAACGATGGCGACTTCGGCGGTAATGATTTTTTCGCTGCGCATGCGCCTGAGCCGGCGCTGCACCGCAGAGGCCGACAGCCCGACGCGCTCGGCAATCACCTCGGCGTTGACGTGGCAGTCGTGCTGCACGAGCGCAAGGATTTTTCGATCAAAACTATCCAGTGATGTGTCCATGGTGCAATTTTAGGCACCTGCCCACCTTGCCCTATAGCGCCGCTTTTTGGCACAAATCAGTCATTGTTCGCCGCCGCCCAGCAAAACCGCCGGAAATTCGCCGCCTGGCGGCAATCGCCTCGCTGATACTTTCCTTGTCTGGATCGAGCATGCACGGCGCAACCCGCCAACAAAGGGCTGCACGTCGGTGCGTCGATACACTCATCAATTTTTTATTTTGATGCTGCGTGAATTCACTTTTCCGTTGGCCCGCCCTTACAGAAGAAAGATATCCTGATGAGCAGTACAGACGCCAGTCGTCAAGCCAAAGAGGTGTTGGTGGTCGAAGACCTGCACAAGTCCTTTGGGCAGGTCGAGGTGCTCAAGGGCATCAGCCTGAGCGCCAAAAAGCATGACGTGATCGCCATTCTGGGCAGCAGCGGTTCGGGTAAAAGCACATTTTTGCGCTGCATCAATTTGCTGGAAACGCCGAATGCCGGCCGTGTTTTTGTCAACGGCGAGTTGATCAAAATGACGCCGGGCAAGGACGGCATGCCCCAGCCAGCCGACCCGGAACAAATCGTGCGCATCCGGCGCAAGCTGGCCATGGTGTTTCAGCAATTCAATCTGTGGGCGCATATGACCGTGTTGCAAAACGTGATGTTTGCGCCGGTCAAGGTGATGGGCATCGACAAACGGGACGCCGAACTTCAAGCCATTGCCTACCTGCAAAAAGTCGGCCTGGCAGATAAACAGCACTATTACCCCAACCAGCTCTCGGGCGGGCAGCAGCAACGTGTGGCGATTGCCCGCGCGCTGGCGATGGAGCCTGACGTGATGTTGTTTGACGAGCCCACCTCCGCGCTCGACCCGGAACTGGTGAGCGAGGTGCTCAAAGTGATGCGGGCCCTGGCCGAAGAAGGGCGCACCATGCTGGTGGTGACCCATGAAATGGGCTTTGCCCGGGAAGTGGCCAGCCGCGTCGTGTTTTTTCATCAGGGCAAGGTTGAAGAAGAAGGCCCGCCCGCCGAGCTGTTCAGCAACCAGCGCTCAGCCCGCTTCCAGAAGTTCCTGTCCAGTGTGTCCCCCAAGTAGCCTTTGTTTTAAATTGGAGAAAAAATGAAACGTTCCATTCTGAGTTCCCTCATCGCGGGCAGCCTGCTGTTGGCATTCAATGCCCAGGCAGAACAAGTCGTCAAGATCGGGACGCTTTCCGACTACGCGCCCTTTGAATACAAGGATGCCAGCGGAAAACTGATGGGCATGGAGATCGAGCTTGGCAACGCCATGTGCAAGATCATGAAGGTCAAATGCGAATACGTCACCATGGACTTCGATGCGTTGATTCCCGCCTTGAAGGCCAAGAAAATCGACGCCGTGCTGGCACAGATGTCGATCACCGACGAACGCAAGAAGGTGGTTGACTTCACGGATCTGTTCACGCTGGCCCCGGTTCAATATGTCACCAAAACTGGTGCCGGCATCACTGAAAACCCGGCGACCCTGAAAGGAAAAATCGTCGGCGTACAAAGCGGTACAACACACGAGTCCTACCTGAAAACCCGCCTGCCTAAAGCCAAGTCCGGCATTGACATGAAGACCTACCAGTCGCTCGATCAAACCTGGCTTGACCTGGAATCGGGGCGCGTGAATGCGGTGTTGTCGGACACGACGGTGGCCTATGACTGGATTGCGAAAACCGGCAAAAGCAAAGGCTTTGATTTCGCCGGCAAGGCCATCGTCGATGCCGCCATTTTTGGGGAAGGCACTGGTATTGCCGTGCGCAAGGGTGATCCTCTGAAAGCCAGCTTTAACATGGCCATCAAGACCGTGTTGAGCGACGGCACCTTTGCAGCGGAAAACAAAAAGGTGTTTCCGTTCACGATTGCACCAGGCAAGTAAAGCATTCATATCCCCGGTCGATCCGCATGGACATCCTGTTTAGCTACCTTTCTCAACTTCTGATCGGAGCGACGGTAACGCTGCAACTGGCTTTTACCTCGCTGTTTTTCGGCTTGGCACTGGGTCTGCTGTTTGCGGCGTGCAAGCTGTCCAGCCATGTTTATCTGCGCCGTCCGGTGGAGTATTTCACCAACCTGTTGCGTGGCATTCCGGAATTTCTGATTATTCTGATCTGTTATTTCGGACTGTCCAACCTGATCAACAACCATTTCGATGCGGCCTTTGAAATCAGCCCCTTTGCCGGTGGCGTTTTTGCGCTCTCCATAGTGTTTGCGGCCTATGCCTCCGAGGTATTTCGGGGTGGTTTTGTCGCCATACCACAGGGGCAGATCGAGGCAGCCAAGGCTTTTGGACTGTCGCGCACGCAGCTGTTTTTCTACATCCAGTTGCCGCAAGCCTGGCGCATTTCCCTGCCCAGCCTGGGCAATATGTGGCAATCGCTGCTGAAAGACACTTCGCTGGTGTCGGTGGTGGGGCTGGAAGACTTGCTGAAAAAAGCCGGCATGGCGGGCCAGTTCAGCAAACAACCGTTTGTGTTTTTCATGGCGGTGGCCGTCATTTATTTTTTGTTCCTGGCCCTCTCCAATCCCGTTTTTGCCTATTTTGAAAAGCAGGCGAACCGGGGCTACCACCAGCCCAAGTCATGATCATGTCGCTGTTCAATGATTACCTAGCCCTGCTGGCGGAAAGCGGCCCCGACATTCTGGAGGGCTTGATCGTCACGCTGAAGTTGCTGGTCGGCTCCTGCCTGGTGGGTTTCGTGCTGTCCGTACCACTGGCCATTGCCCGGGTGTCCGAGCATCGCGGGATCAACTATTTGGCCAGCGCCTATTCGGCCATCTTTCGCGGCACGCCGCTGCTGGTGCAAATTTTCATCTTCTACTATGGCCTGAGTCAATTCGAGGCCGTTAGAAACTCCCCTGCGTGGCTGCTGCTGAGCGACTCGTTTTATTGCGGTCTGCTGGTCCTGGCACTGAACCTGACCGCCTACATGGCCGAAGACATTCGCGCCGGCATCATGGCGGTACCCGCCGGAGAAAAAGAGGCTGGGCTGGCCTATGGTTTGACCCAATTCCAGCGCTACCGCTACATCATCATCCCACGTGCGCTCAGTATCGCCACGCCGGTTCTTGGCAACGAAGTCATTTGCCAACTCAAGGCCACGGCCTTGGTCAGCACCATCACGGTTCTGGACATGACCGGGGTGGTTCGCCGCCTGTCGGCCGCGTCCTATACAACGGATGCACTGATCATTGCAGGCGTCATCTATGCGCTTATCACCTTGCTTATTTCCGTGGTCGTGCGCCTGGTCGAGCAACGCAATACGCGCTATTTGCGCCGTTGATCGTTTCGCTTCAAGAGCAGTACCCGTGCTGCGGTCAAACCGCATTCTGCCGCCTGTTTTTGCAGCCACTCGCCACAGTCCATCGCTAATATTTCAGCTTCAGTTTTCCATTTTCGGGAGCGCAATCCATGGCCATCCAACCCCTCGTCGAGCCGCAGCTGGCACGGCGTCACCGTGCGGCCACGCTGGCATTGAATGGCGGCCTGGCACATGACCCGGTCACGCAAGCCATCGCGCCCAATATCTCGATGTCGGTCAATAACGCCTTCACCCCAGGCGACGGCGCGTTTTCCGCCGACGGCGTCGCCGACCTCACCGTCCTGCCCTTTCTTTATGCGGGCTGGACCAACCCGACCGTGCGGCAACTCGAACTGCGCATGGCCGCACTGGAAGGCGCCGACGACGCCTTGGCGACGGCTTCTGGCACCGCCGCAGCCACCGCCGTCTTCTTCACTTTTCTCAAGGCCGGCGACCACCTGATCGTCAGTGACGTCTGCTACGCCGGTGTCCATGAACTGGCGCGCAAACTGTTGCCCGACTATGGCATTGAGGTCTCGGCGGTGAACCTGTCACGCATGAATGAGGTGGCGGCGGCGATCCGGCCCAATACCCGTTTGATCCATGCCGAAACGCCGTGCAATCCGCTGTTGCGCCTGACCGATCTGGCGGCGCTGGCCGAACTCACCCAAGCGCGTGGAATTTTGCTGGCCGTTGACTCCACCTTTGCAACACCCGTGGCGACGTGCCCGCTGGCGCATGGCGCTGACCTGGTGATTCACTCCTTGACCAAGTTCATCAATGGTCACGGCGATGCGCTCGGCGGTTGTGTCGCTGGCCGCAAAGACCTGATCGCTCGCATCCGCTCGCGTGCCGGGGTCTATTTTGGCGCCGCGCTGTCGGCACAGAACGCCTGGTTGATCATGCGCGGCATCGACACCTTGTTCCCCCGGATGCAAGCCATGTCTGCCTCTGCCAGCAAGATTGCGGCCTATCTCCAGGCCCACCCCGCCGTCACCGCCGTCATCTATCCGGGCTTGGCAAGCCACCCGCAACATGATCTGGCGCAACGACAAATGCGCCTGCCGGGCGCCATGGTTGTTTTTCAGGTCCACCAGCTTGACGCCGTGGCCCACCGCATGGCGCACGCGTCGGAAGTGTTTGACTATGCGTTCTCCATTGGCCACCAACGCAGCCTGGTGGTGCTGCTCAAAACGCAGGATCTGCTGCGTTCGACCTTTGCACTCGACCCGGCCCAGCTGGCCGACTACCGCCGCTACGCGGGCGACGGGGTGTTGCGTCTGTCCATTGGCTTGGAAGACACGCAAGACCTGATTGACGACCTTGACCATGCGCTGCGCGCCTGATATTTGTGCCCCACGGAAATACCCACCATGAAACCAGCCCACCCATTGATTGACCCCATCCAGACGGCCCTGGCACAGCAAAAACTATTCATCCTGGACGGTGCCCTGGCCACCGAGCTGGAGCGGCGTGGCGCCGATTTGAACGACGCCTTGTGGTCCGCCAAGTTGCTTGTCGATCAGCCCGAGCTCATTCGCCAGGTGCATTTCGACTACTTCGTGGCGGGCGCCGATGTCGCCACCACGGCCAGCTACCAGGCCACCTTCGAGGCATTTCAGGCGCGGGGGTACAGCCACGAGGAGGCCGCCAGGCTGATGCGCCTGTCCGTCACCCTGGCGCTGGAAGCACGCGATGCCTTCTGGGCCGACCGTGCCCACCACGCTGGACGACGCAAACCCCTGGTGGCCGCATCGGTGGGCCCCTACGGCGCCATGCTGGCCGATGGTTCGGAATACCGGGGGCACTATGGGCTGTCCAGACAGGCCTTGATCGACTTCCATCGCCCGCGCATGCAGGTGCTGGTGGACGCCGGTGCCGATTTGCTGGCGTGTGAAACACTGCCTTGCCTGGACGAAGCCTTGGCCATTGCGAGCCTGCTGCCGGAGTTTCCTGGCATGGCGGCATGGGTCAGTTTTTCCTGCCGCGATGGAGAACACAACAGCCAGGGTGAAAAATTGGCGGATTGCGTCGCCATGTTGGACGGGGTGGCCCAAATCGTCGCCGTCGGCGTCAACTGCACGGCACCCGAATTCATCCCCTCATTGATTGACCAGGCCCGCACAGGCACCACCAAACCGATCGTCGTCTACCCCAATTCAGGGGAACACTACGACGCAGTCCACAAGCAATGGCAAGGCTGCAGCCACGCGCAGAATTTTGCCCAGCAGGCGCAGGGATGGTATGCGCGCGGTGCCCGCCTCATTGGCGGCTGCTGCCGCACCGGGCCAGACGACATTCGGGCACTATTTGCAGTTGGCATTCGGTAAACCCCCAACACCCATCCACCTGCCCGCGAAGCGCCGCGTTAAAGGCAAATGCATAGCGCACCTGGACACGGTGTTCGCCTCTTTTTAATAGTGCCTATCCGCGCTCCCGTATGGCGCAACGAGCCCTTGCGGTTTAAGCTCAGGCCCTATGAAAGCCTACCGCGCCTCCCTTCTCTGGTTTGCCCCGCCCGGCGAGGCGCCTGCCCGCGCCCTGTATGAACCGGACGGCCTCCTGGTCGTTGGCCCCGATGCCCGTGGCACCCAGGTGGTGCAGGCCATTGGTGCGTGGAGCGTTGTCGCGCCACAGTACCCGCAAGTTCCTGTGGAGCATCTGCCGGGGCGCATCATTGCCCCCGGCTTTGTGGACCTGCATGTGCACTTTCCGCAAACCAATGTCATCGGTTCGCCTGCCGATGGCCTGCTGCCCTGGCTGGAAAACTACACTTTTCCTGAAGAAAAACGCTTCGCAGCCCCCGAATACAGTGCGCAAGCAGCTACGTTTTTTATAGCGGAACTGCTGCGCAACGGCGTCACCACCGCGCTGGCGTTTGCCACCTCGCACACCGAATCGGTGAACGCCTTGTTTGCCGCGGCGCAAGCCGAACGCATGCGTCTGGTCACCGGCCTGTGCCTGATGGACCGCCATGCCCCAGCCGACCTGCTCAACCAGTGCGCAGCGGCGGGCACCTCCACCGGCGCCAAAGACGCCACCGAACAAAGCCTGCTGGACTCGGAGGCCCTGATTCGCCAGTGGCACGGCAAGGACCGCCTGGGCTATGCCATCACCCCGCGTTTTGCGCCCACCAGCACCGATGCCCAACTGCGAGGCGCCGGGGAACTGGCGGCGAAGTACCCGGAGGTGTGGATCCAGTCCCATGTGGCCGAGAACAAGGCCGAGATTGCCTGGGCCAGGGAATTGTTCCCCGAATCCCGCAGCTACCTGGCCACCTATGCCGACTTTGGCCTGATGCGCAAAAAAGCCATCTACGCCCACTGCATCCATTTTGACGACGACGACCGCCAACTGATGCGCGAGACCGGCGCCGCCGCCGCCATCAGCCCCACCAGCAACCTGTTTTTGGGCAGCGGCTTTTTTGACTACGCCGGAGCCGACCGGGTGGGTTTTCGCTACGGCCTGGCCAGCGATGTGGGCGGCGGCACCAGTTTCAGCCCGTTTCACACCATGCTGGGCGCTTACTACGTCGGACGCGAGGGGCAGACCAAAGCCGGTTTGTCCCTGTCGCCGCAGGCGCTGTGGTGGCAGCACACTGCCGGAGCCGCGCAGGCGCTGGGGCTGGACGGCACCGACGGCCAGGCGGCGGTGGGCAATCTGCTGCCCGGCTGCGAGGCTGACTTTGTGGTGCTCAACCCCCAGGCCACACCCCTCTTGGCCCGTAAAACAGCGCTGGCCAACCATCTGGACGAACTGCTGTTCTCCATGATCGTCCTGGGCGACGACCGGCTGATCGAGAAAACGGTTATCTCGCAAGCGATGGTTTAGCCTCGGCGGCACCCCTGCGGTGGGCGTGTTCCGCCTGGTTGTTGGCGATGAAGGCGGCGACCTGTTCTGCGGGCAAGGGCCTGCTAAAAAAATACCCTTGCCCGTACTGGCAACCGAGTTGGCGCAACATGGCGGCCTGCGCCGCCGTTTCGATGCCCTCGGCCACGGTGCGCATGGACAGGGTTTTCGCCAATCCAACAATGGCTTCCGTGATAGCAGCGTCTTCCACATCGTCGGGCAAATCCATGACAAAGCTGCGGTCGATTTTGAGCTTGTCCAGTGCAAACCGTTTGAGGTAGGCAAGCGACGAATAGCCGGTGCCGAAGTCATCGAGCGACAGCGAAAAACCAGCGGCTGAGAGCTCGCCGAGAATACGCGCCGCCTCTCCGCTGTGGCCCATGACCATGGTTTCGGTCACCTCCAGTTCGCACATGCCATAGGCCAGGCCGCTGGCGCGCGCGATGGTTTGCGCCTTGCTGGCGAACGCGTGGTCGCGGAACTGGCGGCCCGACACATTCACCGCCATGAACAGGGGGTCGAAGCGCGCATTCCACCGGGCCGCCTGCGAGAAGGCGGTCAGCATGGCCCATTCCCCCAGGCGGACAATCAGGCCGCTGTCTTCGGCAATGGGAATGAAGACCGCCGGGGAGACCGGTCCACGCGCCGGATGGTGCCAGCGCATCAGTGCCTCCAGGCCTGCAATGCGCCCGGTGGCAAGCTCGATGATGGGCTGGTAATGCAGCTCCAGCTCGTGGTTGTCCAGTGCCTGGTGCAGTTCCGCCTCCAACTCGAAACGCGTGCGTGATTCGTTGGACATGGAGGGCTCCCACAGCCGGATGCCATTTTTGCCTGCGGACTTGGCCACATACATGGCGGCGTCGGCCTTCTTCAACAACTCGTCAAAATTTTCGGACGGCCCTGCCGCCATGGCAACACCGATCGAACAGGTGATGAAAAAATTCTGCTCGGCCATTTTGAAGGGTTGGATGACCGCATCCAGCACTTTTCTGGCCCCGAGCTGGGCCTGGGGCAAGTTGGCAATCTGGTCGAGCACGACGACAAATTCGTCACCACCGAAACGCACCACCATATCGGTGGCGCGTACGGCTGCACTCAAACGTTCACCCACCACGATCAGCAGCCGGTCGCCGCAGTCGTGGCCGAAGGTGTCGTTGACGTATTTGAAATTGTCGAGGTCAATGAAGAGCAGCGCCCTTGATCCCTGGCGCGGCGCCGTGTCGCGCATCAGCTCGTCGGTGCGGCGGCGAAAGAAATGGCGGTTTGGCAGCCCGGTGACCTGGTCGTGCAAGGCCTGGTGTTCCAGCCGCTGCTCGACGCGTTGGCGCTCGGCCAGCTCGTTGCCCAGTGCGGTGTTGCGCTGTTCGATGTGCGCGATCATGCGGTTGAAGCCTTCGCCCAATTCGCCGATTTCGTCCTGTGTGGTGATGGTGGCACGTTGCGAAAGATTCCCGTCCACAGACACGTTCTTCATCAAGGCGACCAGGGCGGAAAGTGGGTCCGTAATCACCCGTTGCAGGTGCACGGCGATAGAGTTTCCAATCAGCATCGACAACACCATCGACAGCAGGACGGCTCCCCCGTAAAACAGAATTTGCGCCACGACATAACCGCGGTCGCTTTCCACCTCCAGTGTGGCCAGGCGTTCACCGCCTGACACTATGGCGGTATTCACGCGCATGCGCAGGAGGCCCTCCCGTGCTATGCCTTTGGCGCCACCGGGGTTGCCGTCTGGCGGTCGGAAGCTGGCGAAGATACGGCCATTGGGTTCGATGATGCGGGCCCCCAGCACCTCGCTGTCGCGGCCCAGTCGGGCGAGAATTTCCTCCGCGGTCTTGCTGTCGCGCAACAGCAGGGCCGGCAGCGCATTTTCAGCAACAATCCCGGCTTTCAGCCCGGCTTCGTGCTCGGCCTTGCGGTACTCGACATTCCAGACGATCAGGACCAGCATCGCGGTGGTGCATAGGCCGGAGATCAGCGATGTCATCAACTGGAAGCGTCTCAGCTTTTGCCGGATGGGAATATCGCGCAAGGTGTTCCAGTGGCGGCGCATTGGAAAGTTCACTCAATTTTCCATGGCCGCATCTGTCATGGTGATGCACGCATGGCCGGAAATATGCAGGCAAACACCCAAGCGACGGTCTATTTTTGTGCTCAAAGGGCATTCCCTAAAAACGAATCAACTGCCTGCGATTGGAGTTGTGCAGGGGACGAACGGGTTTGACAAAAAGCAAGGGCGCGCTGGCCGTTGTCAATCAACTGGCGAAATTAGTCCCCGGGCGGGGCAACCGCTGGCAGCAGCACCGTCACCCCCTCCCTTACGCATGGTTGTGCAGCTGAATCTCGCCGCCGTGGGCTTGGAGCGCTCCAGCATCTCACAATTGCGTTTGTGCATAAAAGCAGCCTGCAGACCAATAGATATGTGGGTGCAAAGCTACTAAATTTATAGCAAAATGCCTCGAAAACCCCGTTTCAGGCAAGACGTGTTATCGGATTTGCGTCCATGCTGCACGCAGTATGGTCAAGGAGGCAATGTCTGGGTGGCACAGGTTTGTGGGGGCCGTTGCCACTGGGGTGGATGGTTCCGCTCATGTCCCCCGAACCGGGCTGCGCCCGGTTCTCCTCCTTTACTTCGCTGCACCATCCACCCCAGTGGCAACGGCAGCCAGCAGTGTTGGCCGGCGCAGGCGGGGGAACTTACACAGAAAACCAGCCGCCAGCCCAATAGCTATATGCGGAAACAGCTACTAAATCAATAGCAGATGTTCCGAAAAAATCCGTTTCAGACGACCGCTTGGCAGCAAAATTCGACGCCCGTTCGCAAAGATGTTGACTGGCTGGCGTTACCGCAAGCCCGGTCATAATTCGATTCAACAAATGGGGTGAAGCTTTCAATCCCCTTGTCGCGGGCCGCCTCAGCAGGTCGTTCAGTCCAACATGGTTTGTCAGCCGCGGGAGGTGTTTATGGTTTCTACGAGCATTGCAGCGCGGCGGATAAACGCTAATCGTTGGGCCGCAGCAAGATGAGGCTCGTCGCAATTCTTCTATCTACGTTGGGCCTCCTGAGCTCAGCGTTCTTCTGTTGGCTGTCGTTTCTGTATATCTCGCAGGTTGATGGCGATGTCTTGGCAATTGCTGGTGGTGTCATTTCAGCCGTCTACGGCATGACTAACGCACTACTGATTGGAGGCGCTTGGCTCCGTCCAATTCCTCATATGGCGCGTTATTCGCAATGGACAGCTTTGGTTTTCGCTCTCCTGTATTTACTGGCCTGCTTAGACTCGGGCATGGTTAGCGGCCTTGAGTTCCTGTCGTTTCTTGCGCTGTCTGTCGTGTTGTTCATCAACTGCATGGCTGTGTCTCGTGCGGCGGCTCAACAGGTCAATCCAGCCGGATCGCCTACGGGGACCGCCTGATTTCTAACGTTCGGCGTCTTAAGAATGAGCGACAAGAGGTCGGGGCAGTTTTGTTTGAGCGCCAGCCTCCTTGCTCAAGAATCGGCGCTGGCAACACAGTGGAAAATTTGTTTGACGAATGCAAATGAACCCCAAAAGAATATGACTGATTCACCGCTCACACATCCACCCCGGCGAGTGCCGACGCTGGTTCCCTTTTCTGCAATTTTGGCGCTTTGCCTTGCGACCCTTTCTTTGTCTTCTGCCGCCACGCCGCCACGCGATGCCTCGGTCACCGCCCGTCTCGGCTCCTGCGATGCGGCCATCGTGCGCAAAGCCGTGGATGAACTCTTCGGCGATCCCCAGACTTTGCAGGAGCCACTCATGCTGTTCCACGCGGCATCGGCAGAGCGCATCGCGGGACACAGGGAGGAAGCCGCATTCCTTTACCTCACAGCACGGCTGCGGACTTCCCGCCAGATACTGTTCGAGAAGGGGGACCGGCCCCAGCTTCTGTCGATCATGTTGATGACCAGCGGGCCGCTGGTGATGCCCATTCTGGAAGCTGATCCCGAACTGGCGCGGCGCGTGGTCAAGCGCGTGATCGATTGGGACAGCAGCACACCCGATCCGTTCCGCGAGCGCGAGGCGGCAAAATCCGGCGAGATCGCGGAAAAGCTCGCCGTGATCGGCGCGGGGCTGGCGCGTCTGCCCGATCAGTTGCGCGACGACCCCGCCCGCGTGGCGCAGGCGCGGAAGGCACTTGGCGAGTCGGAGCGCCAGATTGAGGCCTCTTACGCCCAACGCTGCGGTCCGGGAACCCTCGACCCGGCGGATGCCGAGGCCGCCACCAAGCGCATCCAGAGCGCGGCGGAGAGCCTGGCCCGAACCCATCCTTTCGTCGTAGCCCAGGCTGGCGGCGAGGTGAAATCCGTCAACGTCGGCACCTACCGGATGAGCCACGGCAGTCTGCCTACGCGGCTGACCGTGTCGGTGAGTCCAGCAAGCGGCAAGGCGTTTTACGCCGAAGTGGATGCCGAGGCGACCATCACGCCCGAGCGCAAGCTGGGCGGGGTGAAGATGTCACTGGCCTGCGTCACGGACCTCTGGATCGGCCAGCGCGACGCCTCGTGGAAAAACGTCTGCGCCGACGACCCGAAGGCGCGCAAGCCGTCCGCCGCAACGACGGGCGAACTCAAGCCTTTCGACGTTGCCGCGGACGAAAAGTCCCGGCAGAACGCCGCGCAAAAAACGGTGTGCGGCTTTGCCGATCTGAAGCTGCCGGAGCAGTTCTCCGTGTTTGCCGCCGGAGCTTACTCGGGGCGCGAGATTGCCTTCCAGATCGATCAGAGCGGCCACCAGGGCACGCAGATCGACGTTGCCGTGAATAGCCCCGGCAAGCCGGTGGTCCTGATGCTGGGCGCGTATGAGCCGACGATCTGGAATATCGGCTGGTCGCCGCAGACCCGGATCGCGGCAGTGCTGGTCGGGGGCTATCACCGGCAGGCGGTTGCCGGCCTCGAGCCGAGCACGCCCTTGCTGAACAGCTCCTATGACAACAAGGGGGCGTGCGGCTACTTCTACGTCACCCCGGACAACCTCGCGCCGCTGAATCCCTTGTCCAAGCGCGTCTTCGGGCGCGGGGTGGATATGGTCTTCCCGGCGACCAACGGCAAGGTGGTGATCGGCAAGCCGCTTGCGACGGGGGTCTCGCTGATCACTTCGGGCGCCATCGTGCCCGAGTCCTTTCATGACAGGACCGCGCCGATGGCAGGCCCCGCCGGCCTTGCGGACGCGGTACGCAAGGGCCTACTGCGCAAGGCCACGGCAGCCGATGCCGAAGCGTGGTCCGAGGCCGTGATGCAAAGCAATCCGCAACGCGACCTGCCGCCAGTGGCCGGCAAAGGTGTGCTGCGGCCGCCCAAGCCGGGGCTGTTCAATGCGTACGTGGTGCTCAAGCCCTTCACCTATCCGTCGGGCCTGTACGGCGGCAACTCGGCGAGTTTCCTGATCCCCAAGGGCGTGCCGAAACCCGAGGGAAATTCGGGACATTCGTCCGTCTATGACATCAACACGCTGAACTGCCAGGGCGCCCTGTGCAGTGCACGCTGAAGGCTACCAAATCAATAGCATACGCACTTAAAAAATGCTATCCCCTTCACCCCACCAATGGCAACAATGCACTCACCACCAGCCCGCCTTCGGCATGGTTGTGCAGCCGAATCTCGCCGCCGTGGGCCTGGATGATGTTGCGGGCGATGCAAGGGGATTTATGTAAAAATCCCCCAATCAGGGGTACTTGCCCCCATAAAGGGGATTTAATGAGCGCAGCGGATTTCCTATTCACACCAAGCATGCAACGGGTGCTGGGCGTGGCGTTCGCCGCCCCGGACCACAGCTTCACCCTCAACGAGTTGCTGGCGCATGCAGGTGGTGGCAATGGCGGCGGCCAGCGGCAGATTGAGCGCCTGCTGGCTGCGGGCGTCTTGCAGGAGGGGCCACGACGCGCGCGGCAGCGCTGCATCAAGGCCAACACCGAGTTTTTCCTCTATCCAGAACTGCGTGCCATTGTTTTGAAATCATTTGGGTTGGCAGAGCCTTTGCGCACAGCGCTGGAGCCATTCGAAAACCAAATCGACGAGGCGTTCGTCTTCGGTTCGGTGGCCAAGGGGTCCGACACGCACGCCAGTGACATCGACCTGATCGTGGTGGGTGAAGCCCCGTTGATGGACATGACATCTGCCATGCTGGAAGCGGAAAAGTCGCTGGGGCGGCCAGTACATTTAAACCTATACGGACCGGCGGAATGGGCGCAGCTCAAGCAAACCGATCCGGTTCTTGCACAGATTTCTGAAGCCTCAAAGATAAGGATTCTTCCCCATGCAACGCCCCGTTGAATACCAAAACCTCATCAAGACTGGCGCATTGGAAGAAGTGGCGCAGACGCCAGGTGCGCTGGCGCAGTACCTCGCCAATGCACAAAACTATTTGGCAGGTGCGAATCAAATCGACGCCAAGTTGGCAATGCAGCGATTCACCTCGGCCTACGAAGGCTACTTCCAGTTGGTGCAGGCAGTGCAGGAGTACTACGGCGTGCGTGCCAAGGCGGCTGGGCGCAATCTGGTTATTCAGCGCGTGGGCAGCGACCTGAAGATGACGGCGCCCGAGATGGCGCTCATCATCAAGGCGCATGCCCGGAGAAACGAGACGACTTACCAGTCCCCCTTTCCGCCGGTTTCAAAAGCGGAAGCAGAAGCTCTGGTGGGAATATTGAAAAAGTACATTCCAGAAGCCTACAAGCTCACTGGCACACCGTTTGTCGCTTCGTGAAATCGGAAAATGCTGCATATTTGATAGCGCTTTACGCATATTCCACGAGGGCCAGCGGCCAATTTCATCCCCAGGTTTCGTAATTGCCGGCAGCAACACCGTCACCACCAGTCCCCCCTCAGCATGGTTGTGCAACCGAATCTCCCCACCATGGGCTTGAATGATGTTGCGGGCGATGCCAAGGCCCAGACCGGTACCGGCGCGGTTGCCCTGCTGGCCGTGGCTCAGGCGCACATGGGGCTCAAAGGCCAGGGCCATGGAAGCCTGCGCGAAGCCGAGGCCAAAGTCGCGCACTTCCACCATTCACGCGATAAATCTCGCATAGATGGTGGAAATTTATTAAAATCATAGACTTATGAGTTATTCAAAGTCTGATTTCACGCCTTTTTCAAACGATTCCCAGCGCGTCAGCGCGAATTTGGAGCAGATTTACACGGCCTGGCTGGACACGCGCAGGCAACTGGATGCACTGCCCGTTTCGATGTATTGGGCTACCAAAGACAACACCGATTATTTGCACATCAAAAACACGTCGTCTGAGAACGGCACAAGTATTGGGCCGCGTAGTCCAGAGACCGAAGCACGGCTTGCGGAATTCACCAAAAGCAAAGGAGAACTCAAAGCACGGGTCGTGTCGTTTGATGCCGTGATTTTGGAGCGTGCGGGCCTTTACCGCCGCCTGCGCTTGCCCTCGCTGCCTGACAGGCAGGCCGAGATTTTGCGAAAGCTCGACATCGAAGAACTACTGGGCAATGACCTGCTGGTTGTGGGCACCAATGCATTTGTTGCCTATGAATTGTTCGTCGGCGCCAAGCTGCCTACTGGTAACGAAGAAACCGAAGATTTTGATTTGGCGTGGTGCCGGGGCAGCAAGGTATCGCTGGCAGCACAGTTGGGTAGAAAGCCGGCAAAAACAAAAACACTGTTCGGTGTGCTCAAGAGCATAGATAGCAGCTACCGCATTTCACCGCGCAAACCGTATCAGGCCGTCAGCAGCGATGGCTATGAAGTTGAGCTGCTGGCCGCGCCCAGCACCCATCCTCTGCCCAAAAATGAAGCCTTCAATCCGATGGCGTCCCGCATTGAACAGGAGTGGCTTTTGAAGGGTACGGCTATCAGCGTTGTCGTCGCGACGGTAAGGGGGCGCGCCGCGCCGCTGGTCGTGCCCGACCCGCGCTGGATGGCGCTGCACAAGCTGTGGCTGGCTGACAAACCGGAAAGACGCGCCGACAAAAGAGACAAAGACCGTCGTCAGGGAACCGTATTGCTGGATGCCGCACGTTATTTTCTACAGGCCTCGCATCCGCTCAACATTGACTTTGTGCTTGAACTGCCCCAGGAGTTGCGCCATCACTTCGACCAATGGTGTCGTGAAGCCGGGTTCGTTCCGGAGCCATGAGCGTGAACTGCACACCGCTTGTGCGTACCCCATGAAAGGAACAAACGCTATATATTGTGCGCCCAGCATGGGCGCATTCCTGCGGGTGAAAGTCCCGCCGTGAGTTGGTCATGACGAACGAAGTGAAGCGCAACTGC
>Ga0156180_1018_pt1 | contig 102085 bp, 97 predicted proteins | sample RifCSPlowO2_12_FD_107833 | JGI IMG/M metagenome (GOLD analysis project Ga0156180, IMG submission 107833) | Burkholderiales bacterium RIFCSPLOWO2_12_FULL_61_40
GCCCACAAAGAAACCCGCAAAAACAAACGCTAAATCATGCATGGGCACGACTGTAGGCGGGGCGCCTTAGCTTGAAAACTACTTTTTTGCTATTTCCATATTTCGTAATGGAATATAAAAGGATTGCCGCAAACTCAGGCGTGTTCCAGCAAAATTTCTTCGAGCGTCTTGGCGGCGCGCTTGCAGTTGTCCAACACGGCTTCTTGCATGAAATAAAAGCCCCGCATTTTCATGGCGTGCCATGCCGCATCTTCATCGCCTTCCACCTCGAACAGCTGGGTCACGGCCTGGCGCATCACTTCAACGGAATGCGACTCCAGTTCATCCACTTCCTTGCATTGTTTGAGCACCTCTTGCGCGCGGTCCCGACTGGCCAGGCAGGCCACCGCCTTATGGATGCGGATACAGGCGTCCGCCCCCAGTGAAGCCATCTCCCGGGCGCGTGGCGTGGAGTTGTCGATGTGGTAGACGGCAATGGAGTTGGCGACGCTTTGCAACGCGTCGATCACCCGGTCCAAATCCAGTGTCAAGGTGTGAATCAGGTCGCGATTGATGGGGGTGGTGAAGGACTCATACAAAAGCTTGATGAGTTCAGCCTTGACATCGTCGGCACTGGCCTCGTTGGCATTGACTTCTTCAATCAAGGCCGCACTGTCGATATTGGGGTTGCCCAGTCCGGTAATCAAACGCAGGGTGGCATTGGCTCCCGTCACCAGACGGTCGGTGTGGGATGACAGGAGGCTGAAAAATACGCCGCGTTGCGGCATGACGTTGTTTAGCATTCGATTAGTTCCTGCAAGCGGGGTCTCAAGGGGACGATAGACAATTACAGGAAGCTGCGCCCGATGTACCAAAACAGCGCAGCAATCAAGCCAGAAGCGGGAATCGTCAATACCCAGGCGGCCACCAGGTTGAAAGTGATGGCCCAGCGCACGGCTTTGACGTCCTGGGCTGCACCGACCCCCACAATGGCGCCGGTGATGGTGTGTGTGGTCGAGACGGGAATGCCCCCCAGCGTGGCCAAGCCGAGGCTGATGGCCCCGCCCATGGAGGCGCACGAGCCGCTGACCGGGTTGAGTTTGGTGATTTTGGTGCCCATGGTTTTCACGATGCGCCAGCCGCCCATGTAGGTTCCCCAGGCGATCGCAAAATAACACGCGTAGACCACCCACATGGGCAAGGTCTGCACATCGGTGGTGGAGACGCCCGCAGTGATCAGCAACAGCCAAATGATGCCGATGGTCTTTTGCGCATCATTACCCCCATGGCCCAGGCTGTAGGCAGCGGCGGCGACCAGCTGCCCGGACCTGAACCACCGGGCCGCCTGGTAAGGCGTCTGTTTGCGAAAAGCCCACGCCACAAGCACCATGAGCATCCCGCCAATCAAAAACCCCACCAGCGGTGAAATCACAATAAAAAGCAAAATTTTGCCAAAACCGCTCCAGAGAATCGGGGTCAGCCCGCCCGCCTTGATGATTGTTGCGCCCACCAAGCCGCCCACCAGGGCGTGCGACGACGAGGATGGAATGCCATAAAACCAGGTGATGATGTTCCAGGCCAATGCCCCCATCAGTGCGCCAAAAATCACGTAATGGTCCACCAAGGTGGGGTCCACCGTGCCCTTGCCAATGGTGGCTGCCACCTTGAGCTGAAAAATCCAGAGCGCTGCGAAATTGAAAAAAGCTGCGAACAGCACCGCCTGTTTGGGAGAAAGCGCCCCCGTTGCAACAATGGTGGAGATTGAATTCGCGCCGTCATGAAACCCGTTCATGAAGTCGAATGCCAGTGCGACGGCGATCAAGAGCGCCAGCGACCAGAGGCTGATAGTCAAGTGTTCCATCAAACGTATCCTTCTCAGGTGTTCTCGATCAGGATTTCTTCGATGGTTTTGGCGGCGTCTTCGCAGCGGTCCAGCACGTTTTCTTGCAAGGAATACAGTTCGCGCATACGCATGGCCAGCCAGATGCTGCTGGAGCCGTCGAACAATTGGCTCATGGCTTTGCGTTGCACGCGGTCCGCCTGCGATTCAATGGCGTCAATCTCTTTGCACAGATTGACGGTTTCCTGGTTGCGGTTTTTGTCCGGCAGCGCCATGATGGCCCGATTCAACAGGGCGCAGGCATCGGCACTCAGGGCGACCATCTCCCGCGCTTCGGCGGTGGACTCCTTGATGTGGTACATGCCCACGGCGTTGGCCACATCCTTGATCGCGTTGAGCACCTGGTCCAGTTCAATCGTGAGGGTGTGAATTTGATCCCGGTTGATGGGCGTCGTGAAAGATTTGTGGAGCAGGGCAATCAGGTCGGCTTTAATTTTGTCGGCGCTCTTCTCATTCAAATTGACTTCTGCCACCAACGCAGGAATATCTTCCGTGCCTTGGCCCAGGCCATTGATCAGGCGCAATGCCGCATTTGCGCCAGCGACCACACGGTCCGAGTGGGCAGCAAGCAATTCATAGAATTCCTTGCGTTGGGGCATCAAGCTACTAAACATGGTGTATTCCTACGACGGTAGTCAAAGTGGGTATCAAAAAGTCAAGCCAACTGATGGATGGATCTGATCAATTGGAGAAAAGATATGTCCTCCAAAATGCCGATACGTTGTCAGCACAATTGGAAATCCGGTGCGGGATTTTGCCTGCACCGGACATGTGACAATTTTACCCAAGTCAACACCGGGTCAATTTTTCACCCGTTTTGCGCAAATATTTGTGCGCGTCGCGTCAGCTACTGCTCCAGCCAACTGCCCATCAGCGTGTTTTCAAACAATGCGATGCAGCCGGCTGAATCCACCTGCATGCACACCTGGGTCAATGGCTGCCCCTGGCCCCAGCCCGCCTGGGGATAGTCGATGTAGTCACGCCGGTTCATCATGGTTTGCCCTTGGGCAAGTCCTTCAGTTGCGACACGAATGCGCCCATTCTCCAAGGTGAACAACTCCGGGTTGACCAAATAAATGAAAGCCAGCAGATCGTGGGCAAAGCAGCCCGGTGTTTGGGCAATGTGTTTGTGCAGCCCGCTGTAAAACGTCGAATAAAACGCAACGGCGTGGTGCAGCGTGTCGGTCGCAATATGCCGGTGGTGCTCGGCAATTTTTTTGAACAGACTGAGTTCCGTGACCACCCGGTGGGTGACGTCCAAGCCCACCATGGTAAGTTTCCAGCCTGCGGTAAACACCAAGTCTGCCGCATGGGGATCGTTCCAGATGTTGGCTTCTGCCACCGGAGACACGTTGCCGGGTTCCATCACGCTGCCGCCCATGATGATGACCTCTTGCAGCAGGCTGGGCAGCAGGGGCTCCAGCTTGAGTGCCGTGGCCAGGTTGCCAAGCGGACCCACCGCGGCCAGCGTGATTTCACCAGGGTTGGCACGGGCCATGTCCACAATGAACTGTGCCGATGTGCGTGGGTCCAGTTGGTTGGACGTGGCCACCCGCGATGGCAGATTACCCAGGCCGTCGCCGCCATGGATGAAGTCTGGTGGTGTACCTGGTGCCCGGAACCATGGGGTTTTGACACCTTGGGTCACCGGAATGTTGCGGTTGGCAATGGCCGTGAGGTACAGCGCATTGCTGGCTGCCTGCTCCACCGTGACGTTGCCAAAGGTGGTGGTAATGCCCACCACATCAATGCACGGGTGTGCCAGGGCGAAATACAGGGCCATGGCGTCGTCTACACCGGGGTCTGTGTCATAAATAACTTTGCGCAGCGTGCTTGTATCCATGGTTTTCTCTGAAAAGTAGGGTCAGGCCAGACCGCAAAACTGGCGCAATGCGGCACGTTCGGTGTCGCTGGTGGGCGCAGCCATAGCCAATAATGAGGCCACCTCGGCAGCCTGTGGGATGCTGCTTTGTGCACCCGGGCGTGTGCACGCCAGGGCTCCAGCCGCACTGGCCAAGCGCAGAGACTGGGACAGATCCGCGCCCTGGCTCAGGGCTGCCACCAGCGTCCCGCAAAAAGTGTCTCCTGCAGCCGTGGTGTCCACGGGCGTGATTTCAAAGGCCTTTTGCACAAGGAATTCACCGTGGTGGCGGGCACAGCAGCCACGGTGGCCCAGCGTGACGACCACGGTGGGAACGGCAATGCGTTCAAGGCACTGGGCAATGGAACCGTTGTGGCCCGATACACTGGCCAGCTCGCCTTCGTTTACGACCAAAATGTCCACCAATGCCAGCAGTTCTTGGGGCAAGACCTGTGCCGGGGCGGCATTGAGTACCACCGAAACACCTTGCGCACGGGCTGCCCTGGCACACGCCGTAACGGTGGGTAGGGGAGTCTCCAGTTGCAGCAAGAGGTGGCTAAAGCCCTGCAGAGGCGGCAAGTGGTGGGGTTCCAGGGCGTTGTTGGCACCGGGCGCCACCGTGATGGCGTTTTCGCCTTCGTCAGATACACAGATGAAGGCGGTGCCGGTGGCTTGCTCTGGCACGCGCACCACATGCAACGCGACTTGTGCTTCGCGCAAAGAGGCTTCGATAGGGGGTGCAAATGCATCTGCCCCCATGGCGGCCAGCATATGGGTTTTCGCACCTCCGGCACGTGCACATGCCACCGCCTGGTTGGCGCCTTTTCCGCCGGGAAACGTCTGAAAGCCATGTCCCATGACGGTTTCTCCCGGGCTGGGAATATGACTTGCCCTGACCACGAAGTCCAGATTTGCTGAGCCAACCACAAGTATCATCAAGTCCTCTTTGGGTGCGTAAATGGCGCCCATTTTGCCGTGGAATACGCGCCATAAAACCAGACACCCGTTAAATGTCAAACTCCACCCCCATCGCCAACACGGCGCCGACCGCTGCCATCGCGCAAAGCCACGCGAAATATCTGCCCTACATTGCGGTAGTTGGCGGCGCCAACATGGACATTGGCGCACAGACCCCCACGCCCATGGTCACCGGCGACTCCAACCCCGGACACATTCGGTGTGCACCCGGCGGGGTCGCGCGCAACGTGGCCGAAAATTTGGCCCGCCTGGGGCATCAAGCGTGTTTGCTGAGTGCCGTGGGGGACGATGTGTTTGGCAAATGTTTGCTGGAAGCAAGCGCCAAGGCGGGTGTGGACACGAAGGCAGTTTGCTGCCTGGCTTCCCAACGGACCGCAAGCTATCTGTCCCTTCACGGGCCGGACGGCGACATGGCGGTTGCTGTCAATGACATGGACATTTTGGAGCACCTTTCGCCCACGTTTCTTGCGCCCCACACTGCCATGCTGCAATCCGCAGCGTGCACGGTGCTGGACTGCAACCTCTCTCCTGACACGCTGGCGTGGTTGCTGACCCAAACCCGAACCCCACCGGTATTTGTGGATGCGGTGTCCATGGCCAAATGCGGTCGAATCGCGCCATGGTTGTCACGTATTCACCTGTTGAAAGTGAACCGCCTGGAAGCGGAGGTCTTGTGTGGGCGCGCGGTACGGTCTGTAGAGGAGGGATTGCAGTCTGCCAGGCATTTGCACGAGGGCGGCGTACGTCATGTGGTGGTGAGTTTGGGAGAGCAGGGCGTCTGCTGGTGCGATGCCGATGGTGCAGTCGGCTGGCAAGCGGTGCGGCCGGTCAAGGTGGTCAACACCTCGGGGGCCGGAGATGCTTTATTGGCAGGACTGGTGCATGCCCATCTGCAAAGCATGCCGATATCGGTAGCGGTGGACTTCGCCATGGCCTGTGCGGAGTTGACCCTGTCCAGTACATTCGCCAATGCACCCGAACTTTCCGTGGCCCTGGTTCAGCGCCATTTGTCCGCCAGCTCCTCTTTTGTGTGATGATGAAAACCCCTATGCCCAACCTTTCATTTCTTGACGTTTCCCCCGAAGTTCAACACGCTTTGGCCCATGGCCAACCGGTGGTCGCGCTGGAATCCACCATCATTTCCCACGGTATGCCGTTTCCACAAAATGTGGCCACGGCACTGCAAGTGGAGTCGGAAGTCAGAGCCCATGGTGCCGTGCCGGCCACCATTGCCATCCTCCAGGGTCGGCTCAAAGCCGGGCTGAGCGAAAGTGACATTGAAACGCTGGGTCGTGGCGGACGCGACGTTGTCAAAGTCAGCCGCCGGGATTTGCCTTTCATCGTTGCAGCGGGCCAGACCGGGGCCACGACCGTCGCCTCCACCATGATCATTGCCGCCATGGCGGGCATTCGCATCTTCGCCACGGGTGGCATAGGGGGCGTTCACCGCAATGCACAGCAAAGCTTTGATATTTCGGCAGACCTGCAAGAGCTGGCGCAAACACCGGTGGCCGTGGTTTGCGCGGGAGCCAAGTCGATTCTGGACCTTCGTTTGACGCTGGAGTACCTTGAAACCCATGGCGTGCCGGTCGTGGGCTACCAGACGAACCGCTTACCCGCATTTTTCACCCGCGACAGTGCGTTTTCGGTGGACTACCGGCTGGACAGTGCCGCCGACATCGCCCGCGCCCTGCATGCCAAGTGGGCCATGTCGCTCAAAGGCGGCATGGTCATTGCCAACCCTATCCCCGAAGCCTTTGCCATGCCACGGGGAGCCATAGACGAAGCCATTGAACAGGCATTGCAGGAAGCGCAGCAGCAGGGCATTGGGGGCAAGGAGTCCACACCTTTCCTGCTCGCCCGCGTCTGCGAGCTTACGGGAGGTGACAGTTTGGCCGCCAACATTCAACTGGTGCTGAATAATGCGAGATTGGCTGCGGCCATTGGCGCAGAATTGAGCGCCTTGGTTTGCTGACCGCTGCCGTAGTAGGGAAAGCCCCTGATTGCGGGGCCGTCAGAAGCCAAGTACCCTTGTTTCACCATTTCCATTCAACAAAGAGAGAATTTATGCATTTAAGAACCACTGCACGTTTGGGATTATTGGCCTGCGCATTGCTGGCCAGCTTTCACACAATGGCGGAACCGGCCATCGTGTATGACTTGGGTGGCAAATTTGACAAGTCTTTCAACGAGGCTGCTTTTCACGGGATGGAGAAGTGGAAAAAGGAAACCGGCAAGCAGTACCTTGAGTTTGAAATTTCCAACGAATCGCAGCGTGAGCAGGCGGTGCGCCGTATGGCGGAAAAAGGGGCAAGCCCCATCATTGCGATGAGCTTCAGCATGGCCTCCACCATTGGTAAAGTGGCCAAAGAATTTCCCAAACTTCAGTTCGCCATCATTGACGATGAAGTGAAACTGCCTAACGTGCAGTCCGTCGTGTTCAAGGAGCACGAAGGCAGCTTTTTGGTTGGGACCATGGCAGCCATGGTCAGCAAGACTGGCAAAGTGGGCTTCGTGGGCGGCATGGATGTGCCCCTGATCCGCAAATTCCAATGTGGCTATGAACAAGGTGCCAAATTTGCCAACGCCAAAGCTGAGGTATTTGCCAACATGACAGGTACTACGGGTGCAGCCTGGAATGACCCTGCACGTGGCGGAGAACTGGCCAAGGCGCAATTCTCCAAAGGTGCTGATGTAGTGTTTGCCGCTGCGGGCGGAACGGGCATGGGCGTGTACCAAGCTGCAAAAGACAGCGGAAAACTGGCCATTGGTGTCGACAGCAATCAAAACCATTTGCAGCCTGGCACCATGTTGACCTCCATGCTCAAGCGGGTGGATGTGGCGGTGTACAACGTGTCCAAGTCACACAAACCAGGGTTGACGGAGCTAGGTCTGAAAGAAGACGGCGTTGGTTATGCATTGGACGACAACAATGCCAAACTGGTTTCTGCAGATATGAAGAAGAAGGTAGATGCCGCCAAGGCGGACATCATCAGTGGCAAGATCAAAGTAGCTGCCGTCTGCAAGTACTGATCCCGTCATCACCCAACGGTGATTCAAGCCCACGGCGCATCACAGTGCTGTGGGCTTTTGTATGGTGATTGCCAGGTCTTTTGAGGAGTGAATTTTGAGTGTAGTAAGTGGGGCGCCATTCAAGGGCTCAACCGTTGCAGTGCGCATGACCGGTATCAGCAAGCGATTTGGCGCGGTCGCCGCCAACGCAGACGTCGATTTGTGCGTGCGCGCCGCAACGGTGCACGGCATTGTGGGTGAAAACGGCGCAGGCAAGAGCACTTTGCTGTCCGTGCTGTACGGCTTCTACCAGGCCGACAGCGGCGCCATTGAGGTGTTCGGCCATCCCGCCACGATTCGCAATGCGGATGATGCCATTGCGCAGGGCATTGGCATGGTCCACCAACACTTCATGCTGGTAGATACACTCACCGCCCTGGAAAACGTCATGCTGGGTGCGGAACCCCACTGGCTGCTGCAACGCGCCGACCGACAGGTGCGCGCCAAATTGGAAACTCTCATGCAGGCTACCGGTTTGCATGTCAAGCTGGATTCCTTGGTCGCAGATTTGCCGGTAGGTGACCGCCAGCGCCTGGAAATACTCAAAACGCTGTACCGGGGCGCCAAAATTCTTATCCTGGATGAGCCCACTGCGGTGCTCACCCCCCAGGAGACCGAGCAGCTGTTTGAGGTGCTGCGCCTATTGCGCAAGCAGGGCACCACAGTCTTGCTTATTACGCACAAACTCAAAGAAGTCATGCGGCTGTGCGACCATGTCACCGTGATGCGGGCGGGGCGCGTCGTCGATGAATTACCGATTGCACAAGCATCCATCGAAAGCCTGGCAGAGGCCATGGTCGGTCGCAAGGTACACATCGGACGTGTAGAGGCCGATGCAAAAACCGCAGGCCCTGTGCTGCTGCAAGCCAAAGGTGTCATCGTCAAAGATGCCATGCATGTGGTGCGGCTGGCTGGACTGAACCTTGCATTGCGCGCCGGGGAAATTGTGGGGGTTGCTGGCGTTTCCGGAAACGGGCAAAGTGAATTGCTGGATGTTCTCTCTGGACTGCTCCAGCCCACGGAGGGACACTTGAATCTCGGTGGTCGGGACTTTGATGCCACCCACTGGCTTGATCCGCAAACCGCCCGTGAACTGGGCCTTGCGCACGTCCCCGAAGACCGGCATGCGCGTGCCATGGTGATGGATTTTCCCGCATGGGAGTCCGCAGCCTTGGGCTATGACGGCCTGCCCGAGTATTCAACCCTGGGTTGGTTGGCCCAGGACCATATGCGCCAGGCGACAGCGGACATGATGGAGCGGTTTGATGTGCGCCCGCGCGACGTGGAGTTGGTGAGCAGCAAATTCTCCGGTGGCAATCAACAGAAGCTGGTGTTGGCACGCGAACTGGGGCAGGCGCCAAAGGTCCTGCTGGTGGGGCAACCGACCCGAGGGGTCGATATTGGAGCCATCGAATTTATCTATTCACAGTTGCGCGCCATGCGGGATGCGGGCTGTGCCGTGCTGGTCGTATCCAGTGAGCTGGACGAAATTTTGGCGCTATCAGACAGGGTGATTGTGATGAACCAAGGGCGGGTAACCGGTGAGTTGGCGGTTGGCGATTGCACCGAATCGGGCCTGGGCATGTTGATGGTGGGGGAGGGGGAATGAATACTTCTCACGCGTTGCCACGCTGGGCGGACTTGGTTTTGCTCCCCATCGTATGCCTGGGCGTTGCGCTTTTGGTGGCCGCGGCAGTGGTGGCCATGGTGGGACAAAATCCGGCCGAAGTGATCATGGTGCTGATCCAGGGCGCATTTGGATCTGCCCGTGGCTTGAGCTATACCCTCTACTACGCAACCACTTTTATCTTTACCGGACTGGCCGTGGCCGTGGCTTTTCATGGGGGCCTGTTCAATATTGGCGGCGAAGGCCAGGCGATCATGGGTGGATTGGGTACTGGCCTGGTGGCGCTGTGGTTTTCTGCAACGCTCCCCGCCTGGGTCATGCTGCCGCTCATGCTGCTCGCTGGCGCGTTGTTCGGGCTGGCCTGGGCTGCTGTTCCTGCCTGTTTGCAGGCCTACCGTGGCAGCCATGTGGTGATTACCACCATCATGTTCAACTTCATTGCAAGCACCTTGTTGGTCTATCTGTTGGTCAACCACTTGCGACCTGCGGGGACGATGTCCGTGGAAAGTGTGGCGTTTTCCGAATCGGCAAAACTTCCCGATATGCGTACCGCCATGGCCTGGGTTGGTATTGACTGGCCGACTTCCCCGCTGAATGTCAGTCTGTTCCTGGCCCTGCTGGCAGCATTGGCGGTCTACTTGTACCTGTGGCGAACCCGCGGCGGCTACCATTTGCGGGCGGTTGGTTCCAGCCCAGGTGCGGCCGAGTACGCGGGCATCAACTCACGCCATCAAATCGTGATCGGCATGTCCATTTCCGGTGCATTGGCTGGCATGGTTGGCATGAATGAAATTGCCGGGGTCAATGGGCGGCTTTTGCTGGAGTTTGTGAGTGGTGCCGGTTTTACCGGAATTGCGGTGGCTTTGATGGGCCGAAATCACCCATTTGGAATTATTCTTGCCAGTATCTTGTTTGGCGCCCTGTTTCAGGGTGGGGCAGAGGTTGCTTTTGAGGTGCGCGGATTCAGCCGCGACATGGTCATCATGCTGCAAGGTTTTATCGTGCTGTTCTCGGGGGCGATGGTTTATGTCATTGCGCCCAGGCTGGCCTGGATACTCGCATTCGCGAATCGCCTGTTTCACCAAAGTACGCAATCCTCCAAGTCAGGAGCCACCCATGGATGAAGCGCTGTTGGGGGCATTGCTCGCATCCACCCTGCGGGTGTCCACTCCTTTGATTTTTTGTGCTTTGGCCGGATTGATGTCGGAGCGCTCCGGGGTCGTCGATATCGGCCTGGAGGGAAAAATGCTTTTTGCCGCTTTTGCGGCGGGTGCAGCTGGCGCAGTGTATGGTTCCACCACTGTGGCACTGCTGGTGGCCATGGTGGTGGCGATCGCTTTGTCGTGGATGCATGGGCTGGCCTGTGTCAGCCATCGGGGAGATCAGGTGGTCTCGGGCGTGGCCATCAACATCATTGCGGCCGGCATGACCGTGGTGCTGGGAATTGCCTGGTTTGCGCAAGGTGGGCAGACGCCGCCGGTGTCAGCGCAGGTGCGTATTCAACCGCTGTTTCCAGAAATCGCGGCGGCGGCAAAAGACATTCCCGTCGTGGGGGGCATAGTGGGCGATGGCTTGCTCAGCCACAACGCCATGGTTTATCTGGCGTTGGTGCTGGTCCCCTCCATTTGGTGGCTGCTCTTTCGGACACGGTTTGGCCTTCGGCTTCGCGCAGTGGGCGAGAACCCCCAGATGGTGGATGCGGCCGGTGTTTCTGTCACCCGACTGCGGTACACCGCGCTGACTCTGAATGGCATGTTGTGCGGTTTGGCGGGCAGCTATTTGGTCTTGGCCCAGAGCGCCAGTTTCTCTGCCAACATGACAGCCGGTCGGGGGTTCATGGCATTGGCAGCCCTGATTTTTGGCCGTTGGCATCCGGTAAACGCCTTATGGGCTTGTTTGCTGTTTGGATTCCTGGATGCAACGGCCATACGTTTGCAAGGAGTGCACCTTCCTGGCGTCGGTGAGGTTCCGGTGCAGGCGATCCAGGCCATGCCCTACATTCTGACCGTGGTGTTGCTTGCAGGCTTCATTGGCAAAGCGGTGGCACCCCAGGCATTGGGTAAACCTTATTTGAAAGAGCGCTGACGTGGTACCCAGCATTGGCGTCAAGGTGGTGGGCTTCAGCGAAGCGGAGCGGCATTCGCTGAACACGCTGTTTCGCCTTTCTGCCCACAACAATACCGCGTATGCCCTGTGGACACCGGAAGGGGCATGTGCCCCCCATGTGGCACTGATTGATACAGACTGCTATGAAGCGGGCCTGGAAGTAGCGTCCCCACGATTCAACGCCAATCTGAAATTGATCTGTGTCGGTGCGCGCACGGTGGAAAATGCCTGGCGATCACTTCAACGTCCGGTGGACTGGGGTGCGTTGCTGCAGACCCTGGACGCGCTTTTCGAATCGCAAGCGGACGTGGACATCGACCTGGGGATGGAAGAGCCTGTCGATAAGACAGCACCACCCGGCATCAAAGTTTCGCTGCTGGTGGGCATGAGCCGGGAAGACAGTCTGTACTTGCGTGCCAGGCTGGCTCTGGCCGGTTTGACCGAGGTAGATGAATCTCCAAGTATTGTGGACGCTGGCAAACAAGTTGCGCAGCGCCACTACGACTTGGTCATCATAGGCATGGGAGTGTCTGATGCGGACCCTTGGGCGCTGGTGCAATCACTCAAAGAAATGCCCACCCCGGCTGGCTCCGTGATCGTGGCGACAACCGCCCCGTCGTGGCACGCCATGGAGCGTGCAGAACAGCTGGGCTGCACCGGCCTACTGGAAATTCCCTTCAACCCACGACAGGTGATCGACCTGCTGCAAAAGGTCTAAATCTCGTCAGGCAGTTGGTGGCACGTAGCCTTGGGCGGCGTCTGCACCGTCTCCAAAAAAGTGGTTTTCCATTTGCCGGGCCAGATATTGCCGAGCACGGGCATCGGCCAGATTCAGGCGATTCTCATTCACCAGCATGGTTTGGTGCTTGAGCCAGGCGGCCCATGCTTCCTTGCTGACATTTTCCCAAATGCGCTTGCCCAGCTCGCCAGGATAGGGCGGAAAGTCCAGTCCTTCGGCTTCTTTGTCCAGCTTGATACATTTGACGGTGCGTGCCATGAATAACCTTTAGATGAAAAGTGATCTGTTTTTGAAGACGAAACCTTCGATCTTATTCATTTTAGAGGCATACCACGCTTACCCGCATGAGTAAGCTTGACGGCCGTTTGCCTTTGTTTGGAACTTAGCCGACACAAGGCACTCCATGTACCGGTGTGGAACGGTTGCTTTTTACACAAAATATTTAAAAGGAACGAGATTTTGAACTTGGTAATTGATTGGCTGGACCATGCACCCCGGCGTGTACTGGTGTTGATGAGCCTGGCCTGTGTGGCCTTGTTGGTGTTTGGCATGTACTTGCAGCACGTCGTTGGCCTGGAGCCGTGTCCGATGTGCATAGTGCAACGTTATGCTCTTGTTTTGATAGCTGCTTGCGCAGCATTGGCGGGGACTACCGGCAAAAAAGGCTTACAAATTGCCGGGAGTTCAGTATTGCTGCTGTTGGCCGGGGCTGGGGCTTTTGTAGCCGCACGCCAGAGTTGGCTGCAATGGTACCCGCCGGAGGTTGTTTCGTGCGGGCGCGATCTGTACGGCATGATTGAAACCTTTCCGCTGCAGCGACTTGTCCCCATGATATTCCGTGGAAGCGGCGATTGCACCAAGGTCGATTGGACCTTTTTAGGCGGTTCTATCGCCAATTGGTCTTTCCTTTGGTTTTGCGCCCTGGGCGGGGTGGCGTTGGCTTTGATCTGGCGCCAACGCAGACGCTGAACGTCAACGTCAACGTCTTCAGGACAGTCGGGCACTCCGCGCAGCCGAAATGAGGCAAGGGTTATCCCGAGGGGTAGTGATATGACCGCCTTGGCATACAGCTTTTTTTGAAATTCAACGAATGGCAACAAACAATTGCTCTGAGTGTTGGTGCACAATGTTTCGATGAATAACGAGAAGGTGTTGGGTATGCCTACTGACTCAGATACGCTTCACTTCCTGGATGACGAATGCGACGGAGGGGCATCCAAAGAGTTGGTTTGGCGCTTGATGGTGATTGACGACGAGCCCGATGTCCATCGGGCGACAACATTCGCCTTGGCCGGAGTCAAAATTCTTGGGCGTTCTCTGCAGTTTTTGCATGCTTACTCTGCAGCTGAGGCAACGCAGCTGCTGCGTACGGAAAAAGACGTGGCCGTTGTACTGCTCGACGTGGTGATGGAGCGCGAGGATGCCGGACTGGCCTTGGTTAAAACCATTCGGCAGGATTTCAAGCTGACCGAATTGCGCATCATCTTGCGCACCGGTCAACCCGGATATGCCCCGGAAATCGAGACTATCCACGATTTCGATATCAACGATTACAAGACCAAATCGGAACTGACCCGCACCAAACTGTATGCCACCGTGACTGCGGCGCTGCGTGCCTACCAGCAAATTCGGGAGTTGGACGAGCTGGCGTTTTATGACCGGCTGTCACGGTTGCCGAATCGCAACAAGTTCATTGATTTGAGCGACGAACGTTTGGAGTCGGGCAACTTTCTGGATGACGCCATTGCGATCTTGGACATTGACGATTTTTCCGAGATCAACGATGCACTGGGTCACCAACAGGGTGATCGCTTGTTGCAGTCGGTAGCCGAACGGCTCAAATCCGAACTGGGTTCTGATGTCATATTGGCCCGTATTGGCAGTGACACGTTCGGGTTGATGGGGTCAACCCAGAGGATGGAGCCTTTGCGGGTGCTTTCTCTCTTTCGTGAGCCCTTTTGGGTCCATGATGACTCCATGGTGGTTACTGCAACCATGGGGGTGACCAAATCCTTGGGGGCAGGCGTCACTGGGCGGGACGCGTTGAAGGATGCCAACATTGCCCTCAAACGCGCCAAAAAGAGTCGGCGCGGTAGCTATGTGATGTACTCCACGGAAATGGGAACCGATATCCGTGAGCGGGTCCGCCTGCTGCAAAATCTGCGCAGTGCCGTAGAAAGTGAACGCCTGTTTGTGGTGTACCAGCCTCAGGTGAATTTGAAAACAGGCGCAGTGGTGGGCGTAGAGGCACTGATTCGATGGAAAAAAGAGGACGGCTCCTTCGTTCCCCCTGACCGTTTCATCCCTTTAGCCGAAGCATCCGGCATGATTGTGGCCATTGGAGATTGGGTGTTACGCGTGGCATGCGACGAATTGGTACGTTTTCAAGCCCTTGGTTTGCCCAATCTGCGCATGTCCGTCAACGTGTCGCAAATTCAATTTCGACACCCCGACTTCCTTGAAAAATTGCGAGTCGCCTTGCTTGAAACGGGTACCAACCCCAAGTACCTTGAGTTGGAGATCACGGAATCAGTGGCCATGGAAGATGCTGACTTCATGCTCGAAACACTGCACAAAGTCCGTGAATTGGGTATTTCCATTGCCATCGACGACTTTGGAACAGGGTATTCTTCTCTCAGCCACCTTCGGCAACTCCCCATCGACCGCCTCAAGATTGACCGAGCCTTTGTGACTGAGCTCAATCAACAGGTATCGGGCGGACATATCGCAGCGATGGTGGTCGAGCTGGGCCGCAATCTCAACCTGACCGTGATTGCCGAAGGCATCGAAGACGACGGTCAGGCCCAGACCTTGCTGGGCTTGGGCTGCCATGAAGGGCAGGGTTATCTGTATGCCACACCTCTGTTGCCCCAACAGTTTAAAGAGTGGTATCAAGCCCGGATTGCAAAAGTTCCCTGATGGAGGACATGCGGTTCATGGCCCTTGCACTGGCACAGTGCAAGGCTGCAACATTGGACGGCGAGGTCCCGGTAGGCGCCGTGGTTGTGAAGGACGGGCAGGTCATTGCCACTGGACGCAATGCGCCCATTTCCCAGCACGACCCCACGGCACATGCGGAAATTGCCGCCCTGCGCGCAGCGGCCAAGGCTTTGGGCAATTACCGACTTGAGGGCTGTGAACTCTTTGTGACGCTGGAGCCGTGTGCGATGTGTGCGGGTGCCATGTTGCACGCGCGACTGCAGCGCGTCGTATTTGGCGCCTTCGATCCCAAAACCGGGGCCGCAGGTTCCGTTTTGAATCTGTTTGACAACAATCAACTCAACCATCACACCAAAGTTCTGGGTGGCGTGATGGCGAAGGAATGCGCCCAACCGCTTCAGGATTTTTTCCGAAGTAAAAGGCAACATGCACATCGCTGCGCCATGCCACTGCGAGAGGATGCCGTCCGGACCCCTGCCACTCGCTTTGAGCATCTTCCAGATTACCCCTGGGCACCACATTACCTGAGCGATCTTCCAGCTCTGGCGGGCCTTCGGATGCACTACCTGGACGAAGGGCCTGCACAGGCGCCGTTGGTATTTCTCTGCCTGCATGGCTACCCAGGTTGGAGCTACCAATACCGAAAGATGCTACCCATCTGGAGTGCTGCTGGCCATCGTGTTGTAGCCCCCGATTTAATTGGCTTTGGAAAGAGTGACAAACCCAAGCGAGAAGCTGCCCACACTTTTGAATTTCACCGACAGAGCTTGCTGCAACTCGTCCAGAAATTGGATTTGCGCAACATCGTTCTGGTGGTTCACGATTGGGGGGGGGTATTGGGTTTAACTTTGCCAATGCATGACCCGGAGCGTTATGTCGGTCTGTTGGCCATGAACACGTCGCTGGCTGCCAGCGATGCCCCAGCGGCATCCTCTTTTCAAAATTGGCAGGCACTTTGCACGCAGAATCCCAAACTCAATGCTGGGCGCCTTGTGGCGATGGGTGAACCGAACCTGAGCCCCCAGGAGTGTGATGCTTACGACGCCCCCTTTCCAGACGCGGGCCACTGCGCGGCGCTACGGGCTTTTCCGCGCATGGTGCCACAGTTGGAAAGTGTGCCTGGCGCGCATACAGCGCAACACGCCAGGCAGTTCTTACGCGATGAGTGGAAGGGGAAAAGCCAAGTGTTTCTGACTACTTTGGACGCAACAACCGACCCTCTGTGTGAAGATATTCGCCGCTGCCCAAAGCCTGTCAGGGTTGATGGTGCGGGCTATTGGCTTTCAGAAGCCGGAGAGTTTGTCGCCCAAGCTGCGCTTTCACATTTCACTGCCGGATAATCATGCGGTGAAAAAACATATCTATATCTATTCTCCGTCCGGTGCTGTACGTGATAAAGCCGCCTTCAAACGTGGCGTACTGCGACTTCGATCTTTAGGGCATGAGGTGGAGGTGGACCCTGACGCCCTCGCAAGCCATATGCGCTTTGCTGGAGACGATGCCACACGCTTGGCCTCCATTCACCGGGCGGCCGCTAGTGGTGCCGACGTAGCCCTTATCTCAAGGGGGGGGTATGGTTTGACCCGCATTCTTGGAAAAATTCGTTATAAATCAGTCGCTAAAGCCATCGAACGCGGAACCCAGTTTGTCGGCATCAGCGATTTCACTGCATTTCAATTGGCAATGCTCGCCAAGACAGAGCGCATTACCTGGGCTGGGCCTGCGCTGTGTGAGGGATTTGGAGTAGGGGGGAAACCGGACGCGTTAGACGACCATGGACACGCGGAACCACTCCACCCCGATGAAATTATGGAAGACTGCTTCAACGACATGTTGACGGGGCAAGGGGAGGGTGCGGGATGGCGCCAGCACCGCGAGCCTGCATCCGCGTCGCCATCCGCACGCCACGAGACCTGGTCAATAGAAAATGCCACCGTTTGGGGGGGGAATCTGAGTATGGTGGCAGCCCTGCTGGGAACTCCTTATTTCCCCAATATCAAAGGCGGAATTCTGTTTTTGGAAGATGTTGCAGAGCACCCTTACCGCATTGAACGCCTTTTGACCCAGCTGCTGCATGCGGGGGTATTGGCGCGCCAAAAGGCTGTCGTCATGGGGCAGTTTACAAATTACAAGCTCACCCCCCATGACAAGGGCTTCAAGTTGCAAACGGTCATTGATTGGCTTCGCAGCCAAATCAAGGTCCCGGTTTTGACCAATCTCCCTTACGGCCATGTAGCCACCAAAGTATTGCTGCCAGTGGGAGCCAAATCCAACCTGGTTGTTGAGGGACGAGATGCCCTGATGTTTTGGGGTCACCAATAAACGGCTTTAAGTAGGAATGCCCTAAACTCAGCACTTACATATGAATCGGAGCTTCCGGGAATGGGTGTCCAAGCGACTGTTGTATTTACAGATCTACATGGCAGTACGGCTGTGTTTGAATCACTGGGAAATGCCCGTGCGACAGACTTGATCACCCAAATTACGACCTGGATTGCTCAACAGTGCACCGCCCACGGTGGCCGGGTCATTAAGACCCTGGGAGATGGCGTATTGGCCATGTTTTCAGAGGAGCAAAGCGCGGTCAATGCCGTTGTAGAACTGCAGCGCGGTCACATCAACCGTTCCATGCGGGTGGCTCCGGATTTGCAATTGCCTCTGCGAATTGGCGTATCCAGTGGTGAAGTGGAAATGGTCGCAGGAGATTGCTACGGGGATGCGGTGAATGTGGCATCGCGCTTGTGTGATCTTTGCGGACCAAGCCAAATTTGGGCCAGCGCGGCAGCACTGCGCCGCGTCGACGAAGGTGCCGGTGTTACATTTCGCGCCCTTGGCCCCATTGGAATTCGGGGCCGTGGCGAACCTTGCTCCGTATTTCAGGTCGAGTGGCGCCAAGAAGAAGTGACCGACTTCCTCACCATGCAGGGAAAGATCGACGAGGTGTATGCGTCAGGGAATGTAGATATATTGGGCCGGGAAATTGAACTGACGTGGCTGGGTAGCGCCAAACGATTCAAATCATTTGAATTGCCTGTGGCAATTGGCCGCGTGCATACCGTTGAGTTCATGGTCAATGATCCACGCGTCTCACGCACCCATGCCCGGCTGGAATGGCGCAATGGCAGCGTTGTCTTTGTGGACCTGAGCAGCTATGGCAGCTGGGTTCGATTCACCGGAGCCAAAGGGGCCGACGTTCTTTTGCGTCGCGAGGAGTGTGTCTTGCACGGAAAAGGTGAGTTTGCATTGGGCGGTTCTTTTGCAGACCCCAGTGTTGCAACAGTGCATTTCTCGGTGATGTAAAACAAAAAGCGTTTTTTCTGCGTGACACAACTTAACATAATATACATCGTATCAAATACAGATTGACTCCTTCATTTCTGATGATCAACACCTTTTCTACCAAACCCCCTTTGGCTGACGATTGCGAATGAATGCAGCGATGAGATCCACAGCATCGGTCCGTTGCTTTTTTCGCGCGAAATCCAGGGCTGTCAAACCCAAATCATTTTTCAGATCAACGTCGGCGCCCGCGTCCAGTAAAAGTTTTACGGAAGCCGCCGTTCCGTACATGGCCGCCATCATCAGCGGCGTGCTGCCATTGGGTGAAGCCGCGTCAATGTAGGCATGGTTGTCCAGCAACAATTGCATGATGTCATTGTGTCCACCGGTGGCGGCGTAATGCAACGGTGTCCAGCCCGGTTTGTTGACATCGGCATCAAGCGCAATGAGTTTCCTGCAAACGTCCGTAAACCCGCGCAGTGCTGCCAGCATCAAAGCATTTTCATCTTGGGCGGTACGCGTGTTGATATCGGTGGTGGGCTGTGCCAGCAAAACGTCAACCACCTTCAATGCCGATCCGCGCAAGGCCAATATCAGACCACGCTGCCCCTGTGGATTGACGGTATTGGGATCGAAACCGCGCTGAAACAGCATAGTTACAGCTACGGCATTGTCACTGCCTATGGCAGCAAAATAATCATCGTACGACCCCGCATGTGCCCATGAAAAGCATGTAAAAACAAATAGATACAAGCCAGATCTAATGCAATTTTTCATGCATTAACTCCACGAAAAAGCTGCTCGAAGTTGCGGCTTGTCACTTCCCCAATACTTTCCACACTGCAGCCTCTCAATTGCGCCAGTTGCTGCGCCACGCAAGGTACGTACGATGGATTGTTGGTTTTTCCGCGAAATGGAACCGGCGCAAGGTAGGGGCTGTCCGTTTCAATCAGCAGGCGGTCCATGGGAACCCAGGCCGCAACATCCCGAATATCCTGGGCTGTCTTGAAGGTCAATATTCCAGAAAACGAGATATAAAAGCCCATCTCCAGTGCGGCCTTGGCGACTTCACGGCTTTCCGTAAAGCAATGAAACACCCCACCGGCGGAGCCCGCACTGCCATCTTCGCCCTCTTCCCGCAGGATAGCCAAGGTATCGTCAGAGGCACTGCGGGTGTGAATCACCAAGGGTTTTCCAAGCTGCCGAGCGGCCCGAATGTGTGTACGGAACCGTTCACGTTGCCATTCCATGTCAGCGTGTGTTCGTGTCCCCAGCCGGTAATAGTCCAGGCCCGTTTCGCCTACTGCCACCACCCGAGGCAAAGCGCCCCGCTGCAACAGGTCGGCCAGCGCGGGTTCAGCCACATCTTCATTGTCCGGATGAACCCCCACCGTGGACCAGAAATTGTCATACCGCATCGCCAAACCATGCACCGCAGAGAACTCTTCCAACGTCGTGCATATGCAAAGGGCGCGGTCAACCTGCGCCGCAGCCATGGCAAACCGAATGTCTTCCAGAGAAGACACCAATTCAGGAAACGTCAAATGGCAATGGGAATCTGTAAACATGGAAATGAGAGTTCAAAAAGGGCTTGCCTGTGCCCGAGGCGTAAGTTCACCGCGAGAATGCTGCGGGCTACGACACTCACATCGTCTGCGTGGGGCGGTCCGACGCCAAGTGGGCGCCCAAAATTTCTTCAATTTTCAGTTTGAGTGCGCGAGACTTTTCGTCCTTGGGGAACAAGATTCCAACGCCCTGCGCCCGTCCACCGGCCGCCTTTCCGGGTGTAACCCACGCCACTTTCCCCGCAACCGGGTAACGTTGCGTGTCCTCCGGCAACGACAGTAATACGTACACATCGTCACCCAAGGAATACTCCCTTGAGGTTGGAATGAACACGCCGCCTTCGGAAAAAAGCGGAATATAGGCAGCATACAAAGCCGCCTTTTCCTTGATGGAAAGCTGGATGACACTGGGGCGCGGCGTGGATGTGGGTGGTGTACTCATTGGAACGGCTCAATGGTGTGAGTTTAGGGCTGTTTTGGCTTGCCCTACAAGTGCCTCTTGCATCAATCCATTATTGAACGGGTGATCCATGGTTCGCATGGCTTCTGCCAATGCTTTACCCCACCCGCTTAAGGCGCTAAAAGGCACGGGTCCACACAGGTCGACTGCATTGAAAAACCGTGGCTTGGCGCCCATTTGGTGGGCCATTAAATCATGGCAAAGTTTGTGCAAGGCGTCGATGATTTGTGGCGCAGTCCACTCTTTTACAAAGGCCACATCCCCGCGCGCCATGGCCTTGGGCAGGGCGGACCAGGCAAGCGGGTCCCGGCCAGAGGCCGCATACATGATCGCATCTTCCGGCCGCCCTCCCGTGGCCTGTAGCAATAACAGCGCCTGGGCAGCGGCGATGCCTTGGGACTGCATCCATGTCTGACTTGTTTGCAGGTCGGGCCAACGCATGCTGTGCCCCAGGCAACGGCTGCGAATGGTCGGCAGCAGTTGGTGGGCTGACTCACTTGCAAGCACGAACTTCACATCTCCCGCGGGTTCCTCCAGCGTTTTGAGCAGGGCATTGGCGGAAATAGCATTCATCTGTTCGGCAGGAAACACCAAAATCACCTTGCCCCGTCCACGGGCACTGGTTCGCTGCGAAAACTCGACCGCGTCACGCATGGCCTCAACCCGGATCTCCTTGCTGGCCTTGCGTTTTTTGTCGTCAATGTCGGACTGCGCTTTCTCGCTCAAGGGCCAAGCCAGTTCAAGCATCTGGATTTCTGGCATCAGCACGCACAAGTCGGCATGGGTGCGCACCTCTATGGCATGGCAACTTCCGCACACCCCGCAAGCACCATCCGGGCCGACCTGTTCGCAGAGCCATGCGCGCGCCAGTGCCATGGCCAAGGCGTACTGGCCTAATCCCGATGGTCCGTGCAACAACCAGGCATGCCCCCGTTGCGCCAGCAATTGACGCGTCTGCGCCACGATCCATGGCGGAGGCGCTGCACCGATAGAGTCAGTCACCATGGCAAAAGGCCCTTGTCTTGCGTTGCATGCACCACATCCCGCCAAACGAATTCGGGAGCTTGATCCGAATCGATTCGTGCGAAACGGGAAGGATAAGCCTGCATACGTTTGGCGTAGCCAGCGGCCACATGTTCGAAAAAAGCGACGGGCTGCGACTCAAACTTGTCAGGAATGCGCACGCCGACAAGCCTGTCAGCAGCCACCTGTGCGGGCAGATCAAACCAAATCGTAAGCTCAGGTTGCAACACCTGCACGGGTTCGGACTTCTCGCCAACCAAGGAAGTGCCCTGAACCCATTCCTCCAGCACCGAAAGCACCTGCCAGTCAAAACCACGCCCCCCCCCTTGGTAGGCGAAGGTGGAGTCCGTAAAACGATCACACAAAATCACCTCACCCCGCCCGAGCGCAGGCAGTATGACGTTTTGCAGATGGTCTCGCCGGGCTGCAAACACCAGCAAGGCTTCGGTCATGGCGTCCATGGGCTCATTCAAGACCAGAGTGCGTAGCCGCTCTGCCAAGGGAGTGCCACCGGGCTCGCGCGTGATCGTGACTACCCGTCCTTGCTCCCTGAATGCATGCGCCAAGCCTTCGATGTGTGTGGACTTTCCCGCACCATCAATGCCTTCAAAACTGATAAAAAGTCCGCTTCTCGTCATTGTGCTTGGCTCACTGTCCGCGTTGGTATTTGTTGACCGCCCGATTGTGCTCGTCCAAGGTGGCGCTGAATTGGCTGCTGCCATCACCTTTGGCCACGAAATACAGGGCATTGGAATGTGCCGGTTGCACAGCGGCCAGCAACGAAGCTTTTCCCGGCATGGCAATGGGCGTGGGAGGCAGGCCCACCCGCGTGTAGGTGTTCCAAGGGGTGTCCGTTTGCAGATCTATTTTGCGCAAATTACCATCAAAAGACGCGCCCAGGCCATAAATCACCGAGGGGTCGGTCTGCAAACGCATGCCGATGCGTAGCCGATTGGAAAATACAGCGGCAATCAGCGCCCGGTCATTCGTCCGCCCAGTTTCTTTTTCGACAATGCTGGCCAATGCCAGAGCCTGCTCAGGGGACTTCAGGGGCGACTGTGGCGCGCGTTGCGCCCACGCCGCCGCCAGCCTTTTGTCCATGGCCCGCATGGCGCGTTGCAGCACCGCCAAATCACTGGAACCTTTGGAGTAGGTGTAGGTGTCAGGGAAAAATCGCCCTTCCGGGTGCACACCAGACTTACCCAATTGCACCATGATGGCCTCGGGCGATAGGTCTTGGGTTTGGGACTTGAGTTGCTCTGCATTCTTCAGAGCCATGCGCACTTGTTGAAAGGTCCACCCCTCAACCAGCGTCACACTGCGCATTGCTTCCTCCCCTTGCACCAATTTTCTGAGAAGACTGCGTGGTGTGGTGTCCCGGTCCAACTCGTAACTTCCAGCTTTGATTTTCCGGGATTCACCGGACAGTCTGAACCACCAGTACAGCAGCGCCGGACTGATGGACACCCCCGCGTCGGCCACGCCAATGGCCACATCCCGGGCGCTTTCGCCAGTTTCAATAGACAGGTCCACCGTGGGGGTTGGCAAGTCAAGCCGATGGTTCAGCCACCCCACCCCGAGGCCGATCCCGCCCAAAAAACTGGCCAGCACGGCAACTAAAAATAAACGCACAACCCTACTTCCCTTGAGAAACGACAGAAGGAATCATAATTCAGGCCATGAACACAGTGATTACCAATACAGTGACAGGCGATAAACCTGTGTCACCTTTGAATGGCGTAGCCGCCCTCACCCACCTGGGTGTCATCCGGGTTGCTGGAGAAGATGCAGCCAGGTTCATCCACGGGCAACTAACGCAAGATTTCTCACTGCTCGGCTTGCATGAAGCACGTCTGGCGGCCTTTTGTTCTGCGAAAGGCCGCATGCTGGCGAGTTTTATCGGGTTCAAGCGCAGCGCAGATGAAATCCTGTTGCTGTGCAGCCGGGATATTCTCGCCACCATCCTAAAACGCCTGACCATGTTTGTGATGCGCGCAAAGGCCAAACTGAGCGATGTATCCGGCGAGTATCTGGTGTACGGCCTGGCTGGAAATGCTATACAAACCATAGCTGCTCACGCACATTCCACATGGGCCAAGGCCGATTTAGGCACTGCAAGCGTGGTCAATCTCTACCCTGCTGATGGAACTTCCCGTCAACTCTGGGTCGCCCCCAAAGAGTCCGCACCGCCACCCGGGCAATCCCTTGCGCTGGAGGTCTGGCTTTGGGGCGAGGTACGCAGTGCGGTAGCCACCATCACGGCACCGGTGGTCGAAGCCTTTGTACCCCAGATGATCAACTATGAATCCGTCGGTGGGGTGAACTTCAAAAAGGGTTGTTATCCCGGGCAAGAGGTGGTGGCGCGCAGCCAGTTCCGTGGAACGCTCAAACGCCGGGCATTTGTAGTGCATACAGACGCACCCATGGCGGCGGGGGACGAAGTGTTTGCGAGCGATGACCAGCCGGTTGGCACCGTGGTACAGGCCGCAGCAGCTCCCTTGGGTGGGTTTGACGCCATCGTTAGCCTGCAACTCTCCGCCATAGGAGCGGAACCCCTGCATCTCTTGCACACCGCCGGCCCAGTAATCAACCTCTTTCCCCTGCCTTACGCTTTACTTGCAGACGTTTGAAGATGCGCTGTATTGAAACGCGCCAACAGCCTGTAAACTAATCCCCCAATACAGTGAGGCGATGCGCTAGGATCGTTTGCAGTTGTTCTCAGAATTCGCGTTAAGGGTTATTAGATGTCTACACCGCTGACCAAAGAAGAAGCATTTACCCGATTGGGTGAGATCACCCGTGAAATGCACGAGGCTTTAACGGTATTGGGTGGCAACCAGTTGCAGACCATCATGGGAGAAATTCCCGATGCACGGGACCGCTTGGCCTATGTCGGAAAGATGACCGAAGACGCAGCCAACAAGGTGCTTACCTTGGTCGAATTGGCCAAGCCCGATTGTGATGACCTTGCCACCCGTGGTTTGGAATTAGGTCAATCGCTGACCCGCATGGCAGCGGCCAGCGATTTGAGTGTGGAGCGCGCCAAAGGGCTGTTGGTGGTGTGCGGTAAATTTGCCGAACGCTCTGCGAAATTCGCAGACAAGCAGGCATCGGTCCTGAGCGACATCATGATGGCGCAGGATTTTCAGGATTTATCGGGCCAGGTAATCAAAAAAGTCATCGATATCATCTCCCGCACCGAAATGCAGCTGGTGCACCTTTTAATTGACAGCGCGCCCGACACGGTAGCTGCCGCTGCCGCCGCTAGTCAGCCAACTACAGTGGACACACACAAGTTGGAAGGTCCCCAAACGGCCGACAATGCACTCCAACAGAACGACGTGGACGATCTGCTGGCGTCACTGGGTTTTTAAAACCGCAGCTTGGCCTGCGGCACTGGCAAAGACCGCACCATCTCGATATGTGCGATGCCCGCTTCTTCAAACGGCACGCCGCGTGCCGTGAAATCCAAACCGGTGTAAAAACCTTCTGCACTGTGTTGGGCGTGCAACATAAGCTCCCGATCCCCGCGCTTTTGTGCTGCTTGCACCAGGACGTTTAAAACGTCACGCCCCAGTCGGGAACCACGCAGTACGCGGCTGACTGCCATCCGGCCGATACGCCCCACTGCCGGAGAATGCTGTACCAGGCGTCCGCAGGCAACGGTCTGGCCCAAACGATTGAACGCGACTGCATGCAAGGCCGGTGCGTCATACTCATCCCACACCAGCGCTGGCGCAATACCCTGTTCGTCTACAAAAACCTCCGTGCGCAACTCCGAAGCCTTGGGGCCCAGTTCCGCCCATGGCCCCAATTCCAGGCGGACCATCGCTTGACCCGCTTCATAGCTTTCAAACACCTCGCGCAACGCGGCAGGCACAGGCCTCGAAGACTGTGTGGCAGGGTCGGCGAACACATAAATGAGTTCTCCGCTGACCAGCAAGGTATCTCCCCGGTATATGGACCCGTGAAACGCAATGGACGAAGTACCCATGCGCACACACTTCAGCCCTATTTCCATCATGTCGTCGAACTGGGCAGAGGCATGGTATTCCAAAGTGGATTTTTTGACGTACAAATCACCACCCAGTTGCCGCAATGCCGCCTCGTAGGGAAGCGCCAACGCCCGCCAATACTCCCCCATGGCGGTGTCAAAAAACGTCAGATAGTGGGCGTTGAACACAATTTTTTGCATGTCCACCTCCGACCAGCGCACGCGCATGCGGTGAATGAAACGGAAGTCTGATCGCTGAATGCTCATGCTGAAAATGCCTCTCGCAACGCACGGGCGGCGTCCGCATGAGCCTTGGCGGCCTCCGGGATAGCGCGTCCCATTTTGATGAATTCGTGGACCACACCCCGGTAAATTTCCAGATCCACGCGACAGCCAGCCATGCGCAGCCGGTCGGCATACTGCACGCCCTCGTCCACCAAGGGATCACATTCCGCCAGCCCCAACCAGGCTGCGGCGACACCTGTCAAATCCACCTCCGCTCCGTCTGCTGTCTTGCCATCCAGCGGTGCAAACCGCCAATCGTCGCGGTCCTGCACCGTGCGGATGTAATGGTTGAAAAAATAGGTGATGTGCGGCTCTTCCAGCACAAAACCCTGGGCAAATTTCCGGTGAGATTCAGTATTCTGGTGTCCGGCGCAGCCGGGATAAAACAGCAGTTGCAAGGCCAGCGCCATTCCTGCGTCGCGTGCCTCAATGGCACAGGCGGCGGCCAGAGTGCCCCCCGCACTGTCGCCACCCACCGCCATACGCCCGACATCCAGGCCACGCGTGCCACCCTGGTGCGCCACCCATTGCGCGGCATCCCAGGCGTCGTTGTGTGCCGTGGGAAACTTGTGCGTGGGCGCCAGCCTGTAGTCCACCGACAGCACTGCGCATTGGGCAAGATGGCTCAAACGGCGGCACAGACCGTCATGCGTCGCCACGCTGCCAATCGTGAAGCCACCCCCATGAAAATAAACAAGCACCGGCAGCACCGCTGAGGAAGGTGCATACAGGCGCACGGGTAGCGCAAACTGGTCTCTGGCGGGAATACTGAAGTCCTCTACCCGTGCCAGGGTCTGTACCGGCAACTCCAACACACCTGCTCCTGCCGTATAGGCGGCTCGCGCCTGCTCTGGTTGCAATGCATGCATGGGGAGATGTCCCAGGCGGGCCATACGATCCAGGACGCCGTGCATGGCCGGGGTCAGCAGCGCACGTGGATTGCGGTGATGGTAATGGTGGGGACTCATGGAACAGGAACTTCTTGGTACAGTGCAATTTTCCAATCCTACACGGCATTCACCATGGCTCTTATCTACTACGTGACGCAGGTACAGTTCGAATTTGGAGCCATCAAACTCCTCAAGCAAGAGTGTGAGCGCGTGGGCATTACCCGGCCTTTGGTCGTGACGGACCAGGGCGTGAAGGCCGCCGGCATTTTGCAAAAGGCGCTGGATGCCCTGCCCGGCCTGCCAGTGGCGGTGTTTGACCAGACGCCGTCCAACCCCACCGAAGCCGCCGTGCGCGGCGCGGTGGAAGTATTTAAGGCAAATCGGTGCGACGGCCTGATTGCCGTGGGCGGTGGGTCATCCATTGACTGCGCCAAGGGCGTGGCGATTGCCGCCACGCACGAAGGGCCGTTGACACATTACGCCACCATCGAAGGCGGTTCTCCCAGAATTACCGACAAAACGGCACCCCTGATTGCCGTGCCCACCACCAGCGGTACCGGCAGCGAAGTGGCCCGCGGTGCCATTCTCATTGTCGACGACCATCGAAAACTCGGCTTTCACTCCTGGAATCTGGTGCCAAAAACCGCCATTTGCGACCCTGAGCTTACCCTGGGCTTACCCCCCAAACTCACCGCCGCCACTGGCATGGACGCCATCGCCCACTGCATGGAAACGTTCATGGCACCGGCCTTTAATCCACCGGCCGATGGCATTGCGCTGGATGGTTTGGAACGCGCCTGGGCGCATATTGCCCGTGCCACCCAGGACGGGAGTGACCGGGAAGCCCGCATGAACCTGATGAGTGCCTCCATGCAAGGTGCCATGGCGTTTCAAAAGGGATTGGGTTGTGTGCACTCGCTCAGCCATAGTCTGGGTGGTGTGAACCCCAGGTTGCACCACGGCACCCTCAACGCCATGTTTTTGCCAGCGGTGGTCCAGTTCAATGCCCAAGCCGACTCCATTCAAAAGGAACACCGCTTGCAACGTATGGCACACGCCATGGGTCTGGGTTCGGTCAGTGACATCGGTGCAGCCATCAAGGACATGAACGCCCGACTGGATTTGCCCAACGGCCTTAGCGCCATGGGGGTGACACCATCCCAGTTTGATCAGGTCATTGCGGGGGCAATGGTCGACCACTGCCACAAAACCAACCCTCGCATTGCCACGGCGGAAGACTACCGCGACATGCTGATGCAAGCCCTGTAGCAAAGGGCAGCCAAGGCCTAATCCACCTTAAAGACGCTGACCACATGGGTGAGGTTGGCAGACTGCTCCTGCATGGAACCTGCCGCGGCTGCCGCCTGCTCGACCAAGGCGGCGTTTTGCTGGGTCACCGTATCCATTTCCCGGACAGCGTCATTGATTTGCTCAATGCCGGCCATTTGTTCCTGGCTGGCAGCCATGATCTCACCCATGATGTCCGTCACACGTTTGACGCTGCTCACGATGTCCGTCATGGTCGATCCGGCCTGGTTGACCAATGAACTACCGGTTTCAATCTTTTCGACGGAGTCGCCAATCAGCGTCTTGATTTCTTTCGCGGCGGCGGCCGAGCGGCCCGCCAGGGCCCGCACCTCGGACGCCACCACGGCAAAGCCCCGGCCCTGCTCGCCAGCGCGTGCAGCTTCCACGGCCGCATTGAGCGCCAGAATATTGGTTTGAAACGCAATGCCATCAATCACCGCGATGATGTCGACGATCTTTTTGGATGACTCATTGATGGAGCCCATGGTGCTGATCACCTGGGATACCACTGCACCGCCTTTGGCGGCCACATCGGATGCGGCCACCGCCATCTGATTGGCCTGGCGGGCATTGTCGGTATTTCTTTTGACGGTGCTGGTCAACTCCTCCATGGAAGCCGCCGTTTCTTCCAGCGAGCTGGCTTGGCGTTCGGTACGGGAAGATAAATCCATATTGCCACTGGCGATCTCGCTGGTTGCATGGCCCAGAGACTCTGTACTTTGGCCCACTTGCCGAATGATTTTCTGCAAGCGCTCGACGAACACATTGAATAGCCGTGCCACCTCGCCGATTTCATCTTCCCGATGCACCATGAGACGGCGTGTGAGGTCGGCATCCCCACTCGAAATGGTTTCCAAGGCAGAGCGGATACGGTTCAAGGAACGCATCAGCACCGTGTTCAGGCCAACCACCAAGGCAGCCACCAGAGCAACATTGAGCACCAGCACCTGGGTAATGACCTGAAAGACTTCAGCCCGCAATGCGCGCTCGATTTGATCGCGCGACATATAGACTTCCACGGTGCCCACCGTCTTCAACTGGCCGGAATCGTCAAACTTAAACTCTTCGGCAACTTTGTCCCCTGTCAATGTGCTGTCTGCCTTGGCGGTCACCATTTTGCCGTTTTCGTCACGGATACGGCCGGCAGCAAAAGCCTTCTTGGCATTTTGAACAATGATGGCGGCGATGGAAGGGTCCCCCATTTCGGCATCCAACAGGGTATCGAGTTGCTTGGCATCGAAATTCCAGATGGGTGCAGGCAGACCAATTTGCAGCCGACTCACCGCCCTTCGGACCTGCTCATCCAACTGCTGCTCCATGGCGCGCTTGCTGCTCACATAGCTGAAAACGCCGAACAGAGAAACCAGCAGCGTTGTGATGGAGACAAAAATGACGATCAACCTGACGCTGATTCGATCCGACACTTTCATTCTGGACTCCTTATTCGCATTGAAATCAATTTGGAATCAACGACAGGGATGGTTCTATAGTTCTTGATAGAGCTAACACCAACGAATACCCATTGCGTCAATGTACAGCAATCCGACGCCAAAAAGTGAGCAAATCTTTGCGGGTATTTACCAATTCAAGGTCATGACATCCATGGCGAATTCAGCCAATCCAGGTTGTATCGCACTTGAAGTGATTCGGGTCAATTTGCAGCGCAATCATGATCTCTCGCCGCGCATCGTCGTTACGCTTGGCCAGCGTGGCGACATAGCCCAGGTTGTTGTGCATGCGGGCCTTGTACGGCGATTTTCCCAAAGCCCTGTCCACCAGCGCAAAGCTGACACTGCCCATTCATATCGTGTTCCTGCGTTTTTTACTTTGTCGCAGTTATGGGTTCAGCAAATATTCGCAAAAAAAGGACTTGCAATTTCTCGCAAGTCCTTGATTTATAACCAATAAATTGGTGGGCAGTACAAGTTTCGAACTTGTGACCCCTGCAGTGTGAATGCAGTGCTCTACCCCTGAGCTAACCGCCCTGAATTCTGTTCAGGTAAGCCTAAAATTATACAACAAGTTTTAAGCAACTTTACGCCACAGTGTTTTTCCACCACTCGATTTGTCAATTTGATTCATGACATCCTCGTGGGCACCCAGTTCCTGGTCGTTGGCGGCCAGGACCGGCAAAACAAAACCGCTCAGATCCATGCGCACCGCCACCGGACCGTCTGACTCCTCCGACACACTCACATCCATGAGCAAGGCATCCTGGCCGCGCGTGAGGTTGATATAGACATCGGCCAACAGTTCGGCATCCAGGAGAGCACCGTGCAGGGTCCGCCCCGAACGGTCCACCTCCAAGCGATCACACAAGGCATTCAGGTTGTTGCGCTTGCCAGGGAACATCTCCTTGGCCATCACCAGGGTGTCTACCACCCCGGACACATGCTCCGCAAACGGGGGTTTCCCCACCAGCTTCAATTCGCTGTTCAGAAAACCAATATCGAATGCCGCGTTGTGAATGATGATTTCCGCGTCTCGCAGATAACTCAGCAGCTCTTCCACCACCTGCTCGAACTTGGGCTTGTCCCGCAAAAATTCGGTGGTGATCCCGTGAATCCGCAAGGCATCTTCGTGGCTGTCCCGCCCTGCATTCAGGTAAAAATGCAGATTGTTGCCCGTGAGTTTGCGGTTGACCAATTCGACGCAACCGATCTCGATGACACGGTCACCGCCTTCGGCATGCAGACCCGTGGTTTCGGTGTCCAAAAATATTTGGCGCATGGGAGCAGCCCTTCCCTTTAGTGGTTCTCTTTGGCGTGGTTGATGGAGTATTTGGGTATTTCCACCACCAGGTCTTTTTGCGCCAAAAAAGCCTGGCAACTCAAACGTGAATTGGGCTCCAGACCCCAGGCGCGGTCCAGCATGTCCTCTTCATTTTCATCCAAGGGATTCAGTGAGGACATGCCTTCGCGCACGATGACGTGGCAGGTGGTGCAAGCACAACTCATATCGCAGGCGTGCTCTATATTGATGTGGCTGTCCAACAAGGCTTCACAAATAGAGGTACCCGCCGGTGCGGACACTTCGGCCCCCTCCGGGCAGTACTCGGGGTGTGGCAAGATTTTGATAATGGGCATGGCTAGATTCCTGATGCAGCCTCAAAGGGCTTCGATATTTTTACCAGCGAGGGCATGCGCTATACCCCGGTTCATACGCATGGCGGCAAAGGCCTCGGTCGCCTGCGCCAAAGCCTTGCTGAAAGCTTCCACGGTGGCTGCGTCACCGCTGGACTTGGCAGACACCAGGGCTTGCATGGCACCATCGATGTTGCTGCGCTCGGCGGCGCCCAACAAATCACTGTCGGCTTCAAGGGCTGTTTGGGTCGCCATCACCAAGCGGTCGGCGTCCACACAGGCCTCCACCAGCGCACGGGTGCGCATGTCCGACTCTGCCGTGGCAAAACTGTCCTTGAGCATCTGGGCAATCTGGTCGTCACCCAATCCGTAAGAGGGTTTGACATCGATACGCGCCTCCACACCGCTGACCTCCTCGCGGGCCGACACATTCAGCAGGCCATCGGCATCCACGGTAAAGGTCACGCGGATACGGGCGGCGCCTGCGGTCATGGGTGGAATGCCCCGTAGCTCAAACCGGGCCAGGCTGCGGCAATCGGCCACCAGATCGCGCTCCCCCTGCACCACGTGCAGGGCCAAGGCGGTCTGCCCGTCCTTGTAGGTGGTGAAGTCTTGCGCCATGGCGGTGGGAATGGTCTGGTTGCGGGGAACAATACGCTCCACCAAACCGCCCATGGTCTCTACACCCAAGGACAAGGGAATCACGTCCAGCAGCAGCAAGTCCCCTTCGGCATTGTTGCCAGCCAACTGATTGGCCTGGATCGACGCGCCCAGGGCCACCACTTCGTCAGGGTTGAGGTTAGTCAGGGGTGCGCGTCCGAAAAACTCGGCCACCGCCGCACGCACCTGCGGCATGCGGGTCGAGCCCCCCACCATGACCACCCCCTGCACCTCGTCCACCGACAACTTGGCATCCCGCAGGGCTTTGCGCACGGCGGCGATGGTACGGGCGGTCAGATGCGAAGTCAGTGCATGGAACTGCTCCGCCTTCACATCAAAATCGACTGCAGCCCCCGCCAATTGGTCGTGGAAAGCTACGTTATTTGTAGCAGATAGCGCTTCCTTGCACTCCCTGGCTGCCACCTTGAGGGAAGCCTTGTCGGCCGCTGTAACGGCCTGCATGCCCGTTTGGGCCAGAACCCAGTCCACCAGCGCGTGGTCGTAGTCGTCGCCCCCCAAGGCGGAATCGCCCCCGGTTGCCACCACCTCAAAGACCCCTTGGGTCAGGCGAAGAATGGAAATATCAAAGGTGCCACCACCCAAATCGTAAATGGCGTACACGCCTTCGCTGGCATTGTCCAGCCCATAGGCAATGGCGGCTGCCGTGGGCTCGTTGATCAGGCGCAGCACATTCAAACCCGCCAATTGGGCCGCGTCTTTGGTCGCCTGGCGCTGCGCGTCGTCGAAATAGGCGGGTACCGTGATTACTGCGCCATACAAATCATCGTTAAAAGTGTCTTCGGCCTGGTAACGCAGTGTGGCCAAAATCTCAGCACTGACCTCCACCGGCGATTTTTCTCCCGCCACGGTATGGATTCCCAGCATGCCAGCGTGCTCGGCAAAACGGTAGGGCAACTTCCCTGCCCCCTTGACATCGGCCAGGCTGCGTCCCATGAAACGCTTCACGGAAGAAATGGTGTTCTCAGGGTCGAGTGCCAGATGCTCCTGCGCAGCATAGCCAATTTGACGCCCCCCGCCCGCCAGGTAACGCACGACCGACGGCAGAATCACCCGCCCTTGGCTATCGGGCAAACATTCGGCCACGCCATGGCGCACAGCCGCGATCAGGGAATGTGTAGTGCCCAGGTCAATGCCCACCGCGACACGCCGTTCGTGCGGATTGGGGGACTGTCCGGGTTCGGAGATTTGTAGAAGCGCCATGGGGTTATTTATTCAAATTTGTCAAAACCGCGGTCCAGGTCATGTGCAAATTTCTCAATGAACATGAGTTCGCGGACCAGCGGCACGGCTGCATTGCAGTCGTTTTGCACATCCAGAAGTTGGGCACACTGCAGCAGCAGGGCTCGCTTGGACGCATCCACGCTTTGGCGCAAGGCCTCCAGCGCCTGCACATCCTGCGCCTCATCCAGTTCCTCGCGCCACTCCATCTGCTGCATCAAAAACTGTGCGGGCATGGCGGTGTTGGTGTGGGCATTGACCGGGGCACCACCCAGCTCACACAAATAGGCGGCCCGCGTGAGCGGATCTTTCAGGCGGCGGTAGGCTTCGTTGATACGGACCGACCATTGCATCGCCACCCTTTGCGCCGCAGCACCTTGCGCAGCAAATTTGTCCGGATGGGCTTCACGCTGCAAAGACTTCCAGCGCTCGTCCAACACCGCACGGTCCTGCGCAAACTGCTGTTTCAGGCCGAACAGCTCAAAATCGTTGGATTGGAGACTCACACCCGAAAAGACTCACCGCAGCCGCATTTGTCCCGCTCATTGGGGTTGTTGAAGCGAAAGCCTTCGTTGAGCCCTTCGCGCACAAAGTCCAATTGCGTTCCATCGATATAGGCCAAGCTTTTGGGGTCCACCAGGACCTTGACGCCAAAAGCTTCAAACACCACGTCTTCGGGCGCGATTTCGTCCACATATTCAAGCTGGTACGCCAAACCGGAGCAGCCTGTCGTTTTCACGCCCAGGCGCACGCCAACACCCTTGCCACGCTTGGTCAGGTAGCGGTTTACATGCCGTGCAGCGGCTTCAGTCACAGTAACAGCCATGGTTCTAATCGGTTCGGGCAGAGCGTGCGATATGCGCCTACGGTCGGCCCTGCAGAGTTTCAGGAAAGGTGTTTTTTCTTGTAGTCGTCCACCGCGGCCTTGATCGCGTCTTCCGCCAAAATGGAACAGTGGATTTTGACAGGTGGCAATGCCAATTCTTCGGCAATCTGGCTGTTTTTTAGGGCCGCGGCTTCGTCCAAGGTCTTGCCCTTCACCCATTCGGTCACCAAGGAAGACGATGCAATGGCCGAACCGCAGCCGTAGGTCTTGAAACGCGCATCTTCGATCACCCCCGTTTGGGAGTTAACCTTGATCTGCAACTTCATCACATCGCCGCAGGCAGGTGCCCCCACCATGCCGGTGCCGACGGAATCGTCACCCTTTTCGAATGAACCCACATTGCGGGGGTTTTCGTAGTGGTCTACCACTTTTTCAGAATAAGCCATATCAATACCTCTTAAATGTCAGTGCGCTGGAATCAGTGCGCGCTCCACTGGATGGTGGAAATATCAATACCGTCCTGGTACATCTCCCACAAAGGACTCAATTCACGCAGCTTGGCCACGTTCTTTTTGATGGTATCGACTGCGTAATCAATCTCGGCTTCGGTAGTCCAGCGGCCAATCGTCATACGCAGGCTGCTGTGCGCCAATTCATCGCTGCGGCCCAGGGCGCGCAGCACATAACTGGGCTCCAGGCTGGCCGATGTGCAGGCCGATCCGCTGCTGACCGCCAGGCCCTTGATGCCCATGATCAGCGATTCGCCTTCGACATAGTTGAAACTGATGTTCAGGTTGTGCGGAACGCGCTTTTCTTCATGGCCGTTGATGAAAACCTGCTCAATGCCTTTGAGACCCGCCACCATGCGGTCATGCAGTGCCCGAATGCGCACGTTTTCCGCTGCCATTTCTTCCTTGGCGATGCGGTAGGCCTCGCCCATGCCGACGATCTGGTGGGTAGGCAAGGTGCCGCTGCGCATGCCACGCTCATGTCCGCCGCCGTGCATCTGGGCTTCCAGGCGCACACGGGGTTTGCGGCGCACAAACAGGGCGCCGATACCTTTGGGCCCGTAGGTCTTGTGGGCGGTCAGGCTCATCAAATCGACCGGCAACTTGGACAAATCGAACTCCACGCGCCCGGTGGCCTGCGCCGCATCCACATGGAAAAGCACGCCCTTTTCACGGCACACGGCACCGATGGCGGCGATGTCCTGGATCACGCCAATTTCGTTGTTGACGAACATGACGCTGGCCAGAATGGTGTCGGGGCGAATGGCTGCCTTGAAGGCGTCCAGATTGACCAGACCATCTTCCTGCACATCCAGATAGGTCACCTCAAAGCCCTGGCGCTCCAGTTCGCGGCAGGTATCCAGCACGGCTTTGTGCTCGGTCTTCACCGTGATCAGGTGTTTTCCCTTGGACTTGTAGAAATGCGCAGCGCCCTTCAACGCCAGGTTGTTGGACTCTGTCGCACCCGAGGTCCAGACAATCTCGCGCGGATCGGCGCCAATGAGTGCCGCCACCTGCCCACGGGCATTCTCAACGGCAGCTTCCGCCTCCCAGCCCCACGCGTGGCTGCGGGACGCAGGATTGCCAAAATGGGCGCGCAACCAGGGAACCATGGCCTCCACCACGCGCTCATCGCATGGGTTGGTGGCGCTGTAGTCCATGTAAATCGGGAAGTGAGGGGTTTGGTCCATGGCTGGCTCGATGCTGGCTAAACGAAAAATAAAAAATTAGTTTTTGGAGAACGCGTTGCCCAAGGCAAAAACGGAATTGGGCGCGTTGATCCGGATCGGTTTGGACACTGGCATGGCCGAGATCGCACGCTTCAGGCTCGGCTGGTCTTCCACCTGATGGCCCTTGGCCAACTGGTCGTCCACCAATTTTTGCAGCGTGACCGAATCCAAAAACTCCACCATGCGCACATTAAGTGAGGTCCACAAATCATGGGTCATGCAGCGGGCGCCCTCACCCAGGCAGTTTTCCTTGCCGCCGCAGTGGGTCGCGTCAATGGGCTCATCCACCGACACAATAATGTCTGCCACGGTGATATCGTCGGCCTTGCGCGCCAGGGTGTAACCACCACCCGGTCCCCGGGTGGATTCCACCAATTCATGGCGGCGTAATTTTCCAAAAAGCTGCTCCAGATACGACAGCGAAATCTGCTGACGCTGGCTGATGGCGGCCAAAGTCACAGGCCCACCGCTTTGGCGCAGGCCCAAATCAATCATCGCGGTGACCGCAAAGCGGCCTTTGGTAGTGAGACGCATCGCATACTCCTTCCGTCGTATTTAGTTGACTAACGGGCTCAAGTATAGCAATAAACCCCGTGGTTTGCTCGGGTATACCCTGAGATATTACCCATTGCAGCTTGTCCTGCCCTTACGAAAGACCCCGCAGATTGTCGACGCCTGGCGCACCAAAGGCCTGCTGCTTGAGAATGCCCAATTGGTCACGCACCAAGGCCGCTTTTTCAAATTCCAGGTTGCGCGCGTGCTCCATCATCAGTTTCTCCAGGCGTTTGATTTCGCGGGAAATGTCTTTCTCGCTCATATCTTCCACCTTGGCCCGCTGCACGGCATCGCGCTCCAGGCGTTCGGCCTCTTTGCCCGCTTTTTCGCTGTAAACACCGTCGATCAGGTCCCGCACCTTCTTGACGATGGCACGCGGGGTGATGCCCTGGGTCTGGTTGTGGGCCAACTGCCTGGCGCGGCGCCGCTCGGTCTCCCCTATGGCGCGCGCCATGGAGTCTGTCACCTTGTCGGCATACAAAATCGCCTTGCCATGCAGGTTGCGCGCGGCGCGGCCTATGGTCTGGATCAAGGAGCGCTCGGAGCGTAAAAAGCCTTCCTTGTCCGCATCCAGAATCGCGACCAGTGAGACCTCGGGAATGTCCAGCCCCTCGCGCAGCAGGTTGATGCCGACCAGCACGTCAAACGTGCCCAGACGCAGGTCGCGCAAAATTTCGACCCGCTCCACCGTGTCCACATCGCTGTGCAGGTAACGCACCTTGACGCCGTTTTCGGTGAGGTATTCGGTGAGCTGTTCTGCCATTTTTTTGGTCAACGTGGTGATGAGCACGCGCTCATGCTTCTCCACCCGGATGCGAATTTCCTGCAGCACATCGTCCACTTGGTGGGTGGCCGGGCGCACTTCCACCTCGGGGTCCACCAGGCCCGTGGGGCGCACCAGTTGCTCCACCACCTGCCCGGTATGCGCCTTCTCCCAGTCTCCCGGCGTGGCCGATACAAAAATGGCCTGGCGCATCTTGGTCTGGAATTCTTCAAACTTCAGGGGCCGGTTGTCCAGGGCGCTGGGCAGGCGAAAGCCATACTCCACCAGCGTGGTCTTGCGCGAGCGGTCGCCGTTGTACATGCCGCCAAACTGGCCGATCAGCACATGGCTTTCGTCCAGGAACATGACCGAGTCCTTGGGCAGGTAGTCGGTCAGGGTGGCGGGCGGCTCGCCGGGCGCCGCACCGCTGAGGTGGCGGGTGTAGTTCTCGATGCCCTTGCAGTGCCCTACTTCGCTGAGCATTTCCAGATCGAAGCGGGTGCGCTGCTCCAGGCGCTGGGCTTCGACCAGCTTGCCCTGGCCCACAAACTCCTTGAGCCGATCCGCCAGTTCCACCTTGATGGTTTCCACCGCCGCCAGCACCTGGGCGCGGGGCGTCACATAGTGGCTGCTGGGGTAGACGGTGAAGCGCGGAATCTTCTGGCGGATGCGTCCGGTGAGCGGATCAAACAACTGCAGCGACTCGATCTCGTCGTCGAACAGTTCGATGCGGATGGCCATCTCGCTGTGTTCGGCCGGGAACACGTCGATGGTGTCGCCGCGCACCCGAAAGGCGCCACGCGAGAAGTCCATGTCGTTGCGCTGGTACTGCATGCGCACCAACTGGGCAATCATGTCGCGCTGTCCCATTTTGTCGCCGCTGCGCAAGGTCATCACCATCTGGTGGTAGGCCTCGGGTTGCCCAATGCCGTAAATGGCCGACACGGTGGCCACGATCACCACGTCGCGCCGCTCCAGAATGCTCTTGGTGCAACTCAGCCGCATCTGTTCGATGTGCTCGTTGATGGCCGAGTCTTTCTCGATGAACAGGTCCCGCTGGGGCACATAGGCCTCGGGCTGGTAGTAGTCGTAGTAGCTGACGAAGTACTCCACCGCATTTTTCGGGAAAAACTCGCGAAACTCGCTGTACAGCTGCGCTGCCAGGGTTTTGTTGGGGGCATACACGATGGCGGGGCGGCCCAGGCGGGCAATCACATTGGCCATGGTGAAGGTTTTGCCCGAGCCGGTCACCCCCAGCAGGGTCTGGAATACCTCGCCGTCGGTCACCCCTTCCACCAGTTTGTCAATCGCCGCAGGCTGGTCGCCAGCGGGCGGATAGGGCTGGTACAGCTCGAATGGTGAGCCTGGAAAACTCAGAAACAAGCCAGTTTGCGCCTGCCTGTCCTCGTCGGTGGACGTGCTTTCAAGCAAATGGGAATTGGGGACGGCGCTGACAGCGGTCTTAGGCATGGCGGGACAACTCAAAGTGCAGGACAACCCCGCATGGTAGCGATTTACGCAAGATCACGCCCAACACCGCCTCAAGCAGCGCGACCTGGAAATTTCAGTCGGCCGGGCGTATTTATGGTGTGCTGCTTTTATCCGCCATGAGCTGCACCAGTTCCGCCTCACACACCAGCTGCACTCCCTGCGCTGAGGCAAATCGCCTGGCGTTCTCTGTCACTTGGCCCAAGCTCACATAGATGCATTGGTCTGCACCCTGGGCCTCTTTGGCGGTGACCAGCGCGCGCAGTGCATCGACACCGTGGCTGGCGGCTTTCCAGCGTTGGCAGCTCACCAGCGTCACGCGGGCGTCCTTGCGCAAATGCATATCCACCGACTTGGTGTTCCGGCGTGTGACGGTATACCCCTGGCGGGCAAAGGCCTGTGCAAGGGCATCGGCAAAAGTGCGCCAGGACATGGCCCCCACCTCGCCCAGCACCTGCGCCACACGGTCGGGCTTGGGCGCGTGCCTTTGCCGCCAAGCCGCCATGGCCCCGACCACCAAAAAGGGAAATCCACCGATCACACCCAATGCCGCATAGGGTGCGGACAGCAAGGCGCCCGAGACCAGGGCAATCGCCGCCACGATCAGCAGGCTGACCCACCACGGTGAGCGCAGCAAAATTGCAAACAGAGAATTTTTGGCCATCTTCAGTTTCATGTCACTTCCTGTTGCCCCTGGAACGGGGCGTGCGTGGGAGTGTACGGGGCCTGGGGTCACCCTTGCGTGGCCAGAACCGGCTCAGGCGTTCGCGGCGATAAAGGCCGATATGGGTTCCAACTGCGTCGGCACATTGAGCGCCGGGGCGTGGCCGCAGCCTGCGATCTCCAGCACCTCCAACACCCCCGCCGCGCCGGGACCGCGATGGGCCATCGCCTGAATGGTCTCGGGCAACACCAGATCAGACTCCGCCCCGCGCAGGCACAGCACCGGCACGGTGATGGCGTCATAGTGCGCCCAGATCAGGTAATCGTCGGGATGGCTGACAAACTGCTGCACCATGGCTGGGTCGTAGTGCGGGGTGACACGGCCATCCGGCAGACGCCGCGTCGAGGTTTCGGTCAGGCGGCGCCACTGCGCGTCGCTGAGCCAGCCATAGGGCTTGTACACCTGGCGAAAAAAGGCCTCCAACTCCAGCACGGTGTCAAACGCAGGCGGGCTCCCGGCATAGGCACGGATGCGCTCAATGGCGGCGGCGGCCAGTTGCGGCGCGTTGTCATTGAGCGTCAGGCTTTGAATGCGTGCCTGCATACGGGGTTGCAACAGGCCGGCCGCACACACCGTGCCAATCGCCCCGCCCATGGAGGTGCCCACCCAATGGGCTTTCTCAATGCCTAGCTGGTCGAAAAGCTCTGCCGCAATGCGGGCATAAAAGGCCAGGCAGTACTCTTGGTCGGGTAGCGGACTCCACTGGCTCAAGCCCCGCCCGATGGTGTCGGGGCAAATCACCCGGTAACCCTGTGCGCTCAGGTGCTCGGCCAGCTCGTCCATGTCGCGCCCGGTGCGCGCCAGGCCATGCCAGGCCACCACGGTGCGCGCGTGTTCGGCGCCCCATTCGGTGTAGTGGATTTCGCGCCCTGCGCAGTGCAGGTAATGGGAGGAGAACGGCGTGGTCATGGCTTGGCTCCTATCGCGTTGGCACGCAAGCGCCCCACAATGCCCGTGGGAAAGTAATACACCGACAACACAAACAGCACACCCAGCCAGAGCAGCCAGCGGTCGGGCGACAACAAGGCGGCCAGCCAGGGCAAGGCAGCAGCAGCCTCGCTGCCCAGGCGCAGCAGGTCCTGCAGATAACTTTGTGCCACCAGAAACACGGCCGCACCAATGGCCGAGCCGTAAATCGTGCCCATACCGCCAATCACCACGATCAGCAGCACGTCCATCATGATCTCGAAGGACAACGAGGTGTCCGGCCCGTTGTAGCGCAGCCAAAGCGCCAGCATGGCCCCGGCCATACAGGCGAACAGCGCCGACAAAATGCTCGACGTCGTGCGGTACACCACCACGCGGTAGCCAATGGCCTCGGCGCGAAACTCGTTCTCGCGAATGGCCTGCAGCACCCGGCCGAATGGCGAATTGACGATGCGCAGCAGGGCCAGCAAGAGCACCAGCGCCACCACAAACAGCAGGTAGTAACACAGCAGGCGCCCGTCCAGCATCACGCCCAGAAAGGGCTCTTCCCTGAACTCGAAGCTGGGCGAGAGGATCGCGGGCACCTTGAAGCTCAGGCCGTCCTCCCCACCGGTGATGTCCGACAGTTGGGATGCCAGCGTCAAAAACGCCGAGGCCACGGCCAGCGTGATCATGGCGAAAAAGATGGCCCGCACCCGCAGCGAGAACAGTCCCACCAGCAGGGCCAGCACAAAAGACAGCGCCAGCGACGCCAGCACGCCCACTGCCAGCGCCTCCCAGGTCGGCCCCAGGCGCGTGGTGGCCACCGCAATGCCGTAGGCGCCGATGCCAAAAAACATGGTGTGCGCAAAACTGACGATGCCGGTGTAACCCAGCAGCAAATCGAAGCTGGCCACCAGCACCACAAACACCAGCACCTTGGCCGCCACGTTGAGCGCCTTCACGCCGGGAAAGAGGAAGGGCGCACCGGCCAGCGCAATCAGCAGCAGCACCAGCAGAACCGCCAACACGCGGCTGCGGGGAAAGTCGTTGGAGAGGATTCTTTTCAGCATACTTGTGCCCTCCTTAACGGTTCGCGACCGGGTACACGCCTTGCGGACGCCACAGCAAAATCGCCACCATCAGCGCGATATTGGAAAACAGCGCCACTTTCGGGAGCAAAAATCCGGTGTAGTTGGCCATCAGCCCCACCAGTAGCGCACCGATCAGAGCGCCCCCAGTGGAGCCCAGGCCGCCGATGATGATCACGATAAAAATCAGCACATTGACCTGTGCGCCCATTTGTGGCGTCACGTTTTGCTGGTACAGGCCCCACATCACGCCGCCCAGCCCGGCCAGCGCGCTGCCGACCACAAACACCCCCACAAACAGGCGCTTGATGCGGTAGCCCAGGGATTCGACCATCTCGCGGTCCTGCACGCCGGCGCGGATCAGCAGGCCAATTTTGGTGCGGCTCAGCGTCCAGGCCAGCACGGCAAACACCAACAGCCCCACCGCCACGGCCAGCAGGCGGTACTTTTCAATGGAGGCGTCGCCCAGCAGCACGGCACCACGCAGGCCTTCGGGCAGGGGCAAGGCGATTTGCGCCGGGCCCCAGATGACCTTGATGAGTTCCTCGCCAATGATCATGCCGCCCATGGTGATGAGGATTTGCTTGAGGTGCTGGCCGTAGACCGGTCGCACGATAAAACGCTCAAACGCCAGCCCCAGCGCCCCCGACACCGCCATGGCGACCAGCATGGCCGGAAACACCGCCACCAGGTTGCGCCACAGCTCTTGCGAGCCGGTCCAGTCGCCCATCAGGCCCAGCACCGTGGTGGCGACAAAGGCACCCAGCGCAATGAACACGCCGTGGCCAAAATTCAGTACATCCATCAGCCCAAACACCAGGGTCAGGCCCGAGGCGATGATGAAAATGATCATGCCCATGGCCAGCCCGGCCACCGTGAGCGTGAGCCAGGTGGAGGGTGAACCCATGAAGGGCAACACCAGCAGCGCCAGTGCGGGCACCAGCAGCAGCGGTTTCCAGTCGAAATTCAAGGCCTTCATGCGGTTTCTCCTACGCACCGTTTTGCTATGTTTTTCATAGCTGTTTGCGCATATAAATAAAGGGCTAGAGGCCTATTTGGCTTAGAATTTTTCAAGAATTTCATATCGCCAACCCCAGCAGCGACCGCTGCAATGCTTCGTCTTCGGCCAGCGCCTGCATGGAGCCCGCGTGCACCACCCGGCCATCGTCCATCACTGCCACCTGGTCGCCCAGGCGTTTGGCGAAATTGATGTTTTGCTCCACCAGCAAGATGGTGGTGCCGGTGGCCTTGAGTTGGGCGAAGGCGTCGATCATGTTGTTGATGATGGCCGGGGCCAGCCCCTTGCTGGGCTCGTCCACGATCAGCAGTTCACGCGGCTCCACAATGGCGCGCGCCACCGCCAGCATCTGCTTTTGCCCGCCCGAGAGCTTGCCAGCGGGGTGGTTCCAGAACTTCTCCACCGCCGGAAACAGCGAAAAGATCCACTGCAGCCGCGCCTCGTCCATCTGACCGGCGTGTTTGGCCTTGCGGGCGGCCAGCAGCATGTTTTCCTTGACGCTGAGGTCGGAAAAAATGCCCATGTTTTCGGGCACGTAGGCGATGTTCAGAGCGGCGATCTGCGGGGTGTTCATCTGCGTGATGTCCTGGCCCGCAAACGCCAGCCGCCCTTGCGAGGCCTGCCACAGGCCCATGATGGTGCGCAAGGTGGTGGTTTTACCCGCCCCGTTGCGCCCCAGCAGCATGGTGAGTTGCCCCTTGGGCACCACCAGGTCCACGCCGTGCAGGATGTGGTAGGCGCCGATGTGGGTGTGCACCCCTTCCAGTTTCAACAAAATATCGCTCATGCTGCCTCCCCTGCCGTCACCGGCGCGGACGCTGGCGCCACGCCCAGATACGCCTCTTGAACTACGGGCGATGCAATCACCGTAGCCGGGTCGCCATCGGCCACCAGCGTGCCGTTGTGCAGCACGATGATGCGGTCAGCCAGCTCACGCACCACGTCCATCTTGTGCTCCACCAGCAAAATCGTTTTGGTCTTGTCGTTTTTCAGCGCACGGATCAGGTTGAGGATGACCGGCGCCTCGTCGTGGCTCATGCCCGCCGTGGGTTCGTCAAACATATAGACCAGCGGGTCCAGCGCCATGAGCAGGGCCACTTCGAGCTTGCGCTGGTCGCCATGCGGCAAATTGGCCACCAGGGTGTGCTGCTGGTCGTTCATGGCCACCGCGTCCAGCACCTCTTCGGCCAACTGGGTCAGGGCCTTGTGGTCACTCCAGACGCTCCACAGGTTCAGCCCACGCAGATGCGCTCCGGAGCGCGCCGCCTGTACGGCGAGGCGCACGTTTTCCAGCACCGACAGGTTCGGAAACAGGTTGGTCAACTGAAACGCCCGCCCCAGGCCAGCCCGGGTGCGGCTGGAGGGGCTCTGGCCAGAGAGGCTGTTGCCGTTGAGCCGCACCTCCCCCGCCGTGGCCTTGATCTGGCCCGAAATCAGGTTGAAAAACGTGGTCTTGCCCGCCCCGTTGGGGCCAACAATGGCGGTCAAAGTGCCCGGCTTGAGGGTGCAGCTGACAGCATTCACCGCCACGTGCCCGCCGAAGCGGACCGTGAGATTTTTGGTTTCTAGCATCTGGGGGTCTCTCGCAAACTGTCCGGTAACCGGAGAGTTAAAAGGGTGGGAGCGGCGTAGCGAGCAAGCGTCAGGCAAGGCGCACGGAGCGCAGGAACCGGAACGTACTTCAGGTACGTGAGGATTCCGAGCACCGCGCAACGCCGCATGGCGCTTGCGCAGTAGCCGAGCACACTCTTTTTAGCGCTTATTCCTGATTGGAATATTCATCTCTTCTGCCTTGATCTCGCGCACCAGCTCGGGCACGCCCCAGGCAAAGGCCGGGTCCACTTTGATCTTGAAGTGGTACATGCTTTGCATGGCCTGGTGGTCGTCCTTGCGGAAGGTCATCTTGCCCTTGGGTGTGTCAAAACTCATGCCTTCCATGGTCTTGATCAGGGTGTTGGCCGAGGCATCGCCCTTGCTGGCGTTCAAGGCCGCTACCACCGCCATGGCCGCCGAAAAGCCCCCGGCGGTGAAGAAGTCCGGCGGTGCCTTGAACTGGCTGTAATGGCGTGACACCATGGCCTCGTTCACCGGATTTTTGGGCATGCCAAAGTAGTAATACGCCGCGCCTTCCATGCCGGGGAACTGTTTGTAGGACACCATGGCAGGCAGGATGTTGCCCCCCGTGGCGATCTCGATGCCAAAGCGCTTCAGATCCATGTCCGCGATTTTGAACGGGTTGCCCCCTGCCCAGATGATGAAGATGACCTTGCGACCGGGCTGGCCCTTCAACTTGTCGATCAGGCGCTGGGCGCCAGCGGTGAAGTCTGTGGTGGCGGGTGGCAGGTATTCCTCGTGCACCAGCTTGGCCTTCTTGATGGCTTCCTTGAACGCCTTCACGCCGTCGCGGCCAAAGGCAGAGTCCTGCGCCATGGTGGCAATGGTGATGCCCGCCTTGTCCAGCGCCACGGCGTTGGCAATGGCGTCTTGCGAGCTGTTGCGCCCGGTGCGGAAGATGTATTTGTTCCACTTGTCGCCGGTGATGGAGTCGGCCACGGCGGGCTCCACCAGCAATATCTTCTTGTACTCCTCGGCCACGGGCAGCATGGCCAGCGCCACCGGTGACGCCGTGGGACCCACTGCAATATCCACCTTGTCGTCGCCGTAGGCAGCAGCCAGCAGGGACTTGCCCTGGTCCGGCTTGCCCTGGTCGTCTTTCTCAATCACGACCAACTTCTTGCCCGCCACCGTCATGGTGCCGCCGGTGGCGTAGTCCAGGCCCATCATGAAACCGGTCGCGGTTTGTTTGCCGTAGGCCTCCAGCGGACCGGTCTTGCTGTAGATGTGGGCGATTTTGATGTCTTTGGACTGGCTGAAGGCCGGTGCGGCAAAGGCGGTGGACAGAACGGCCAGCGTGATGAGATTGCGACGTTGCATGGAAAAGTCTCCTTGGTATGGTGCAAGCGTTACTGCAATCCCCATGCCAAGACACAAAACCTTGATTTCATTGGATTATTTGGAAAGTTAAATCCAATTTGACCAAATATCAGACAAATGTATTGCCTGATATTTAGACACTCGTCTATTTATTTATCAGGGTTTTCCATACGTCCATACAAGGTCGCGCGGGAAATCCCGAGCAAACGCGCCGTGGCCAGTTTGTTACCGCCCGTGGCCTTCATGGCTGCTGCAATGGCGCGCTGCTCCAACTCGGCAATTTGCTCGGACAGAGGACGCAGCAAATCCGTGCCCCCTGCATCGCGGGCCTGCTGCAGTGCCGGTGCAATTTCTTCCAGCCCAGAGCCACGCAGAATTTTTTCCAACTGGGGCGCATCCAATGTGGACGCGTCGCTGGACAAGGCGGTTTGCTCCAGCACATTGCGCAGCTCCCGAATGTTGCCGCGCCAGCGCTGCCCCGCCAGCAAGGCCAGGGCATCGGGCTGCACCTCCGGCGGCGCGGTGCCACCACGCAGTGCAATGTCTTCGCCCAACATCTCCACCAGTGCCGGAATATCCGCACGCCGCTCCCGCAAGGGTGGCACCCGAATCGGCAGCACGTTCAGGCGGTAAAACAAGTCCTCCCGGAACTTGCCCTCACGCACCAGCGCCACCAAGTCGCGAGAGGTGGCCGCAACCACCCGCGCGTCAAACGGCACCAGCCGGTTGGACCCCAGCGGCTCGATCTCGCCCTCTTGCAGCGCACGCAGCAGCTTGGCCTGCAGGCCCGCAGGCATGTCGCCTATCTCGTCCAGAAACAAGGTGCCGCCGTCGGCCAGCTTGAACTTGCCCTCGCGCCCCTTGCGGTCGGCGCCGGTATAGGCACCGGGGGCCACGCCGAAGAACTCGGCCTCCAGCAGCGTGTCAGGCACGGCGGCGATGTTCACGCCCACAAACGGCCCTTGCGCGCGCTGGGATGCCGCATGAATGGCGTGCGCCAGCAGCTCCTTGCCGGTGCCGGTCTCGCCCAGCAACAGCACCGGGCTGCTGGACTGCGCGGCGCGGCGCGCCTGGCGTTTCACCTCCACCGCAGCCGGGCTGGCACCCACAAAGCTGGCAAACGTGTGTTTGGACTGGCGCGCCACGCCTTTGGCGCCATTGCGCTGCACCGCCAGTTCACGCCGTGCTTCGTCCAAGTCGCGCTGCAACAGGGAAAACTTGGCTATCAGGGGCTGCAGATTGGCCTCGGGCTGGTCAAACAGCACGATGCCCAAGGCCCCGATCACTGCGCCCACCGGGTCGCGCAAGGGAATCCGACTCACCACAAAAGTCCCAGCACGGTTGGTCAGCAGGTCAATCAGGATGGGCTTGCCCGTCTCCAGCACCTTGTGCATCTGCGTGTTTTGCACCACGGCCGACACCGGGTGGCCCACAAAGTCTTCTTCGCGCGCAAAGCCCAAGGCAGGCAGGAAGCGTTTGTACTGGTCGTTGATCCACACCACGCGGGCCTGCCGGTCCACCAGCATCATGCCTTCGCTGGCGCTGGCAAACAGCGCGAACATGGAGCGCGCCGCCAGCTCCAGAATGCTCTGGGCGTCGCGGGGTAAAGCGTCGGTCGGATTCATGTGTGGATGTTACCGTGCAGCGGTCACTCGACTAATAGTCCAGACTTGCTCTCGTGCCCCACTGCAGTCAAGCGCTTGTTACGAAATGATGCCTTACGCGGTGTTTAGAAAACATCGACTAAATTGCTGCAATGCAACAAATACTTCTTGCGCAGCCTGAAGATATCCCTATAATTCAAATTATGCTGCACTGCAACATGAAGCCTGCGAAAGCTTGGTTACGGCGCAGATAGTGAATTTTTACCTCAACTCCTGGAGAATTTAATATGCTGACTGTCGAACAAGTAATGGCTTCCCACAAAGCAAACGTCGAAACCCTCTTGGGTTTGTCTTCCAAGGCTTTTGAAAGCGTTGAGAAAATCGTTGAACTGAATCTGACTGCATCCAAGGCTGCTCTGGCTGAAACTGGCGACCATGCGAAGGCCATCCTGAGCGTGAAAGACGCACAAGAACTGCTGGCATTGCAATCCGGTTTGCTCCAGCCCCTGGCTGAAAAGACCGCTGCATACAGCCGTCATCTGTATGACATTGCAACTGGCGCCGGCGCTGAATTCAGCAAGGCATTCGAAGGCCAGGCAGCCGATGCACAAAAGAAATTTGTGGACATGGTTGACAGCGCTGCAAAGAATGCCCCCGCAGGTTCCGAGTCTGCTGTTGCCATGATGAAAAGCGCCGTATCCTCCGCCAACAACGCACTCGAATCCGTGCAAAAAGCAGTTAAGCAAGCGACTGAAGTTGCCGAAGCCAACTTCAATGCTGTAGCTGCCACTGCCACCAACGCCACAAAGCAAGCTGCCAAGAAGCGTTAATTGAAGAATTCAGTAGGAGGAATTAAGCGGGTGTTTTGGAGGACACCCTCTAGCAAACTAGGGAAAACCCTGACATAATTCACCTAACTCAGAAACACATGTGTTTCTACCGGTTGTCTCCTCGGGTCCTTTCGAAACCATCAGGTTCAGGGATCCCTTCAGGGCCTCGTTGCAAAACGAGGCCTTTTTTTTCGCCCATTAATGGGATTTAAAGGCAATAGCGGTCCGCAATTGGGGCAGCATTTGCAACATGGCTTTGCGCCCTGCCTCGATAGAACGTTTGCGTGCGCCAAAGTCTGAACTTGAAATGCCCTGCAGCGCTGGGCGCACCACCACATCCGCGTCTTTGAGCTCCAGGCTATTGATACTTTTGCCCATAATCGAGAACGTCTGCATCAAAATTTCCAGACTCCCCCCCGACAAGTTACCGTCCGGAGGGCTCGATATATCCACTGCAATCACCAGCTCTGCCCCCATTTGACGGGCCGCGCGCACCGGCACAGGAGACACCAATCCACCATCCACATAGTCACGTCCGGAAATCTTGACCGGCTGAAAAACCGCTGGAACAGCACTGGAAGCCCGAACCGCCGTACCTGTATCACCGCGCTGAAACAACATGCTCTGGCCACTGTTCAAATCGGTAGCCACAATACCCAGGGGCAACAGCATGTTTTCGATCAATCGGGAATTTACTTGTCCATTGACATACTTTGCCAAAGCTTCGCCACGTAACATGCCTCGGCTGAAAATGGGCAGTGTCCAGTCGGCAATCGCTGCTTCTTCCATGGTTTCAGCGACACGCTGCAACTGCGCTCCCGTCTTGCCACTGGCGTAGATCGCAGCAACCAAACTTCCAGCAGAGGTACCCGCCACCAACGTTGGGCGAATCCCAGCCTCTTCAAGCACCTGGATCACCCCAACGTGTGCAAAACCTCGGGCTGCACCGCCACCTAAGGCAAGTCCAATGCGGGGAGGAACCTTGACCACCACGGCGACAGGTGGCGACACTGGCGTCTCGGTGGGAACTACAGCTGCAGGAACCACAGGGATTTGCGGTGGAGTCGCGGCACAGCCAACAAGCAACGCGGCACTAAGCAATGAAAATAATTTCATGAATTCCTGCAGAAAAGCAATCAAATAGAAAGAGGGGATTGAGGAAGAAAGACAGCAAAAATGCCTATCGCTCTCCCGGCGACAGCACTGTGCACCTGACTTGTTTTATTGGGTACGCTGGTACCTGCTGGGTCAGCTTAGTCTTCCCCAAGGCAATGCACCCACGAGGTGGCGTCAACCGAGTTGCAGGTAAAAATAGATCGGGCCCAGTTCACAAAGAACTGAGCCCGCTCATACGTATTTAGCTTGCCGTCGCTTCTTCAGGTTTCGATTTACCCTCTTTTTTAGGCAGTGGCTGGATATCAAGCAACACCTCGGTCTTGCTTTCGTCCTTGTCGTCCAAATCGACTGTCAGCCGCCCTCCTTCGGTCAAACGGCCAAAAAGCAACTCATCCGCCAAGGCACGGCGAATCGTGTCCTGGATAAGTCTCTGCATGGGGCGTGCGCCCATCAGGGGGTCAAAGCCCTTCTTTGCCAGGTGCTTACGCAACTTGTCGGTGAAAGTGACATCCACTTTTTTCTCGGCCAACTGGGTTTCCAGCTGTAACAGGAACTTGTCCACCACCCGCAAAATAACGTTTTCGTCCAAAGCCTTGAAACTCACCATCGCATCCAGGCGATTGCGGAACTCTGGTGTAAACAAGCGTTTGATGTCGGCCATTTCATCACCCGACTCGCGCGGATTGGTGAAACCAATGGTTGCCTTGTTCATGGTCTCGGCACCGGCATTGGTCGTCATGACGATGATGACGTTGCGGAAATCGGCCTTGCGCCCATTGTTATCGGTCAGCGTTCCATGGTCCATCACTTGCAGCAAGACATTGAAAATCGCCGGATGCGCTTTTTCAATCTCATCGAGCAGCAACACGCAATGCGGTTTCTTGGTGATGGCTTCGGTCAGCAGCCCCCCTTGGTCAAACCCCACATAACCGGGAGGTGCACCAATCAAACGGCTTACGGCATGCTGCTCCATGTATTCGCTCATGTCAAAACGAATCAGGTCAATACCCATGATGTAGGCCAATTGCTTGGCAGCCTCTGTCTTGCCAACACCGGTAGGGCCACTGAACAAAAAGGAACCAATGGGTTTGTCACCCTTACCCAAACCAGAGCGAGCCATCTTGACCGCAGAGGCCAGCACGTCCAGCGCCTTGTCCTGCCCAAACACCACGCTCTTCAGGTCACGCTCCAGGGTTTTGAGCTTGCTACGGTCATCATTGGACACGTTAGCTGGTGGAATACGGGCAATTTTGGCCACAATCTCCTCCACCTCGGCCTTGTTGATGGTTTTTTTGCGCTTGCTTGGCGACAAGATCCGTTGGGCCGCGCCCGCCTCGTCAATCACATCAATCGCCTTGTCCGGCAAGTGGCGGTCATTGATGTATTTGGCACTGAGTTCAGCCGCCGCTTGCAAGGCGGCTACGGCGTACTTCACGTTATGGTGCTCTTCGTACCGGGACTTCAATCCTTTGAGAATTTCCACCGTCTGATCGATCGTAGGCTCCACCACGTCCACCTTTTGGAATCGGCGGGACAAGGCGGCATCTTTCTCAAAAATGCCACGGTATTCAGAAAAGGTGGTTGCCCCAATGCACTTCAGTTGACCGGAACTCAGGCTTGGCTTCAACAAGTTTGATGCGTCCAAAGTACCTCCCGAGGCGGCACCCGCACCAATCAAGGTGTGAATTTCGTCGATAAAAAGCACTGCATTGGGCTTGTCCTTGAGGGATTTGAGAACAGCTTTCAGTCGCTGCTCAAAATCACCACGGTATTTGGTTCCTGCCAGTAAAGCCCCCATATCCAGCGAATACACGATGGATTCGGCCAAAATTTCTGGCACGTCGCCTTGCGAAATTCTCCACGCCAATCCTTCGGCGATGGCGGTCTTGCCCACCCCCGCTTCTCCGACCAACAATGGATTGTTCTTGCGCCGACGGCACAGAATTTGAATGACGCGCTCGACCTCGTATTCACGCCCGATCAAGGGATCAATTTTTCCGTCTTTTGCAAGCTGATTCAGATTTTGTGTGTACTGCTCCAGAGGCGAGGATTTTTCATTCTTTTCATTGCCACCCTCTTCACTTTCTGCGGGGTTTTCACTGTTTTTGGTCGACTCCGGGGGGTCACTTTTCTTGATGCCGTGGGCAATGAAATTCACGACGTCCAAACGTGTCACCCCTTGCTGGTGCAAATAGTAGACCGCGTGCGAATCTTTTTCCCCAAAGATTGCCACCAGCACATTGGCACCGGTCACCTCCTTTTTTCCACTGCCTGTGGATTGCACATGCATGATGGCCCGCTGAATCACGCGCTGAAACCCTAAAGTCGGCTGGGTGTCCACGTCATCACCACCAGCGACTTGCGGAGTGTTGTCCTTGATGAAATTCGATAACGACTTGCGTAAATCATCGATATTGGCGGAGCATGCCCGCAGCACCTCCGCGGCACTGGGGTTGTCCAGCAGCGCGAGGAGCAAGTGCTCCACCGTAATAAATTCGTGGCGCTGCTGCCGCGCTTCCACAAATGCCATATGCAGGCTAACTTCCAATTCTTGGGCAATCATGTGATCTCCTTTAGCCTTGCTTTGATACTTAACTGTAATCCGATTTCGATACCACTACGCAGCAGGTGCCATCATTTCTCTAAATTTCAACAGGCTCGCTAATGCACTGCAATGGGTGTCCCGCTTTGTTGGCGGCCTCCAAAACCTGGTCTACTTTGGTCGCAGCCACGTCTCTGGAGTAAACGCCGCAAACACCTCTTCCGTCCAGATGGATCTTCAACATGATCCGCGTCGCTGCGTCCAAATCTTTTCCAAAATACTCTTGAATCACGACCACCACAAATTCCATAGGGGTGTAGTCGTCATTGAGCATAACGACCTGGTACATCGGCGGAGGTTTGGCTTTTTGTGTTCGCCTCTCCAGCACAACGGAGTCGCCCTCTCCCAGGTCAGGAAGAAGGGCCGGTTGTATCTTGGGAATTGCAGGGGATTTGCTTGCCATGATTTCATTCTATCGGGCGTGCCGATGTCACGCTGCGTCTAGCCAAAGTTAGTAGCGAAATTTACACATTCAAGTCAAGTCGCAAATAAAAACCGCTCTATGCCTGTCGGCATAGAGCGGTTTCAATGGCGATGCGATCTGAACGGTCAGACCAATGACCGCACGTATTTACATATTGTCGATCATCACTTGACCGAAGCCTGAGCAACTCACCTGGGTGGCTCCATCCATCAAACGGGCAAAATCATAGGTGACTTTCTTGCTGTTGATCGATTTTTTCATGGAGCTGATGATCAGGTCCGCGGCTTCAAACCAGCCCATGTGGCGCAGCATCATTTCGGCGGACAAGATTTCGGAACCTGGGTTCACATAGTCTTTGCCAGCGTACTTGGGTGCGGTGCCGTGGGTGGCCTCAAAGCAGGCAATGGTGTCGCTCAAGTTTGCGCCTGGGGCAATACCGATACCGCCGACCTGGGCTGCCAATGCGTCAGACACATAGTCACCATTCAGGTTCAAGGTGGCAATCACGCTGTACTCGGCGGGGCGCAACAGGATTTGTTGCAAGAACGCGTCCGCAATGCTGTCTTTGACGATGATGTCTTTGCCTGTCTTGGGGTTTTTGAATTTGCACCATGGGCCGCCGTCAATCAACTCGGCGCCAAACTCTTTTTGTGCCAATGCATAGGCCCAATCACGGAAGCCACCTTCGGTGTACTTCATGATGTTGCCTTTGTGCACGATGGTCAGGCTTGGCTTGTCATTATCGATGGTGTACTGCAATGCTTTGCGTACCAGACGCTCGGTTCCTTCACGTGACACGGGCTTGACGCCAATGCCGGAGGTGTTGGGGAAGCGAATCTTGGTGACACCCATCTCGTCTTGCAAAAACTTGATCAGCTTCTTGGCCTTGTCGGACTCGGCTTCGAACTCGATACCGGCATAAATGTCTTCCGAGTTTTCGCGGAAGATGACCATGTTCGTTTTGTGCGGCTCTTTCACGGGGCTGGGCACCCCGTCAAAGTACTGGATGGGGCGCAGGCAGACGTACAGGTCCAGCTCTTGGCGCATGGCAACATTCAGTGAACGGATTCCGCCACCAACGGGGGTAGTCAACGGGCCCTTGATGGACACCACGTATTCACGAAGGGCTTGCAGTGTTTCTGCGGGCAGCCATACATCGGGGCCGTAAACGTTGGTGGACTTTTCACCGGCGTAAACTTCCATCCAGTGGATCTTCTTCTTGCCGTCGTAGGCTTTGGCCACAGCTGCGTCGACGACCTTGATCATCACAGGGGTGATATCCAGCCCGGTGCCATCCCCTTCAATGAAGGGGATGATCGGCTGGTCGGGCACGTTCAAGGACATGTCCGCATTGACGGTAATTTTTTGGCCTTCGGCAGGAACTTTGATGTGCTGGTACATGAAAAAAAAGATCTCCGTGAATGGTGGGAATCGGATTTACCTGAGAAAAGCCAAATGAGGCGCTTCTAGAAGTGTGGGGAATTCTAGTCCCAAAAAATTACTTATTACTGTCAACTCGCGAGATTGAAAAGCGGCCTTTATGAAGAAATGTCCGCTAAAGTTGGCATTTTTTGACAATAGCCATTTACGTCCACTTCAAAAGAAATGAAATATTTTGCAATCGGGTTATTAGGGCTGGCAGCATTTCTGGGCGGCTCGGCGTACGCCCAGAACACACCGCAGATGAATCTGCAGCGCATCAAAATTTCGGCAGGTATGCACCTCATTGATACCCAGGTCGCTGGAACCCCTGAACAACGTTCTATTGGTTTGATGTACCGCAAAGAAATGCCACAACATGAGGGAATGCTTTTTATTTTTGAACAAGCCTCCATGCAGTGTTTCTGGATGAAAAACACTGCACTTCCCTTGACTGCGGCCTTTGTGGCTGACGACGGCACCATCGTGAATCTGGCCGACATGAAGCCGCAAACCACCGATTCCCACTGTTCCAAGCAACCGGTGCGTTATGTGCTGGAAATGAACCAGGGCTGGTTTGGGAAAAAAGGAATCAAAGAAGGAGCCAAGCTGGGTGGAAAGCCATTCGAAGCCAGGTAATGCTATATTTTCAATAGCTTCTCACGCATATGGCTAAAGGGCTACAGCCCGATTCATCATAAAAAAAGCCACCCTGACGGTGGCTTTTTTTACTTTTAACAAATTCAGGCGAAATTGGTTTCCGCAAAGCCCCAGTTCACCAGTTTGTCGAAGAATGTTTCGACATACTTCTGGCGCAGGTTGCGGTAGTCGATGTAGTAAGCATGCTCCCAAACATCCACGGTCAACAGCGCCTTGTCGGCGGTCGTCAGCGGCGTACCGGCGGCCCCCATGTTCACAATATCCACACTACCGTCGGCTTTTTTAACCAACCAGGTCCAACCCGAGCCGAAGTTGCCGACAGCGGATTTCACGAATGCTTCCTTGAATGCCGTGTAGGAACCCCACTTGGCATCAATTGCTGCGGCCAGAGCACCAGAAGGCTCGCCACCGCCGCTGGGCTTCATGCCATTCCAGAAGAAAGTGTGGTTCCAGATCTGCGCAGAATTGTTGTAGATACCGCCGCTGGACTTTTTGATGATCTCTTCCAGCGCCATGTTTTCAAACTCGGTCCCTTTTTGCAGGTTGTTGAGGTTGACCACATATGCATTGTGGTGTTTGCCATGATGGTACTCCAGGGTTTCTTTGGAGTAGGCGGGTGCCAAGGCATCAATTGCGTAAGGCAGTGCGGGCAAAGTATGTTCCATGGAGTCCTCAAGTTTGGGTTGCAATAAATCCCGATTGTAGAAACTAATTGACTTTTCGATTGACAACGGTCAAGTCAACCCCACCATCGGCAAGGGTTGCTCGAACCGATAGACCGACGTGCGCCTGCGACACACGGGTCAACGCATCGCCATTTTCCAGGGTCAGCCAGGCGTAGCCGCGTTTGAGAACAAGCGAAGGGTCCAGCAAATCCAGGCGCAAAGCCGCGCGTGTAGTTCGCTCACTCTGGCGCTGTAACGCGCGACCGAACACCGCTGAAAAATCCTGTTGTAAACGGGCCAAATCCGCACGCTTGGATCGCAAGCCCAGTTGCAACGCATGTGCCATTCTTTGCTCTGCAGACCCCACCCGTAAGCGCAGTCGGCTCGCCAACTCCGATGGCCGACCAAGACAGGTCGCGACAAAGTCCAGACGCTGGGCCTGCCGGTCCAGGCTGCGTACCAATGCAGCGCGCATGCGGTCTTCCAACACGGTAACGGCATGGAGCCATGCCTGCGTAGGCTGCGACACCAACTCCGCCGCAGCAGTCGGCGTAGGCGCCCGCAAATCGGCTACAAAATCGGCGATTGTGAAATCGGTTTCATGCCCGACACCACAGATGATGGGCACAGGACTACGGACCAAGGTGCGGGCCAGTTGCTCATCGTTAAACGCCCACAGGTCCTCCATGGCGCCGCCTCCGCGCACCAGCAAAATCACGTCAATGCGGACCTGCTCGCCATGGGAACCCGTGGCCAGTGCATACAAACTTCCGAGTGCCTGGTTGAGTTCGTGCGGTGCATTGTCACCTTGGACTGCCGCTGGCGCCAGCACCACCGGGATGTGCGGCACCCGCCTTTGCAGTGCGGTCACCACATCATGCAAGGCTGCGGCCCCCAGCGAGGTTACGACACCAATGCCACGCGGCATGGTAGGTAGCGGGCGTTTGCGCTGTGCATCAAAAAGCCCTTCGTGCTCCAGCTTGGCCTTGAGCTTGAGGAATTGCTCAAAAAGCGTCCCTTGCCCTGCCCTGCGCATGCTCTCCACGACCAGCTGCAATTCCCCACGCGGCTCGTACACGCCCAGGCGCCCACGCACCTCTACACGGTCACCGTCGCGGGGTAAAAAATCCAGCGAACCGGCAGCACGCCTGAACATGGCGCAACGGATCTGGCCGCTTTCGTCTTTCAGAGAAAAATAACAATGCCCGCTGGTCGCACGCGAGAAACCACTGATTTCGCCCCCCACGCTCACCGGATTGAAACGTGCGTCCAGGCTATCGGCGATGGCCCTGCACAAAGCCCCGACTTGCCAAACCCTTGCTGCCGATGCTTGCGGGACAGCCTCAAACACCACACACCCCGGACGGCAAGCGCAACTGCGGTTGGCACCTTTTCCACAGTCCGCACGGGGCTACGCATGCGCCAGTGATGTCCTGCGAAGTTCGTCTTTTTTTGTCAATCAACTTTGATTTCATTGAATTTTTTATTGCCTCATTTGTCATCATTCTGTCAAAACGACGCACCGGTGCGGGTTTGGGGTGGTTGTACCGCAAGTTACACACAAAGTTGTCCACACGATTTGTGGATTGCAGACTCCACAGGCTGCGCCATAATCGCACAGCATTTCATCTGCGCGGAGTGACCATTTGTTTTCCATCATACAAGCCGCGGGCTGGCCAATATGGCCCTTAATTGCCTGCTCCATACTGGCCATGGCCATCGTTATTGAACGCTTTGTAAGCCTGAAGGCCAGCAAGGTTGCACCACCGCGTCTATTGGAAGAGGTCCTGGGGGTAACCCGCACCAGTGTTCCTGCGCCCGACGTGGTTGCGCAACTGGAACGCAACTCCGCCATGGGAGAAGTACTCGCCAGCGGCTTGCGCGCCCTGAACGCCGACCCCCGATGCACCGAAGACGACTTGCGCGCTGTGATGGAAGGTTCTGGGCGTATCGTGGCACACCGCCTGGAGCACTACCTTAGCGCATTGGCCACGATTGCCTCAGCGGCACCCTTGATGGGACTTTTTGGTACGGTCGTAGGCATGATTGAAATATTTGGATCACAGGCCCCCGGCGGTGCGACCGGCGGCAACCCTGCCCAACTCGCCCACGGCATCTCAATTGCGCTGTACAACACCGCATTTGGGCTGATTGTTGCGATTCCGTCGTTGATTTTCTGGCGCTATTTTCGGGGACGGGTGGATGAATACCTGCTCACGCTGGAACTTGCAGCGGGGCATTTGGCTCGGCATTTAAAGGCCTTGCGTAAATAAGCCGCAGCGCCTCGCTTTTTCGTTTACCGCCATGAACTTTCGCCCCCGCCGCCAGGACGAGCCCGAAATCAACCTGATCCCGTTCATCGACGTGCTGCTGGTTGTGCTCATTTTTCTCATGCTGTCCACGACCTACAGCAAGTTCACAGAAATGCAGCTGACCTTGCCGGTCGCCGACACAGACGCACAGCGCGATTACCCCAAAGAACTTATCGTGACCGTCAGTGCCGAAGGTGCCTACAGCGTCAATCGGCTACCGGTGGCTGGACGCAGCCTCGAAAGCGTCGCGGCCGCATTGACAGAAGGGGCCAAGGCAGGAAAGGACACCGTGATCATCATCAGCGCCGATGCCAGCGCCAAACACCAGGCGGTGGTGACCGTGATGGAGGCTGCACGACGCTCTGGACTGAACCAGATTACCTTTGCTACGCAGTCGACCACGCAGTCAGGTGGCAAGTAGCGCAATGCCTTCTTCGTGGCGGCTTCGGCTGGAGCACGCCCTGCTTCGTACGTGGACGCAACGCGGATTGGCCGCTTGGCTGCTAAGGCCCGTGTCTTTGCTCTTTCTGGTGATGGTTGACCTACGTCGCCAGCTTTTCCGCGTAGGGTTGCTTAAGGTCCAACGCGTCAACGCCATGGTTATCGTGGTCGGCAACGTACTTGCCGGTGGTGCAGGAAAAACCCCCACGGTTATTTCCATCGTCCAACACCTGAAGTCACAGGGTCGCCGCGTAGGGGTCATCTCACGGGGCTATGGCCGCAATGGCGAGGATTGCCGCGAGGTCAGGCCAGACTCTCGCCCCCAAGAGGTCGGAGATGAACCGCTTCTGCTGCGCCATGCGACCCAGGTTCCGGTGTTCGTCGGGCGAAGTCGTGTTGCGGCGGCCAAAGCCCTGCTCAAGCAACACCCGCAGACTGAAATTATTGTGTGCGACGACGGTCTTCAGCACTACCGCCTGTACCGCGATTTGGAAATTTGTGTTTTCGATGACCGGGGCTGTGGCAACCATTGGCTGCTCCCTGCCGGCCCTCTGCGGGAGTGCTGGCCCCGCATCCCGTTGCCTCAAGCGGGTCAACACCAGGACCGCTTCATGGTGTTGCATACCGGCAGCCACCCTGCATTCGCCGGCTATACCGCGCAACGCAGTTTGGCGCCGCACATGGTGCGTCTGGATGGGACTGTGATTCCTGTCAGCATGTTGTGCACACCTGGCTCCAAACCCCTGATGGCAATTGCAGGAATTGCGCAGCCTGAAGTGTTCTTTGCCATGCTGCGCGCACGCGGTTTGCCGTTGGCAAAAACTCTGGCGCTTCCAGATCACTATAATTTTGATAGCTTGCCACGCAGTGTTTACGAGGGCTATCAGCTGATTTGTACCGAAAAAGATGCTGGAAAGCTATGGCAAATCGCGCCCGGTGCTCTGTCATCGCCTTTGGTACAAACCGCAGAACCCGCCTTTTTCCACACGCTGGACGCCTGCGTCGCAGAGCGGCTTGCGCCAACGCTATCATCTACGCATGGACACCAGACTTCTTGAACTACTTGTATGCCCCGTCACCAAGGGCCCCCTGGAATACGACCGTGAAAAGCAGGAGCTCCTATCCCGTAGCGCTCGGCTTGCCTACCCTGTACGCGACGGTATTCCCGTGCTTCTGGAGAACGAAGCGCGCACGCTCACCGACGCCGAACTCGGCATTTGAGGTGCCCCACCAATGGGTTACACCGTCCTGATTCCGGCGCGACTGGCCTCAACCCGGCTGCCCAACAAGCCACTGGCGGACCTGGGAGGGGTGCCCATGGTGGTCAGGGTGGCACAGCGCGTGCGCGCAGGCGTTGCGCCAACCACCCGTGTGGTGGTAGCGGGCGATAGCCCGTCCATTCTGCAGGCCTGCCAAAAACACGGCATTGAAGCGGTACTGACCCGCGAAGACCACCCGTCCGGGAGTGACAGGCTGGCTGAGGCCTGCGAGTTGCTTTCCTTGGCGGACGACGAGATCGCGGTCAACGTACAAGGGGACGAACCACTGATTGACCCAACACTGGTGCAGGCTGTTGCCGATTTGCTGTACAAACACACTACGGCCAGCATGGGCACGGCGGCCCATGCCATCGACAACGTCACCGATTTTGCCAACCCCAATGTCGTCAAGGTGGTGTTGGACAGCGCAAACATAGCCCTGTACTTCAGCCGCGCACCCATCGCCTGGTGGCGTGATGGATTTACCCAAGGGGTACAGGCATTGCCAGACCCAGCGCCTTTGCGCCATATCGGCATCTACGCTTACCGCGTCGGTTTTTTGCGGCAATTTCCCCGACTGCCACAAGCCCCGCTGGAAGTGACAGAGGCCTTGGAGCAACTGCGCGCCTTATGGCATGGCTATCGCATTGCGGTGCATGTGGCCGATCAGGCACCGGGACCAGGTGTCGATACGCCGGAAGATCTTGAGCGGGTTCGAAATCTGCTTCTTCACCATGGCACCACCGCTGTAAGTTAGGTGATTGGCGACCCGTGCTATTCTCGCCGGTCGAAGAATGTCGGGGTACGCAACTGCGTGCCATCCGGCACACCTCCAGTTTTCGTTTTATTCAAGGGCATCCATGAGACTGATTCTGTTAGGCGCACCAGGCGCGGGCAAAGGCACACAGGCCACTTTTATTTGTCAAAAATATGGAATTCCACAGATTTCCACTGGCGACATGTTGCGCGCAGCAGTCAAGGCCGGAACACCGCTGGGCCTGGAGGCAAAAGCCGTCATGGCATCGGGTGGCTTGGTCAGCGATGAACTCATCATCAACTTGGTCAAAGAACGCCTGACCCAAGCTGACTGTGCCAATGGTTTTCTGTTTGATGGCTTCCCCAGAACCATTCCGCAGGCAGATGCCATGAAGGCTGCCGGTGTCATGTTGGACTATGTGGTGGAAATTGATGTTCCATTCGAAGCCATCATTGAGCGCATGAGTGGGCGCCGCTCACACCCTGCGTCAGGACGCACTTACCACGTCAGATTCAACCCGCCCAAAGTGGAAGGTCAAGACGACATCACTGGCGAGCCACTGATTCAACGGGACGATGATAAGGAAGAGACTGTTAAAAAGCGGCTCGACGTCTACAGTGCCCAAACGCGACCCTTGGTCGAGTATTACTCCAACTGGGCAAAACAAGACGCAGCGCGTGCGCCCAAGTACCGCGCCATTAACGGCATGGGAAATGTGGATGCCATTACCGCCAGCGTGTTTGAAGCATTGGCAAGTTAACGCCCCCAAGGGCATCTAAAGGCGGCTTGGGCCGCCTTTTTTTATGCCAGCAAATCCAAAATGAGCGCAATGCGTGCCTTGACCGGTGACAGTCCTTTGAAATGAGGAAACCCATCGCCCAGTACAGACGGTGGAATAATCTGGCCCCACGCGCAACGGGTCGACCTCACCACCTGGATGCCCAAGGCCCGCGCCTCACGCAAGGCAGCATCAAGATCGGTGTGGATGGTTCCATTACCGGTGCCCGCCACGACAAGGCCACACAGCGGCCCTTCACTGCCTTGTGGCGCGGAGCACAAAGCTCTCACCATTGCACCACTTGCGCCCACATAGCTGGTCACAATCTCTACCCGTGGCCACACCGCTTGTGCAAGCTTTTCATGGGAAATGGATGGACGAATGACCTCCGTCTTTGGCCATGAATATGTCAACCGAACTACCCCCTCCTCCACATACCCCATTGGACCTGCATCCCCCGAATCAAAAGCATCCAGCCGGTAGGGATAAACTTTTTGCACATGCTGTGCAGAGTGAATCGTCCCTGCGCACACAACCATCACGCCGGTTGCACCTTCTGTGCATGCCAGCGCTACAGCATCCAATACATTTCTGGGGCCATCAGGCGACAGTGACGATGCGGGGCGCATCGCACAAGCCATCACCACTGGCTTGCTCTCCAATAAAGCGGTGGGCACCACTTGCGACAGAAAAAAAGCGGTCTCCTCAATCGTATCCGTCCCATGTGTGATCACCAAACCGGATACATCGGGTTGGGCCAAGTAGTGACACACACGTAGCGCAAGCGCGTTCCAATGTGTAAAAACCATGTCCTTGCTATCGACCTGCGCCACCTGCTCCGACACCAATTCATGACGACCGAGTGCCATTTCAAGCGTCGGTATGGCTTGAAGCAATTGATCAACCCCCACTTGCGCAGCGCGATAACCCACGTTATCAGCCGCACTGGCGGCCGTGCCGGCAATCGTCCCACCCATACCCAAAAAAACCAACTTTTTAGCCATATTTGTACGCTCTACTTGCAATTCATTTAAAACTGGTTAAAAATACAGTTACTGGTTGTTAATACAGCATGTACAGACACCCAGCAACGCCCACCCGACACAAGGAGTCAGTATGCTTGAAAAGCCAAAGCTCACCGTACGCCAGCAACAAATTTTGGACTTGATTCAGAATGCTATTGCACGTACAGGCGCTCCACCGACTCGCGCCGAAATCGCCTCTGAACTGGGATTTAAATCGGCCAATGCGGCGGAAGAACATCTGCAAGCCTTGGCCCGCAAAGGCGTCATTGAATTGATCAGCGGGACATCCCGAGGCATCCGACTCAAGACCGACACCCTGCGCTCCATCAATGAGTCTCGCCTCAAGCAATTTTCCTTACCCTTGCCAGGTTTTGCCCAATTGAACTTGCCATTGATCGGTCGCGTTGCGGCAGGCTCTCCCATTCTGGCGCAAGAGCATGTGGACCAAACCTACTATGTGGAAAGCAGCCTTTTTCAGCATCGGCCCGACTACCTGCTCAAAGTGCGTGGCATGTCCATGCGAGACGCAGGCATTATGGACGGTGACCTGCTTGCGGTACAGGCCAGCAAAGATGCCAAAAACGGCCAAATTGTGGTGGCACGGCTCGGCGACGAAGTTACCGTAAAACGCTTTCGACGCAACAAACACCTGATTGAGTTGCATCCTGAAAACCCGGATTACCAAACCATTGTGGTGGAACCAGGGGAACCCTTTGAAATCGAAGGCCTGGCGGTGGGTCTGATTCGCAACACCATGCTCATGTAAGCACACACTGAGGAGATGACTATGAACCTCGCTTTATTTGCCCAATCCGAAGTTTTTGCAACGTTACAGGGTCTGGTTCGGTGGCTTATTTCTGCAAAAACACCAATTCCGTGCCCTGCAACGCAATACGAGCCTGCAACACCTACAATTTCGCCTAGATTGGTGGATTTCCACGGAGCACCAGCAGGTGCATCTGGCGGAAATTCCAATCTGCACAAGCCTTTGCGTGTGGTGCGTGTTATGGAGGCTGGACAAGCACAAAGCAGTGTCGGGCGCATGGTAATTTCCGGCCGCATGGCAGATGTGTGCGCAGAACTTGACCGATTAGCCGCACGCGAAACAGCATTGCCTTAAGCGCCTTTCATGGAAAGTACGGCGCTTGCTGAATGCAGGGCCCGCCAGAGGCGAAAGTGAGGTATGAACAAGGCACAATGCTGCCTATGAACATAGTGATTCTTGATGACTATCAGGACGCCGTACGCAAGCTCGACTGCGCGGCCAAACTGGATCCATACCAAGCCAAGGTGTATACCAATACGGTCAAAGGCCAGGGACAACTCTCAGTTCGACTCAGGGATGCTGACGTCATCGTATTGGTTCGGGACCGATCCCAAATTACCCGGCAGCTTGTTGAAAAACTCCCGAGACTCAAACTAATTTCCCAGACGGGGCGCATAGGGAGTCACCTTGATGTGCAGGCCTGCACAGAACGCGGTGTAGCGGTTGCCGAAGGAGTGGATTCCCCCATTGCCCCCGCCGAACTCACATGGGCTCTGATTATGGCTTCCATGCGCAGACTCCCTCAATATATCGGGAATCTTAAACATGGAGCTTGGCAGCAGTCTGGTTTGAAATCTGGCTCAATGCCTGCGAATTTTGGATTGGGCAGCGTTTTAGGCGGGAAAACCTTGGGTATCTGGGGCTATGGCAACGTCGGCCAATTGGTCGCGGGCTACGGCAAAGCATTTGGAATGCATGTCATCGTTTGGGGTAGCGAGTTATCGCGCGAAAAGGCCTGCCAAAACGGTTATATGGCGGCACAGAGTCGCGAAGATTTTTTTGCCCAATGCGATGTTTTATCGCTGCATTTAAGACTGAACGAATCAACGCGCAATGTAGTGATGCCATCAGATCTCGCGCTCATGAAAACCACTGCTCTGCTAGTGAATACCTCACACGCAGATCTTATTGAAACCGACGCTCTGATCGGAGCTCTCAACCGTGGACATCCCGGCATGGCCGCCGTAGATGTTTTTGAAACTGAACCCATACTTCAGGGACACGCCTTGCTTCGCCTCGAAAACTGCATCTGCACGCCACACATTGGCTATGTAGAGCAAAGCAGTTATGAAATGGCTTTTAGCGCCGCTTTTGACAACGTCACCAATTTCATCAAAGGCACTCCCACCAACATCATCAATCCGGGGGCGCTGCAAGTACGTCGTTAATGCGTGGTCAAGACTGGGCGCGTGAGACTGGTTGTTCAAACGAGCTGCCAGACACATCGAATTCAATGCCATTGCTCATGGACTCAAATTGATTCAAGTCAACGCCCAGCCCTGAGGCGCTGAATTCCGGCAAGGTTGCACTGGTCTGATCCGTATCATACGGAGCTGGAAGTGCATGCGTTCTTTCTGTACTAAAGGACGACAACTCCGACCCAAAGTGTGGTGCCAATTGCTTCACCACACCATGCAACATCAGCAGGTCACGGAAGGCTTCCAACTGGAACCCTTGCATCGCATCATGCTCTTGCGTGCGTACCATGCACTTTTCAATGTACTCCAATGCATCCTTGGAAGGCCAAAGCGCCACTATCTGCTTGAAAACATCAGTGTAGCCATCTACTCCGCTGCCGCCGTCATTAAAACCTGCAAATTCAGGAACGTATCCGGTAAAAATTTGATTGAATTGGGTGCGGTATCGGTCGTAATCAGCTTTTCGACTCAGCGTATGAAACACGTTCAAGAGGTCCAGATACACCAGCGGATTGGATTCACCGCTGTCATGGATGCAATCTTCCAATACATGAATCGCATTTTCGCACTGCCCCAAAGTCATGAAAAATTCCGCTTGCTGACGTGCGTCAAGCATTTCCTGGCTGTGAATTTCACGCAGCGCGCCTGGCACGCTATGCATGAAATCCCGATGTCCGCTTACATTGTCCTTGGGCAGACTCCCCAAAATACCGGTTGTTTTGTCAGAGTGGAATGGTGCTGGTTTCCCAAGATCCGAAAAGGCAGACTCGGCCAACTGCAAATCAATATCGACTTCCGTGAGCCCCATCACGGGTTTTTCTGCGAAAGCAGGACCGGCCACCACTACCGGATTCAGCTCAGCCGGTTGCAATGGCCCTGGTTTCACCACGCTATCCTTCGCTTTTGCTCCCGCATTCTCCTGCGCATGCGGATCTCTCCACCATGGAGCAACACCCGCACTTGTGGAGCGTAAACGTCGCCATTGGTATGCAAGTGCCGCACCACAGGCTATCAACAACGCAATCAGACTGTAAATGAGGGGATTGGAATATCGCCGAGATTGGGCGCTGTCCAAACGCCCTGCCAGCTCCAGCATGGCCAGCCGGTTCTTGGAAGTTTGATCCTGTAACTGTTTGACAGTGTTTTCCATGTCCTGCACGCGGGTGCTGTCGCGCAACACATCTTCTGGACTGGCATTGAGTATGCGCCAGAGTGTCTTCGCTTCCTCTCGCTTTTTCACGTCGTCCGTTGGAACAAAGACCAGTTCACTGCTAATTTTCAGTGTGGGATCCTTTTCCGGCGTAAGGTCCACCAGCGCCAATTTGAGACGCGCTTGTCCGGCTACCGCACTTTTGGTAGATCGTTTTGAATGGTCATGCACCATGACCGGCGTCACACCAGGTCTGTTGTTTTGCGGCAGCGGAGCCGTCTTTTTGATGGTTTCAGATTTAACGGCAAGCGCAACCGACCTTGCACCGTCTTTTTCCAATGGTTTCACGGCCTTTGCTTGGGCATATGCCAACGCAGGCTCAGATACGGCGGACGGGCGAACAAGCGCTGGAACCACTTCGCTGACCAGATCAGCCAACAGAACATAGCGACGCGTCGTCTGTTGACCACAACCTGAACGAAGGTATACAGTAACAATCGGCTCATCGACATGTGTATGCGCCACAACACGCACCACGGGCGGCAAGCCTGGACGAGAGGCCTCATTGGTCACCACTACACGACTTGCGTCTTGGCGATTTTCGCCATAGTACACATCGGCCTCGAAACACAGGCCAGAAACATCTTCATCACCAGCAATTTGAACAGGTACAGTCAACTCCAGTGACTGCCCCAAAATTGCAGCACCGCGCACGCGTCCCAGTGTCAGAGCCGAACTACTCGTTGCAGAACAGAGCAAAACTCCGCCCAGTGTGAACCATTTGAATATTTGTGACAGTTTCATCAATGCACGGGATTTTCGCACACCTGGTCAACTGCGCTTTTATCAAGGCATATAAGAATACGGTGCGAAGGCCTCATGTGCTCATCTCGGCACAAGGAGCCAAGAAATAAAAAAGCCACCCGAAGGTGGCATTTTTATTTCTTGGCGGAAACGGAGGGATTCGAACCCTCGATGAGGCTCTACACCCCATACTCCCTTAGCAGGGGAGCACCTTCGGCCACTCGGTCACGTTTCCTGAACAACCCATATTATGGCACGAGTTGTACCTCTTTTTTCAAACTGGCGCTTGGTCCAAGTCAAAAGCTTTGTGCAATGCACGCACCGCCAGTTCCATGTATTTCTCATCGATCACGACCGAGGTCTTGATCTCGGAGGTGGAAATCATCTGGATATTAATTCCTTCTTCACTGAGGCAGCGGAACATTTTGCTGGCAATACCCACATGGCTGCGCATACCAATACCAACGATACTGACCTTGCAAATCCGGGCGTCACCAGTCACTTCGTGTGCACCCAACTTTGGCAGCACACTTTCTTTAAGAATATCCATGGCACGGGCGTAGTCTCCACGGTTCACGGTGAAGCTAAAGTCCGTTTTGCCATCTTTGCTGGCGTTTTGAATGATGACATCAACATCAATGTTGGCATCCGCCACCACACCCAAGATTTGGTAGGCAATTCCGGGGGTGTCTGGCACACCCAGCACAGAAATTTTCGCTTCATCGCGGGTGAATGCAATGCCAGAAACAATGGCTTGTTCCATGTGTTCGTCTTCCTCAAAAGTAATCAGGGTGCCGGAGGCGGCTTCTTCATTGATGTCAATATCCCAAGGCGTAAAGCTGCTCAAAACGCGCAATGGCACCTTGTATTTACCGGCGAACTCCACTGAGCGAATTTGGAGTACCTTGGAACCCATGGATGCCATCTCCAGCATCTCTTCAAAGCTCACCGTATGCAGTCGCCGAGCCTCGGGAACCACACGCGGATCGGTGGTGTATACGCCATCGACATCGGTATAAATCAGGCATTCATCGGCCTTCATGGCCGCAGCCACGGCCACGGCCGATGTATCCGAGCCACCACGGCCCAATGTTGTGATGTTCCCCAGTTCATCCAGCCCTTGAAAGCCAGTCACGATGACCACCCTGCCCGCCTCCAGGTCCGTGCGTACGCGCACATCGTCAATCGACTCAATACGGGCCTTGGTGTACGCGCTGTTGGTCCGAATTGGCACTTGCCATCCCGCATAACTCACCGATTCCATGCCTTCGGCCTGTAGCGCAATAGCCAGTAAAGCGCTGGAAGCTTGCTCCCCCGTCGCTGCCAGCATATCGAGCTCACGGCTGTACGCATCGGTGCTCTTGGACGGAGCCAGCTCTTTGGCCAGTCCGAGCAAACGATTGGTCTCACCACTCATTGCGGAAGGAACAACCACCATCTGGTGGCCGGCGCGTGACCATTTGGCGACGCGTTTGGCAACATTGCGAATACGCTCCGTGGAGCCCATCGATGTGCCGCCATATTTGTGAACAATCAATGCCATTGGATCAAATTTTTGTGAGCAAAACCTAGGGATTGTACCAAGTCAAGAATTCCCCACGGCGCAAGGCAAAGCCGTGAGCGACTTTGATATGGATACGGTGCCCACGGGTGGTGCATGCAGCGAGCTGATCCAACAGTTCGGCCAACTGCGCTGCACTGGGAATCACCTGGAAACTACTTTTAAGCCAGTAACGCAAGGCATTGGCCTGACGGGCGCGACTTAACAACTGAAGTGACTTGATACGAAGTCCCTTGTCGCCAGGGTCGCCCACCTGCAAACCATCTTGCACTGCGACCTCATTCAAGAGTGCCTGGGCCTGCGCTGCATGGGAAGCGCTGCGTCCAAAAGTATCCCGATAGTGTGGAAACACTGTCTCCAATACCGGCAAAAGCTGCGCACGAATCCGGTTGCGGGTGAATCGTTGTTCACGATTGGTAGGGTCTTCAACGAATGCCGCCCCGCGTTGCGCCAACCAGCGACGGATATCCGGGCTACTGACCGACAACAGGGGCCGGTAAAAATCCAGGCCACTGCGCTGCCAATGTGTCGGCATGCCACTTAAACCTGGCAAACCCGCCCCCCGACTCAATGCCAGCAGCAGCGTCTCCACCTGATCATCGGCATGCTGTGCAATTGCTACAGATTTAATAGCTACCTGCGCACTATCCACAAGGGCTAGAGCATCAAAAGCCTTATAACGCGCCAACCGCGCCGCTTCTTCGGGACTCTGCCCGCTTCCGTGCTTGGCATCCACTTTTTGAATCCGCAGAGGCACCCGCAATTGCTCACACACCGTGCTGCAGTGAGTTTCAAAGGCAGCAGCTGCATCTTGCAAGCCATGATTGACATGCCATGCCACCACTTGATTCGGCCATTTTTCTGTGCACGCCAACAGCAGCGCTGTGGAGTCAGCCCCGCCACTGAATGCCACTGCGAGCGGCAATACAGGGTTGAAATCCTGCATCGCCTCATCAAGTGACCGCGTCATGCAAACAAGGGAACGAGCGCCCTACTTCGAAGCCGCTTTGGTGTCGGTAAAACGCCCATAACTTTGCAGGCGTTCATAGCGACGATCCAGCAATTCTTTGACCTTCAGGTCGCTGATCTGGCGATAGGCATCGCCCAAAGCACGCTTCAAGAATACGGAAGCCTGCTTCGGGTCGCGATGTGCACCGCCCACGGGTTCGTTCACGATTTTGTCAATCAGGCCCAAGGCCTTGAGCCGGTGCGCCGTAATACCCAAGGCATCGGCGGCGTCCTGCGCCTTGTCCGAGGTTTTCCACAAAATGGAGGCACACCCTTCGGGGCTGATGACGGAGTAGATCGAATATTGCAGCATGACCATCTGGTCCGCCACTGAAATGGCCAGTGCACCACCGGAACCGCCTTCCCCAATGATGGTGGTGATGATGGGCACTTCCAGTTGTGCCATCTCGAAAATATTGCGACCGATGGCTTCGGATTGGCCGCGTTCTTCCGCATCGATACCGGGATAGGCGCCTGGCGTGTCGACAAATGTGAACAGCGGCAACTTGAATTTTTCTGCCAACTTCATCAACCGCAGGGCCTTGCGGTAGCCTTCAGGCTTGCACATACCGAAGTTGCGAAGCCCTCGCTCCTTGGTATCCCGCCCTTTTTGATGACCCAACACCATGCACGGCGTGCCATTGAATCGGGCCAGCCCGCCAACAATGCTCAGGTCATCGGCAAAGTGCCGATCCCCATGCAACTCCACAAAATGGGTGAAAAGCTCGTTGATGTAGTCCAGTGTGTAGGGACGCTCCGCGTGACGGGCAATCTTGGTGATTTGCCATGGCGTCAGGTCGCTATAAATGTCTTTGGTGAGCTGCAAGCTCTTTTTGCTGAGCTGTTCAATCTCGGCAGAAATATCCACTGCGGACTCGTTTTGCACGTAGCGCAGTTCCTCAATCTTGTTTTCGAGATCCGCAACGGGTTGCTCAAAATCCAGAAAAGTTTTCTTGGCCAATGTTTTACTCCTTCAATCGCGACCACAACCCGCATGGGGTTTGCCGCCTGTTAACACCAGACTAGTACTCGACCGGCAAGGGATCGAGCGACCGCCAAATATACCAAGTTGCCACACTGCAGTAAGGTGCCCACGCGGCTGCGACCTCACGGGCATCGCTTCGGCTCACCACCTCACCCGAAAAATAGTTGCGGCTGATTCCGTTGATCAAACCCACATCGTCCAGCGGCAGCACGTTGGGGCGCATGAAATGGAAGATCAAAAACATCTCAGCCGTCCAGCGACCGATTCCGCGGATAGCGATCAGTTCGGCAATGATTTCTTCGTCGCCCATGGTTTCCCAAGAGGCAACATGCAAGGCACCATTGTCAAAGTGCAAGGCCAGATCCACCAAGTATTCCACTTTGCGCACACTTAAACCCGCTGCACGCATATCGTCCACTTTGAGCTTGAGCACATTGCCTGGCGCCATACTGCTGGGCAGCAGAGCAAACCTGTCCCACACCGTCTGCGCCGCCTTCACGGAAATTTGCTGCCCCACAATGCTGCGCGCCAAGGTGGCAAAAGCATCGCCTCGGGTCTGTAAACAAGCGTCTCCAAACTGGGGGATGAGCCGCTTCATCACCCGGTCCTTCTTCATTAAATGCTTACAGGCATCCGCCCAATACGCAGGCGTGACCGGTTGCGTCACGGTTTTTCGCGCGACTGCCATCACTGCACCACTTCCCAGGTGGTTCCAGCAGCCGAGTCTTTGAGCACGATGCCCGAAGCCAGCAACTCCTTGCGAATGTTGTCGGCCAGAGCGAAATCACGGGCCGCCTTGGCCGCACTGCGCTTGGCAATCAGTGCTTGAATGGCTACATCGTCCAGCGCGGCGCCGGTTTGAAGAAATTGTTGAGGGTCCCCCTGGAGAATGCCCAGACAGCCGCCAAGCGCCTTGAGCAATGCAGACATCGCCGGTGACTTGGAACGGTTGACCTCGGTGGCCAGATCAAACAATACCGCCACAGCTTCCGGTGTGCCAAAATCGTCGTCCATCGCCGCCTTGAACCTTGCTGCAAACGGATCACTCCAATCGACGGAAGCTATTTGGTGCACAGGGACGAGGTCAAGGGCGGTATACAAACGTTTCAGTGCCGTACGGGCATCGTTCAGATGGGCGTCGCTGTAGTTCAGGGCAGAGCGGTAATGGGTGCGCACGAGAAAGAACCGCACTGTCTCGGCATCGTATTTGGACAAAACTTCCCGAATGGTAAAGAAGTTGCCCAAACTCTTGGACATCTTCTCATTGTCCACACGCACAAAGCCGTTGTGAATCCAGAACCGGGCCAAGGGTTGGCCATGGGCACCCTCGCTCTGCGCGATTTCATTTTCATGGTGCGGAAACTGTAAATCCGCGCCGCCGCCATGGATATCAAACGTCTCTCCCAATGTCTGGCAACTCATGGCGGAGCATTCGATATGCCACCCAGGGCGCCCTACGCCAAACGCATGCCCCAAAGCTGCGCTGTCCCACTTGGCATCGTCCGGTTCAGACTCCTTGGCAGCTTTCCACAAAACAAAATCAAGCGGGTCGTCTTTACCATCCAACACGGCCACGCGCTCTCCCGCGCGCAGCTCATCCAAAGATTTGCCAGACAACTTGCCGTAGCCAGGAAACTTGCGCACCGCATAGTTCACATCGCCAGTAGGTGACTGGTAGGCAAGCCCTTTGGCCTCCAGCTGGCCGATTAAATCCAGCATTTGTGGCACGTATTCCGTGGCACGCGGCTCCATGGAGGGAGGTTCAATGCCGAGTTTGGCAATGTCCAGATGCATTGCCTCAATCATCTCGTCCGTGAGCGCACGGATGGTGATGCCGCGCTCCACGGCACGCTTGATGATTTTGTCGTCAATATCCGTGATATTGCGCACATAGGTGACCCGATAACCGCTGATTTTCAACCAGCGCTGGACTACGTCAAACGCCATCATCATGCGTGCGTGACCAATGTGGCACAGGTCATAAATGGTCATACCACAAACGTACATGCGCACATGGCCAGGCTCAAGGGGCAAGAACGGTTCAGGGGAACGCGACAGCGTGTTGTAAATGCACAAACTCATGGGTAATTCATGGCCTCTTCGCCGGGATACGGGCCCTGGGCAAAGTCGCCAGCCGATACGTAACAGATTAGGGAAAGTCTTGGGCGGATGTCCAAGGGGCGGCGCGCCACCCCTCAGCTACAATCCAGCGCAGTATAAAGCCCCGCTGCCTGGGCGTATCCAACGCGCGAAATTCAAAAGACACCATGAAGCACGCCTGCACACCTATGTTCCACCCCCTTCGCCTGCTGACTTTGGCTGCGGCAATGATGTTTTCGGTCGCGCACGCAGACGACTACACCGATGTATCCCAGCTTATGCGGGCAGGAAAATTGCCTGAAGCGCTGTCCAAGGCCGATCAATACTTGGCCAGCAAACCCAAGGACCCGCAAATGCGATTCCTCAAGGGTGTCATCCAAAGGGATGCGGGCAAGACCACCGATGCCATTGCCACATTTACCCATTTGACAGAAGACTATCCCGAACTGCCAGAACCCTATAACAATTTGGCTGTCCTGTATGCTGGACAAAGCCAGTTTGACAAGGCCCGTGCCGCGCTGGAAATGGCCATCCGAACCAACCCCAGCTATTCCACCGCGCATGAAAATTTGGGGGATGTTTATGCCAAACTGGCCAGCCAGGCCTACAACAAAGCCTTGCAGTTGGATGCCTCCAATCCGGCGGTGGCGCCCAAACTGGCATTGATTCGGGAGCTCTTCACCCCCACCGGCCCCAAAGGGCAAAAATCAGGCATTCCTGCCGTCAGCAGTCCTCCTTCAACACCTGTTGCGGCGAAGCCCCCTCCGGTACTGCCCAGCCCTGCATTGGCAAAAGCCCCCGTCACTGCGCCACCAGAAACCGCGGTTGCGGCAGTAACCCCACCACCCGTCGCTCCAGCCACTACATCAGCTTCAGGCAATGACACAAAAGAGGCGGAAGCGGCAGTACGGTCCTGGGCCAGTGCGTGGGCAGCCAAGGACGTCAAAGCCTATCTGGCAGCTTATGGAAGGGAATTTGCCCCTCCCGGCTCCATGAAACGCAGCGCTTGGGAAAACGAGCGCCGCGAACGCATCATTAGCAAGTCCAGGATCAGCATCAAACTGGAAAATCTCAACGTGACGGTCAACGGCAACAAAGCAACTGCAAAGTTTCGGCAAAACTACAAGGCCACCGGCTTGGCAGTTTCCAGCATAAAAACCCTCGATTTGGCCAAATCCGGTGACCGTTGGCTAATCGTCAGAGAGTCCACGGGCTCCTGATCCGATTGAGCTTCCACGCACTGTGAAATGCACCACCGCCCCCCCTTAAGCGCCATCATTGAAATGGGGTGTCCTTATCTGGTCGCCACAGCAGTGGCACTTGCACTGCTAGGTGCCAACCCAGTGCATGCGGCTGCGAACAAGCATTTAGCCAAACGGGCTGTACACCGCCAGGAAGCTCCCGTCATCCGGAATACGGATGGTGTTGCAGAAGCACGTCTGATCAATATCTACAAACTCATTGGAAAAGCCCAAAACCGCGAAGCTTTGGCCAAAGCCACACAGTTGGTGAAAGATTTGCCAAATTTTCAGTTGGCCCAATTGGTCTATGGTGACTTGCTGGCAGCACGGGGCCGCCCTGTGGACGCCATTGGCGACGTGCCAGATACCATGGCGCAGGCCGCTGGAAGCAATCTAAGCGAACTACGGGAAGAGTCCAAACGCCGCGTCAATGCACTGCGCGAACCGCCGCCACCGGGCACTATTCCCTCCCAATTTATAGCCCTTTCGCAACGCTCACGCCATGCGATTGCGGTAGATGCATCCAAATCTCGCCTTTACCTCTTTAAGAACACACCCACCGGCCTGAATCTGGTGTCCGACTATTACATTTCCGTGGGAAAAGCCGGAACGTCAAAAACGCTTGAAGGTGACCAGCGCACCCCCCTGGGGGTGTACTACATCACCAGCAATCTGGATCGAAAATCTCTCAAGGATTTCTACGGATCTGGCGCACTGCCCATCAACTACCCCAATATGCTGGACGCGAAACGGGGGAAAACGGGAAGTGGCATCTGGCTGCACGGCACTCCACCCAGCCAGTTTTCGCGCCCCCCCCTGGCCACCGATGGCTGTGTGGTACTGGCGAATCCCGATTTGTCCCACCTCGTCAAAACCGTCGAGGTGCGCACCACCCCCGTGGTCATTGCGACACAACTGCATTGGGTGGCACCGCACAGTGTTCGCACGGAAGGCAAACCCTTTGAAGATGCATTGCATGCATGGCGAAATGCAAAAACAGCTGGCGACCTCAAGCAAATTTTGTCTTTCTACACGCCGGACTTCAACAGCAATGGCAAGACACTGGCCCAATGGACCCCTACATTGAAGGCCGAACTTGCCACCGTGCAGGGACGGACCATTCAGCTCAAAGATATATCGTTCCTGCGCTGGACCGATACCTCAGACACCATGGTGGTGACATTTGGTGAAGTGGCCGAAGGAATCCGCACCGGTTTAACCAAACGACAATACTGGATGCGGCAAGACAGCCAGTGGAAGATTTTTTTTGAAGGAGTGCTCTGACCGTGTCTTTGCAATTTTTACTTTCCAGTCGGCGTGCCTGGTTGGCCTGTTGTGCTGCCGTCTTTTTCTCAACACCGGTGCTGGCACAGTCTGCACCCAAGGTTAAATTTCAAACCAGCATGGGTGAATTTGTGGTGGAGGTCTACCCCGAAAAAGCCCCCAAATCCGTGGAAAATTTTCTGCAGTACGTCAAAGACAAGCACTACGACAATACGGTTTTTCACCGGGTGATTGCCAATTTTATGGTTCAAGGTGGCGGTTTTTCCGCGGACATGAACCAAAAAGCTACCCGCGCCCCCATCCCGCTGGAAGCCAACAATGGTCTCAAAAATGACCGGGGCACCATTGCCATGGCGCGCACAGCCAATCCCAATTCAGCCACGGCGCAATTTTTCATTAACGTGGTGGACAATGCCAACCTCAACGCACCCCAGCCAGACGGTTATGGCTATGCCGTGTTTGGCAAGGTCGTTTCCGGCATGGACGTGGTCGACAAAATCCGTACGACCGCAACCGGCAACAAAGGCATGTTCCAAAACGTCCCCCTCACTCCCATCGTTATCAACTCTGTCACTTCTGCAAAGTAAACCATGAGCAATCCCCAAGTCGAACTCCACGTCACAGGCTACGGCGTCATCACGCTGGAACTGGACCAGGAAAAAGCCCCAAAGTCGGCCGCTAACTTTCTGGCCTATGTGGCCAAGGGCCACTACAACAACACCATTTTTCACCGCGTCATCCCAGGCTTCATGGTCCAGGGCGGCGGCATGGAGCCTGGCATGGTTCAAAAGCCTTGCGATGCACCAATTGAAAACGAAGCCAACAACGGCCTGAAGAACAACAACTACACCGTGGCCATGGCGCGCACTGGGGATCCACACTCGGCCACGGCCCAGTTCTTCATCAACGTAACAGACAATGGTTTCCTGAACCACACCGCTCCTTCCCAACAGGGCTGGGGCTATGCAGTGTTTGGCAAGGTGGTTGCCGGAGCCGATGTCGTAGACAAAATCAAGGCGGTTAAAACCGGGCGCAAGGGCTACCATGACGATGTGCCTAAAGAAGACGTCATTATTGAAAAGGCCGTAGCGCTCTAATCGCCGCACCAAACGGGATGGAACTCCATGCGCCGCCCCACTGGCGTTGTGTCGATTTCATCTCGGACCTGCACCTGCATGCCAATGAACCTCTGACCTTCCAGGCCTGGGGCGAATACCTCCAACGAACCACCGCTGATGCGCTCTTCATACTGGGCGATTTGTTTGAGATCTGGGTGGGTGATGATGTGCTGGCAGACCCATCTGGGGCAAGCACTGGGTTTGAACAGCAATGTGCCCAAGTGCTGCGCGCGGCTGCAGATCGCACCAACCTGTACATCATGGCGGGCAACCGTGACTTTCTGATGGGGCCGGCCTTGATGCAAGCCTGTGGATGCACACTTCTGGAAGATCCATGCGTGCTGGAATTTGGTTCCCAGCGCTGGCTGCTGACCCACGGAGATGCCTTGTGCCTGGATGACAAGGCTTATATGCCATTTCGCGCCCTGGTGCGCAGTGCCCAGTGGCAGCGTGATTTTTTAGAAAAACCGCTCCATGAACGCCTGACCTTGGCTTTGCAGATGCGCGCGCAAAGCGAAGCCCGCAAACAAGGCAACACCGTCTATGCGGATGTGGACACTGTTGCGGCACAAAGCTGCCTGGAAACCCTGCGCGCCGACCACATGATTCACGGGCACACCCACCGGCCAGCACGGCACCCACTGGGAGTCCAGCATGATCGATGGGTGCTCAGCGACTGGGATCTAAGCGCCCAGCCACCACGCGCCGAAGTACTGAGGCTCAGCCTTGTGCCAGGTGAGCATGGCCCTGCTGGCAAAGCCCGGGTACAACGCCTGTCACCGGCCAACGCTATTGCAGCCAAGCCTGCGGATTAACCTCGTCAATTTGCCATGGGTCCAGGAACTGCTTGGCATACTTCAGGTAAACACCTTGGTTCACAAAGATATCGAACAGATCGGGGTCGATATGCCCCCCCATGCGGAATTTGTGCATGATGCCCATCGCTTGGGACAGCTTCATTCCCAGCTTGTAGGGTCTATCACGCGCTGTCAACGCTTCAAAAATATCGGCAATTCCCATAATGCGTGCCTGCACCGACATTTGTTCGCGCGTAAGGCCCTTGGGGTAGCCTTTGCCATCCATGCGTTCATGGTGCCCACCCGCATACTCCGGCACATTTTTCAAATGCTTGGGCCATGGCAACTGTTCCAGCATTTTGATGGTGGCCACAATGTGGTAATTGATGGTGTCGCGCTCCGCCGACGTTAATGTGCCGGCCCGGATCGTCAGATTTTCCATCTCATTGGAGGTTAGAAACTCGGTCTCCAGCCCTTCAACATTGCGCCAGCGATGCCCGGTTGCGATATCGCGCACACGCTGCAAATCACTATCCGTCATACTTTCAGCGCCTTGGTTGGCCAGACGCAAAAAGCCCCGGTCTGCATCCAAGGCCTCAATGCGGTTCCTGCAATCGGCCCACAACTGTGCCTCGGCAGCAGAATCCCTGGGTTCCCGCAAGGCCAACTGGGCACGCAAGGCTGCAATTTCCTGGTCGCGCTTGAGAACCTCAAAACGGGTGTCCAACAGTTCAATGCGGTCAAACAGGGTTTGCAATTTGCTCGCCTTGTCCACCACATGCACCGGCGTAGTGACTTTTCCGCAATCATGCAGCAGTCCGGCAATTTTGAGTTCGTAGCGGTCACGATCGTCCATGACAAAGCCTGCCAAGGGACCCTGCCGTGTGGCAGTCACCGCCTCCGCAAGCATCATGGTCAGGGTCGGCACCCGTTGGCAGTGCCCGCCCGTGTAATGGGATTTTTCATCAATCGCCAAGTTGATGAGGCCAATAAACGACTCAAACAGTCCTTCCAGCTGCGCCATCAAATTGCGGTTGGTAATGGCGATGGCGGCTTGCGAGGCCAGTGACTCGGCCAAACTCTGGTCCGCGCCAGAAAACGACACGACGGACCCCGTCTGCGGATGCAGTGCATTGATCAACTGCAGCACACCAATCACGTCACCCTCGTGGTCCTTCATGGGAACGGCTAAAAATGACTGGGAACGGTACCCTGTGCGTTCATCAAACTGCCGGGTGCCAGAGAAGTCGAAATTGGCTTCGGTGTAGGCGTCAGCAATGTTGACGGTCTGGTGGTGAATGGCCGCATAGGCCGCAACCAAAGAATCGTTAGGTTTCCCGCGCGCATCGCGCAGTGGCAAATTGGGGAAATCAATGGGTTTGCCAGAACTCCCCCCCATGGCGATGTCCAGCGAATCGGTGCGCAGTATTTCAAAGCGCAACGCTTGGCCGTCCTCCGCCACCCGGTACAGGGTGCCACCGTCGGCATGGGTAATGGTTTTGGCCGCCACCAAAATGCGCTCCAACAAGCGTGTAATGTCACGCTCTTTGGACAGTGCAACCCCAATCGAATTGAGTTGTTCCAGGCGTCGCAGCAGGTCTTCGGTTGAACTCAAGGTGCACCCCTTGCTCAAAAAGCGGTTAATGAACTTCTCGGCAAGACCATTGTTCCACATCCGCCCCTGCAGCGCCTGCTCTCCTCTATCGCTTGAGTAACACCTTCAACACCGTTTGGATGCGGCGCGCATCCTGTGGGTTAAATGGACCTGCAAACACTGCAGCAGCGTCCTGCCCCCAGGTTTGGGCCGGTGCCGGATCATTGCGCCGTGTGAGCAACTGCAGTTGCAGCATACGTCGGGCGGTCAAGTGCTCAGCAGGAGTGGGCACCTCCGCGGCCATTTCCAGACGCAACAAAGCCGTTTGTGGGTCGACAGCAATCGGGGCACCTTTTGCTGGCGCTTTGGATTCACCGCCAAGCGCCAGCAGCCACGCCGCGCGGGTTGCGGGGGTAACCCGGGAACCCAACTCCTGGACACCGGGAACCAGACTGGCATCGTGCTTTTCCCAGGCACCCATCAACTGCGTCAGGGCTTCGCCATGGGCTTGGGCTGCCAATGTGCGCAGTGCATGCTGCGCGTTTTCCAAGGCCTCGCGCTGGGCACGGAACGCCGCATCACCCAAACGGGGGGCATCTTGCCAACCCGCATTGCGCCCCCGGTCTGCGGGTTCAAAGCGATCATGCCCGCGTGGAGCACGGTCGCCCCCTCGGGCGCCGGGACCCGCATTGGCATCACGCCCACCTCGACCGGCATCCTTGCGATCACCCCATTTGCCCGCCGGCGCCGGAGTTTCCTTCTTCATACCAGGACGGTCATCCCCCCGCACGGCGATCACAGGTTTGGTCGGTTTGGGAGCCGCGACGGGAGCCGGTGCAATGGCGGATGTGTCCGAAGTCGTGGCTTCTGGCGCACCCTCTTCCGCTATATTTTCCATAGCTGCTTGCGCAGTATCTACGGGGGCTACAGGCATATTTTCATCTGAAACCGGATTCACCCCCGATGCTTGTGCAGCCGACTTGGCAGCCGTCTCCTGCACACCCGCCGCTTTGACTTCTGCCTGCGCCTGTGCTTGTCCATGCAAAGCGGCATCCAGTGCGGCCATAGCGGTGCGAATCGCCTGGGCATCACCCGCAGCATTGGCGGCTTCCAGTGCCTTCGCAGCGTCCAGCACCATGCGGTCGCGTGCGCCCAGCGAAGCTTCGGCTTTTTCTCGTTCTGCTGTTTTGCGGTTGAAAGCGTCATCAATGGGCTTTCTAAATGCATCCCACAGCTTTTGCTCTTGGCGGCGGTCCATGGGCACGCGGTGGGCTTCTGCCTGCCAGCGCTGTTGCAAGGCCTTTACCGCGTCGATGCGCAGCACGGGCGCGTCGCCGAGCACTTTGGCTTCGTCAATCATGGCGTGGCGCAAGGCCAAGCTCTGTGCCTGCAATGCCTCCAAAGGGGCTGCGGCATTGGAAATCGCAGCCTTCCACAGGGGTTGGAGTTCGGCAAATGCCTTTTCCCCCAGATGTCCGGACTCACGCCAGCGGTCACCGAACTGGTGCAAGATGCGGTTAAAGCCTTTCCAGTCATCGTCCAAGGCGGTGCGATTGGCCTGCGCCCAGGCATTGACTTCCTCAATCAGCGCCAGACGCTGGGCCTTGTGCTCTGCCGACTCGGCCTTGACTTTTTCAAGCCAGCCTTCCACGACTTTGTAAGCCTCATTGCAGGCTTCATCAAAGCGCTTCCACATGGCGTGATTGGGCACACCACCCTGGTCGGTTTGTTTCCACTGGTCGCGCAAAGAACGCAAGGTTTCCTGCATCTTGCGGCCACCAATAGCCTGACCGTCAGGCCGCTTCAGCAGCCCTTCTGCCTTGGCCACCAACTCTTCGCGCAGCTGGTCTGCACGCCAACGCTGCCAGCCTTCCAACTCACCCGCCGCCGCCAAGGCGGAATGGGCCATGTTTTCGAGCTTGTCATCAATGAGTTTGCCGAATTCCTTGAGCGCTTGGCGCAATGCGCCTGCGGCGCCGGCACTGGCTTTGCCATGGCCCTCGCCCACTTCCTGCTCCAGCGTGGCTAATGCCTGGCGCACTGCGGCGGTCGCACTGGCACGTACCTGCGGATCCACTTTCGGTTTGGCTTGTTTGCCAAGCCCTTCGGCTGGTACACCACGGGCCACACGCAACTCGTCGGCCCACATCGGCACCGGCGGCAACGCGGCGGCAGGATCTAGGGCAGCAGCTACAGCCAACGCCAACGCACCCTGGAACGCCTCCCACACTACCAATAACTGGCCCCGCGACGCATCCAGCAAGGGGGGAAATTTGAGGTCCACACTTGCCCAACTGGGGTCGGAAACCAACTGTGCGGCTTGTGCCTGCCAATGCTCTACGTCGGCACGCAAGGCATCCAAAGCATTTTGGGCATCGCGCCAGGACTTGGTGGAAAGCACCTCAATACGCTGCGCCAGCAGTACAGCGGCTTCGCGTTGCACCTGAACCCGATGCTGCAGGTCTTCAATGACCCGTACCCGTTCGGCCAACTGGGTCTTGAACACTGCCAACGGCTCCTTGCTCAGAGGGGCGCCAGCTTTTGCCGCATCCCGCTGCCAAGCCAATGCATCGGCAATATTGAGCTTGGCTGTGTCCAATAGGACCTGGGCCTTGTTTGCCCACTCGGCCACCAAAGCTTCCTGGCCTTTGGAACGCTTGGCTTCATCCAGCTTTTCGCGTACCAGTTTGGCAGCTCCTTTGTCCTTGACGCTGAGTTCTTTGAACACGGCCGTGAGCTGATCGAAGTTGGGACTACCCTGCAGCCACTCGCGCACGCGTGCAGCACGCTCACCCGAAGTGAGAGCCGTAAAGGCTCCGCCGGTCAGACTGTCTAGTTGGGCAATATCGTTGTTTTTAGCGGGAGATGGCGACGTCACGGTAGGCTCGGAATTAAATTGAAAAAGAAACTACAACCGCGTATTTTCGCTGCTATTTCACCTGCATCCCGAGGTTTTTATGCCAGAACCCAAGACGCTCACCCCACAGCACCCGGCATGCGATGGGTTTTTAAATGAAAAATAGCCACACCCCCCGTAAACAAAGCGCAGAAAGCTACAAAAACAATAGCAAACATGCGGCACGCAGTGCAAGCCACCGAGTGCTTTGCACGTAATCCCTGGGGAGTGCCCCTTACTATATAGAGAGCACCTACACCGCATCTACCGGATTTCAGCGTCCAACAGAAAGCCCGGGCCCAGACTCGAAAGTCCAGACACCGGGCTCGACGGCGGACCTTAGGTCTATGCCGTCAGGACTGGCATTGCAGGAGATTGAAGTCCCACAATGCACGCGAAGCAATGGATTGCCTCCTGGAAAATGTCGGGGCCGCTTTATCACACTACCATCCCGGTGCACGACTGGCTACTGCCGACAGAGCGCTTGAAATCTCAAGCAACTTAACTCTAGTCACAAACTGTGGCAGTTTCAAATCAGCTTTTTAAATAGATTTTGACAAGGTCATTGCCAAATTTGTCGTTTCTGGCAGACCATGGCAATGCCGAATTCGGGCTGAACACACAGCTCTTACGATCAAAAATAGAATAACAAACCTATTTAATATTGTTGACCTGGCATAATCAACCCCTCTAGAATCCGCCCATCCCGAAGTCCAACTAGGGATAACCCGCCCCCCGCTGCCGAACCCGGCATATTCAAATCGCTGCACATGTCGAGTCGACGCCGCAGGATATTGATAGCGTACCAACCCAAACGAGGCGCCCAAAGTCGCCGCACTGTCCCTCAGTGCATGACCCAAGCCCCACGCTAAAGAAGGAAGAGCTATGACAGCGACCGAAAAATTCACCAAGGGCTTTCGCATATTTCTCAGCGACATCGCCCAAGGCTTCTTTGAAATCACACACAACGGTTTTGCCCTGCTGGGTTTGGCCGTCATGTTCGCTGCGGTTACTCTGACCGCACGCCCTGAAATCCGTCAAGCCAGTGAAGCCCAGCTCATCAGTTGGTTGAAAGACCGTCAAATTGAAGTCACTGGTATGGCTGGTGACGTGGAAGCCATTGCCCGGGCAACTGCCACCAATCCGAAAGACTTACCCAAACAACAAGCGGCTGTGGCTTACTGGCTCAGTAAAAAATACAGCATCGCCCCCGAACCACTTAGTGCGCTGGTGGCTGAAGCGTATGAGACGGGAGCCCGCACCAAATTGGACCCGACGCTGATTTTGGCCATTATGGCCATTGAATCAGGTTTTAACCCTTTTGCCCAAAGTGCAGTGGGCGCACAGGGCTTGATGCAAGTGATGACAAAGATCCACAGCGACAAGTACGAGGGGTTTGGTGGCAAACTGGCCGCTTTTGACCCCGTCTCCAATTTACGTGTTGGAGTGAAAGTGCTTCAGGAGTGCATTCGCCGCGCTGGCTCCGTTGAGGGTGGTCTTAAATTTTACGTCGGTGCAGGTAATATGGAAAACGACGGCGGTTACACGGCAAAGGTGATGGCAGAACACAACCGCTTGCAACAGGTGGCCACGGGGGGACGTACCACACCCGCGTCAATTCCCCGCACCATACCTGCGTCTATCCCTGCGCCAGCGCCAGAGAAAACGCTAACAGCCCCTGAAAATGTGGCCAGCCTCTCCACCTCGTAAGTCACGTCGGGTAAACTCCAGCCCGTACGCGACTGGCGATAGGCGCCGAACCACAAGGTTCTGTGCGCCGAGGTGGGACAACCACCGGGAAGCGTGCCGCACAACCCTTGTGGGAAACTGCGTTCAGCCGTTCGCCTGGGCAGCCCTGTGTTATTTCCATGACCCACAGGCCCATTGTCTTTAAGGACTGCCATGTACGACCGTAATATTCTTGTAGAACAAACCGACCCCGAACTGTGGGCTGCCATTCTGGCTGAAAACGCACGGCAAGAACACCACATTGAGCTGATTGCCAGCGAAAACTACGCCTCGCCCGCGGTCATGGCGGCACAGGGCAGCCAGCTAACCAACAAATACGCCGAAGGTTACCCAGGCAAGCGCTATTACGGTGGCTGCGAACATGTCGACGTGGCTGAGCAGTTGGCCATCGACCGCGTCAAACAAATTTTTGGCGCAGAAGCCGCGAATGTGCAACCCCATTGCGGCGCATCGGCCAACGAGGCCGTTTTCCTGGCCTTTTTGAAGCCCGGCGACACCATCATGGGAATGAGCTTGGCGGAGGGCGGCCACTTGACCCACGGCATGCCGTTGAACATGAGCGGCAAGTGGTTCAACGTAGTGAGCTACGGTCTGGATGCCAATGAAGCCATTGACTACGATGCCATGGAGCGCAAGGCCCATGAAACCAAACCCAAGCTCATCATTGCCGGAGCATCCGCCTACTCGCTGGCCATCGACTTTGAGCGCTTCGCCAAAGTAGCCAAAGATATTGGCGCGATCTTTATGGTGGACATGGCCCACTATGCGGGCTTGATCGCTGCTGGCGTGTACCCCAACCCAGTACCTCACGCCGATGTCGTGACATCGACAACCCACAAGAGTTTGCGCGGCCCACGCGGCGGCATCATCTTGATGAAGGCCCAGCATGAAAAGGCCATCAACAGCGCAATCTTCCCAGGTCTGCAAGGCGGTCCATTGATGCATGTGATTGCAGCCAAGGCAGTTGCCTTCAAAGAAGCGCTGACACCCGAATTCAAGGCCTACCAACAACAAGTGGTGCGCAACGCCAAAATCGTCGCAGAAACCTTAACAGCGCGCGGCCTGCGCATCGTCAGCGGCGGAACCGAAAGCCATGTCATGCTGGTAGATCTGCGGTCCAAAGGCATTACAGGCAAAGAGGCGGAGGCCGTGCTGGGCAGCGCCCACATGACCATCAACAAAAATGCCATCCCCAACGACCCTGAAAAGCCTATGGTCACCAGCGGCGTACGCATCGGCACTCCCGCAATGACTACCCGCGGCTTCAAGGATGAAGAGGCCCGCGCTACCGCCCATTTGATCGCTGACGTATTGGACAACCCGCGCGACGCAGTGAACATTGAAACGGTACGCGCCAAGGTCAATGCCTTGACCGCACGCTTCCCTGTTTACCGTTAATCCAGGGACACAAAGAGGCGCTATCATTGTGGTAGCGCCTCCCGTACATTCTGTAGGGGGCTAGAGGCATATTTTGTATATATTCAGACCAAATACGCCATGAAGTGTCCCTTTTGCAGCCACTCAGAAACCCAGGTTGTAGAAACACGAGTATCGGAAGACGGCGGCTTTATCCGCCGCCGCCGTCAGTGCGGCTCGTGTGAAAAGCGATTCACCACCTACGAGCGTCCAGAAGTCACCTTTCCGGTGGTGGTAAAAAAAGACGGGCGGCGCATCGAGTACGACGCATCCAAGCTGCGCGCATCCTTCTCACTGGCCCTGCGCAAGCGCCCCGTGAGCACTGAGCAAGTAGGGTCAGCCATCGAACGCATTGAAGAAATGTTGCTGAACCTGGGCCAGCGCGAAATCCCATCGCACCGCATAGGCGAGCTGGTGATGCGGGAACTCAAAAAGCTCGACAAAATCGCCTACATCCGCTTCGCCAGCGTGTACCGGAGCTTCGAAGATATTGACGAGTTCAAGACGCTGGTGGATGAGGTGCGTCGGTAAATTTTTGCACGCTCTTTAAATTGACCGTCCAGAGAGCGGTTGCCACCTTTTATCGCTTGGTGGTCACCACGACCGAAGCTGGCGCTACATTGGCGTAATGAACATCGGTTACACCAACAGTAGTCATAAATTACAGACTCAAGGCTTCACGCTCATTGAGCTTATGGTTGTTGTTTCGATAATGAGCATCATTGCTGCACTTGCAGCACCTTCTTGGAATAGATTGATTGTATCCAACCGTATTCGCGCAGCAGTAAACGACTGGACTCTATCTATGCAGTTTGCCAGATCTGAAGCGCTTCGGCTCAATATTCCAGTAACTATATGCCCTAGTAGTAGTGGAACAACCTGTACGGCGTCTGACTTTGAAGCCGGTTGGATTGTAAAAACGCAATTGCCTGCGATTGCAGGTATAGTTTTACAAGATACTTTACCAAGGCAACATTTGACCATGGTCCCCAATTTGTCGGCCAGAAGAAACATAACATTCCTCCCGAATGGATCGTTAATCGGTAACTACGTTGGTGTACACATTACAGTGCGTGACGATCCCGCGGACGATGATACCGTTTCGCGGCATATTTGCGTTCCCCGGACCGGGCGAATTAAAGTCTACACAGATGAGCAGTACATGCTCTTGCCAGCTTCAGCTTGCTGAAGGTTTGTATATGAGTAAACTGAAATTGAAATATTTGGTATCCACAAATACTCAGCGTGGCTCCAGTTTGATTGAGGTCCTTATCACCATGCTGATAGTGGCGGTCGGACTCCTGGGGGCTGGTGGATTGCAAATCGCAGCCACCCGATACCAACAAACAGCAATCATGCGGAGCCAAGCGATTGTTCAAGCGCAGTTTATTGCAGAAAAAATCAAAGCGAACAACGCAGCAGTTCTGGTCGCCGGACCACCCAATCAGGCAAGCACCTATCTGGCGCCAGATGCATATACTGCGGCCACACTGGCGGCGCTGCCTGCTGACCCTGGGTGCGGATTGGCAGCAGGATCAACATGCACGGGAATTCAATCGGCGGTCAGGGACATGCGCGATTGGCGCATGTCCATTGCTTCGCTACCTGGTGGACGGGGCTCGATAGAGCCAGTTACCAGCGGGGGAAGCACAGACCCTATTGCGCGACGGATCGTAGTGATGTGGCGGGAAAAGCAGGATAACGAAATTGGTACAAATGCAAACCCGAACCCTAATGATGCCCCGATGGACCCAAACTGCACAGCGCCAAGAGTGGGCGGAATTCGCTGCTACACAATGGTGGTAACACCATGAAAACCGTATCTCCATTCAATCTATTGAAGCAACAAAATGGTGTCACGCTAATTGAAATGTTGGTTAGCATCACTATTGGATTAGTTTTCATGATTGCAATAGGTTTTGCCTACATGAACAGCACCAATGCGGCAAGGCAGCGTGAAAACCAATCTGAATTAAATGAACCTACTAGTGTCGTTATGCGTATGCTGCGCCATGACGTATCCCTTGCTGGGTACGTGGACGTTTTTGACATGGATGCAACAGCTAGCAATGGCCGCCACCCTCAGGCAGCATCGGTACTTGTTCCGGGCAATGAAACCCTTACCAATTTATACCGTCGCGCCCCAATGCCTACCCCAATTGGCACACCACTCACTCAGTTTTTCCCGGGATTAATGCCAATATTCGGGTGTGACGGCGCAATGAATAGCACTCCTTTTGCCATTTCCACCACCGCAACTGCAACTGTACTCACTTGTGGTGCAAACAGCACGACCAGTCAAACGCTTCAAATTGCCTACCAAGCAGCCCCATCGGCAACCACAACAGCAATTGCAAGCTTAGGTACCCCAAATGGAAATACAGGTGAAGGCAGAGACTGCAATGAACAAGGTTTGACAGCGCCAATAACCGGTGGGCGGGAAGCGAAGTTTGCTATTAACAGGTACTTCATTAATGTGAGTTCTGATGGAGTCAATGAACTATATTGCTCCGGCTCTGGTAATGTGATCGCACAACCAATTGCGCGTGGTGTGGAAGAGTTTGTTATCCGGTATCAAACCGCTAACCCAGGGCTCTCAACCTCATTAACTGCGGCAGGTAGTGCGCAATCGCAATATGCATCGGCAGCCACAGTCAGTGCATCTGCGCTGGGTTGGGCTAATGTAACAGCCGTTGAGATTTGTATGATCTCGGCAACATCAGGCAATAGCGGAGCCGCTGCAACAGGCACGACTCAATTGCAACCAACTCGCCCTACTTGCGTTCGCGATTCCAGCGGCAACTTCAATGCCAATATAACCAGAACGGCTGGCGACACCCGGCTCTGGAAACGCTTCATTTCTGTAGTTTCTGTTCGAAATGCAATATTCTCCACCCCATATTAAAAATACTTACCGTAAACCCATGGTTCAGCATGGGTTTGTGCTGGTAACTGCTTTGATATTCCTTGTGGTTTTATCACTGCTAGGAGTTATGGCTGTGCGTGGTTCATTATTTGAAGAGCGATTCGCTGCCAACGACCGGGATCTAGCAGTTGCTCGAGAAAATGCCGAGCTAGCCCTGAGAGATGCAGAGCGCGATATTTTGGGGCAACGTTTTGATCGACAGTTTTGCGCCGCAGTACCCTGCACCACATTACGACCTGCTGGAACTCGACCAGCAAGCGCAGCTGATGCTAATTTTTGGATCGGATCCAACGAAGCCATCGCGGATATTGGCAGAGATGATGGTGGCAGAGGTCTAGCCACAAACCTTAGAGGTGTTTACACCGGATTGTCAGCAGCAGCATGTGGACAACCCATATGGAGTGGCGCTGATTGGAATGATGGTGTGGCACGCACCTGCGTTGCAGGCAGTGCGATTGGAACTAACGCCGTGCCAACAACGGCCTACGGCACTTTTACCGATGCCCCATTTTCTCAGCAAGGAGTCACCCCACCAAGGTACCTCGTGGAGATGTTCACCGCCAATGATCTTCAAATTGGTAACGGAAATTCAAACAAAATTGTATTCCGCATAACAGCCGTTGGTTTTGGTCGAACCACTGGTCCTAATGGTGCACGCACCTCGGTCACACTCCAATCCGCCTTTTCGGCACTTTGAAATAAATGGGGAATGTCATGCGATCCACTATCTTGAAACCGAGCTGGGCAAATTTCTCGACTTCACTCATTGCACTAAGCCTATGTCTAGGCAATCTGACCTCAGCCAGTGCATTTACACCCAGTCAACAACCTCCAGAGAGTACAGCCGTCCCTGGAAATGTGCTGCTGGCACTCTCAGTTGAATTTCCAACGGGCCTGCAGGTCTCTTACACAGCAGGCTTCAGCGTACTAACAAAATACGATGGCTATTTTGACAATCGAAAGTGTTATACATATTCCAGTTCGGATGAAGCATTCCAACCAGTCAGCGCACTGAATACCAATGGAACTTGCCCCGTTGCAAGTCAATGGAGTGGTAATTTGTTGAATTGGTTGACCATGACCAACGTCGACCAATTTCGCTATGTCATGACCGGTGGCACGCGTGACAGTTTTTCAAGTATGGCGGGCACTTACCCAGGCGACATTAATGCCAGAACTGTACTGATTCGCTCGTTTAGTGACCGAAACAGCTATAACCCCAATAAAACAGTTACCGGCCTCGCCGGGATGCCGCTTTCCGGAACAAAAATCGTGCGCTCAGCAGGTTTTGGTTCAAAGTTTATTGTATCTGGATCCAATAACTTTGTTGACTTGTCGTCTGCGAACCGGCTTGCGACCTGTGCTGCAACCCCGTTACCATCAACCGGCGCTTGTTACAACATCCGTGTACGGGTTTGCGAGACCGTTCCACCAGGCCAGGCAGTACCGACTGTTGGCCTTGAGTCGAATTGCAAAAGTAATTACTCGTACGTTAGTGGCGGCACTACTATTATTTACCCTAAACCAGAGGGATTAATTCAAGAATATGCCAATGCCTTACGATTCGGCGCTTTTGGCTATCTAAATGAAACGGGGAACAACCGCAGTGGAGGAGTACTTCGTTCAGCGATGAAAAGTGTGGGTGCCACCGCAGCGACTGCGACGGGCGTTACAGAAAATACCGCCAATGAATGGGATGCCACAACGGGTATTATGATTAACAATCCCGATCCTGCTGATGCTACAGCCAGTAGCGTAAGCAATTCAGGCTTGATGAATTACTTTAACAAATTCGGCTACGCTGCGGGTTACAAAGGTAACGATCCCGTGGGGGAAATGTATTACGCGGCCCAACTCTACATGCGCGGAAAAACACCGCCTACAAGTTATTCTGACAACTTGACTGCTGCACTAAAAGATGACTTTCCCGTAATTACGGGCAGTAACTTGAGAGCGGGGCAGACTCGTGACCCCATTATCAACACCTGTCAAAAGAATTTTATCCTGGGTATCGGAGATATCTATACCCACTGCGATGGCAATCTTCCTGGATCAACTTCGGCTGCTTGTACAGGTGGCACCCCCTCCGACCCAGACAACCTGAATGTTCAAACGCTTTGGCATACAACAGCAGGACTGGAAGGAATTGCCGACAATGGTTGGTATGACTCAGGCAACGGAAGAAACGGCACTCCTTACATGGCAGGACTCGCACACTGGGCCAATACCAACGACATCCGCACAGACCTCAGTGGCAAACAAACCATCAGCACATATTGGGTAGACGTTCTGGAGAACAACGCCAACAATGTGGCTGCGGCAAGTCTTTGGAAGTCCCAATTTTGGCTCACTGCCAAATATGGGGGCTTCGATACGAGTTTGGTAACCGGCAACAATCCAAATACCGTCCCTGCTTCCTGGGATGCTAATAGTGATGGCATACCCGACACCTGGTTCGCAGGCAGTAACCCCACCTCAATGAAAGCAGGCCTTACTGCTGCCTTTGCCGATATTGCGATTCGTTCGGGGGTTAACTCGGCCTCCAGCGCTGCAGTCACATCGAACCGGCAAACGTCAAACAGCCAAGTTCTTTACGCAGGATACAACCCCAAAGGTTGGATGGGCAATGTGCGTGCATGTTCCCCCACGCAAACGGCTGCTCAATGTGATGCAACGCCAACATGGGAATCTTCACAATGGTTCAAAACACTCACGTCTACTTACACCACACCGCCAAGTTACGTCACTACGCCGTTGACACCTACCACTCGCAAGATATTTACATCGTCCCTGAGTGGTGCTTCGCTCACATCCATGCCGTTTCTGTATAACAGCCTAAATACAACGCAAAAAGCAATTCTTGACGCAACAGACAGCCAGGGCCCGGCGCGGGTGGATTTTTTGCGGGGAAACAGAAGCAATGAGAACGTTATTTTCCGAAAAAGGGAAGACACATTGTTAGGTGATATTGTCAATTCAGGCGTAACTTATCTATCAGGTGCAGGACCAGCCTATGCAGGCAATGTCCAGACGGCTTATCTGGCGTTTCGTACCGCCAACAAAGTGCGTCGACCCGTAGTTTATGTCGGTGCAAACGATGGCATGTTGCACGCTTTCTCTGGCGTCAACGGGAAGGAGTTGTTTGCATACATTCCTGCTTCCGTTTTCAACAACCTGCCGTCTCTTACGGCATTGGGGTTTCAACACAAGTTCTTTGTGGATGGCACCCCAATGGTCGGAGACATCCAGCAAAACCCAAGCACATGGAAAACGGTACTGGTTGGTGGACTAGGCGCTGGCGGCAAAGGGTATTACGCACTCAACATTACAGACCAGAATGCTTTTTCGACTTCGTGGTCCGACACTACCCTCACTGCTTTACCAAGCATTGAAACCGGTGCCGAAGCCACAGCAAAAGAGGCTACGCTGAGCACGTTGCCGATGTGGGAATACACGTCGAACCAAGACGCAGACATGGGTTATACGTTTAACGAGCCTGCCCTTGACCCATTCAACGGTGCCTATCGACAAATTGCAAAAGTGGCGGACAACGCAACTAACGAAGGAGTTTGGCGCGTCATCGTTGGTAATGGTTATGGATCTACCGCAGGCAAGGCAGCATTATTTATGCTGGATGCGAATACTGGTGCCGACACTGGCACTGGACTTGCGCCAACCAAGTTGATTGCCGATTCTGGCCCTAATAACGGGCTTTCTGCTCCTACCCCTGTGGATACCGATAAAGATGGTCTGATTGATACAGTCTATGCTGGCGATGCATTGGGCAATATGCACAAATTCCAGTTCTCAAAACAAAATACGGCAGGAACAGACTATGTATTGGCACCTGCCGGTACGGCAGGCGGCGGCGCATGGCGCCACATCGGAATCTTGTTCGCAACAGGCCAACCTATTAGTACAGCGCCTTCCGTGTCGCCGTCTTGTGAAGGAATTGGTTGGAACGTATCTTTTGGCACTGGAAAGTTGAACGAAAGTGGAGACTATGCCGACACCTCCGCACGCGGCTTCTATGCTGTTGACGACAAAAATCCGTCGTCCGCCCTTACCGTTGCAGGAACGCACCTATTAAACATCCCCTACACTACATCCGTCGTTTCAACGTCCTCAGTGCGGACATGGACCGCACCCACACAAGTTGGAACGCGCGGTTGGAAAATGGCATTTACGGGTGGAGAGCGTGTGCTGTCAAACTCGACCTTGCCACCCGATACAGGAGTTGTTCTCTTTGCCACGACAAAACCCACGGGTGATGTGTGTGCACCGGGCAATGCCGGGTTCATCATGGCTGTTAATCTGTGCTCCGGGAAAATTGGCGACCTTAGCGTGGCAGGAACATTGGTTGGCGGTTTAGGCGTTGATTCAACGGGGGTCGTGAAGGTCAGTAACACATTCACCAATACCGACAATAAACAACAGATAGTTTGCAACCAAGACGCATGTAAGGGACCGGGGCCTACGTTGTCTCCAGTAATTGCCCCTAAGGGACGTTACTCTTGGCGCGAAATATTTACCAAATGATCACCATGGGTACCCCAATGTTTAAAAAACTGCGTGGTTTCACGCTGATCGAGTTGATGATTACAGTTGTAATTGTCGGAATACTCTCCGCGATTGCTATCCCAAGCTATACACAGCATGTGCTCAGAGGGAATCGGGCGGAAGCCAAAAATACACTCTTGGCTTTGGCGCAGAGACTTGAACAAAACTACACACTAAGCGGCTCTTACGTCCGCACGCAAGGTGCAACTATTGATGATATTGACAATACTACTATTGCAGCCTGGGGGTTGAATCAGATTCCACTCAGTGGGGCCGCTCGCTACACAATTACGTTTCAAGTGGCAAGCCCAACAACCACAGCATTCACAATTATTGCGACGCCGACGGGGTCCCAGTCTTCAGATACCACATGCGGCGTGTTAACTCTGGACAATCGGAATCTCAAAGGTGCAGCGGGTCAAAACAATCGCCACCAAACAACTCGAGATTGTTGGGATCGCTAGCGTGACGGAGGGACAGTATCAGGACATGCGCCACAATAGGTTGATTGTGGCGTTGCACTTGGCTGGCGCGCCTATGAGGACTTCACAACCCAATCCACGTGTAGGCTGCGTATTGACCAATTTTAGTGGGGTTATTTTGGGCCAAGGCCACACCCAACGCGCCGGTGGTCCGCACGCCGAAGTCATGGCCTTGCGCGACGCTGAGTCCAAAGGCCATTCCGTCGTCGGAGCCACGGCCTATGTCACTCTGGAACCCTGTTCCCACCACGGCCGCACCGGTCCGTGCTGCGACGCCTTGATTGCGGCAGGCATCAAAAAAGTGGTGGCGTCGATTGCCGACCCCAACCCCCTGGTATCTGGTCAAGGTTTTTCCCGGCTGAGGGCGGCGGGTGTGGAGGTCGAAGTGCTCCCCACCGATGACCCGCTGACCATTGCCTCGCGCGAGCTCAACATCGGTTTTTTCAGCCGCATGGTCCGCAAGACGCCCTGGGTGCGCATGAAGGTGGCAGCCTCCCTGGATGGCAAAACAGCTTTGTTAAACGGCGTCAGTCAGTGGATTACTTCGCCCGAGGCACGTGCCGACGGCCATGCTTGGCGCGCACGCGCCTGCGCCATTCTGACCGGCATTGGCACCGTGCTGCAAGACACGCCGCGCTTGGACGTGCGATTGGTGGATACGCCGCGTCAGCCGCATGTGGTGGTGGTGGATAGCCATCTCCAAACCCCGACCAACACTCCTCTTTTCATAGCTGGTCGCGCAGTATTTATCTATGCTGCAACCCAAAATGACTTAAAAAAGTTGGCACTGGAGGCCGCGGGCGCCACTGTCGTTTACCTGCCTGGCAGACACGCGGATGGCAGCCCCACCGGCAAAGTGGATCTGGCGGCGATGCTACGGGACTTGGGCAAACGCGAGATCAACGAGTTGCATGTGGAGGCGGGCCACAAACTCAATGGCTCACTGATTCGCGAGGCTTTGGTAGACGAGTTTTTAGTCTATCTGGCTCCAAAATTCATCGGACAAGGTTCGGGTATGGCCGATTTTGGGCCGCTGACCGATCTTGCTGGCGCTTTGCCACTGGAGTTCAAATCAACCGCCATGGTGGGTCCAGACCTGCGGATTGTGGCCCGCGTGGACGGGCGCGACCGTTTTTAAAGCAGAAGAATTGGGGACTTTGGCCAACCCAAGGCCCAAACCCTGCGAAAATACCCCGATGTTTACCGGAATCATCACTGGCGTGGGGCGCATCGTCGCCGTTCACGCCCTCGGCAGCTCTTCAACGCACGGCAAGCGCCTCACCATTGCGTGCCCGCCCGCTTACCTCGACGATGTCAGTTTGGGCGACAGCATTGCACTCAACGGTGCGTGCATGACCGTCACCACCCTCGACCCTACGCAACCGCAATTCACGGTGGACATCTCCGCTGAATCGTTGGACAAAACTGCGGGACTGGGGCAGTTGGGCACCATCAATCTGGAAAAGGCCTTGCGTGCGCACGACCGCTTGGGTGGGCACTTGGTGTCAGGCCATGTGGACGGGATCGGCACTGTGGCGCACTTTGCCCAAGTGGGTGAGAGTTGGGAATTGCGCATAGTGGCCCCCCGCGCGCTGGCCAAGTACCTGGCGTACAAAGGCTCTATCACGGTCAATGGCGTGAGCCTGACGGTGAACCGTATTCAAGATACCGACACCGGCTGTGAAATGAGCATCAACCTGATCCCCCATACGGTGCAGAACACCGCTTTGGGAACCCTGGGCGCAAGCTCTTCGGTAAATTTGGAAATCGATTTGATCGCGCGTTACGTCGAGCGCATGCTGGGCGCAGACCCGCAGCAAGCCGGACAGCCCGCACCATAAACTGGCGCCCCGCCTTTTATCCCATTTTGTGAAAGACATTTGCATGACAGTCCCCTCCCCCGTGGCCATTTCCCCTGTTGAAGACATCGTGGCCGACATGCGTGCCGGGCGCATGGTGATTTTGGTGGACGAAGAAGACCGCGAAAACGAAGGCGACCTCGTGCTGGCAGCCGACCACGTGACTGCCGACGCCATCAACTTCATGGCGCGTTTTGGGCGGGGCCTGATTTGCCTGACCCTCACCCGCGAACGCTGTGAACGCCTGCAATTGCCGCCCATGACGGTGCGCAATGGCGACAAAAAGGGCACTGCGTTCACGGTGTCCATTGAGGCGGCTGAAGGCGTGACCACCGGCATTTCGGCGGCAGACCGTGCACAAACCGTTAGGGCTGCCGTGGCCAAAGATGCAAAACCCGACGACTTGGTGCAACCAGGCCACATATTCCCCTTGCAGGCGGTGGACGGCGGCGTGCTCATGCGTGCGGGCCACACCGAGGCCGGTTGCGACTTGGCGGCCATGGCGGGCTGCTCACCCACGTCGGTGATTTGCGAAATCATGAAAGACGATGGCACCATGGCCCGTCTGCCTGATTTGCAAATTTTTGCCGCCCAGCATGGCCTGAAGATCGGCACCATTGCCGACTTGATTGAACACCGCAGCCGCGTGGAGTCCCTGATCGAAAAGCAGGGTTCGCGCACGGTGCACACGGCTTTTGGCGAGTTCACCGCCCACGCGTTTCGCGATACCACAGGCCATGGCGTGCACCTGGCCTTGGTCAAAGGCCAATGGGCGGAGGGCGACACCGTGCCCGCCCGGGTGCACGAACCCCTGTCGGTGCTGGACGCACTGGAGGTGGGCCGCACCATGCACTCCTGGAGTCTGGACGCTGCCTTGTCCTTTGTGGCACAGGAGGGCAAAGGCGTGGTCGTGTTGCTCAATTGCGGAGAGAGCGGCGCGCAATTGCTGTCACAGTTTGACGGCACCGCCCGCCCGGCCCATGCCCCGGAAAGGGGCCGCATGGACCTGCGCACCTACGGCATTGGCGCACAAATTTTGCGCCAATGCGGCGTGCACAAAATGCGCCTCATGGGCAGCCCCCGGCGCATGCCCAGCATGACCGGCTACGGCCTGGAAATCACCGGCTACATCAGCAAATAAACAAAATTTACAAAGGTTCAACCCATGTTTGGTGCAGACAAAGGCAACGTTGCCTCTAACGACAGCCGTCTCAATGGCAAAAAACTCAGCATTGGCATCGTGCAGGCACGTTTCAACGCCCCTATTACCGACGCGCTGGCCAAGGCCTGCAAAGCCGAATTGATCGACTTGGGCGTGTCCGACAAAGACATTGACCACATCACCGTCCCCGGTGCATTGGAAGTGCCCGTGGCTTTGCAAGCCATGGCCGAAAAGTCCAAATACGACGCCCTGGTGGCTTTGGGTTGCATCATTCGCGGGGAAACCTACCACTTTGAGTTGGTGGCCAACGAGTCCGGTGCCGGGGTGACCCGCATCTCGCTGGATTACCAATTGCCCATTGCCAACGCCATTTTGACCACGGAAGACATGGCGCAGGCCGTGGCCCGCCAGGAGGAAAAGGGCCGCGATGCGGCCCGTGTAGCGGTAGAGATGGCCAATCTGCTGGAGTCCATTTAATGAGCGATTTCAATACCCCCTCCTCGCCCGCCCGCCCGCCCCGCCAGCCACGCACCGGCCTGACCAGTACGGGGGCGCGCAAAGCGGGCTCCAAGTCGGACCGCAGCCGCGCCCGTGAATTTGCGCTGCAAGGCCTGTACCAGAGCCTGGTAGGGGGTAACGAAGCCGACGCCATCGACATGTTTACCCGGGACCTCGCGGGTTTCAACAAGGCGGACTCGGTGCACTTTGACGCCCTGCTGCACGGGTGCATCGCGCAAGGTGCTGAGCTTGATGTGCTGATCCTCCCCCTGCTGGACCGCCCCATGGCCGAGATTTCTCCCATCGAACATGCGGTCATGTGGATTGGCGCTTATGAGATGAAACACTGCCTGGATGTTCCGTGGCGCGTCGTCATCAATGAGTGTGTGGAGCTGGCCAAAGAGTTTGGCGGCACCGATGGTCACAAGTACGTCAACGGCGTGCTGAACGGCATGGCCCCCTCCCTGCGCGCCGCGGAAGTGGAGTCCGACCGCGTCAAAAAGTCCCGCGCCTAAGAACCGACCGCTTCCACCTCCCATGCAGATATCGTCCCGTGCGCAAAAAATAGAGCCTTTTTACGTGATGGAGGTGGCCAAGGCGGCTGCCAGTCTGGGGCAAGAAATTGCGCACACCGATGCGCCCATGGTTTTTTTGAACATTGGCGAGCCCGATTTCACTGCGCCGCCCCTGGTGCAACAGGCCGCAGAAAAAGCGGTGCGCGACGGCCACACCCAGTACACCCCCGCCACCGGCTTGCCGGCCTTGCGTGAACACATCAGCGCCTGGTATGCCAGCCGTTTCGGTGCTGACGTGCCGGTCAGCCGCATCATCGTGACGGCGGGAGCCTCTGCCGCCCTGCACCTGGCGTGTATGGCCCTGATCGAAGCCGGCGACGAAGTCCTGATGCCGGACCCCAGCTACCCCTGCAACCGGCATTTTGTCAGCGCCGCCGAAGGCCGCGCCGTGCTGATTCCCACCACCGCGCAAGAGCGCTTTCAGCTCAGTGCCGACAAGGTACAGGCGGCTTGGGGACCCCGCACGCGCGGGGTTTTGCTGGCATCACCCTCCAACCCTACCGGCACCTCCATCCACCCGGACGAGTTGCGCCGCATCCACCAGGTGGTGCAGGGACGCGGCGGCATCACCGTGGTGGACGAAATCTACCTGGCACTCAGTTTTGATGCCCAGTTCGGCCAAACGGCACTGGCCATGGACGAGCACATCATCAGCATCAACAGCTTCAGCAAATACTTCAACATGACCGGCTGGCGGCTGGGCTGGATGGTGGTGCCGGAAAAACTGGTACCGGTGATTGAGCGGCTGGCGCAAAACCTGTTTATCTGCCCCAGCACCATTGCCCAACATGCGGCACTGGCCTGCTTTGCGCCCGAGAGCATCGCCTTGTACGAGGCCCGCCGCCAGGAGTTCAAGGCGCGGCGCGACTACTTCATTCCGCAGCTCAACGCCATGGGCTTGAACGTTCCCGTGGTCCCCGATGGCGCTTTTTACGCCTGGGCGGATTGTTCCAGCGCCTGCGCCCAGCTCGGTATCAAAGACAGCTGGGATTTTGCCTTTGCCATGATGAACCAGGCCCATGTGGCCATCACGCCGGGGCGCGACTTCGGACGGGACCAAGCCCACCATTTTGTGCGTTTCTCCACCGCCAGTTCAATGGAACAACTGCAAACGGCCGTCGGACGGCTGCGCTCGGTACTTCTGTAAATTCATTCTCCCCAACCTGCCATGAACCAAGACCTTTCAATTCTCCATTTGGTGCTCAACGCCAGCGTGGTGGTGCAAGCCGTCATGCTGCTGCTGATGCTGATTTCCATCTCCAGCTGGGCGGCCATCTTCAGAAAGCTGTTTGCCCTGAACCGCGTGAAATCGCTCAACGAGGTGTTCGAACGCAACTTCTGGTCCGGCTCCAGCCTGAACGACCTGTTTGCCACTGCCTCCAAAAACCCCACCGAGGGTGGCCCGATGGAACGCATCTTTGCCAGCGGCATGCGCGAATTCCAAAAAATGCGCGAGCGCCGTGTCACCGATGCAGGCACCCTGATGGACGGGGCCCGGCGGGCCATGCGGGCCAGCTTTCAGCGTGAAATGGACGTGGTGGAAACCCATCTGTCCTTCCTGGCCTCCGTCGGCTCGGTATCGCCCTATGTAGGCTTGTTCGGTACGGTGTGGGGCATCATGCATGCTTTTACCGGCCTGGCGGCACTCACGCAGGTGACGCTGGCCACCGTGGCACCCGGCATTGCCGAGGCGCTGGTGGCTACGGCCATTGGCCTGTTTGCGGCCATTCCCGCCGTGGTGGCCTACAACCGTTTTGCGCGCGACATCGACCGCATTGCCATCCACCAGGAAACCTTCATCGAAGAGTTTTCCAATATCCTGCAGCGCAATGTGAGCGCCCAGGCCGCCGCACCGCGTACCGCCTGAAGGCCACCGCCCCATGCCAGCCCTTGTAAGCCGTGGCCGTGGACGGCGCACCATCAACGAAATCAACATGGTGCCCTTCATCGACGTGATGCTGGTGCTTTTGATCATCTTCATGGTCACCGCCCCCCTCATCACGCCCAGCATGATCGACCTGCCCAGCATCGGCAAGGCGTCCAAACAACCCGACCAGATCATCCAGATCATTCTGGGCAAGAACGACGGTGTGGTGGAGGTCAAAGTCAAAGACCAGACCAGCACCCTGCCCCTCAAGGAGCTGGCCAGCGCGGTCAAACGCGCCCAGGGTGCCAAGGGCAGCGTGGCGGCGGCCGGCTCGGCCGTGGTGATCAGCGCCGACAAGAACGTGAAATACGAGAGCGTGGTCAAGGTCATGGACACGCTGCAGCGCGCCGGCATCCAGCGGGTGGGCCTGTCGGTTCAACTGGTCAACTAGACGCCTGACCATGACAATGACCATTGCCAGCGGTCGTAACGAATTTGCTCCGCCACCCGCGCCGGGTTTCATGCGCGCACTGGCGCTGGCCATTTTGGCCCACGGCCTGCTGGTGGCCATGCTGACCCTCGGTGTGCAATGGAGACGCGACGCCACACCCACGGCCTTCGAAGCGGAACTGTGGTCAGCGGTGCCCCAAGAGGCTGCGCCACCGGCACCGGAGGTGCCACCAGAACCGATTGCCCCCCCCGAACCAGTCCGCCCCGCCCTCACCGTGAAGCCCCCACGGCCGGTGGTCGTGCCTCCTGTGCCGGTGCACACACCCGACGCGGACATTGTCCTGTCCAAGGAAAAAGCCCGTCTGCAAAAAGAGAAACTGTTGCGGGAAGAAAAGCTCGAACAAATGAAACTGGAGCAGGAAAAGCAAAAACGCGAGCGTCTGGAACAGGAAAAACAGGCCAAACTCCAACAAGCCAAGCTGGAGAAAGAGAAGCTGGCGCGCGAAAAAGAGAAGCAAGACAAGCTGGACCAAGCCGCACGCGACAAGAAGCTGCAAGAGCAAAACACCAAGGACGCCAAGGCTGCAGACGCGGCCAAGCAAAAGGCAACGGCAAAAACCAAAGAAGAAGCCAAGAAGCTGGAAGAGCTGCGCCAGCAAAACATGAAACGCATGGCCGCGTTGGCGGGTGGCGCCGCCAGTGGCAACGGGGACGCTCGCTCCACCGGCACCGCCGCACAAAGTTCAGGGCCTTCGGCGGGGTATGCGGGACGCATACGCGCGCGCATCAAACCCAACATCACCTATACCGACACCACCGCTGGTAACCCCACTGCGGAGGTAGAAGTACGCACCTCTCCCGATGGCACCATCATCAGCCGCAGGTTTACCAAGCCCAGTGGCGTGAAATCCTGGGACGATGCGGTGCTGAACGCCATCGACAAAACCGAAGTCCTCCCACGCGATGTGGATGGTCGAGTCCCCTCGTCCTTGATCATCAGCTTTCGTCCGAAAGACTGAAGGGTAGCCCCGCAACGTTTAAAGGCGCTATCTTTTTGGTAGCTGCCTACGCAGTATCCATGCTGGCTAGAGCCATTATTCGTAGGCAATCACCGCTTTACCCTGGCCTGCCTGGGCACGCCATTGCGCCAGCGCGGCGTCACTCGGGTAAAAACGGGCGTCCTCGCCCAATTGCAGTTCCGCCGTGGCGCCTGCGGGCTCACCGTCTGCAGCACTTTCCAGCATGCGCCTTACCTGCAAACGCACCCCCAGGCCGCGCACCAGTTCGCCCTGCTCCGACATTTCCCGTTGGGCCGGGAACTCGCGCACCAGCCGGGCCACGTCGGGGGCCTTGCCGCCCGCATCCGAGCTGACCGTGAGGTGCAAATACTTGCCAAAGCGGCAACGGGCCTGCTCCAGATCCCACACCTGGGTGATGGTGAGCTGCTTGCCGCCGGAGAAACGGTCGTCGCGCACCTTGCCCATCACGATGACGAGTTCATCGTCCTTGAACAGGTGCCTGTTGGCGTTGATCAGCTCCTCCTCCGCCCGGGCCTCAATCATGGCCGATTTGTCGTCCAGCTTGAACAAGGCCAGCTTGCCGCGCTGGCCGTTGATCTGCCGAAAATCGGTCACGATGCCGGCCAGCAGCTGGGGCTCGCGGGTGTCGATCAAATCCTCGATCGGGCGCTTGGCAAAGCGGCGCACTTCCAGGGTCACCTCGTCAAACAAATGACCGGAGAGGTAGAAGCCGATGGCGGTTTTCTCGTACACCAGGCGCTCCTTGATGCCCCAGGGCGTGGCCTCGACCAGATCGGGTTCCTGGGTGCTGGAGCCATGGGCATCGTCACCGCCCAAATCGTCAAACAGGCCGCCCTGGTTGGCGTTGGCCAGGGCTGCAGCGCCAAAGTCAAAGGCCAAGTCCACCGAAGCCAGGAGCGAAGCGCGGTTGAGCTGGATCGTGTCAAAAGCACCGCCCTTGATCAGGGCCTCCACCGTGCGTTTGTTGATGCGGCTGCGGTCCACCCGGGCGCAAAAGTCGAACAGGCTCTTGAACGGGCCCACCGTGTCGCCGTTGGGCCCCACGCCCCGGCCTTCGCGTGCGGCTTCAATCGCTTTGATGGCCTGCTCGCCCGTGCCCTTGATGGCGCTCAGGCCGTAGCGGATTTGTTTGTCTGAAATGGGCTCAAAGCGGCTCACACCCCGGTTCACATTGGGTGGCTCGAAGCTCAGGCCCATCTTCAGGGCGTCCTCGTAGAGGACCTTGAGCTTGTCGGTGTCGTCCATTTCCACCGTCATATTGGCGCAGAAGAACTCGGCGGTGTAGTGCACCTTGAGCCAGCCGGTGTGGTAGGCCAAGAGCGAGTAGGCTGCGGCGTGCGACTTGTTGAAGCCGTAGCCCGCAAATTTCTCCATCAAGTCGAAAATCTCGTCGGCCTTGGCCTCGTTGATTTCGTTCTTGAGCGCGCCGTCACGGAAGATCTGGCGGTGTTTGGCCATTTCGTCGGCGTCTTTTTTACCCATGGCGCGGCGCAGCATGTCGGCGCCGCCCAGGGAGTAACCGCCCAAAATCTGCGCGGTCTGCATCACCTGCTCCTGGTAGACCATGATGCCGTAGGTCTCGGACAGCATATTGGCCACCAGCGGGTGCGGGTACTCCACCACCTCGCGCCCGTGTTTGCGCGCCACGAAGCTGGGGATCAGGTCCATGGGGCCGGGACGGTACAGAGCGTTGAGCGCAATCAGGTCTTCCAGGCGCGTGGGTTTGGCGTCTTTCAGCATGCCCTGCATGCCGCGGCTTTCAAACTGGAACACGGCTTCGGTCTTGCCCTCGGAGAACAGGCGGTAGACCTTGGCATCGTCCAGCGGCAGATTCTCAAAGGCAAAGTTCTCCTGGCCCTTGTGCCGCTTCATGATGAATTCGCGGGCAATTTCCAGAATGGTCAGTGTGGCCAGGCCCAAGAAGTCGAACTTCACCAGGCCCACGGCCTCCACGTCGTTTTTGTCGTACTGGCTCACCGCCGAGTCGCTGCCGGGCTGCTGGTACAGCGGGCAAAAGTCGGTGAGTTTGCCCGGCGCAATCAGCACGCCCCCGGCGTGCATGCCGATGTTGCGGGTCATGCCCTCCAGCTTGCGGGCCAGTTCCAGCAGCAGCTTGACGTCTTCTTCCTTCTCCTCACGCTCGGCCAGGATGGGCTCGGCCTCGGAGGCATAGACCATCTTGTCGTCTTTTTTCTTGTCGGGCGGCGGCAGTTGCAGGGTGACGGACACCCCCGGCTTGTTGGGGATGAGCTTGCTGATGCCGTCGCAAAAGGTGTAACTCATGTCCAGCACCCGGCCCACGTCGCGCACCACGCCGCGTGCGGCCATGGTGCCGAAGGTGGCGATCTGGCTCACGGCGTCCTTGCCGTATTTGGCCTTCACATAGTCGATCACCAGATTGCGGTTGGTCTGGCAAAAGTCGATATCGAAGTCGGGCATGGACACCCGCTCAGGGTTCAGGAAACGCTCAAACAGCAGGTTGTAGCGCAGCGGGTCCAGGTCGGTGATCTTCATCACATAGGCCACCAGCGAACCGGCGCCGGAGCCCCGGCCCGGGCCCACCGGGCAGCCGTTGTTTTTGGCCCAGTTGATGAAGTCGCCCACGATCAAAAAGTAGCCAGGAAACCCCATTTTCAAAATGGTGACCAGCTCAAACTCCAGGCGCTCCACGTAACGCGGCATCTGCGCTTCGCGCTCGGCCGCGTCCGGGTACAGGTGGGCCATGCGCTCCTTCAGCCCCTCGTGCGAGGCGTAGCGGAAATACTCCTCGGGCGACATGCGCACCCCATCGACCAGCGGTGTGGGGAACTCGGGCAGTTGGGGCTTGCCCAGCACCAGGGTCAGGCTGCAACGCTTGGCAATCTCCACCGTATTACTAACTGCAGAGGGCACGTCAGCAAACAGCGCCTTCATCTGCGCCGCCGACTTGAAATACTGCTCCCGGGTGAACTTGCGCACGCGCTTGGCGTTGCCCAGAATTTCGCCATCGGCAATACACACCCGGGCCTCGTGCGCCTCAAAATCCTCTTCGGTGGTGAACTGCACCGGGTGTGTGGCCACCACCGGCAGGCCCATGCGTGCGGCCAGTTGCACGGTGGCCGCCACATGGGCTTCGTCGTCCACCCGGCCTGCACGTTGCAGCTCCAGGTAGAAGCGGTGCACAAAGACGCCGGCCAGTTGCAGCGCCACATCCATGGCGCGCGCCTCGTCGCCCTGCACCAGGGCCTGGCCCACCGGCCCGGCTTGCGCGCCGGAGAGGCAAATCAGGCCCTCGTTCAACTCCTGCAGCCAGGCCAGCTTGATGGTGGCTTGCAGCTTGCCCGCGTTTTGCGTCCAGGCACGGGCCAGCAATTCCGACAAATTCAAATACCCCTGCTTGTTTTGCACCAGCAGCACCATGCGCGACAGCGCGCCTTCGTCCTTGCCCAGGCCTTCCAGCCAAAATTCCGAGCCAATCAGCGGTTTGACACCGCGCTTGCGCCCTTCCTTGTAGAACTTGATGGCGCCAAACAGATTGCTTAAATCGGTAATAGCCAAAGCGGGCTGGCCATCGGCCGCGGCGGCCTTGACGACTTCGTCAATGCGGGTGGTACCGTCAACGACGGAAAATTCGGTGTGGAGGCGCAGGTGTACAAACATAGCCGGTATTGTAGGTTTGCCCACCCTCGGGCGCTCCCGTCGGCCCCTGGCCTCAGTCGCTATCAATACAAGTTGCGGTAGGAACAAAGGTTACCCTCTGCCCCCCGCGCAGATCCGTACGTGCGGAATTCCCGCATACGGCTCCTGCCTCAGGTAT
>Ga0156180_1083_pt1 | contig 99946 bp, 89 predicted proteins | sample RifCSPlowO2_12_FD_107833 | JGI IMG/M metagenome (GOLD analysis project Ga0156180, IMG submission 107833) | Burkholderiales bacterium RIFCSPLOWO2_12_FULL_61_40
AAACGTGGTTTGCAGCCACTCTTTGGGCAAGACCCCCATGCCGGGTTGCGGCTTGTCGCTGATGCCGTGGAACATGCCGCGTATCAGCGCGGTGGCATTCAGCGGCGCGCGGTGGCGTACCGCAGGCGCATCCTCTTGATCCACTTTTGCTATTGATTTAATAGCTGCTTGCGCATATTCCACGGGGGCTGGAGTGCGTTCCCGCACATAAAATCCGCGGTTTTTACGGGCTTCCACCAGACCCTGCGCCAGCAGCTGGTCGTAGGCACCCACCACGGTGGAGGGGCTCACGCCCTGCTGCTGCGCGCACAGGCGCACCGAAGGCAGGCGTGCGCCGGGGTTGAGCAGCCGGTCGCGGATGCGCTGGGCAAAACGCGCGGCCAGTTGCTCGGCGAGGGATTGGGAGGCGGTTTTCATCAGCATGGGCATGTCCTGCAAGGTGGGCGCCTGGGGCCTCCTGTGCCACCCCTGACAGCAATACAGTTTAATCCTTGTTCGCAGAAACTGTATTGGTAGTGTGCTGCTATTCCCGCTACAGTGGCTTCCATGAATGCCACTGAACTCACTGCCTTGTTGGTGCTCTCCGCCGCCGCCAGCTTCTCGCCGGGGCCCAACACCACCTTGTCCACGGCCCTGGCGGCCAACTTCGGCCTGAAGCGCGCCCTGCGGTTTGTGGTGGCCGTGCCGGTGGGCTGGGGCCTGCTGTTCAGCCTGTGCGCGGGCGGCTTGGGAACGCTGGTGGTGGCGGTGCCGCTGCTGCGGGGGGGCATCCAGGCCCTGGGCATTGCCTACCTGCTGTGGCTGGCAACCCGCCTTGCGGGCAGCAGCGCGCTGGCGCAGGCCGACGACGCCCGCCTACAGGTCACTTTCTGGCAGGGCGTGGCGCTGCAGTTCCTCAACATCAAGGCCTGGATGCTGGCCTTGACCGTGGTGGCCGGCTGGCTGGCCGGGCGCGCCGACGCCTGGGACCGGTTTGCCCTGGTGCTGCCGGTGATGCTGGCCTTCGGCTTGCTCAGCAACCTGGCCTATGCGCTGATCGGCTCGCTCTTGCGCGACTGGCTGGGCGGGCCGCAGGTGGGCGGTGTGGCCACCGGTGGACGGCTGCGTTGGTTCAACCGGGGCATGGCCGCGGTGCTGGTCTTCACAGCCGCCTGGATGGCCACCTTATGACGACCAAAATGAATACCCCAATGCATAGCAAGAACGAAACCCTGGGCCTGTGGCTGGGCCTGCTGGGCGTGGCCCTGTTTGCGGTGACCTTGCCGATGACGCGGCTGGCCACGGGCAGCAGCGCGGCACCGCAGCTGTCGCCCTGGTTTGTGACCTTTGGCCGGGCCGCGCTGGCGGGCGTGTTGTCGCTGGTCTTTTTGCTACTGACACGCCCGCCCCTGCCCACCCCGGCGCAGCGCAAGCCGCTGGCGCTGGCCCTGCTGGGCAATGCCATGGGTTACCCGCTGCTGCTGGGCTTTGCCCTGCGCAGCGTGAGCGCCAGCCATGCGGCCGTCATCACCGCCCTGCTGCCGCTGGCCACCGCCGCCGTGGCGGCCTGGGTGCTGCACCAGCGGGCGCGCCTGGGTTTCTGGCTGTGCGCCGCCGCCGGGGGCGCTTTGGTGATTGCGTTTTCGGTCTTGCGGGCCCAGCAGCACGGGCCAGGTTTTGCGCTGGAGTGGGCCGACCTGCCCCTGGTGGGGGCCGTGCTGGCCGCGGCGGTGGGGTATGTGTATGGCGCGCAGGTAACGCCAGCGCTGGGGGCCGAGCGGGTGATCTGCTGGGTCTGCGTTATGGCCCTGCCCCTCACCGTGCCGGGCGCGCTGCTCACCTGGCCGACCCACGCCATCGCCACATCGGCCTGGTGGGGGCTGGTGTATGTGGGGGTTTTCTCCATGTGGGCGGGCTTTTTTGCGTGGTACCGTGCGCTGGCGATTGGCGGGGCGCTGCGGGTGAGCCAGCTCCAGCTCTTGCAGCCTTTTTTGAGCATTCTGGCCTCCATCCCCTTGCTGGGTGAGCCGCTCGACATGGTGACATTGGCCTTTGCCCTGGCCGTGGTGTCCACCGTATTTTTGGGCAAGCGCCTGTCGGCGCCCCCGCCCCGCAAAATGGACTTTGTTGCATTGGTAAAGGAAAAAGCATGACAAACACAACGCACTGGACCCTGGCCGCCCGCGCCGCCAAGATGAACCCGTCGGTGATCCGCGAGATCCTGAAGGTCACCGAGAAGCCCGGCATCATCAGTTTTGCGGGCGGCCTGCCCTCGCCCAAGACCTTTCCGGTGGCCGAGTTTGAAGCCGCCTGCGCCAAGGTGCTGAAGGACGACCCCGTGGGCGCCTTGCAGTACGCCGCCAGCGAGGGCTACGGCCCGCTGCGCGAGATGGTGGCCGCCCAACTGCCCTGGAAGGTGGACCCGGCCCAGCTGATGATCACCACCGGCTCGCAGCAGGGCCTGGACCTGGTGGCCAAGGTGCTCATTGACGCGGGCAGCCGCGTGCTGGTGGAGTCGCCCACCTACCTGGGCGCGGTGATGGCCTTCACCCCCATGGAGCCCGAGGTGGTGAGTGTGGCCAATGACGAGGAGGGCATTGACCTGGCCGACCTGGACGCCAAGGCCGAACGCGCCCGCTTTTTGTACCTGTTGCCCAACTTCCAGAACCCCACCGGGCGCACCATGAGCGAGGCGCGCCGCGCGGCGCTCAGCACCCAGGCCGCCGCCTTGGGCCTGCCCCTCATCGAAGACAACCCCTACGGTGACCTGTGGTTTGACACCCCCCCGCCCGCGCCTTTGACCGCCCGCAACCCCGAGGGCGGCATCTACCTGGGCTCGTTTTCCAAGGTGCTGGCGCCGGGCCTGCGCATGGGCTTCATCGTGGCGCCGCCGGCCGTCTTCCCCAAGCTGCTGCAGGCCAAGCAGGCCGCCGATTTGCACAGCCCCGGCTTCAACCAGCGCATGATCGCCGAGGTGATGCAAGACGGTTTCCTGGACCGCCATGTGCCCACCATCCGCGCCCTGTACAAGGCGCAGCGCGACGCCATGCTGCAGGCCCTGGCCACGCATTTTCCGCAGGCCGACGCGCACCCCGACCACACGCTGAGCTGGAACAGCCCCGCCGGTGGCATGTTTTTGTGGGCGCGGCTGCCGCAGGGCATGAACGCGGTGGACCTGCTGCCCCATGCGGTGGACCGGGGCGTGGCCTTTGTGCCGGGCGCGCCGTTTTACGCGGAGCGCGGCGACCCGCGCACCCTGCGCCTGTCCTTTGTCACCCCCAGCGTGGAAGACATCCACCGGGGTGTGGCGGCACTGGCCGCCGCCGTGCAGTCCTATGCCACCGTTCTTGGAAAGAAAACCGCATGAAAACCCGCCCCTTCAAACAAGTCGATGTCTTCACCGCCAGCCCCTACTACGGCAACCCCCTGGCCGTGGTGCTGGATGGCACGGATTTATCCACCGAAGAGATGCAGCATTTCGCGCGCTGGACCAACCTGTCGGAAACCAGCTTTTTACTCCCCCCCAGCGCCCAGGGCGCGGCAGGCGGCGCGCACTACCGGGTGCGCATCTTCACGCCCTCGGCCGAACTGCCCTTTGCCGGCCACCCCACCCTGGGCAGCTGCCACGCCTGGCTGGAGAAAAACGGCGGCCACGCCGTCGGCCCCGCGCTGATCACCCAGGAATGCGGTGTGGGCCTGGTGCGCATTCGCCGTGACGGGCAGCGCCTGGCCTTTGCCGCGCCGCCCCTGACCCGCAGCAACCCCAGCCCCGCCGTGCTGGCCCGGGTGGCCGCCGCGCTGGGCATCAAGGCCGAGCAGATCATTGCCGCGCAAATGCTCAACAACGGCCCCACCTGGCTGGGGCTCTTGCTGGACAGCCGCCAAACCGTGCTGCGCCTCACCCCGAACCACTCGGCGCTCGAAGGTTTGGTGCCTGGCGTGGGGGTAGCCAGCGTGGACACTGCGCAAGCAGCTACTACTTTGATAGCACGCGGCAACCGGGAGGCACGCGCCTTTGGCACCCGCACCGCCCAAGAGCCGCCCTCTGAGGATATGGAACCCACAGTCGAAGTGCGCTTTTTTGCGCACGACATCGGCGTCAGCGAAGACCCGGTCACCGGCAGCTTCAACGCCAGCCTGGCCCAGTGGCTGATTGCCGATGGCCATGCCCCCGTGCGTTACCTCGCCGCCCAGGGCACCTGCATAGGCCGCGCCGGGCGCGTCAGCATTGAACAAGACAGCCAAGGCCAGGTCTGGGTTGGCGGCGACTCCGTCACCTGCATCGACGGCCAGGTCACGCTCTGATTCCACTTCCATATCAATACGATATATCGTTGCCCCTCCTGGTCGTGCTGAAGCACTGCCTGCGTCGGGGCGCCTCATCTCCTATTGACCTGAAAAATGGAATAAACCCCACTGCAACCCCAAAGTCCTCCACCATGCACCTGCCCACCCTAGACCAGATCGAAGCCGCCGCCCAGGTGGTGTACCGCGAATTTGCCGCCACGCCCCAGTACCGCTGGGCGCTTTTGAGCCAGCGCCTGGGCACCGACTGCTGGCTCAAGCACGAGAACCACACGCCGGTGGGGGCCTTCAAGCTGCGCGGCGGACTCACCTACTTTGACCAACTGGCCCGGCGCGGCGCACTGCCCCGCGCCGTCATCAGCGCCACGCGCGGCAACCACGGCCAGAGTGTGGGCTGGGCGGCGCGCGCGCACGGTGTGCCCTGCACCATCGTGGTCCCGCACGGCAACTCGCTGGAAAAGAACGCCGCCATGCGCGCCCTGGGGGTGCAACTGGTCGAACACGGCGAAGACTTTCAGGCCAGCCGCGAGCACGCGCTGGACCTGGCCACACACAGTGGCGCCCATATGGTGCCCAGTTTTCACCCGGATTTGCTGTCGGGCGTGGCCACGTATTGGTGGGAATTTTTCCGGGCGGTGCCACAGCTGGACGTGGTGTACGTGCCCATCGGCCAGGGGTCGGGGGCCAGTTCCGCCATTGCAGCCAAGCGGGCGCTGGGGCACCGGGCCAAAATTGTCGGCGTGGTCAGCGCCCACGCCACCACCTATGCCGACTCGCTGGCCGCCCGGCGCGTGGTGGAGGCGCCGGTCAGCACCGTGCTGGCCGACGGCATGGCCTGCCGGGTGGCCGACCCGCTGGCGCTGGAGGTTTTGCTGGACCACCTGGACCACATCGTCCAGGTGACAGATGCCGAAGTCGCGCAGGCCATGCGCGACCTGTTCGCCGACACCCACAACGTGGCCGAGGGCGCGGGCGCCGCCGCCTTTGCCGCCGCCATGCAAGAGCGCCATGTGCTGCAGGGGCAGGTGGTGGGCGCCCCCATTTCCGGCGGCAATGTGGACAGCGGCATGTTTGCCAAAGCGCTCCTGAATTCATAGCTGCTGTCGCACGTATGACAAGGGCTAGGAGCCGATTTGGCTTAAATTCCAGGCATGGGAAACTTATATCTGGTCCGCCACGGACAGGCCTCGTTTGGCGCGGCCGATTACGACAACTTAAGTGAACTCGGGCACCGGCAAAGCCTGCGCCTGGGCACGTACTTCCGCCAAAAAGGCCTGCAGTTCGACGCCGTGCTGTGCGGCACCCTGCGCCGCCATGTACAGACCTGGGACGGTATCCGCGAGGGCGGGGAATACGCGCTGGAGCCGCTGGTCTGGCCCGGTCTCAATGAGTTCGACGGCGATGCGCTGATTGCCACCATCAACCCCCACCCCATGGAAAAGCCTGACTCGCTGGACGGGGCCAAAGCGCATTTCCGCCTGCTGCGCGACGGCCTGACGCAATGGATGAACGGCGTGGTCAGCCCCCAAGGCATGTCCACCTACCCCGAGTTTGTGCAAGGCGTCACCAGCGCGCTGGACCATGTGCGCCAGCACCACACGGGCAATGTGCTGATCGTCAGCAGCGGCGGCCCCATCTCCACCGCCGTGGGCCATATTCTGGGCACCACGCCGGAGACCACCATCGGCCTGAACCTGCGCATCCGCAACAGCTCAGTCACCGAATTCGCCTTCACAGCCAAGCGCCACACCCTGGTGACCTTCAACACCGTGCCGCACCTGGACGGCCCGGAGCATGCTGACTGGGTGAGCTACGCCTGAACCAGTTCCTCCCGCGCCTGGCGCATCACCTGCCACCCTCCGTGCAGGGCCAGGGCAGACATCACTGCGGCCACCGCAAGGTCGGGCCAGGCGCGTCCGGTGCCCCAAACCCCCAGGGCAGCGCCCATGACCGCCAGGTTGCCGATAGCGTCGTTGCGCGAGCACAGCCACACGCTGCGCATATTGGCGTCACCCTCCCGAAAGGCGTACAGCATCCAGGCCACGGCCACATTGACCACCAGCGCCAGCGTGCCCACTGTCCCCATGACGGGCGCATCGGGCACGCCGCCAAAAAAGACATTCCACACCGCACTGCCCATCACCCACAAGCCAAAGCCCAGCATGCTCACGGCCTTGAGCAGGGCCGCGCGGGCGCGCCACGCCAGTGCCGCCGACAAGACCGCCAGTGACACGCCGTAATTCAGTGCGTCGCCCGCAAAATCGATCGCATCCGCCAGCAGGGACAAAGAGCCTGCGGCGTATCCGGCGCTGATTTCCACCAGGAACATGGCCATATTCAGGCCCAAGGCGATCCACAGGATGCGGCGGTAGCGGGGCAGGTTATGGATGGCTTCGGTGCTGGGCGTGTCGTGTTCGCAGCAGTGGGCAGACATGGAAAAACTCCGTTCGTTGAGGTATGCTCATTGGAAACCCTGTAGCCGCTGCAGAGTCAAGCCCCTCTTGCGGGTAGTTTCTTCACCATGAACCGGCACCATGAAAATCGGCGAACTGGCCCGCATCACGGGCACTCCCATTGAGACCATCCGCTACTACGAGCGCTCGGGCGTGCTGCCCGAGGCGCCCCGCACCGAAGGCAATTACCGCGTCTACACAGACGCCCACGCCGAACGCCTGTCCTTTGCACGGCACTGCCGCAGCCTGGACATGACGCTGGCGGAGATTCGCATGCTGCTGCAGTTCAAAGACGCGCCGCAAACCCACTGCGGGGCGGTGAATGCCCTGCTGGACCAGCACATCGGCCAGGTGGCCCAGCGTATCCGCGAGCTGCGCCAGTTGGAAAAACAGCTCAAAGGCCTGCGCGAACAGTGCCAGACCGCGCAAGACGCCGCCCATTGCGGCATCCTGAGCGGGCTGACGCAGGCCGCGCGCCACCCGCACAAGCACTGATCCGCTTTCGTGCGCACCCGGATTCAATCCCAAGTGTCTTTTAAAGTATCCATGGGCAACTGGTGCACCTCAGCCAATAGCTGCGCCAAGGCACGCCCGGCGGCGTCCAGCACCGCCCGGCCTTTGTCGGCGGTGGCGGCGGCGGCGTTGCCCACGGCCCCGGCCGGGTTGTAGTCCTGCATTTGCCAGCCCAGTTTGGCGCTTTTGCCGTTGCCCAGAATCGCAAACTGCCGGGCCCGGGCTTCCGAGGTGGACGCAAAATTCTGGGCCTGCGCCATGTCCACGCCAGCAGGGTCCAGGGCCAGCATCATGGAGGTTTCGATGTCGCCGGCGTGGATGCCAAAACGGTGTTCGTGTGCACCAAACAGCGCGTTCACATCCTCGCCCTGCGGCCCCACCAAAGGCAGGCCGAACCAGTTGACGCTGTAGACCAGCATCCCCAGGCGTGCGCGCAGGTCACGCGCCACGATGTCCATCACCCCCACCTGGCCGCCATGGGCATTGAGCAGCACCAGCTTTTTGACGCCGCTGGCGGCCACGCTTTCCCCGATATCGGTCCACAGCCGGATGGTGGTTTCGGCCTTGAGTGTCAGGGTGCCGGGGAAACCAGCGTGCTCCGGGCTCAGGCCCACGCTCTGGGTCGGCAAAAACAGCGCAGGCACAGCGGCATCGAGGTGCGGCAGGCAGGCGCGCACCACGCCGTCCACCAGGGCGCTGTCCACCTTGAGCGGCAGGTGCGGGCCATGCTGTTCGGTGGCGGCCACGGGCAGCACGGCGATGGTGTGCTGCAGCGTGCCTTCGGCCTGGCGCTGCGCAAAGTCGCGGGTGCTCCAATCGGCCCAGAAACGTGAGGAAGAGGTCATGGCCCGATCTTAGACGTTCGGCGTTTACAACGCTTTCACCTATTGCGCACGCCCCAGGGAGGGTCTAGTATTTTTTCTCCACCCCCCTATGGAGCAACACCGTATGCAACGTCTATCCCTTTTGGCCGCAGCGCTGGCCTGTATTCTGTCCACCTCCGCATGGTCTGGCAGTTTTACCGTGGGCGTCGAGGCGACCGACTACCTGCCCATCTACAAGGGGGACGCCGGGGGCTATACCGGCTATGCCCGCGAGCTGCTGGACGCTTTTGCCGCCAAATCGGGGCACACCTTCACCTACAAACCCATGCCGGTGGCGCGTTTGTTCAATGAATTCGCGGTGCAAAAGTCGCTGGACTTCAAGTTCCCCGACAACGCCTACTGGGGCGGCGACGCCAAAAAAGGGGTCAGCGTGGTCTACAGCAAAGGGCTGATTGCGGTGACCGAGGGCTTGATGGTGTTGCCCGCCAACAAGGGCAACACCAGCGTGGCAAAAATCGCCACCATCCGGGGCTTCACCCCTTATTCCTACCTGGACCAGATCAACGCCAAGAAGATCACCGTGTCCGAAGTGAACACGCCCGACGCCGCACTGAACATGGCCGAGGCGGGCCGGGTGGACGGGGTGTACATGGCCCAGATCACCGCCAGCTACATCCTGGCCGAAGTCATGAAGAAGCCGGGTGTGCTGGTGTTTGCCGACAAGCTGCCCAGCTCCAAAAACGACTTTTCCCTGTCCACCATCGGGCACCCCGAAGTCATCAAACAGATGGACGAGTTCCTGTCCAAAGAGAAAGACACCGTGGCCCGGCTGAAGGCCAAATACAAAATCGTGGAGTAGGCCGGGGCCTGGGGCTAGGCGTCTGTCACGGGGGCATCCATCGGCAGCAACAGCGTAAAACAGGCCCCCAGCCCTGGGGTGTTGGCCACGTGGATGCTGCCCCCCAGCGCATCCTGCACCAGGTTGTACACGATGTTCAGGCCCAGGCCACTGCCGCCTTTACCCAGCTTGGTGGTGAAAAATGGATCAAACACGCGGTTCAAATGGGCCTCGGGGATGCCCAGTCCATCGTCTTGCACCGCCAAAAACACCTGGTCTGGCCCTTGCAGCACGGCGGAGATCGTGACCCGTCCATGCTGGCGCCCTTCAAAGGCGTGCAGCAGTGCGTTGTTGATCAAATTGGTCAGCACCTGACCCAAGGGGCCGGGGTAGCTGTCCATGCTGATGAATTCAGGAATAGCGCATTCCACCGTGTGCGTGGTTTTGCGGATGCCCGGCCCCAGTGTCAGCAAAATCTCTTCGACCATCTCCCGCAGGTTGAAGCGGCGGCGGTTCACACTGGTTTGGTCCACCGCCACCTGCTTGAAGCTGGCTACCAGATCGGCGGCATGGCGCAGTCCGCGCATCAAAATTCCCGCACCCTCCTGGGTACTGGCCACAAACTCCTCCAGGCGGCTGCGGGTCAGCCCCCGTGCCATCTCGGAGGCAAAGGCTTTGGACTGGTCCTGCAGCGTGCTGGCCACCGTCAGGCTGTTGCCAATCGGGGTGTTGAGTTCATGGGCGATGCCTGCCACCAACGACCCCAGTGCCGACATTTTTTCGGCGCGCACCAGTTCGGATTGCGCTGCGGTCAAACGCTCCAGCGCGTCCGAGAGCTCCTGGGTCCGCTCACCCACACGGCGCTCCAAACCGGTATTCAACGCCAAAATATCTTCTTCGTACTGGTGTTTGGCGGTGATGTCCACGTAGGCCAGAATCAGCAGGGACTCCCCGCCCAAAGTGATGACCTTGCCAGAGATTTCACACAAAAATCCGGCCTGCTGCGGGCCACGCTGCATCCACACCGGTTGAAGGAAAATTTCCCCGCATTGCTCCAGGGTGCCCAACACGGAGCTGCGGTCTGCCTGGCTTCTCCACATGCCATTGTTTTCACCACTGGTTCCCAGTGCCACACCGCGTTCCCACGCAAACAAACGGCACCAGGCCGTGTTGACATCCAGCAGCGGGAAATCCTCACCCATGCGTGACACCGTCATGGCCACCGGCGAGGCATTGAAAATGGCGGCGAATTTGGCCTGGCTGAAGCCCAGGGCCTCCTCGGTGCGCCGCCGTTCCGTCAGCTCATGCTGCAAGTCCGCATTTTTTTGGTCCCGATCCGCCAGCAGGGCGCCCAAATCCAGGCGCATTTTGTCCAACCCACCCGCCAGACTGCCGATTTCATCGCGGCGGTGCCAGCGCAGGGGCTGGTCCAACTCCCCGCGCGCCAGGCGCAATGCCCCGGCCTGGAGTTCACGCAGGGGCCGCACCATGCGGCGGTCAAACAAGAGCCAAATGAACACAAAAGAGACACCGACCTGTGCCGCCAGGGCCGCCGCCAATTTGACCCAGTCACTGCGCAGCTCACGCTGGATGCGGGCGGAGCTCATTTCCACCGCAATGCGCCCTACATGGACGCCGTTGTAGGAGACATCACGCTCTTCGCGCAAGATATCTCCTTCGGTGACGCCGGGCGCCTGCCTGCGGACAAACACCTCTTGGTATTCATCCGTGACCGTGACGCTGACCACATCGGGGTTGCGCATGACGGCTTCCACCAGTTCGGTGGCCACGCCCCGGTCCAGATTCCAGATGGCCACGGCCACCCCGCGCGACAGCACCTCGGCGTACTGCAGCATGGGTGCGCGCACCCGCAGATTGACCTCGTTTTCAAAGCGGTTGGCCATCTGAAAATAGGTCAGCACCAAGGCCGGCAAAAGAATCCCCAAGCCTGCCCCCAGAAAGAGGGTTTGCCGCAGTGACAAAGATGACCATGGCCACAGCCATAGCGAGGGGGGACGACCCATCGGGATGCGCGTCAAAATTTAGTTCCCAAGCGTCCCTGTGTGGAACACTTACGGCAAACGACTCTAGACAGTATTGCAACGAAAGGCAATCGGGACATGCAGCATCCTAACCCGAGGTCGAGCGGTGCCGCTGCTGGCGCTGCACCAGGGCGCTGGCGCCATCCACCGGTTGCGCCTCGCGCCGTGGCAGCAGGCCCTGCAAGGCACGCGGATTGGAGCGGGCGCCGCTGGCCACATAGTCGGCCAGCAGCACCGCCTGTACCTGCTGCGCGGCCATGCCCAGTTGGACACCCAGATAGTCAAACAGTGCGTCCACCAGGTCCTCGGGCGACAGGCCGCTGGTGGCGTTGCGGGACTGCCACAACCAGTCGGCAAAGCCCCAAAAGGCATAAAAAGGCGATGGCTGTGCCGGTGCGCCCAGCAACAAAGCCAGGGTCTGCGCAAAACGCCCCGAGTTGGCCACCAGGTCCCAGTAGCGCGAGAAGCGGGTGAAACGCTGCAGCGTCTGGGCATCCACCACGCCGGTGTGCAACACGGTGTAGGGGGCATGGCTGGCATAGACCATGCCGTGCGCGGCGCTGTGGCGGGCAATGGGTGTGCCGCGCAAACGCTTCAAGATGCCCAGCTGGATTTCGTGCGGCTGCAGGGCGTACAAGCGGTCAAACCCGTCGGCAAAACTCTCCAGCGTTTCGCCGGGCAGGCCAAAGATGAGGTCGGTGTGCAAATGGGCCTGGGAGTGGGCCACCAGCCAGCGCACATTGGCCTCGGTTTTGTCGTTGTCCTGGCGGCGGGAGATGCGCTGCTGCACTTCCACATTGAAGCTCTGGATACCCACCTCCAACTGCAGCACCCCCGGCGGAAACTGCGCAATCATGGCCTTGAGGCGCTCGGGCAGGTGGTCGGGGACCACTTCAAAGTGCACAAACAACTCTCCGCCCGGCTGGCCCGCATCGGCCATGGGCAGGCGGTCCAGGAAAAACTGCAGGATACGCACCGAGGCATCAATCTTCAGGTTGAAGGTGCGGTCCACAAACTTGAAATTGCGCGCACCGCGCTGGTACAGGCCTTGCAAAGCGGCCAGAAAGGCGTCCAGGTCAAAGGCCCAGGCCGTCTTGTCCAGCGAACTCAGGCAGAACTCGCACTTGAAGGGGCAGCCGCGCGAGGCCTCCACGTACAGCAGGCGGTGCGCCAGATCGGCGTCGGAGTATTCGGCGTAGGGCAGTGCAATCTGGTCCAACGGCGCTTGTTCTCCCGCGATCACCTTCATCAGGGGCCGCGGGCCGTGCACCAGGGAGCGGCACAACTTGGGAAAGCTCACATCACCCCAGCCGGTGACCACAAAGTCGGCCCAATGGACGATCTCCTGGGCCTCCAGCTCGTGGCTGACCTCCGGCCCGCCCAGCACCAGCTGCACGCTGGGGCGCAGGGTTTTGAGCAGGCGCAGCACTTCGGTGGTTTGCGCAATATTCCAGATGTACACCCCGCAACCGATGATCTGCACGCCATCCTCTGACGGACCCAGCTCGGCCAGCAGCGCCTCCACCACCTCCGCCACGGGTCGGTGGATGGTGAACTCGCGCAGCACCGTGCACCGGCGCAAATCGTCACCGCCATGGCGCGCCATATTGGCCAGCAGATAACGCAGGCCCAGCGAGGCGTGGATGTACTTGGCGTTGAGTGTGGTCAGGAGGATGCGGGGTGCCATTGGCCTATTATCCAAACATGTCCACACCGCGCCCCCGCAACGCCACCGGCGACTCCTTTTTCGCCTGGGAGGGCGACATCCTGATCGTCAACATTCTGGGCAAACCCTCCGCCAGCAAAGACGCCATCGGCAAGCCCAAAGGCACCCAACTCAAGGTGAGCGTCACCGCCGCCCCCAAGGGCGGCAAGGCCACCGACCACATGGTGCGTTTTTTGGCACCGCTCTTTGGCGTGGCCGTGGCCGATATCGAAGTGGTGTTTGGCCAGGAAAACGTGAACAAGCAATTGCGCATCAAAGCGCCAAAAAAAATGCCTGCGGTGTTTGCGCAGGCATCTTTGCTGGAGGACGACCGCGCTTGAGGCGGCGTCTGGCCGGGGTGGTTTCTTCCAGTTCGCAATAGAAGCGAGAACTAGGCGCAAGGGCGCAGGCAGTGCTTTGGCACGGCCAGGAGTTGCAACGACGTTATCGTTTTATTGCGGATTGGAATTAGAAGGAGTAGCTGATGCCCAGGGCCAGCACGGGCATGTATTTCAGCTTGTCCACGGCGTCTTGCATCTGGGCTTGCTCGGCGGCGACATCCGCAGCGGGTGCGGTCGGGGCGGTCAGCGTGGCTTTGGGATTTTGGAACATCACGCCCAGATCAAAATTGAAGCCCAGGCCCTTGGCCACTTTGGGTTTGGTCGAGTAACCGATACCCAGGTAGGGCGCGACACCCTCACTCATCTTGATCTCGGCATTGACCGTGTGGGTAGTCACGGTATCGCTACCCACTTTCCCCGTGCCGTTGACCGTGATTTTGTTGTTGTTGAACACCGCGCCACCACTCACCCGGAAGCCTTCCCCCATGGGGTACCAGTCACCCACCAGTTGCAGCGAGTTGAAGTCAATTTTGACATCCAGAGAGGAACCGGAACCGAAGTCGCCGATATCACCGCTGAAAGATTGCTTCAAGGTGTTGAACTGGCCGCGCACCGCCCAATCCTCACTCACCGACGCAGCGTAGCCCACACCCAAGCCGTTGGTGCCGATTTGGGTGTACACGGTACCCATATCACCGGCCAGGGCGGCCACGGGCAAGGCACCCAGGACCAGGGCGAGTTGGGCAATTTTTTTGGACAGTTTCATAGGAGTCTCCCGGTAAAAAGAAAGGTTGGAAAAAAGTGGCGCATCCAGCATCTGGCGGCCTCCACTGTTTTATACCTCCACCCACTGGTTTCGACCATGCCATGCGCCAGAGATTCACCATTAATGCCAACGCAATGCCACAATGGCGTGCCCGACGTTGCCCGCAGGCAACGCTTGGGAACTTTTACACCGCCGCAACGCTCCCACAGCGCAATGACCTTCATCACCCCACTTTTCCGCACGCTGCGTCCTTTGGCGCGCTGCCTGCAACCTCTTCGAGCTGCTACATTTTTCATAGCTGCTTACGCACTATCCACGGGGGCCAATGCCCAATTTGGCTTCAACAATCCAGGACAAACCGGCCCCAGCAGCGCCAGTGAGCGGGTGCAAACCGAGCAGGTGCGCGCCGAACTGGTCGTCCACGCCCCCGATGGAGTGGAAGCGGGCAAAACCCTCTGGCTCGGCTTGCAGCTGCAACACCAGCCCCACTGGCACACCTACTGGAAAAATCCCGGCGACTCCGGCTTGTCAACCCAATTGGCATGGACCCTGCCCAAGGGCGTGACGGCGGGCGACATCGCCTGGCCCACGCCGCAGAAAATCGCCATTGGCAACCTGGCCAATTTTGGCTACGAAGGCACGGTGCTGCTGCCGGTGCCGCTCACCATTGCTCCGTCCTTTGCACCGTCACCACTGGCGCGCGACCTGGAAATCGGCTTGACCGCCAGCTGGCTGGTGTGCCGCCAGGAGTGCATTCCCCAAGAGGGGCGCTTTGTGCTGCGGATTGCGCTGAAAGGCTCCTCCGGCCTGCACGGCGCAGCCTTTGAGGCGGCGCGTGCGGCCAGCCCGCTGCCGCACGCGGGCGCGGCCCAGGTGCAGCTGGCACCCGAGGGCCTGACACTCAGCGTCAGCGGCCTGCCCAGCGCGTGGCAAGGCAAGGCGCTGAACGTCTTCCCGGAGACCGTCGAAATCATCGAAACCGCCGCGGCCCCCACGGCCCAGGACGCCGTGGCCAGCGACGCCGTGCCTCGCAAAGGTACCCAGGCCTGGAAAGAGGGGGTATGGTCCGCCCGGATTCCTTTGTCGGCCCAGCGCATCGACAGCCCTTCTGTCTTGCCCGTGGTGCTGGGCTGGGGCGCACAAAGCCTGCGCACCACTGCGACAGTGCGCGGCACCTGGCCCGCAGCACCCCCACTCGGAAGCGCAGTTGCTGTGCCTGTGCAGGATTCCCGCACCAATCTCCCATCCACGGGCACGGGCACGGATTTGGCGGGGGCGTCCCGGGCCGTCGGCATGGGCGCCTTTGCCTGGGCGCTGGCTGCCGCGCTGCTGGGCGGGCTGATCCTGAACCTGATGCCCTGTGTCTTCCCGGTGCTGGCCATCAAGGTCCTGGGTTTTGCCAGCCATGCCCGCCACAGCCGCGCCAGCCACCGGCTGCAAGGCCTGGCCTACACGGCAGGCGTGGTGCTGTCCTTCATGGCACTGGGCGGCCTGATGCTGGGCCTGCGCGCCGGGGGTGAGCAACTGGGCTGGGGCTTTCAGTTGCAGTCGCCCGCCGTCATTGCCGCCTTGGCCGTGCTGTTCACGCTCTTGGGGCTGAACCTGGCGGGGCTGCTGGAGGTGGGCCACCTGCTCCCCAGTCGGCTGGCGTCGCTGCAACTGCGCCACCCGGCGGTGGATGCGTTTTTGTCGGGCATGCTGGCCGTGGCGGTGGCATCGCCCTGCACCGCCCCTTTCATGGGTGCGTCGCTGGGCTATGCCATCACTCTGCCCAGCGCGCAGGCCCTGGGCATTTTTGCAGCCCTGGGCCTGGGGCTGGCGCTGCCCTTTCTAGTGGCCAGCTGGGTGCCGGCGGTGGGCCGCTGGCTGCCGCGCCCCGGCGCCTGGATGGACGCCTTGCGCCGCTTCATGGCGTTTTTGATGTGGGCCACGGTGGTGTGGCTGGTGTGGGTGCTGGGGCACCTGAGCGGCGTGGACGGCGCCGCCAGCCTGCTGGCCTTGCTCCTCAGTTTGTCCCTGGTGGTCTGGAGCTTTAGCCTGCGAGGCCGCAGCCGCTGGACTTTTGCTATCATTTCAATAGCTGTTTGCGCACTATTGACGGGGGCTATAGGCCAAAATGTCTTAAAAATCGAGGAGATTCCGGGAGGTCCCGCCGCACAGGCGTCTGCGCCCGGCAATGGCGCCTCGGCCACCCAAAGCGACTGGCAGGCCTGGGCGCCGGGGCGGGTCGACACCGAACTGGCCGCAGGCAATCCCGTGTTTGTGGACTTCACGGCCGCTTGGTGCATCACCTGCCAGTACAACAAACAAACCACGCTGGGCAAAGCCGAGGTGCTGGCCGACTTTGCCGCCAAAAATGTCACGTTGCTGCGCGCCGACTGGACCCGCCGCGACCCGGCCATCACCCAGGCGCTGGAGCAACTGGGGCGCAGCGGCGTGCCGGTGTATGTGCTGTACCAGACCGGCCGGGCGCCGGTGGTGCTGTCTGAAATCTTGAGTCCCCAGGAGGTGCGCGCCGCGCTGGCCCGCTTATGACACCATGAACACCCTGACCGAAACCGAGACCATCCGCCACATCCTGGCGCACCACCGCACTGTGGCCGTGGTGGGCCTGTCCCCCAAGACGCACCGCGACAGTTATGAGGTCGCCCAGTACATGCAGGCCCAAGGCTGGCGCATCATCCCGATCAACCCCAACGCCACGGAAATCCTGGGCGAAAAGGCCCACCCCACCCTCACCGCAGCCGCGCAGCACGAAACCATTGAACTGGTGGACGTGTTCCGCAACAGTGCCGACGTGCCGCCAGTGGTCGATGAGGCCATGGCCATCGGTGCCAAGGCGGTGTGGCTGCAACTGGGCATCGCCCACGAAGCGGCGGCAAAAAAAGCGCGTGAGGCAGGCCTGCTGGTGGTGCAAAACAAGTGCCTGCTGGTGGAGCACCGGCGCTCTCCACCGGGCGGCTCCAGCAGCAGACCACGACCCAGCGCATTCAGCCCCTCTCCAACGTGAAGCGCCAGAGTGGCATCCTTGCAAATTTGCCATCCATTGGTAAATTTGCAAGGATGTATCGCGTGTGCGACGACCCCCGTTGGCAAATGTTGACTTGGCCCTTGTGAGTCCACTACCCACCCCCAAAGCCGCCACAAACCGTGGCGGCTTTTTTTTCAATCACCAAGATGTGGTGCGTTTTTCGTCCTCGGCGCCAGCGCCTGGATCCGCTGCCACAGCACCGCCTTGGGCACGTTCATTTGCATCATTTGCATGCACCGCTCCAGACGGCCGGAACGGATCAACAAGCGGTCCATCGCCTTGGCGAGGTCCGTTTCGATGCTGCTGCCATAGGCTTGTCGGCTCTTGTCAAACGCTTGTTGCAGCAGTTTTTTTCCAGGCTGCATCATGGCCAGGTCGATCAGGTCACGGCTGAAGACGCTGTCGTCCGCCCATCGGTCGGAATTGGCCAGCAGCTTGCTGGTGGCCATGTCCAGCGGGGTCAGCGTCGCAATACCGCAAACGGCGTCCTGCGCGCCGGGGGTTTCCAGCGCCATGCGCCCTTCCAGGACAATTTCAAACTTGATGGGCTGTTGCTCGGCTTGCACGACGGTACGGATACCGTATTGGTCAGCCCGCACCTCGCGCAAGGTCTGCAACACAGCGCCCGGGCGGGCAAGCGCCTGCAAGGCCAGTGGCCCGGTCAGCAATTGGCGCAGGGCGCGGTAACCCGCAATGCGGGAAACCAGAAAATCCATATCGACCGATTCCCGGTACTCGCCATAGCGCAATGCCATGGCCGTGCCACCACCAAAATAGCAGCCATGCTCAACAAGCAAAGAGGCGTTGAGCTTTTCGAGCACGGTGGCGATACGGCGGTGGTGGTCGCGCTCAAACAAGCAGCTGCCCCTTTCCCAAGGTGCTGATCAGGGCATTCAGCAGAGTACGTTCATGGGCCGCAATGACATTGGGGTCAAGATGGCGCCAATTGCGTTCATACACACCAAAAGCTTCTTCGGGCGTGAGTTCTGATGCCCCCGGAAGGTGCCATGCCAACTGCTGAAGCTGCGGGTAATCGGCCAGACGCAGCAAAGGTGGGACCGCGATGGCAGCCGGGTGCGTCTCCATGTCACTGCGCGCCGGGGCGTGCTGCAGGGGTAGGTCCACCAGATCAATGCCGAGCCCCAAGGCGTTCAATACGTTCAGGTAAGCGCCCATGGTGACCGAAGGTTCGCCGTGTTCTATGCGGTGCAAAGTCACCCTGGACATGCCGGCAGCTTGCGCGGCCACACTGGCACTGACGCACAAGGCCTTTCGCCGCCCACGGATACCCTCCCCCAAAGCCTTGAGCTTGGCAGTCACATTGGGATCTAAGTTGGGAGACTGGGCTGGCATAGTGTTTCTCATTATAGGCAATACAAGAAAATTGCCTTTCTCCAAACTTGATTTTTTCTGCCCCCGGCGCCTGCCACCCCGCACGCTGCCTGCGACAATTGGGGCATGACCTCCTCCACACCCACCGCCCTAGACACCACCTTCAACCACCTGCAAAACCCCACTTTTTTGCAAGCCTGCCTGCGCCAAGCCACGCCCTACACACCGCTGTGGATGATGCGCCAGGCCGGGCGCTATTTGCCTGAATACCGGGCCAGCCGCGCCAAGGCCGGCAGTTTCATGGGCCTGGCCACCAACCGCGACTACGCCACCGAGGTGACGCTGCAGCCGCTGGACCGCTACCCGCTGGATGCCGCCATTTTGTTCAGCGACATCCTGACCGTGCCCGATGCCATGGGGCTGGGCCTGTCCTTTGCGCTGGGCGAAGGCCCCAAGTTTGCCCACCCGGTGCGCGACGAAGCGGCCGTGGCCCAGCTGGAAGTGCCCGACATGGCCAAGCTGCAATATGTGTTTGACGCCGTCAGCAGCATCCGCAAGGCGCTCACCCAGGCCGATGGCCGGGGCCGCGTGCCGCTGATCGGTTTCTCGGGCAGCCCCTGGACGCTGGCCTGCTACATGGTGGAAGGTGCTGGCTCGGACGACTACCGCCTGGTCAAGACCATGCTGTACAGCCGCCCCGACCTGATGCACCGCATGCTCACCGTCAACGCCGACTCGGTGGCGGCCTACCTGAACGCCCAAATCGACGCCGGTGCCCAGGCCGTGATGATTTTCGACAGCTGGGGCGGTGTGCTGGCCGACGGTGCGTTCCAGGAATTCTCCATGGCCTACACCGCCCGCGTGCTGGCCCAACTCAAGCGCATCGGCGCGCAGGGTGAGGTGATCCCCCGCATTGTGTTCACCAAAGGCGGCGGCCTGTGGCTACAGGACATGGCAACGCTGGACTGCGATGTGCTGGGCCTGGACTGGACCGTGAACCTGGCTGCCGCCCGCGCGCTGGTCGGCGGCATTGAAAACGGCCCCGGCAAGGCTTTGCAAGGCAATATCGATCCCAATGTGCTGTTTGCCCCGCCAGCCCAGATTGCCACCGAAGTGACCCGGGTGCTGGACAGTTTTGGTGCACCGTACCAAGGCAGCGGCAGCGGCCCCACCCACATTTTCAACCTGGGGCATGGCATCAGCCAGCACACCCCACCGGAACACGTGGCAGCCCTGGTGGACGCGGTGCACAGCCATTCGCGCCAATTGCGCCGTTAAATTGCCTACCACTTTTTAGGTGCGATTTCAGACCGGACTGTGGCACTTATGCACAAAATCAGGTAAGTAAAGACTACTGCACCCCCTGTTTTGAAAAGGGGTGCTACGAAAGCCATAGCGAAGCTAAGTCATTGATTCATAAGGGTTTTGAATTTTGCTTTTTTTGTAGGCAATGTAGTGAAGGCCTTGATTGACGGGCCTTTGGCAGGGTCCAAGGCGAGATATCAACAAAGTTATCCACAGAAATTTTGGATTAAGCGCTAATTCCTTTGAAATCAAGCACTTAGCCCCTATTTCGCAAGAAAACATCAACTAAGCACCCCAAGTGAATTTTCGTTATACGAAATATCGCCCATTGCGGCCCTCCGGTCCATGAGTCACGCACTGGGGGTACTCGTCCACACCCCGGCGCATGCACGCCTGGGCCCGGTGCTCACTTACCAAAGTGAATGCCTGCTTCCCCCCGGAACCCTGGTGCGGGTGCCCTTGGGCACGCGTGAAACACTGGGGGTGGTGTGGGACAGCCAGTCGATGGATGCGACCGAAGCGATCGACCCCGCCAAGGTGCGCGCCGTGGCAGGCGCTTTGGAGGGCATTGCCCCCTTGCGTGCCACATGGCAACAACTGGTCACGTTTGCCGCGCACTATTACCAGCGCTCGGTCGGTGAAGTGGCCCTGGCGGCGCTTCCGCCCCAGTTGCGCGATTTGTCGCCCGCACAAATGCAGCGCCGCCTGCAGCGCGGCATCTCCAAAACTGCGGCGGCAGACGCGCCCGCGGCAAGCCCCGTGTCCGATGCGCCAGCCCTGTCCCCGGAGCAGGCCCATGTCGTCACCCAGATTGAAAACCAAAGCGGGCCTTTTTTGCTGTTTGGCGCCACCGGCAGCGGAAAAACCGAGGTTTACCTGCACTGTGTGCACACCGTGTTGGCCCAAGACCCCGGTGCCCAGGCCCTGGTGATGGTGCCCGAGATCAACCTGACACCCCAGTTGGAGGCACGTTTCAAAGCGCGTTTTGTCCCCCTGTACGGGGAGCAGGCCGTGGTCTCCCTGCACAGCGGCATGACCAACCCGCAACGGCTGAAAAGTTGGCTGGCGGCCCACAGCGGCGCGGCGCGCATTGTGCTGGGCACCCGCATGGCGGTATTTGCCAGCCTGCCCCTGCTCCGCTTGATCGTGGTGGACGAAGAACACGACCCCAGCTACAAAAGCGGCGAAGGCGCACGCTACTCGGCGCGGGACCTGGCGGTGTACCGCGGACGGCTGGAAGGCGCCAAAGTGCTGCTGGGCTCGGCCACGCCCTCGCTGGAGAGTTGGTACCAGAGCCGCCCCGCCGCCGAGGGCGGACGCTACCTGCGGCTGCACATGCCCAGCCGCATTGGTGCCTCCGGCGCCACCTCCAGCCCCAACGATGCCCCCGCAACCACCGCCCAGCAGGCCATGCGAAGCACGGCAGGTACGCCAGCGGGCCTGCCGCTGGTGCGCCGGGTGGACATGAACCACCAGCCCCGCAAGGCGGTGTTTTCGCTGCCGCTGCTGGACGCCATCAAAGAGCGGGTGGCGCGCGGTGAACAGTGCATGGTCTTTCTGAACCGGCGCGGCTACGCCCCGGTGTTGCACTGCACCGACTGCGACTGGAAAAGCGAATGCACCAACTGCAGCGCCTTTCGGGTGTTCCACAAAATTGACCGCACCCTGCGTTGCCACCACTGTGGCTTTACCGAACGCGTGCCCCGCACCTGCCCGGCCTGCGGCAACCCTGACATCACCCCGCTGGGGCGCGGCACCGAACAGATCGAAGAGCACCTGGCCCAATTGCTGGCCGATGTGCGCCGCCCCCACTCCACCAGCCCGGAATGTCCCGAAGGCGAGCCCCTGCGCGTCGCCCGCATCGATGCCGACAGCACGCGGCTCAAAGGCGCGCTGGAATCGCAGCTGGCCGCCGTACACGCAGGTGACGTGGATGTGCTGGTGGGCACCCAGATGATCGCCAAGGGCCACGACTTTCGCCGCATCACCCTGGTGGCAGCGGTCAACCCCGATGGGGCGCTGTTTTCCAGCGACTTCCGGGCACCCGAACGTTTGTTCAGCCTGCTGATGCAGGCGGCCGGGCGCGCCGGGCGCGACGCCAGCCTGGGCGGGAACAGCGAAGTCTGGATTCAGACCTTTCAACCGGCCCACCCGCTGTATGCCGCCCTGAAACAATACGACTACCCGGCTTTCGCGGCGCAACAACTCCAGGAGCGTGAACAGGCCGGCATGCCGCCCTTTTGCGCCCAGGCCCTGGTGCGTGCCGACGCCCGCACCCAGGAGGCCGCCCAGGCCTTTCTGAATGCGGCCCGTGTCGGAGCCCACACTGACATGCCCCTGTGGGAAGGTTGGTCTGAGGTTCTGGCACAGGTGACCCTGTACCCGGCGGTGCCCATGAGCATCCAGCGGGTGGCCAATATTGAACGGGCCCAGATGCTGCTGGAAAGCCCGTCGCGCTCCGCATTGCAGCGATTTCTGCAGGGCTGGCACAGCGTGCTGCAAGCCACCCGAACCCACCCCGAATGCAAAGGCCTGATCCGCTGGGCAGTGGACGTGGACCCATTGGCTGTTTGAGGAGGTTCCTCCCATTTTTTGCAGCCCAAATCTGTACGGGCTCCCAAACTTATGCACAAAATCCACAGCCAAGACCCCAGTCCCTTGCTACCGGGCGCATCGGCGCTACAAAAGGCATAGCGATTACAAGGTGTTGATTTACAAAGGTTTTTTAATTTTGCCTTTTTCGTAGGCAACCTGGCCACAGGCTGGGTGGACAGGCCTTGGGCGGGATTCAAGACCGGATATCAACAAAGTTATCCACAGATTCCACAAATCCAATGCAAAGCCCTTCTGAATCAAACACTTAGCGTCCATTTCCAGAAAAAGCATGAAATGAACACCCCAAGCAAGCGTTGGCGCCCCCTCAGGTCATCAAAGCCACAGCGCCCGAAAAGGTAAAAAACGCCGCCGCGGTGGACACCAGAATGATGCGGGCGATGCGCCCGTTGTCCGCCCCAAAGCGCTCGGCCAGCAAAGACACATTGCTGGCACTGGGCAAAGCCGCCAGCAGCACCAGCACCGTCAAGGCGAAACGGTCCAGGGGCACCCCCAGCGTAATTGCGCCCCCGCCGACCAGCAACACCAGCAGCGGGTGCAAAAACAGCTTGATGAGCGCCACCGGCACAAATTCGGCCCAGTGCACGGGATGTGCCTCCCCCGCCAGCGCGAGCATCTGCGAACGTGCCAGCACGGCGCCAATGGTGAACAGCGCCACCGGCGAGGCGGCATCGGCCAACAAACCTACCGTGTTCACCACGGGTTTGGGCAAATCCAGTTGCAAAAAGGACACCAAGGCACCGGCCAGAATGGACCAGGGCATGGGGTTGGCGGCCACGCCTTTGAGGGCATTCTTGGCCGCCTGCCCCGCCGAAATACCGCCGCTGCCAGCAGCATGCTCCCCCAAGCGAGACAGCGCAATACACAGCGAGGAGGTGATCACCATGTCGACCATGATGGTGACAATCGCCGGCCCGGCAGCTTTCGGCCCCAGCAGCGCCACCAGCAGCGGCACGCCCATGAAGCCGGTGTTGGGAAACGCCCCCACCAAAGCGCCAAACGCCGCATCGTTCCAGCCAATGCGCCCATGCAGGGTAACCGCCACGACAAAACCCACCATGACCAGTGCGCACAACAGGTAGGTGAGCGCCACGCTGGGGTCCAGCAATTCCGCAATCGGGGTCGAGGCACCGAAACGGTACAAGAGACACGGCAGCGCAAAAAACAGCACAAAACCATTCATGCCGGGAATGGCCTGCAGCGGCAACATGCCCCGGCGGGCGGCAAGGTAGCCGCACAGCACCAGCGCGAAAAAAGGAAAGGTGACGGTCAGGATTTGTAGCACCCGGGGATTGTCAGGGCATTTCGGGTCCTTCCGTCCGCAGCCGTTAAGATGGCGGGCTTGGCCGGTGGCATGAACCCTGTGCCATCGCCCCCTGATTCGATTCCGATTCCGATCCCCACCTCCTCCTGCATGTCTGCCCCTCCCTCCCACGGCCTGAACCCGGCCCAGCTAGAAGCCGTCAACTACCTGAACGGCCCCTGCCTGGTGCTGGCCGGGGCAGGCTCGGGCAAGACCCGGGTGATCACCCACAAAATTGGACGCTTGATCGAGTCCGGCATGCCGGCGCAGCGCATTGCCGCCATCACCTTTACCAACAAGGCCGCCGCTGAAATGCGCGAGCGCGCCAAAGGCCTGATTGGCCGCTCCGCCAAAGACGTGGTGGTGTGCACCTTCCACGCACTGGGCGTGCGTATGCTGCGCCTGGATGGCGCGGCGCTGGGGCTCAAACCCCAGTTCAGCATTCTGGACAGTGACGACGTCACCGGCATCCTCAAAGACGCGGGAGGCACCGTGGATACAGCCACCGCCCGCCAAATGCAGTGGACCATCAGCGGCTGGAAGAGCGCCGGGCTCAACGCCACCCAGGCCTTGGCGCTGGCCGCCGACGACAACGAACGCATCACCGCGACCGTCATGGCGCGTTATGAAGAGCGCCTCACTGCCTACCAAAGCGTGGATTTTGACGATCTGATCAGCCTGCCCCTGAAACTGCTGCGCGATTACCCGGAAGTGCGCCGCAAATGGCAGGGCCTGATGGGCCATGTGCTGGTGGACGAATACCAGGACACCAACGCCACCCAGTACGAGGTCTTGAAGCTGCTGGTGGGTGGCCCTCCACCGGACGAAGCCCGCTTCACCGCCGTGGGCGACGACGACCAGTCCATCTACGGCTGGCGCGGTGCTACGCTGGACAACCTGAAAAAGCTACCGGTGGAATTTCCCGCGCTCAAGGTGATCAAGTTGGAGCAGAACTACCGTTCCACCAGCGCCATCCTGCGCGCCGCCAACAACGTGATCGGCCCCAACCCCAAGCTCTACCCCAAAACGCTCTTCAGTGAATTGGGCGAGGGCGAGCCGGTGCGCGTGGTGGACGCCGACAACGAGGAACACGAGGCCGAACGCGCCGTGGCCCGCATCCAGAGCCTGCGCGCCGAGGGCGCCCTGGCGCAGGCGGGCAAGCAGTACAAAGAGTTTCGTGACTTTGCGGTACTGTACCGCGCCAACCACCAGGCCAAACCCTTTGAAAAAGCGCTGCGCAAGGCCGGTATCCCGTACAAGGTGTCGGGCGGCCAAAGTTTTTTTGACCGGGCCGAAATCCGCGACCTGTGCGCCTGGTTCCGGCTGTGGGCCAACAACGACGACGACCCGGCATTTCTGCGCTGCGTCACCACGCCCAAGCGCGGCATTGGCCACACCACGCTGGGCACGCTGGGCGTGTTTGCCAGCCAGTACAAGCTCAGCCTGTTCGAGTCCTTGTTTTCCTCGTCGCTGAGCAGCGTGCTCAGCGCCAAGGCCCTGGGCAGCCTGCACGAGTTTGGCCGCTACATCAACGACCTGGAGTTTCGCGCCCGCAAGACCGAGGGGGCGGAGGCCGCACGGGCGTTCCTGAACGAGTGGCTCAAAGAGATTGATTACGAAAAGCACCTCTACGACGGCGAGGACAGCGAAAAGGCCGCCTCATCCAAGTGGAGCAATGTGATGGAATTTTGCGACTGGATGGCCCAGCGCTGCGGGGGCCAACTCGACGACACGGCGGGCGTGGCGACGACCCGTGAAATCAAAAATTTGCTGGAAGTGGCACAAACCATCGCGCTCCTGTCCACCATCAGCGAGCGCGAAAAAGACCAGGACGTGGTGACGCTCTCCACCCTGCACGCTTCCAAGGGCCTGGAGTGGCCCCATGTGATGCTGGTGGGGGTGACCGAGGGCATGCTGCCCTTCAAACTGGGCGATGGCGCGGACACGCTGGGGGGCTCCACCCAGGCCGATGAATCCGCCAATGAAGACATGGCCATCCGCCTGCAGGAGGAGCGCCGCCTGATGTACGTGGGCATCACCCGCGCCCAACGCAGCCTGGCCGTGAGCTGGACCCGCCGACGCAAAAAGGGCCGTGAGTTGGTGGCCGCACAGCCCAGCCGCTTCATTGCCGAAATGGGGCTAGACCAGACCACGGTGCGTGAAGACCCGCGCGAGAAGCTCAAGGCTTTGCGGGCCGAGTTTGCCAAGAAGGCCCAGGAAAACGCGGCTGCCGCAGCGCTGGTGCGCTAAACCACCGATATGGCCGGGCGCGTATCAGTCTTTGCGCTTAGCTACCGCGTTCCATCCAGTCCCGCGCGCACGGTCGGATCGAACGCGGAACCGTTGCCCGCGCCGGGCGCCCCAAATTGTTGGTCGTGCAGGTCCACCAAGGTCATCATGGCATCGACGGCTTTTTGGTTGAAGCCGACGCGGGCTTGCCCCATGCCGTCCCCCCCACTCATGATCAGCTTGTTGATGTAGACACTGCACCCTTTGTCACCCCACAATGAGCGAATGGTGTTGGCAATACGCTGGTGGTGCATTTCCACGACTTCCAGCGCGTTGTTGACTTGCCGCTCCAGGGGAATATCTTCCAAGGCCATGGGCTGGGTAGGAACGTCAAAGTCGTCCTGCACACCACTGTGGCCCGCTGACAAGGCCTCTTTGGCCTTTTCGTCCGGCAAATGACTCAACCGGGAGTCCTGGTCCGCCAATGCGCTGTCCCACAAGCCCCACCCGGTTTCCGGGTCGTCTTCAATCACCTCCAGCCCGCGCGCCACCCGTCCACCTTTTGCGGGTGTACTTTCCGATTTTTTCCCCTTGCCAAGAAACCGACTGAACATGAAGTGTCCTTTAATTTTTCGTGGATATTACTCCAGTGCAAGTGGCTTCGCCACCGCATCATGAAACAGCACATTCGGGTCCGCAATTTGAAAAAAAATCCCCCGGCGGGGTATGGTGAACCGTCGGCTGCGCCCGTGCGCCCAAAATCCTGCGCAAAGGCAGCGTCCTGGCTGCGACAATGGCGCTCTTTCAATTCCTTGGTACGGGTTTGTTCAACCCTCAAGCACTATGCCTACCTCTTTTCCCTGCCCGACCCGCGCTTTCGTCCTCAGCGATTTCGACTTCACCCTGCCCGAGCACCTCATTGCACAACACCCTGCATCCGAGCGCAGCGGCTCCCGGCTGCTCGACGGCACGGCGGCGACGCCCGTGGACCGCATCTTCCGGGAACTGCCCACGCTGCTGCGCGCCGGCGACCTGCTGGTGTTCAATGACACCAAGGTCATCAACGCCCGGCTGTTTGGAGAAAAACCCACCGGCGGCAAGCTGGAGCTGCTGATTGAGCGGGTGCTGGGCGGCAACCAGGTGGCCGCCCACATGCGCGTGAGCAAAAAGCCCGAAGTGGGCACCACCGTGGCCCTGGTGGGTGCGCCCGGCACCCACGACAACCTGCGTGCCACACTGCTAGGGCGCTGGCCCGACGCCGATGGCGCCATGTTCCGCTTTGTACTGTCCAACGACGCGGGCGACGATCCCCACACGCTGATGCAGCGCCACGGCCATGTGCCGCTGCCGCCCTACATCACCCACAGCGATTCGCCCGAGGACGTGGCCCGCTACCAAACCGTGTTTGCCAAAAACCCCGGCGCCGTGGCCGCGCCCACGGCCGCGCTGCATTTTGACGAAGCCCTGCTGGCGAAGCTGGACGCGCTGGGCGTGCAGCGTGCCCATGTCACCCTGCATGTGGGCGCAGGCACCTTCCAGCCGGTCAAGACCGAGAACCTGGCGGAGCACCAGATGCACAGCGAGTGGTACGACGTGCCCGCCGCCACCCAGCAGGCCCTGGCCGACTGCCGCGCGCGCGGTGGCCGCGTGGTGGCGGTAGGCACCACCACCGTGCGCACCCTGGAGTCCTGGGCGCAAACCGGCCAGACCCGTGGCGACACACGCATCTTCATCACCCCCGGCTTTGCATTCCAATGGGTGGACATGCTGGTGACCAACTTTCACCTGCCCAAGTCCAGCCTGATGATGCTGGTGAGCGCCTTTGCCGGCCATGCGCAGGTAATGGACCTGTACCGCCACGCCATTGCCGAACAGTACCGGTTTTACAGCTATGGCGACGCCATGCTGCTGGCCAAACAGGCTTGAACGCACCCAATACATCTCACAGACAATACCGCCATGCTTGAATTCGAACTCCTGAAAACCGATCCCGCCACAACGACACCCGAAGGCAGCTACCTGGGAAGCCATGCGCGCCGTGGGCGCCTCACCCTCAACCACGGCGTGGTCGAAACCCCCATCTTCATGCCGGTAGGCACCTACGGCACTGTCAAAGGCGTGATGCCGCGCAGCCTGGAAGACATGGGCGCGCAAATCATTCTGGGCAACACCTTCCACCTGTGGATGCGCCCGGGGCTGGACGTGATGGCCGGGTTTGGCGGTTTGCACGCCTTCGAGAAGTGGGACAAGCCCATCCTCACCGACTCGGGCGGGTTCCAGGTCTGGAGCCTGGGCGAGATGCGAAAGATTTCGGAAGAAGGCGTCAAATTTTCCTCCCCCGTGAATGGGGACAAGCTGTTTTTGACACCCGAGATCTCGATGCAGATTCAGACCACGCTCAACAGCGACATCGTCATGCAGTTTGACGAATGCACGCCCTATATCTCGGTGGAGCCCAAGACCAAGGGCCAGCTCACCACCGAGGCCGAGGCGCGCAGTTCCATGGAACTCAGCCGCCGCTGGGCCCAGCGCTGCAAGACCGAATTTGCGCGGCTGGAAAATCCCAACGCCCTGTTCGGCATTGTGCAAGGCGGCATGTTCGAGCACCTGCGCCAGGAGTCGCTGGACCACCTGGTGGAGATGGATTTTCCTGGCTACGCCGTGGGGGGTGTGAGTGTGGGCGAACCCAAGGAGGAGATGCAGCGCATCATGGCGCACACGCCGCACCGCCTGCCGCCCCACAAGCCGCGCTACCTGATGGGCGTGGGCACGCCCGAAGACCTGGTGGAAGGTGTGGGACAGGGCGTGGACATGTTCGACTGCGTGATGCCTACGCGCAATGCCCGCAACGGCACTCTGTTCAGCCGCTATGGCGATCTCAAGATTCGCAATGCACGCCACAAGGCCGACCAACGCCCGCTGGACACCACCTGCACCTGCTACGCCTGCGCCGGAAGTTCTGGAGTTGCGTGGGACCAGGGTGGGCGCGAGGGTTTCAGCCGCGCCTACCTGCACCACCTGGACCGCTGCGGCGAAATGCTGGGGCCCATGCTGGCCAGCGTGCACAACCTGCACTACTACCTGAATTTAATGCGCGAAGTGCGCGAGTCCTTGGATGTGGGCCGCTTCGGTGCCTTTGTGGCCCAGTTCAAGGCCGATCGCACGCGCGGGGTTTAACGGCTGCCGGAGCAGCCACACCCACCGGAACCACAGCCACCGCCACCCGAAGCGGGCGGCGCCACAGGGGCGTCATCGGTGGCGTTGGCTTGCACCGTGAAGTCGATCACGATGTTGCCAGGTTCACGCGCCACATAGACCACACCAATCTGATTGCCATAACGCTGTGCCATTTGTTGAATCAAAGGCAGGGGATCGTGGTCATTCACAAAGCGCATGGTTTCACCGTCTTCCAGGGATTCCAGCGCGCCAAAAATGGCCGCATGGCGAAAGCGCTTGGCAACACCGCGCGCGTCAAAGGCGTGGGTAGGACGGGTCATCACAGGGGTCGAGCTCATTGCATTCCTTTACAGTGCCGCGCACCCGGTGTGCCGACAACGGCCAGAAATGTAAAACACAAGGCTTACACGCACCTTGACCCAGCACAAGGTTGGTTTAAAACGTTTCCCAGTCGTCATCCCCTCCAGCCGGTGTGGCTTTTGTGGAGGTTTTGACCACAGGCTTGGGAAGCGCTTTGGGAGCGGGAGCGGGAGCGGGAGCGGGAGCCGGGGCACGCACGCTGGCAGGGGCTTTAAGGGCTACGGGCTTGGCGGGTACACGCTGGGGAAGCGCAGCGCGCATGGACAGGGTGGGCGCGGGCGCAACACGGCGCCGCCCGCCATCGGCCACATTGAAGACCGCCACGGTGTGCACCAAATCGTCCGCCTGGGATTTGAGGCTGCTGGCCGCCGCCGCCATCTCTTCGACCAGCGCAGCGTTTTGCTGCGTGACCTGGTCCATCTGGGAGACGGCCTCCCCGACTTGCGAGACACCCAGGCTTTGCTCATTGCTGGCGGCGCTGATTTCGCCCATGATATCGGTCACCCGGCGGATTGAGGTGACCACCTCGGTCATGGTGGAGCCTGCCTGATCGACCAGGGTGGTGCCGTGTTCTACACGCTCGACACTGGCGTTGATCAGGGACTTGATTTCCCGGGCCGCTTCGGCCGAGCGCCCGGCCAAACTGCGCACTTCGCTGGCCACCACGGCAAAACCCCGCCCTTGTTCACCGGCGCGGGCCGCTTCCACTGCGGCGTTGAGCGCCAGGATATTGGTCTGGAACGCAATGCCATCGATGACGCTGATGATGTCGGAAATTTTGCGCGAAGAGGTGTTGATGTCGCGCATGGTTTCCACCACCTGCCCGACCACCGCGCCGCCTTTGACGGCCACGTCCGATGCACTCATGGCCAACTGGTTGGCTTGGCGCGCACTGTCGGCGTTTTGCTTGACGGTGGAGCCCAACTGCTCCATGGAAGCGGCTGTTTCTTCCAGCGCACTGGCCTGGCTTTCGGTGCGGGAGGACAAATCATGGTTGCCCTGCGCGATTTCGGCGCTGGCAATGGCCAGACTCTCGGAACCCTGGCGCACATTGCTGACCACCTGGGTCAGGCTTTCCTGCATCAGCTTGAGGTGGGCCATCAGGCTGTCCGTGTCACCCGGCTTCAGGTGAATCGGCAAACGCAGGTCCCCCGCCGCCACACTTCTGGCCACTTCGGTGGCTTGCGCAGGCTCTGCTCCAAGTTGGCGGCCGAGGCTGCGGATCAGGAAAAAATTGTAGGCACCCGACGCAACCATTCCAACCCAAAAGATCGCAACACACAGCAGAGAGATGGTGCTGTACATCGACTCCGCATCGGTAAAGGCTTTTTGCGCACCGTCCAACTGTGCCTGGATCAAGGCCTTGATGCCGCTGTGGACCGGGGCGTACAGCGGAGCGACCTTTTCGGTCGTCAAACGCTGGGCATCGGCCATGTCATTGGCGCGCAAGGCGGCCAAGGTCGGCAGGAGGCCTTCCTGCACAAATTTCCCGCGGTCGTTGCCAAAGGTTTTAGCCAGCGTCTGCACCTCGGGTGTGAGCTGGGTGGCCATGAAGGCGTCCCAGGATTTGGTGATGGCCGCTATATTGGACTCCACCTTGGCGGTGGTTGCCGCAATCACTTCCGGCGTGGGGGTCGCCAGCGCCGTGGCGATGGACAGGCGGTTTTCAAGAATCAGGGCCTCAATGTCCCCCATCTGCCCGACTGGCACCGTACGGTCCGCATAGACCGACTTGAGCGAGAGATTGGACGTCCCCATGCCGAACAGCCCCAGGCCCGCAATGAAGATAACCAGGGCGGACATCATGCCCCCCAAAACCAGCAAACGCGTTGAGATTTTCATGAGATTCGGTCTCTGCAAGGTTGAAGTCAGGCCCCAGTGTACAGGGGAGTACTAGTCCTGGGTGGTAAAAACTGTCATCACGCCGGTGAATCCATACAGGTGGTTGCGGGCAATTTCTCCCCCGGCAAAAAACCCCACCAAAGGCACATCACCCAGCGCCCGCCGCACGGCATGCATCTCGGCGCCGGGGCCGCCAAAATGTGCGCCGCCACGCCCGGAACAACTGATATAGACCGCACCCGCAATACGCCGCGCCGGGAGCGCAGCCACCTCGGCCGCACGGTCGGCCTGGGCCATGGCGACTTCCAGAGGCAACTCTTCGGGCTCCAGTTCTTCGCGTATTTCCGCACAGATGCGCATCAGGTCGGCCTTGGCCGTGTGCACATTGCGCTGGCAAAACGTCAGATGCATGCCCACCTCCACCTGGTCTGCCACCGCAACGCCACGCCGTCCGGGGTCCAGGCCAATGATGTGGCGCACCACGACATCGCTGCCAAAACTGCCCGTCTGGTGCAAGGTGGCGCCACCCAAATGGTCCTGGTGGCTGGGGTTCGCGGGTTTTTCCTGGGGCCGCACCAGACCCACCAGGGTGGCGCGCACCACGACCAGGGCTTCCTGGGGCTGGTCCAGCGTGATGGCCAGGTCGTTCAGCATCACGTCCAGCGCAGGCTCTCCGTCCAGCGCGATCACCACGTTGTGGTCGGCCTGGGTGACCACCCGCGCACGCGAAATGGGCTTGCAGCCCTGGGTCACGCGGGATACCAGGCCCACGCCCGGCCCGAAAGCCACGCCGCTGAGGCCTCCGCGAAACACGCCGCTGGCGTTGCCATGCCCGCTGATGTTGCCGTCGCCCGCCACTGCAAACTGCACACTGGCGCCACGGCTGCTGGACAGGCCGCCAAACAGGTAACCGGTCTGCGTGCGTGCCGCCATCTCGTCAATCAACTCCCCCAGCTCCAGGGTGCTCGCATCGGCATGCACCAAGGCGGTGTGCGCCTCAAAGCCCAACCCCAGCGGGGCCACGCCCGAAAACACCCGAAACTGGTCACTGGGCAACTCCAGCAGCATGACGGCCATGGCGGGCTCGTCAAAATACTCCACGTTGTTGCAGGCGATGCCGACCCCCACCGTGCCAGACCAGTCGGTCACCAGCGGAAGTTCCGCACCCAGGTGCTCCAAAATAGCCTGGGCATCGTCGGCATAGTGGTCCGTGATGTAGAGCAATGCCAAGGTGGGCGAGGAGGCGCAGGCGGGCAGCGCCATTTGTGCCCGCAGCTGCGCCAGCACCAATGCGGCGGCCATCTGCCACTGCGGATGGGTGGCGTGCGCGTAGGGGAAAGTTGCCATGTGCGTCGAGCGTATCGGTCAGGCTCAAAAAAACAGGACCCGAAACGCGTGGCTGGGCCGGGTTGCCAGTGCCTCGCGGGGGTAGGTTATTTGGTCCGGGGGGCAGTCTTTCTGGCCGACTTCGCCGCAGGCGCCGACGCGCCGGTACGCCGGGTGGCCGCGCCCACCACCTTTTTGCCCGACTTCATGGCCTCTTTGGCCATGCCGGTGGCCACGTTTTTGGTGATGTCGACCGCCGACTTGGCGGTGGCTTCCTTCACCGCACCGGCGGCGATTTGCTGGAACTGCTGGGTCAGGGAGCCCCACAACTGCAAGGGGTCGATCAGGCCGTTCATGCTCCCCGCCGCCTTGGCGGTCTTGCTGTCTTTGCTGCTGGGCTTGCCACTGCCGCTGGCCACGTCGGCAATGGTCTTGGCCGTGCTGGCGGCGCGTTCGCTGACCCGCTGCACACCCGAGTACACCGAATCGGCGGCTTTGAGCTTGAGCGCGTTGGCCACATCAGCAATATTGAAGTTCATACCCTTGAGTGTGTTCAGGGTCATTTTTTGCACTTCCAGCGCCTGGATGGTGGCACCCAGCGCCCGGGAATTCTGCTCCAGCCAGAAGTGCACGTTTTTGAGCTCTTCGATGCGCTTGTCCAACTCTTCCACATTCAGCGTGGGCGCCACCCAGTTGCCCAGGTTGGGCATTTGGGGAATGTTGGCGCCAGCGCCTTTCGCCAGGTTCTGCAAAAAATCAAAGCCAGGCACGAATTTTCCGAAACCTGCGGTGTCCGAATCGCTCATAAATCCTCCAAAAGGCTTGGGTGTCAAGCTGGTGGCCGCAGCTTACCCCAATGCGCCGGGCTTGGCGACCACGATTTCTCCTGGCGGCACTCTAAAAACACCGGCGCCGGGATCAGGGAAGCCATTTCTTCAACATGCGGGCATCGGGCGGGCCGATGCTGCGTTGCACCGAACCGTTGCGCCCCAGCAGCACGATGTAGGGGGTGACGTTGGGCCACTTCGGGTCCACGCTTTGGCGGATGGCGGGCTCAAAACCGTCAAAGGCGTAAAACCGGGTGGCGCCCGCAAAATGGTGGGCATGGGCCAGGGCGCGCTCGCCCTGCACGTCCATCATCACGGCGGCCAGCTCCACTTTTTGGCGCGACGCGGCGATGAAGGTCTGCAGCTTGTGGAAGGCGTCCGGGCAGGTCGGGCAGTAGCTGGTGGTGAACACATAGGCCGCCGGGCGCGGGCTGCTTTTGAGCACTTGCCCCCAGGTGGACTCGTCAAAATCAGCGACGGATGCTACAGTATTAATAGCTGCTTGCGCACTATTGACGGGGGCTACCGGCGAATTTGACCATGCAAGCAGCGGCACAGCGGCGGCCGCCAGCAACACCCCGCGCCGCGTGCTGCGCGACCAGGCTGGCGGCGCAGGTGATAACTCAAAACGTGATTTCATGGACTTGCACCTCGCTGGAATTGCGCCACACCACCGCCATGCGCGGCCCCTGCTGCACCAGGCGCGGAAAATCGTTGTCGCCCTGCACCTGGCCCAGGGTCTGCACGCGAAAACTCTGGCCGCCGTCGGTGGACAGCCAGGCCTTGAGGGTGCTGATCCTGCCGTCGATGCTGCGCCAGACCACGGCCACACGCTGTTCGTAGGCCATCACGTCGGCATGCTCGGCGCGTTCGTCAGGCAGCAGGCGCACGGTGCCGGGCTGGGGGCTGCCGTCGGCCTGGAGCCGACCGTAACGCACACCCGCCACGGGGTCCTGGCCTTGCTGGCGAATGCCAAACCACACGGCGTGGAATCCGCCGTCTGCCGCGGCCGCCAGACCGGGCCCGTGGTGCGGACAGCCATCGACGCGCCAGTCGTCATAGGTGGCACGCACGGTGCTGCCCTCTGCCGCCGGGGTCAGTGTGGCCATGGCATGGTCGCGCACATTGGGCGCATAGACATGGCGCCACAGGGCGCGCACCACACCGTCCTGGCCCTGCACGACTGCAATGCGGCAGCATTCGCAGGAGTGGTCTGCGACCTTGATGTCCGGGCCAAAGGTGGCACCGCCATCGGTCGAAACGTTGCGGTAAATAGCGGCCCCGCGGTAGCTGGACTTGGCGCCCACCTTGGGCGCGGCTTCCAGGTCGCGCTTGTCGATCCAGACCGTGTGCAAAGTGCCCTGCGCATCAAACGCCAGCGACTCGAACCGGTGGGTCAAAATCTGGCGGTCCGTGTGCACCGTATAGGGCGCGGAAAAGGTCTTGCCGCCATCCACCGAGCGCAGCATGCGCACATACCCGGTATTGGGCTTGGCCAGCGGCTGGGTGTAGGCGATCAGCACCGTGGCATGGGGGCCAAACAGCAGCTTGGGGCGGTTTTCACCGTCGGCCGAGATCGCGTCGCCCGCCGTATCCAGCACCTGCGTGGCACTCCATTGCAAGGCGGCGGCCCCCTGAGGCTGAGGCGCACTTTGGACCAACAGCTGGCCTTCGGCGTTGAGCCCGACCATCCACAAGGCGCCGTCCGGCGCCAATGCAACGCCGGTGCCCAGCTGGGGCCGGGGTTTGCGCGCCCCCGTTTTGCTGGCACTGGCGGCAGCCGCTACGGCAGGCACAGCAGCCGTGGCCGCCGCATCGGCGGCTTGCGGGTGGCTGTGTTGCGCCCAACTGGTGGCGCAAAAGACCACGCTGGCCGCCAGTATGGCCAGCCGCCTGCAAACGGGGTACTTGAATCGTTGAAAAAGCATCTTGAATCTCGGTGATGGGAATGGATCAGTGGACCGGCTCGGTGATAAAGCCAATTTTGCGCAGACCCGCCTGCTGGGCGGCGGCCATGGCCAGGGCCACACGTTCATACCGCACGGCCTTGTCGCCACGGATATGCAACTCGGGCTGCGGCTGTTTCGCGGCGGCGGCCTGGAGCTGCGGCGCCAGATCGGATTCGGCCACCGGGGCCTCGTTCCAGTAGTACTGGCCTGCGGCGTCCACGCTCAGGCGGATGGTCTCGGGTTTGCTGTCTTGCGGCTGGTTGGTGGCGCGCGGCAGGTCAATGTTGACCGCGTGTTTCATCACCGGCACGGTGATGATGAAGATGATGAGCAGCACCAGCATCACGTCCACCAGGGGTGTCATATTGATTTCGTTCATCACCTCGTCGGCGTCGTCTTGGGTTCCGAAAGCCATGGCGTTCAGACCTTGTGCAAGGGCAGCACGGTAGCGCCTTTGAAAGCACTGGGCGCACCGACGCGCGCACCGGTCACGAACAGGGCGTGCAAATCGTGGGCAAAGCGGTTGAGTTGGGCCAAAACGCCCTTGTTGCCACGCACCAGCGCGTTGTAGCCCAGCACGGCGGGAATGGCGACCGCCAGGCCCAAGGCGGTCATGATGAGGGCCTCGCCGATGGGACCGGCCACCTTGTCGATGGTGGACTGGCCGGAGGCGCCGATCGACAGCAAGGCATGGTAGATGCCCCATACCGTGCCGAACAGGCCGACAAAGGGCGCGGTGGAGCCAACCGAGGCCAGCACCGCCAGGCCGGACTGCAGGTGGGCGGTGGCGTCGTCCACCGCGCTGCGCAGGCAGCGCGTGACCCAGTCGCTGCGGTCCAGCGAATCAATCAGTTGCCGATTGGCCTCGCCGGGCTGCAAGTGGGCGTCGGCCTCCTGGCCCTGCAGAGCAAGCTGGCGAAACGGGTTGCTGGGGTCGTCTCCCAGTGCCTGCAGGCCGGACTCGAAATCCCGTGCATGCCAGAAGCGCTCCAGGGCACGGGCCTGCGCAGACATCTGGCGCAGGCCCAGTGCCTTGACCAGGATGACGACCCAGGACGCCAGGGACATGCCCAATAGCAACAGTGCCACGGCGCGGGTGACCATATCGCCCTGGGTCCAAAGGGCCAAAAGACCGGATTGCTCGTTCATCGTTCATTACTCCAAAACAAAATTGATCGGTACGCTAGACCACATGGCCTCGGACACGCCCCCGCGTTTGCCGGGCACGTAGCGCCAACGTTGGGCGGTGGCCAATGCGGCTTGGTCCAGCCGGTCAAAGCCGCTGGACTGACGGATTTCGGCTTTTTGCGCCACCCCATCCACCCCAATGAACACGCGCACAATGACCCGCCCCTGCTCACCCAGCCGCTTGCTCATGGGGGGATAGACTGGTTTGGGGTTGTGCAGGTAGTCAGCATCGCTGGAAGGCAACTCGACCTTGGGCGCAGGGGGCGCCACGGGTGCAGGCGCGGGCGTTGCGGCTTGGGGCGCGTCCATGGGCGGTGCCGGGGTGGCATCCGCCATGGCCACCGGCATGGGGGCGGGCGGCAAGGAGGCCGCTTTGTGTGGCACGGCTGGCGCGGCCGCCACCTTCGGTTTGTGAGGGGGCGCCGACGGCGGTGCCTCCGCCTTGGGCCGTGGCAACGCGATGGCTTCGGCAATCACCTCTACTGGCGTCACCACCTCCACCATGCGCGCCAGCAGCCCACTTTGCAAGGCCCACAACGCCCCCCCATGCAGCAACAGCACGCCAGCGGCAATCGCCAGGGGACGGCGCCGCGAGCTTGCAAAAACCAGGGGTGTGCGCATGTTGCTGCCCATTATTTCAGGCTGTAGCGCAGTTCGGTCTGGAACGCGCGCTGCGGCAGGCTGTGCGCCTGCCAGGCCTGGCTGTTGGTCAGGTTGTCGATGCCGGCGCTCCAGGTCCAGTCCTTGGCAAAGTGCCAGGCCATATGCACGTCCACCTGGTTGACACGGGAAGCGCCGCCATACACATCCGAATAGGTGTCGGTGTTGAGCTGGGTGTTGAACATGGGCCCGGCCACGCGCCACGCGCCCGAGAACAGCCATTGCGCGTTGGGCCGGTAGCTGGTTTGCAAGGTGTAGCGCTGGGCCGGTAGGCGCAGCCAGCGTTTGCCCTCGGAGCTTGGCATCGCCGCATTCTCCATCACCCGTGCGTCCGCCCAGGTGGCGCTGCCACTGACGTTCAGCCCCGCAAGGAGGACATCGCGGCTTTGCCATGACAACTCCAGGCCCTGGGTGAGCACGCGGTCCACATTGCTGACGCGGGTGACGGAGGGGGTGACGGTGGCATCGGTCTGGCGGTAAATGCTGTCTTTCACGTCATCCCGGAACACACTCACACGCAGGGAGTGTTGGTCCAGGTACGACTCTGCCGACAACTCCACCGAGGTGGATTGCTCCGGGCGCAGGTTGGGGTCGCTCTGGGTCACGCTGGTGCCGGTCTTGGTGCCATTGAACAGCTCATCCACATTGGGGAAACGCACGCCCTTGCCCACACTGGCTTTGAGCAGCAAATCGTCCCGCGCAGTCCAAGCCAGGGAGGCCTTGGGGCTGCTGGCGACAAGCGTCCGGCTGGGGTAGCTCACCGGGGCCACGCCGGTAAAGAACTGGGACCCGTCGTAGGAGGTGAACTGCTCCTGGCGCAAGCCCAGCGTGAGCACCAGGTCGGGGGTCATTTGCCAAGCATCTTGCCCATACAAGGCCGTGATGCTGGTCTTTCCGTAGTAGTTCTGGTTCAGCGTGGTCTCGGAGGTACGCCAGTTGGTGGCGTTATTGACAACGTTGCTCAGGTGGTAGTCGTTGCGGTGCAGGCCAAACACCAGGGCATGTTTGGCATGGCCCCAGTCGCCCTGGCGGGGCGTGTAGGTGGTTTGTACCTCAAAGGTATTCCAGCCGGTGCCGTCGCGGTGCGTCGCCGTGCCTGCGCCCCCGAGGGCAGCGACCGGTTGTGCGGTATAGGCTTGCCGGTAGATGTCGCTCAAAATACGGTAATCGGTCACCACCACCGAGGCATTCCACCCGGTGGCATGTTTGGTTTTCCAGGTTACGCCCAGTTGGCGGTGGTCTTCATCCCGCTGGCTGGGCGCAAACGGGCTGGCCGCGGCGGCGCTGCCAGCCGCCAGGTTAAATCCGTTCACGCCATCGTTGACCGGACCGCTCCAGACGGTGTTGCCCGCCGCATCGCGCAGCCAGCTTTGGGTGCTGACGGTGCTTTTGTTGCGCCAGGTGGAAATGCGCCCCTCCACTTCCTGGCTTGCAGAAATGGCGTAGCCCAGGCGCAGGTTCACGGTGTCTTGCACCGTGTGGTCGATTCCCGTGGCGCCAAACAGGGCGCGGTCGGTGCCTTCCGAGTTGGTGTCGTACACAATGCCGCTGACGGCAGTGCCTGCTGGGGCGGTGAACGCCTTCGCCGCGTTGGCCGCGGTGCGCGTCAGGTTGGCAAACCCCATCGGGTGGCCGGTCACATCCTGGTGCTGCAGGCCCAGCGCGTACCACAGGCCGGAATCCAGTTTGGATGCAATGCGCCCGGAGGTCATGGAGCCCTGGTAGGTCTCGCTGGTGCTGTATTCCTTGAAGGGCTGGCTGTTGTACTTGATGCTGGCCGAGGCCTCCAGCCCCTGCGGCTTGCGTTCGGTGATGGCCACCGTGGTGCCCATGGAGTTGCCGGGATAGATCGCCGAGTACGGGCCGTAAAGCATGTCCACCCGTTCGATGGATTCGTTGTTGACCATGTTCCAGCGCGGTGCGTCAAAACGGCCCAAAAAGGTGGAGATCAGGTAGCCGTCCAGGTACACCAGGGCGCGGCCCGGCTCCAGCACACCAAAGCTGCGCCCACCCACATTGGCGTTGCGGTCGCCAAAGTAGCGTTTGCGCACCGTGGTGCTGGGCAGGTAGCGCAGGGCGTCCTCGGGGTTGAAGAGGTTTTGCTCTTCCAGATCCTTGGCCGTTTTGCTGGCCGTGCTGTTGGGCAGGTTGGGGTCGAGCTGCGCGCGGGTTTCCGTCACGCTGATGGTTTTGAGCTGGGCTTCGGTGGCAATGCCCTGGGCCAGGGTGAACGCGGGCACCAACGCCAAAGCGGCAGCCAGCGGGTGAAGGCAAACAAAGGCGCCTGCGGGAGAACTGTTTCTAGACACGGGATTTTCCAAAAAATACGAATCAAATCAGCCTCAAGCCCTTGTAAAACAAGCGTGAGGCGCTATCAAATCAGTAGCTTAGAAAAAAGAAGGAGGCCCGCGCGGCGGCGGCGCCAGTGTGGGGTGACCTGCGTAGAAAAAAGCCTGCCGGGCCATGGGCTCCCGGTGCCCATCCTGCACGAAGTAGAAGTAAGGCAACAAGTGGGATGGAGGAGCGGCACGGTCCGTGGAATGCAGGCAAAACTGGCAATGCACCAGCGACAGCGCCGACAGCGGCGCTTCAGGTGCATCTGGAGACCCATGACCGACCCCGGCACTGGTGCAGAGGTCCGTGTCCATGCTGAAACCGCTACGGGCCAGCACCAGCCCATGGGACACCATGGGCGCCAGGGCCGCGAACAGCGCGATAAGCACGGCGAACCACACCACAGCGGTGTGGCGCAGCAGGGCACGACGCGAATTCATGGCCATGGGTTCAATGCCTGCCGCAGTTACGGCTTGGCGTGCCCACCGTGCACCATACCGTGCGCGGCGTCGTGCAGGACCGGGGCAGCCATCAGCACGGGCACCTTCAGTTCCATCCTGCTCTCGACGCCTTTGGCATTTTTGAACACCAGCGTCATGGGAATAGTGCTGTCTTTCAGCAACGTCGCTTTCAGGTCCATCAGCATGACGTGGTAGCCGCCAGGCTTGAGTTCCACCGCCGTGCCAGCGGGCAGGTCCAGGCCGCCGGTCACCGCGCGCATTTTCATGACGTCACCGTCCATTTTCATTGCATGGACCTCGGCCACCGCCGCCGCCGGCGTGGAGATGCCCACCAGCTTGAGGCCCTCTTTGGCGCTGAGTTTCATGAATGCGCCGGTGGCTTTCTGGCTCGGCACGGTGGCGCGCACCCAGGCGTCTTTGACATCCACGGTTTGCGCCCACAGCGCAGTGGACAGGGAGGCGGCCAGCAGCGCGCCAGCAAAGTGAACAATTGGTTTCATAGGGAGTCCTTGGTCAACAGAGAATCAATAAGCGCAAGCGCCAACGGTGTGCGCAGCCTGCCCAGTTTCAGCATCAAAAGTGGATGTATGCCGCACAGATACTGCGCAAGCAGCTACCAAATCAGTAGCAAAAGTACGTCACCGCCATCTAAAGAGCCCCGCCATGGGGTCTTGAGCGGCCCAGCGTCCGCCCTCACAAATGGCTTTTAGAGCGCCACAGGGGGTCCGCGTGCCGGGAGCGGCGAAGCGGTGCGCCACGCAGTGTGCGCGGCCGGCTGGCCTTCAGGGGTATGGCACAACGCATGCACAGCGGCCACCACAACCACCGGTGCGGGTGGTGGGGCACTGAGCGCCAGGCACAGCACACAATCCAGGGTGTGGTGGGCAGGGGCCACGCTGCCCTCATCGCCACCGGCCAGCAGCTTGACGGCACCGGAAGCCGTGCACACCAGGGTGGAGGACTGGGGCTGCACCAGGGGCGCCGCCACCGCCACGCCCACCGCCAGCACAAACCACACCAGCACCCAATGGGCGAGGGTGCGGGCTTGGCGGAGGGCGTGCAGCGTCGGCATGGCGCAATTATCCTTCACAGCCCGTACACGCGCCGGTTTTCATGCGTCTGCGGATTGACCCAGATCAAAGACTGCCAAGGCCGGTTTGTCGATGATGAAGTTTCATCCACCCAACCTCGCGCAAGCCCGCACCACACCATGACCCCACTGGACACCACCGCATTCAAAGCGATATTGCTGCAACAGCGCGCATCCTTCCTGGCCCAACTGGCCTCCTTGCGCGGCGGCGTGATGGGTCGGGTGGAGGCCTCGGCCGACCACTTTGGCCAGCACGAAGATTCCACCGCGCAAACCGCCACCGAACGCGAACTCGAATTCGCGCTGGACGACCACGAAAGCAAAGAACTGGCGGCCGTGGACGCCGCCTTGCAGCGTATTGAGGACGGGACCTACGGCCAATGCACCGCCTGCGGTATCACCATTCCGCTGGCGCGATTGCAGGCTGCACCGGAGGCGGAACGCTGTATTGCCTGCCAGCAAAAGGCCGAAAAAGGCTGAGGTCAATACCCGGGGCGGTTGGCGGGGCTGTTATTCTCCCAGGGATGAACTACACCTTTGCTTCAGCCACCATCCTGCTGGTGCTGATCACCGACCCGATTGGCAACATCCCGATTTTTGCAGCCGCACTCAAGCATGTTGCGCCGGAGCGGCGCTCGCGCGTGATCCTGCGGGAAATCCTGATCGCCTTCGCCCTGCTGCTGTCCTTCATGTTTGTGGGCCAGCGCTTCCTGGAGGTGATGAACCTGAGCGAGCTGTCGCTGCAAATCGGCGGCGGCGTGATTTTGTTCCTGATCGCCCTGCGCATGGTGTTTCCGCCGCCGCACGGCTCCGAGCCCGAAGTGCTGACCGAGCCGCTGATCGTGCCGCTGGCGGTGCCCGCCGTGGCCGGGCCCTCGGCCCTGGCCACCGTGCTGCTGCTGGTGTCGCAACAGCCGGAGAAACGCATGGAATGGATCGCCGCCCTGTGCGTCACCATGCTGATCAGCGCCGTGGTGCTGGTGTCGGCCGAGCGGATTCAGCGCGTCATCGGCGACCGGCTGGTGACCGCCGTGGAGCGGCTCATGGGGCTGGTGCTGGTGTCCGTTTCCATTGAAATGATGCTCAGCGGCGCCAAGGTGTTTATCCTGCGCCTGATGAACGGCCAGGGACTCTAATTCCATTTCTAAATCATCCCTGTCGTTGTTGTCTCGCCTGGTCGTGCGTTCGCACTGCCTGCGGCCAGACGCCTAGACAGAAATGATTTGGAAACGGAATAAGACTGCGCCTTACGCCTGCTTGGCAGGCACCACTTCCTGCTCGATGGCGCCAAACAGGCTGTGGCCGTCCAGACCCTTCATCTCGATGCGGATGGTGTCGCCGAACTTCATGAATTCGGTGCTGGGCTGCCCGTTTTGCAGGATTTCCATGGCGCGCTTCTCGGCGATACAGCTGTAGCCCTTGGGCCAGTCGGTGCGGCCCTTCTTTTCCACACCCTGGTTGCTGACCGTGCCGGAGCCGATGATGGAGCCGGCACGCACATTGCGGGTTTTGCACAAATGGGCAATCAGTTGCCCAAAATGGAAGGTCATCTCCGGCCCGGCGTCGCACAGGCCCACCTTGCGGCCGTTCCAGGTGCTTTGCAGGGGCAAATGCACCCGCCCCTTGATCCAGGCCTCGCCCAGTTCATCGGGGGTGATGGCCACCGGGCTGAACGCGGTGGCCGGTTTGCTCTGCACAAAACCAAAGCCCTTGGCCAGCTCGGCGGGGATCAGGTTGCGCAGGCTGACATCGTTGACCAGCATCAGCAGGCGGATGCCGTCGAGCGCCCGGTCGCTGGCGCAGCCCATGGGGATATCGCCGGTGACCACGGCGATTTCGGCTTCAAAATCGATGCCGGCGTCTTCGCTGGCGCACACCATCGGGTCGCAGGGGCCACAGAAGTCGTCGCTGCCGCCCTGGTACATCAGCGGGTCGGTGTAAAAACTCTGCGGCACCTCGGCCTGGCGGGCCTTGCGCACCAGCTCCACATGGTTGAGGTAGGCCGAGCCATCGGCCCACTGGTAGGCCCGGGGCAAGGGCGCCATGCACTGCAGCGGATCAAACGCAAAGGCATGCCGCGCCCGCCCGGCGTTCAGGGCGTCATACAGGTCTTGCAACTGGGGCGAGAGGTAGTTCCAGTCGTCCAGCACCTGTTGCAGGCGGCTGGCGATATGGGAGGCGTAGTGGGCCTGGGTCAAATCGCGCGAGACCACCAGCAACTGGCCATCGCGCGATCCATCTTTGTACGTTGCAAATTTCATGGCGGAATTGTCGCTCTGAATTAAACTGGAAACGTTATAGCGTGCAGGACACTGCGCTAAACACACGCCCCACCCATGTTACCGACCCAAACTCCCCCTCACTTGCAGCCTGTGACCTGCCGCCCCCGACGACAATGGCCCCGGCTGGCGGCCCTGACTGCGGCTGTCTTGCTGGGGCATGGGCTGCTCCTGAGCAGCACTCCCCTCGCCCTCCCCTCCCACGCGGAGTCCGGCGCCCCAGTCGAGCGGCCATTTACGACCCGAACCATCGTCCTGGCAAGTCCCGTCCAGGCCGTTACCCCCCCACACCTGCCGTCCCGAAGGGTACCCCCTTCGCCCACACGCCAACCGGCCGTCGCTCCCGCGTCGCCTACGGCCCAGGTCAAGACCGAGCCTCTGGTACTTGCAAGCACCCCCGCCACAGAGGCCTTGCCAGAGGCAGCTCCCCCGGTGCCCGAGTCGCCACCTGCCGACACCCCGGTGGAGGTCGCATCCTTGGCCACACAAAATCCACCCGAAGCGGCGGTAACAGCGGCCACGGCTGAGGCAGACACGCCATCCGCCGAGCCCCCCGCTGCCTACCAGTACACCATTCCGGGCTCCGTTCGCATCAAGTACGACATCAAAGGGGAGATCAAGGGCATTCCCTATTTCGTGAACGGCGAACTCCTGTGGCTGCACGACGGAAAAACCTATGACGCACGCACCGAAATCAGCCACTTCTTGCTTGGTTCTCGGGTGCAGACCAGCAAAGGCGAGCTCACACTCCAGGGCCTGGAGCCCATTCGCTTTGGCGACAAGGTTCGCTCCGAAGTGGCCGCCCATTTTGAGCGCAGCAAGAACAAGGTCAGCTTCAGCGCCAACACCCCGGATGTCCCCCTGTTGCCGGGTACGCAAGACCAACTCAGTGTGTTTGTGCAGCTGGCATCCATGCTGGGCAGCGACCCGAACCTATTCACAGCGGGCTCCAGCGTGACCTTTCAAACGGTAGGCCCACGTTCAGCCGAAGTTTGGGTTTTCAAGGTAGGGACATGGGAACAACTGGCCCTACCAGGAGGTACATTGAGGGCACTCAAATTCACCAAAGATCCTCTTGGTGAAAACGACGCGCGGGCAGAGGTCTGGCTGGCCCCCGACCTGAATAATCTACCTGCTCGCATCCGACTGACCCAAGGCAACGGTGATTTTGTGGACCAGCAATGGCGCACCACGCAAAAACCCTGAATCCCATGTACCGGCGAGCCAGCAGCCTCCATACCAGCCCAAATACTGTTACCCTTGAATTACTCAGCGGACAACCCCACCTGCGCTGCATACTTTGACCCTTGACTGCCATGCACACGCTCTACGATTCGGAAACCTATTCTGTAACCCATATGTTGGCCAATGCTGAGGTCGACGGGTTGAGCCCGTCGGGTAACGCGTCCCACGGTGCGGCGGCCTTTGGGCCAGAAAAATCAGCACAGTACCCGCATGGGGTGCCGATACTGGCGCGCCACGGCTTTGAGATTGTGGACAAACGCTCCGGCAAAGAGGTGTATCTGGACGGATCCTGGGCCGAGCTGTTCCAACAGCACATCATGGCCTGGCAGGTGAACACCCCTACCCAGGAAGAAGTGGAAGACACGCTGGAGCGGTACGCTGAGCTGGCGCAGAATCCGGTGGTGGTGCATTGAGGTGAATGTCTGAGTTTGATTTTTTCCATTTCATGCCATGTAACAGACGACATCTATCAAACGTTAAAAAAGCGGACGATCACTCCCTCTCACTCTTTGCGGTAGCATTTTTACTACCATTATTGACAACTGTCAGCAAGACATTTTCCGTTTGCTGGCGAATCTTTGCCGCCGAAAATCTGCTTTGCACATAAGACAAACCTGCGGCACCCATGCGCGCAGCTCGCGCGTCATCATTCAGCAAATCAAGAACCTGTCCACTGAGCTGCTCATCATTATCAGGCTCGAAAATCATTCCTGCTGCCGCTTCATCCACAATCCGCTGCGCCTCCCCGCGAATTCCGCACAACACTACTTTACCGCAAGCCATGTAGTCAATCAGCTTGGTTGGAATGGCACCATCAAACAAAGGAATATCTCGCAATGTGACCAAGCATAGGTCGGCCGCATTAATAAACATACGCGCTTCATCCTTAGGGACTGGTGGAAGCACGAGAACATTCTTCAAGCCAAGTTCTGCCACTTGCTTTTCAGTGTCAACCCGCTTCATACCATCCCCGATCAAGACAAAAAGTATGTCTTGCTGAGTTTGTAGCCGTTGTGCGGTGCGGAGCGTGACAGGAAGGTTATTGGCTTCACCCAACGCGCCGAAGTACAAAACGATTTTCTTGTCTTGCCAACCATGCGCCTGACGGACAAACTCTGCCCCAAGAGCATCAGGGTAAAGCTTGTCAAAATCGACGCCACAGGTAACGAGCTCAACTTTACTTTTTGGCCAACCCCGCGCACAGATATCGTCACGAATCCCTTCGGTAAGTGCGACGATCTTCTTCGACTTGTTATAAAGAAGTCGCTCCATCCAGACCATGATGCCGATGAGTTGCTTGTTCTTAAGTATCCCCATCTGCACAGCTGATGCTGGCCACAGATCACGAACCTCAATCACAAAAGGGATTCTCCGCACCTTGCAAACGAGCCAAGCTGAAAACATCGGAAAAATCGGTGGCGATGATGCCAACACCACATCCGGCTTGTCAATGGTCAACAAACCAATCGGACAAGACAGAGAAAAGGAAATAAAGCTCAGCAAACGCCCAAGATAGCTGCGATGCAACTCGGAGTAGGTATAAGTCCGCACCACGTTCACTTTGCCGTCGCGCTCGCTTCTGACAATGCGCCGATACCAGGGCAGCATCGGCATGTTTCGTTGCATATAGCCAGTTTCACCGGACACCACAGTGACTTCGTGGCCGCGCTCAGCGAGGAATTGAGTCAACTCATAGACCAGCGAATGTCCAGGCGCGCCATGTCCCTGGTAGTACTGATACACAACCGCTACCTTCATCGCAATGCCTCGTAAATTTTCACCAGCTCTTTTTCTTCTTCTTCCCAGCAAATTTGTTCACGTACTGTTGCAAGGTTAGCCCGCCAAGATGCAAGGCGTTGTTCATCCCCAAAAAAATCATCAATCAATGACGCCAGTTTTTCAGGTGTACTCGTATCCCCCACTGAACCGATCTGTTGCCCTTCAACCATTTTCCGAATTTCAGGCAAATCACTGGCCAAAATCGGAAGGCCGGCAGCGATGAATTCAAACAGTTTGTTTGGCGTGCAATAGTGGTTATTTAAACATGTAGCTTGATAGGGGATCACCCCAGCATCCGCAGCCACAGTAAACGTCAGCAAATCCTTCTGCGGAACTGCTGGATGGAAATAAACTCTTTCTCTCAGTTCGACTGCCAGAGCCTTGTTCTGAAGACTGCGCAATAAAAGCCCATCTCCGAGAACCACAAGCACCACCGAGGGGTTTTGTACGTGGCGCATGGCATCTACCAACACCTCCAAGTTGCGCCCTGCTGAGAGACCACCTTGAAGCAACAATACTTTCTTGTCTGCGGACAAACCAAAGGCTTCGTGGAAGCGTCGAGAACGTGCCGGAATATTGAACGAACGTTCAGCGTTATAGATCACCTTGACCTCGCTTACGCCATACCGTCGTTCCAACTCCGTCGCAATCGACTGATTGACGGTAATAACCACGTCGCAAGCCCCGATGTACTTGGCCTCAATCTCTGCCCAGCGACGCTTCTCGCGATCAGCAAATTCTTGCTCACTGTAAAGTTCGTGACTGTCATAAACCAGCCGCGCACCGCATATGTCCGCCACCTGCTTGGCAACTGGCAACATCGGCAGATCGTTTGCAACAAAAACTGCAGGCGAGTATCGAGATGCCGTGCTGTAAAAGAGCTTGGAATAAAACGACTCCTGATCCACCAAATGGCGCCAGGCTAGGCGCTTCATCCAGCGCATCAGGCGGCCATTCATAGGCAGGCGCCCCCGCACCCACCGGTAGGTATACAGAACCAGATTTTCCCGTTTGGCTTGGCCGGACTCTGAGCCAATTCTCACAACGCGCCGATCATCCTCTCCCTTGGTATCGAGGGGCATTGCAATAATCGTCACTTCCCAGCCTGCAGCCTCTAGGCTATCGGCTTCCAACAAGATTCTGCGGTCAATCTGCCGATCAGGCGTCAGCATCACCACTAGTCGATTTTCACGCAATGCGACCTCATGCATTAGGTTTCATGTCCCCGTCGATGTAAATGCGGTGCCATAGCTCCAAGCACAATAATCCCCAGACAACACGGCCAAATTCGCGCTCATTATCCAGCGCTTTTTCCATCGCTGCAAAGTTATAGAGGCCACGCTGTCGAACCCGGTCTGAAAGCAAAGTATCCCGAACGAAATCCTTGGCTACACCTTTTGTCCACTGCGTCAAAGGCGTCGGAAAACCCATCTTGTCTTTACGTTCAAATATTTGAGCGGGCACGGTATTGCGCACTGACTCCTTGAACAGATGTTTCATTCGGCCACCAGAAAACTTGATGTTGGGTGGAATGCGCGCCATGAATTCCACGATGCGATGATCCAGCAACGGTACTCGCGATTCGATGGATGCCGCCATGCTGGTCCGGTCTTCCACATGCAACAGCGCAGGCAATGAGCCCTTCAAATCAAAGTAGGTCATCCGGTTGATCATCGAGTGAAGCCCATCGCGATTGAATATTTGCTGAAATGACTCAAACGGCGAATACCTACCTTCGAATACGCCCGGATTGAACAAGTTTGACATACCTTCACTTCGATCGATGAGTTTGAAATAGCGCCGATCTGGTGAATCAAACAAACCATCCTTCCAAAGCCCCTGCATCATTGGCTTGTAAGTCTGTAACAAAGGCAAATTGGGGACTATCGACTCAAGCGTTACAGCATAGGGGTTTTGGTTCGCTGTCTCATAAATCGCACCTGACAAACACTTCTCAAGATAAGCCACCAAATAGCGCGCATAGCCGATGAACAGTTCGTCGCCGCCTTGTCCACCCAAAACCACTTTTACATGCTGCGCCGCCAGCTTGGACACGTAATATTGTGGAATCACGCCAGGGCCGGCAAGGGGTTCGTCCATGTAATACATCAGACGCGGCAACAACTCCGGCAACTCAGAGCCCTGGATGTAGATTTCCTTGTAGTCGGTCCCGGCAAAAGCGGCAACCGTTTTGGCGTAACCGGTTTCATCAAACTGAGGTCCGTCCGGAAATGCTCCGGTAAAGGTTTTGATGCATTCGCCTTTGAGTAGATCAGCCGCCAGACAAACTACCGCACTTGAATCCAGCCCGCCTGACAAATGCGCACCCAGCGGAACATCCGAGCGTAGGTGCATGCGTGTGGCATCTTCTATCAATCCTGCCAAATGGTCGATAAACCATGCCTCATTATGCCTATCGTCAATGTCGTAATTTACATCCCAATATTGACGTAGTTTTAGAACAGACTTACCGTCACTCAATTGCACAACCATGCAATGCCCTGGCTCCAGTTTTTGAATACCTTTGAACAGGGTTTTTTCATTCAAACAAAACTGGAAGGTTAGATAGTCCTGTAGGCCTGAGCTACTGGATTCAGCCTTGACTAACCCCGAAGCCAAAATCGCCTTGATTTCCGAGCCAAACACAAGCGATACACCATCAAAATGGTAGTAAAAAGGCTTAATGCCGACCCGGTCACGCGCGCAAAACAGCCGGTTATGCGCCCTGTCCCAAATCGCAAAGGCAAACATGCCAATGAACCGATCAACGCACGCCTCACCCCATTCGCGATAGGCATACAACAACACCTCGGTATCGGAATACGAGTGAATCGGATGTCCCTTGGCGATCAATTCACGGCGCAGTTCCAAGTAGTTGTAGATTGCACCATTGAAGGCAACCGTTAACTGCCCATCAACGGTCGTCATCGGTTGCTTGCCGTGCTCCGGGTCAATGATCGCCAAACGGCGGTGCCCCAGTACGACACGCTGCTCGGGATCGAGAAATACCCCTTCGCCATCCGGCCCACGGTGACTGATGCTGTCCAGCATGGGGCGTATCCGGCCTGTAAGTTCATCTGCAGAAAACCTTTGGCCGATCAGTCCAGTAAAACCGCACATATTCTATTTTTCGCCTTCTTTGATGCAATTCGGAGCATGACAACGTTACGTGAGCAGAGATCCGTAGATGGCAAGCAGCTTAACCTCTTCCACGCACCAATTCAATTCCTGCTTGGCTACAAGTGCACCTTGGCGCAAACGTGTCAACAACTCGTCATCGTTCATCACCCTGTTAATTTCCATTGCAATCTTTGCCGGATCACTCAGGTCAGCAGCAAGACCGTTTCCATATCGAGTAATGATTTCGCCTAGGAACGGAAGGTCATTACAAATGAACGGAATCTCTGCAATAGCGAATTCAAAAAGTTTGTTGGGGCTGCAGAAATGGTTATTTTCGTCCACTCCAAAATATGGAATAACCCCAATATCTGCGTCACAGGTTATTGGATGCAACCTATCAGAATCGACACCTCCGAAAAAATGCACTCTATTTTCAAGACCATTTTCCTCAACGATTTTTAGCAGTACTTCTTCATATGCACCGTAACCCACAATGACCAAGACAGTTCCTTCATCAAAGTGGCGTGCTGCCAATACCAACTTATCAATGCCGCGATTGTCCGATATCCAGCCTTGATACAAAACAATTCGCATTGAAGGCGTCAAATTAAACCGCTCCCGAAGTGGAGTTACATGAAGTCGCGGAAGAAGTGGGGCGGCATTTAGAATCACATCAGGAACTTTGATGTTATATTGTTTCGCCATTAGTTTCGCAATGTAAGGATTCACCGTAAGAACTCGGTCTGCATAACGAATCCACTTGCGTTCCCGGCGCATATAGCGCCGCTGGGTTGCAATTGGCAACTGCGTTTGAGCGTAATAAAGCTCATGTGCGTCGTACACCAAGGGAACTTTACGAAAACGAGCTAACTCTACACCGGCCCGTAGCATAGGGTAGTCATGCACATGGATAACGTCCACTTGGTATTCTAGAAGACGGTCAAATACAAACTTGTCAAAGCTGGAGAAATCGAGCCTAGCGGCCGCGTAGCGAAAAGCCCGCCAAGCCAAGCTGTTCAGCCGTGTGCCAGACTTTAGGCGCATTCGCCGCGCCCAAGGTGCAAAACGCGAATCACCCCAATCATAGACAAATCGCTCTATCCGCACGCCATCGGTGACGTAGGACTCGCGGGCGGCACACTCAAAACCTGCAAGTAAGGTGACCTCGTGACCGTGGCTTACCAGCGATTTCGCTTCCTGCAGTATCCGCCTATCAATCATCAGATGATCTGCGGTAGCCATCAAAATTTTCATTAGGGAAGCAACCTATTTATATAAGGAACCTCAAGTTCGACAGTTTGCGCATGTAAGTCATTGATTTTATTGAAAATGCAAAAAAAAGTGGCGCTTGTAGTGCCACGTTTTTCTTCTTTTAAATCAATGGGTTGCGAACAACTGTCGAACTTGGGCGTGAGATCCCAATAATCAGCAACTATGTAACTAAACTTATCCACAACAGCAATAGAAACCGGCATTGGTTTACCATCCGGCAAAGTTAAATTTCTAATCAAATCAGCATTAGCCCACGTTTTTGCACCAATCAAAATTAGACTGGCCACAATCAACCATCGCAGCTGTAAACACATCTTATTCAATCCTCTCTTTAAGCATATCTGCATAGACAGCCGTCAGCATTTTGACCACAGCATCACTCGAATAACGCAGAACTGCCACCTTGCGTATCAGTCTTGGATCGAATTCTTCCCTGCGGGATGCCATGTTGAGCATTCCTTTTGCCATGGCCTCTGCCGATTTATCCACGACCAAACCAAGACTAGGGTGGGTAACAACGTCCATTGGACCACCACAATTCGAGGTTAGGACGGGGCGTCCGCAGCTCATGGCCTCAATAGCCACGACACCAAATGTTTCACTTTCACTTGAAATCACCAGAAAATCACAGTCGCGGTAATGCTTAACCAAAGCACGGCGACCCGCCAAGCCAGAAAATTCGACGTTGTTTTCAAGGCCAAGGGTCAAAACAATCTGCCGTAGATCTGTCTCAAGCTCTCCTGACCCCACCAATCTCAGACAAAGCCTCGGCTCAGTCTGAACGGCCATTGCTAATGCTCTCAGGAGCACGTCGACACGTTTAACTGGTACGAAGTGACCGACCCATAAGGCACGGATTCGTGCATCGCGTGCGCGAGGCTCAGCAACAAACACTTCTGTATCAACCACATTCGGCAGCACCCTTGATCGGTCGTAGTGCTTCATCGCAACTTGGTCATTGATATCAGCCAAAAGAGCCCGACTCACTGCAATTAAACAGTCAGCAGCATTAATCGCCGCCTCAGTCTGCCGCCTCAAATAGGGTGTGCGAGTCAAGGTTTTGAAGGGGCCAGTGTGCTCCGTGATAACCAATGGCACGCCATATTTTGCCGCAACCTTCGCGCCGGCACTGCCGTCAGTGTACGACGTATGTGCATGTACTAACTGAAAATCGAAACATTTATCAAGATTAGAAAGCTGCCGAGTAACACCAAGGGTATAAGTGAATGAATGAGTCTGAAAGGGCAGGAAGCGGCTGCTCACAATGTACGGAAACCGTATTACCGGCACACCTTCAAATACATCCCACTCCTTGATTTCAAGGCTAAAAAAACATCGTATAGCCTTAACGATGGCTACCGGATTCATACTATTTATCCAAAAAGGTTCACCGCTGAGTACCCGAGCATCAATGCCACTAGCACGCAAAGCTTTGACCTGTTCATGCACGAAGATGCCGCCAGCTGGGTGGTAATCTCTTGGATACATATGCGATAACACGAGAACAGCCTTTGGCATCAACTGAGCTGCGTTAGTCGCAGGTGATGTGCCTGTGCTGACCTCGATTGCATTTCGATTCAATTCAACCTCGCGGACAGGCGCTGCAACAGTACTTGATTTTCCTGTCGTAACAACAGGTTTTCACCGTTCAACAATTCACGCTGAGCCTCGATACGATTTGCTAGTTCATTAGCGTGGTTTGCCGCCTTCTGAACGTTTGCTATAGCAATATCGCGTGCTTGAAGTTGTCGCTCAAGCTGCTCTCGCTTCGCTTCAAGAGCATTTGAAAGCTCATGCGCATCAGTCAGCCGCTCCGACAGGGAGTGTGTGGAAGGTTCTTCACCGAAGCAGATAGCCACGATCTCGTCTCTGGTGTAACCTTCGCCATAGTCAACATAAAAGACAAGGTCAGGTGAGGCGCCCATAATTCGGACGAGGCAACCGTGGGGGCCAAACGGCACCCGCGGAAGATCAAATGCATTTATTCCAACTGGCTTGCTCATGCTGTAACGTTGGCGGACGAAATCGTAAATTTCGATTGTCTCAAACGATCCCTGCCCCATCCGTACGCGCACAGGACTTCGTTGGAAAGCCAGAATCAGAGCGTCCTCTTTTGAGTCAATTCTCAATGGGCACTCTGGATAGGTGATCGGATTCGGGACGCACTTGATAGACCCAACATCGATCAAACCGGGCAAATGGATTGCGCGATTGATGGCAGGGGGTGCAACTGCGGAGTGGCTACCTCGCTCGAACAATACGAGCACCTCGCTACGGAGTGGCATAGGCAGCACGCCCCCTGCGGACAACATGGCCTGCAACGCATCAAAGCGCCTTGAAACCAAAAGTGCATCCGCAGATTGCGAGACTGGGCCCCGACGCGTACCGCATTCGGGACAAACTGCATCCTCGAAAGGATAGTCCAGTCCAGTGACCAACCGACGGGCATCCACTAGGGAATGGTCGCGATATATCCATCGTTCGCCCGATAGCTGAATGGCACGCACACCGAACTCTGGCCCTAGCAGATTCGACATGTCTTCTATCGAATAGGTTCGCTGATGAAGATGTGCGTGGTAATGATGGCTACACGCGTGGCAAGTAACCTCTGCTGCACGAAGCAATTCCTCGTGTGGAACGGCAACCAGCACGTAACGACGAGCAACCCGCGCAAGCTCTGCAAGAGCCTTATCATAGATGCTGTCTGGCAAGTGCTCAATGACATCGCTAGCAAGAACCAAGTCAAACGAATGATCCGCCAGTGGGATTGCTGCCAAGTCCACCACCAAAGTAGGTGCCAAAACATGCTGCAAAGCCGCCGCGCTCAGATCGCATCCGAGTACATTCCAACGATCCACCAATCGGTTGGTAATGACTCCATTCCCACAACCGGCATCAAGAATAGTTCTCACGTCCTCTGGAATGAGCGCAATCAAATCACTAGCTACAGCTACCTGTTCTTTGACCGGGGACTTCCAAAGATCGCCTTGAGAGAAGTAACGCAAATCGGCGCGTTCGCTCATTTTTCGTTACTCCGCCCCGTCCACGCGACCGGATGAACGACCAGACCGCGATCCATCTTGATGTCAACCGGAGAAATGACCTTGATTCTGTACTGGCGGTCTTGGACATCAAGTGGTTTTTCGCCAGCCACTTGCCCTTCGGTAAAGCCATCAAAGATTCCAACCGAAACAATGTAATCGCCCTTACCGATAATCAAGGGTGAAAAATTTGCCTCAACCATTCCGGACCTGCAGTTATCCGTCGCGAAAAAGAATGGTGAAACAACCTGAGTGACGCATCGGCCATCCATACCATAAAAGCAGACGACGAATGCCATGCTGGCTATATTGCTCTTAGCTGTCCAGTGGATTTGCACTGTCAGCGTTTCGTTGAAGGCGAATACCCGGCGTGACTCACCAGCAACGTTGACGAAGTCCACCGAATCAATCCAGGCGGTACCTACGCCATAAACGAAATCAGATCGCGAAATCGTAGACTCCGAGGTGCTTGGATGTGCCTCACTGCCAAGGGGCTCGAACGAAAAAGTCTGGGACAATGGTCCACTCACCGAACTCGTAGGTGAATGAAGCTTGCCGAGCGTAAGGTATTCCACACCATCAAATACCTGACAGAGAAGTTCATCCGCACCAGAGCATCCACCGTGCATGACACGCACGGAAAATTCTTCAACCAGCCCCAAGCCGAGCGGCACGCGAATGCTCACAGGCGCATGCCGGTATTGACCGTTGCAGTCGACAAACTGGCGGCAATTGCGCCCATCCTCGTCTGACTGCGGTGGCCCCCAGTCCATGTAACCCTTTGCCGTCAGGAGATGCACCCGCTGGCTTCTGTCGTCGTCAGCAGAAGCCCCTATCGTGACTTTCTCAATCACTTCGCCGCCTCGCTCCAACGCTATTTCGTAGAAACGAACTGGGTGGTTAGGCGGACCTCCGTTCGCAGCAATGAAACGCACGATAAATACGCGCTCAGTCTCATTGTCGGTCAGCATCTCACTGACATCACCCCTACTTAGCTTTAGGTTGATTGCACGAAGCCTGAGCTCTTCCTGTTTACGAATTGAAGCGGCATAAGACCGTCCAATCTCAATCGGATCACCATCGGCAACGATCCGCCCGCGCTCAATCCATACCGCACGGTCGCAGATCATCTGAACCGCAGACATGTCATGAGATACGAACAACACCGTTGTGCCCTCCGCTGTTAAGGCGCGCATTCGCTTCGCAGATTTGCCTGCAAAATAAGCATCGCCAGCACCAAGAATTTCGTCAATAATCAAAATCTCTGGACGAATCGCCGTTGCAGCTGCAAACGCAAGCCGTGCATACATTCCAGCGGAGTACGTTTTGATTGGTTTATCAATGAAGTCTTCCAGCTCGGAAAACTCAAGTGCATCATCCAACAACGTGAGCGCCTTGCGTCCTGTGACGCCTTGATAAGCAAACGATGACATTACGTTTTCCCTGCCGGTGAATTCAGGGTGGAATCCAGTACCCAGTTCCATTAGCGCCTGAACTTTGCCCCGCACAGCAATTTTGCCTTCGGTGGGTTGCAATAAATCAGCGATCAGTTTTAACAAGGTACTTTTGCCCGCACCGTTCCGACCAATTAGACCCAGTCGCTCACCAGGATTTATTTCAAGTGAAATATCGCGCAACGGCCAGAATTCATCGTAGCTGGATGAATGCACCGGCAAACCCAGCGCCTCCATCATTCGTAAACGGGGCGAACGGAAAAGACGATACATCTTGGACACTCCGTCCAAGGAAATAATCGGATCAGACATAATCTGCAAACAAAGGCTTTAACCGTGTAAAGACAAATCCACCGACCAGCAGCATGCCTACGCTTATTAATGTGAAATCACCCAGTAATTCAAGATTTACTACACCAAGAAACAAAGCATCCCGGTAAATCATGATTAAATAGTAAAGCGGATTTGGATACATGAATGGCAAAAGTTCGGGCGGAATCATGTCATGTGTGTACGCGATAGGTGACACTAGCATTAGGAAGAGAATAAGAATGGCCACCATCTGCCCTAAGTCTTGAATAAAGACATTTACCGCCGAAAACAACCAAATCACCCCAATGGTGAACAAAAGCTGCAACACCAAAATGAACGGTATGAGCAATTGCGTTGAATGGGCCATACCCTGCGTCCAAAGGACGATCAACAACAAAAACAGGCCAACGATCATCGTTACGCTGCTGGCCAGCACTGCTTTCACAGGAATTAGTTCAATGGGAAACAGTGTGTTTTTTACAAGCCCCTTGTTCGATAGAACCGCGCTCACGCCGGTGCCCAAAGCCTCCGAAAAACCTAAAAAAGGTACTAGTCCACAAAAAATGAGAAGGACGTAATCTGTAGTGCCATAAGATGCGACACGAATACGAAAAATCATTGTGTAGACGACAGCATAAAGCCCCAAAAAAAGAATGGGGTAAAGAACCGTCCAAACTAAACCAAATACTGTACCTTTGAAGCGACTTCGTATGTCGGAAAGAGTCGTAGCCCAGAGAATGTGGCGATGCAACCAAAGAATGTATAGCGCTCTCATGCGGATTGCCCAAAGATAGAAGCTATAACCAAAGATGAAGCAATGCCCGTACCGTATACATTAGGTTTTGTAACTAAAGGAGCCGCGTTTAGGCAGCCTTCAACGATACGTCTTGAATTAGCGCCTGCCAATTGATTCCATCCCAAATCAACCGTTTCGACCCACTCGGTCTCATCGCGCATGGTGATGCAGGGTACGCCGTAAAAGAAGGCTTCTTTTTGAACGCCGCCTGAATCAGTCAGGATGACGCGGGATGCCTGCTCCAAAGCCACCATGTCCAGAAAAGGCAGGGGGTCGGTGACGGTCAGCTGGGCCAGCAGGGGAACCAAGCCGTAGTCGCCAATGAGCTTGCGGGTACGGGGATGCAGAGGCAACACAACCGGCAACTGGGTAGCGATTTCGGCCAGGGCGGAAAGAATTGAGCTGAGCCGCTGGGGATCGTCGGTATTTTCTGCGCGATGGCAGGTGGCCAGTGCAAATGCACCAGGTGTTAAGCCCAAAGTTTGCAGGATCGTGCTGTTTTGTCGGGCACGGTCACGGTAAAACAGGGCTACGTCGTACATCACGTCACCGACGTTGTGGACTCCCCGCCTGACCCCTTCGGTCTTCAAGTTGTTAACGGCTGTTTCGGTGGGGCAAAACAGCAGCGACGAGACGCGGTCTGCCAGTATGCGGTTCACCTCTTCCGGCATGCGCATATTGAAGGAGCGCAAACCGGCTTCAATGTGCGCAACCGGGATGTGCAGTTTGGCCGCCGCCAAAGCGCCAGCCAAGGTCGAATTGGTGTCGCCGTAGATTAGCAACCAATCAGGCTTTTCTTGCAGCAGAACATTTTCTACTGCCTCCAGCATGCGCCCCGTCATGGCACCATGCTGGCCGCCTGAAATTTCCAGGTTGTGCTTGGGGTGGGGAATGTCGAGCTCTTCGAAGAAGACCTTGGACATGTTGTCGTCGTAGTGCTGGCCTGTGTGAACCAGTACCTCTTCGATTTGCCCAGCGTAATCATTACGGATGACCCGAGACACTGCGGCGGCCTTGATAAACTGGGGGCGAGCCCCAACGACGGTGACGATCTTCAAGCTACCGCCTCCGCAACAGCATTAATAATGCGTTCTTGAGTAGCAAGTTCAATGTACGGATGCATGGGCAAACTGAACACCCTGGCGGCAACGGCCTCTGCGTTTTTCAAGCTACCGGAAATACGACACAAATCTCGGTAAGCGGGTTGCTGATGCAGTGGCACTGGGTAGTGAACGGCCGTTGGAACGCCAGCATTCTTGAGCCGCTCCAGGACGACCTCGCGGTTTTCAACCTGAACGGTGAACTGCCCCCAAACGCAGCTTCTATCTGCGCGAACGGTCAGTTGCTGGACCGACAGAAGGTTATTCAGAAGTTCTAAATATCGCTCACCCGCTTGGAGACGTTGCTCGATTTCCCAATCGAAATGATCGAGTTTCGCAAGAACGACGGCGCACTGCAACGTGTCCATGCGTCCGCCCACACCAATCCGGGTGTGGTAGTAGCGGCGCTCCTGGCCGTGGACGCGAACTTCGCGCATGGCTTTGGCTAGGGCATCGTCGTTGGTGAAGATGGCGCCACCATCCCCATAGCAACCGAGCGGCTTGCTGGGGAAGAAACTGGTGCAGCCGATGGTTGACAAATTGCAGGTCTTGCGGCCTTTGTAAGTCGCACCAAAACTCTGAGCGGCATCTTCAATCACAGGAATACCGCCTTGCCGCGCGGCAATGGTATTGATTTCATCCATGTCCGCAACCTGCCCGTATAGCGAAACCGGCATGATGGCTTTGGTCTTGGCGGTAATCGCTGCTTCAACCAACGCTGGATTGATGTTGCAGGTGTCGGGTTGAACGTCGACGAACACCGGGACCGCTCCGATCAACGCAATCACTTCTGCGGTCGCGACAAAAGTGAATGGCGTGGTGATCACTTCATCGCCCGGCTTGATGCCAAGAGCCATGAGCGAAATCAACAGCGCCTCAGTACCGGATGCCACCGTGATGCAATGCTTCGCGTCGGTATAGGCCTCGAGCCGTTCTTCCAACTCCCGAACTTCGGGGCCCATGATGTATTGACCGTGGTCAAGAACACGCTGTATGCGCGCATCGATTGCTGGTTTCAGGTCAGCGTATTGAGCCTTGAGATCAATGAATTCTATTTTTTTTCTCATAGCAGAGTGCAGGTGGATTCTTCAATACGGTAAGTTGATCCGCAGTTGCAAAGCACGTTTCCCATCCCCTTTAGCTGGACGCCGCAGCTGCACATCCAGCCCCGACGCTTAGCAGGCACACCCAGCATCAGCGCATAAGCCGGTACGTCACGATTTACAACAGTTCCGGCGCCAACAAAGGCGTGCTCTCCAATAGTGGTGCCGCATACGATAGTGCAGTTGGCACCCAGGGTGGCACCGCGGCGCACCAGGGTCTGGCGGTATTCGTTTTTACGGGTGATGGCAGAGCGCGGGTTGTAAACATTGGTAAAAACCATGCTGGGGCCGCAAAATACGTCATCTTCAAGCCGCACCGCGTCGTAGACCGACACGTTGTTCTGAATCTTGACGTTATTGCCGATTACGACGTCATTGCCGACGTAGACGTTTTGACCAAGGGAGCAGCCGTCCCCGATTTGCGCGCCCGGTGAAACATGCACCCAATGCCAAACACGGGAACCAGCACCGATTTGTGCACCAGGGTCAACAATCGCAGTGGGATGGATGGTCACTGTCATATCAGTAGTCCAGCGGTAGCGCAATGCGCTTACCATCTCTGGCCGACAAATAGGCTGCGACAAGAGTTTCCAGCGACCTCAGGCCTTCACGACCGTCCGTTTCAGGTGCAGCTTCACCGCGCAGAACTTTGATGACGTTATCGAAATACATAGGATGGCCAAAACCATAAACGGAGGTTGTTTCGTAGCTGGCCTGCTTTACTCTTTCATCGTCAACATGCGGTTCAGAGAACTCCCAATGCTGAATTTCGTTCACAGCCATGCCACCAACTCGCACCGTTCCCTTTTCTCCCAGAATGGTGATACTTCCCTCCAGATTTTTAGGATAGGTCAACATAGTCACATTCATGGAACCCAATGCGCCTGAACGCCACTTGACACTGATGACGCCCGTATCTTCAACCTCTATGTTGCGAGCAAGCGTAGCCGTATAGGCCTGAATGCTTTCAATAGGGCCAATCAACCAGTCAAGTAAGTCGACATAGTGACTCGCCTGATTCATAAACGCACCTCCGTCAAACTCCCAGGTGCCACGCCATGCTGCACTGTCGTAATACTCTTGGGGCCGTGTCCAGAACACGTTGAGGTTAACCATGTAAATTCGCCCAAACCGACCTTGCTCAACCGCTCGCTTGAGCAACTGCAGAGTGGCGTTGCGGCGATTTTGTTTGACTACAAAAAGTCGCACATTGGCGTCATCACACGCTCTGACCATTCGCAAGCCGTCATGCCAGCGAGTTGCCATTGGCTTCTCGGTCATGACATGACGCCCCGATGCCGCAACATCAATTGCTTGTTCTGGATGCAAGCCACTGGGGGTGGTCAGAATGACAATATCGGCGCAGGTGTCTGCGAGCAGACTGCTCAGGCTAGAAAACGGCTTTGCACCCGTCAACTTGGCCGCCGCCTCAAGCGCCTTAGGATCAACATCGCACACACTGACCAACTCAGCACGATCAGCATGCTGCTTTAAAGCCGCAAAGTGATTTTGAGCAATACGGCCACACCCAACAAGGGCAAAACGAATTTTTCGATCCGTAATTGGAGCGGGAAAGTGGCGCATGTTCAGGCCTTTACGATATGGTCAGCGGAGGTAAGATAGCGGCCACGAGAGTCAACGATCAGCTTCGCACGCTCTTTAATGAGATCGTAGTCGAATTTGTCATGGTCAGTTGCCAGAAGCACACAGTCGTATGTGGATATAGTTTCACGGGATAGCGGAACACTAGACAACTCAAAATGGTGTTCGCGCATCTTTGGAAAGGTGGGGATATGCGGATCACTGTAAGCGACCTCAGCTCCTAAATCACGGAGCTTTTCCATCAGCACAACCGAGGGAGATTCGCGCATGTCGTCTACATTTTTCTTATACGCGATGCCCAACACCAAAATTCGACTGCCATTGATTGCTTTCTTTGCCGAATTCAAAGCAGATGCAACTTTTGTAATCACATAGTTTGGCATTGATGAATTGACCTCCCCAGCCAACTCAATGAAACGGGTATGCACGCCGTATTCACGCGCCTTCCATGTCAGATAAAAGGGGTCAATTGGAATACAGTGTCCGCCCAAACCAGGTCCTGGGTAATAAGGAACAAAACCAAATGGCTTGGTTGCTGCCGCACGGATAACTTCATGGATATCGATGTCCATCTTGTCCGCTATGATCTTCATTTCGTTGACCAAGCCTATATTCACGGCGCGATGAATGTTTTCAAGCAACTTTGTCAATTCAGCAGCTCGAGTGGAACTCACAGAAACGACTTTATCGATTACCTGCCCATAAAGCGCCAGACCCACCTCGAGACATGCTGCAGTACGTCCACCACAGACTTTGGGAATAGTGCGAGTCGTGAAGGTAGGGTTGCCTGGATCTTCGCGTTCTGGTGAAAAAACAAGAAAAATATTCTTGCCGACTTTCAACCCATCGGATTCAACTCGCGGCAGCAATTCTTCATCAGTTGTACCCGGATAAGTCGTGCTTTCCAAAGAAACAACTTGACCAGCACGAAGATAGGGAAGCAGAGAGTCAGTAGTATCAAGAACGAAACTAAGGTCTGGTTCACGGTATTTGTTGAGCGGAGTTGGCACACAAAGAATCAGGGCATCCGCTTCCGACACCCGTGAAAAATTTGTCGTCGCCTCGAACCCCTTGCTGACAGCCACCTGAATTAAAATCTCAGGAATGTGTTCGATGTAACTTTCACCTTTAGATAAGGCATCAACTTTTGATTGATCAATATCAAAACCAATCACCTTGTATCCAACTTCGATATAGCGGAGCATCAGGGGCAACCCCACATAACCAAGACCCACAATACCAATCACCGCACGCTTATCTTGAAACTTTTGAATCAGGTTGGTTTTCAATTAAATTCTCCACATATCGTTTTGTTTGCCGTATAGCAGCGCCCACACTCTGCCTTCATTGATCATTCTTGATTTGCTGTTCCAGCTTTATTCTCATATGCATCCAAACCTCTCTTCAAGAGGACTTAAATTTCAAATAATTGAAGTGAGAGAGAGGGGGGGGTGGGGGGGAGGCATTGCAGCCCTCTTTGAAGCTGAAGCCTATGCAACCCTGTACAAAATCTAATACTTATTTTTGTTACAGATTTTAACACGACTCATGTTTGGCCTATCCAAGCTCCACCTGCAATGAAAACTAAACGCTTCAAGCTTGACATGGCGCAAGTGCTGCGACAATCTCGCTCCTATGAATAAGACCTATATTCTTACCCTTTCATGCCCCGACCGGCTGGGTCTGGTCCACGCCGTGTCCGGTTTCCTGATGGAGCGCAGCGGCAATATTGAAGAGGCCGCGCAGTACAACGACCCCGACACCGGCCTGTTTTTCATGCGGGTGCAATTCAGCTGCACGCAACTCACCCATGAGGATTTGCGCACCCAACTGGAATTTTTCGCCTCCCCCTTCAGCATGCAATGGAGCTTGCACGCCACGGCGCAGCCCATGCGCACGGTGCTGCTGGTCAGCAAAGAGGGGCACTGCCTTAACGACCTGCTGTTCCGCTGGAAAAGCGGCCTGCTGCCGCTGGACATCCGGGCCATCATCTCCAACCACCGCGAGTTCTACCAGCTGGCGGCCAGTTACAACGTGCCGTTTCACCACCTCCCGGTGACGGCGGCCACCAAGGCGCAGGTGGAGACCCGGCAACTCGAAATCATCGAAGCCGAGGGTGCAGAGCTGGTGGTGCTGGCGCGTTACATGCAAATCTTGAGCGACGAGCTGTGCCGCAAGCTCTCGGGCCGGGCCATCAACATCCACCACTCCTTTTTGCCCAGCTTCAAGGGTGCCAAGCCCTATTACCAGGCGCACGACCGGGGGGTCAAACTGATTGGCGCCACCGCCCACTACGTGACCGCCGACCTGGACGAAGGCCCCATCATCGAACAAGACGTGGCCCGTGTGGACCACAGCAAAACGGTGGAAGACCTGACGACCCAGGGCCGTGACACTGAAAGCCAGGTGCTGGCCCGTGCCGTCAAGTGGCACAGTGAGCACCGGGTGCTCATCAACGGCCACAAGACCGTGATTTTCAAATAGGCTTAAGCCCCCGCCTTCAGGTCGAAACGACCCACCAGCTGGTCCAGCGCCTGGGCCTGCTCGTCCAGTGACTGGGCTGCAGCAGCGGCTTCCTCGACCAAGGCGGCATTTTGTTGGGTGCTTTCGTCGAGTTGGGAAATGGCGCGGTTGATTTCCCCGATACCGCTGCTTTGCTCCGCCGAAGCGCCGGACAGTTCCTCCATGACCGTACTGACCTGCTGCACCGTGTGCGCCAGGTCGGCAATGGCCTGCCCGGCCTTGTGGGCCAGCTGTGAGCCGTCTTGCACCTGGCTGGTGGAGCTTTCAATCAGGGTGCTGATTTCTTTCGCGGCCTTGGCACTGCGCTGCGCCAGGTCACGCACCTCAGCGGCCACCACCGCAAAACCCCGGCCCTGCTCACCGGCGTGGGCGGCCTCCACCGCCGCATTCAAAGCCAGGATATTGGTCTGGAACGCGATGCTCTGGATCACGCTGATGTTGGAGTGGATCGCCTGGGTGCTCTTGCTGATTTTGTCCATGGTGGCCACTACACTGGCGACCACCTCCCCCCCTTGCTGCGCAGCATGGTTGGCGGAGTTGGAGAGTTGCGCGGCATGCGCGGCGTTGTCCGCGTAGCGCTTCGCAATCGATGTCATTTGCAACACATTGGTGTTGGTTTTTTCCAGCGATGCCGCCTGCAGTTCGGTGCGCTGCGACAAGTCGAGATTGCCCATGGAAATTTCACGCGAGGCATTGGCCACCATCTTGGAGCTTTCGGCAATCTCGCCCATGGTGTCGGCCAACTGGCGCTGCATTTCACGCAGGGAATACAGCAGACTTTCGGTGTCATTGGCTTCCAGCCTGATTTTCATGCTCAGGTCCCCATGGGCAATGCGGCTGGCAATCGACTTGGCAAAGGCGGGCTCACCGCCGAGCTGGCGCGTCAGGCGGCGCATGACCCAGGCACTGATGCCCAGCGACAGGGCAATCAGCGCCAGCGTGATGCCCAGGACCCACACCACCGACGCCTTGTAGATTTGCGCTGCATGTGCAATGGTGGCCTGTGCTGACGCCCTGCGGTTGAGCACCAGCGCGTCCACGATTTTTTCGAGTTTGCGGGTTTCGTTGAGCAGCCCCGCATCTTCGCTGGGAACATCCGGGCTCATTTGCATCAGGTCCAGCGGCTGGGCCTTGACCAAGGCCACGTATTCACGCAAACGCTTGGACCACTTCGCGACAGCGTCGCCCAGTTGCTTGCTCAACTTGGCGTCTTCGGCTCCGCCGGACAACTGCTGGATGAGGTCCAGGCGCTGGGAGACCTGGGTCAAACCAGTTTCCACATCATTGCCCAAGGCGGTCCGTTCGGCGGCCGTGGTGGCGGTCAGCAGCTGGGTTTGCGCCCGGCTTGCGCGCAGCAAATGGCTGCGGGCCTGCTCCGCAGCCTGGCCGGCGGCATATTCCTGCTCGTAAATAGCCTGTGTGGAGGCATTCAGGCGCCGCATTTGAAACAGGGAGAACGCACCAATCACCAGCGCCCCAACCAGGACGCTGGCAAAGGCCATGCGCAGGCTCGCTTTGACCGACAGGCCTTCCAATACGTGAACCCGTGGCAAACGTATTCCATTTTTGATTTTGGGCAAAACGCCCGCCAAGCCTTTGTAAGACTCAGTCGATTGAAACGCCATGGTCGCATCGGATATCGATGGCGACACGGTTCCAGGCTGGGCAAGTTCCATAGTGGGGCTCCAACATGCCAATGACAAAAAACTCAAGGTCGCCCCATTTTAGGGGGCTACACCCATTTTTTCACCTAGGCGTATACCCTTTGCTGGAGCCCACTGCGCATTGAATTGCATCGTCGTATTCGGAAAAAGCATAACCACGGTGGACCCGAGCAAAAAGCGCCCCATTTCTTCGCCCTGGCGCAAAGTCACCGCGCCCTTGGCATACTGCCACTCACAAATTTGCGGCCTGCGCGGCGGGTTGACCAAACCGTGCCAGACGGTGGCCATGCTGCCCACGATGGTGGCGCCCACCAGCACCAGCACAAAGGGGCCCCGGTCGGAATCAAAGACACAGACCACCCGCTCGTTGCGGGCAAACAGGCCCGGCACGCCCCGCGCCGTGGTCGGGTTCACCGAAAACAAGTCACCGGGCACGTAAACCATGCGCCGCAGCACGCCGTCACAGGGCATGTGGATGCGGTGGTAATCGCGCGGGCTCAGGTACAGGGTGGCGAAGCTGCCGTTCTCAAACTCTGCTGCCAGTGCGCCGTCGCCCCCGACCAAGGCCGTGGTGCTGTAGTGGTGTCCCTTGGCCTGGAAAATCTGGTCTTTTTCAATCGGCCCGAACTGGCTGATGGCCCCGTCCACCGGGCAAATAAAGTCCGCCTGCGCCAGCGGCCGGGCGCCTTCTTTCAGCGGGCGGGTGAAAAATTCGTTGAAGCTGGCGTAGCTGGCGATGTCCGGGTTGTGCGCCTCGGCCATATTGACCTGGTAACGCTGGACAAACCAGCGGATCAGCGCCGTGGTCCAGCGCCCGCCACGGGCGCCCGCGACCTTGCCGGCGAGGACGGTCAGGGCTTTTTTGGGGAGAAGGTATTGCGGCAAGACCGCCAGGGTGTCGGACAAAAGCGGCTCCCGGTAAGAGAAGGAAGAGGACAGAGCAAGGGGAAACAGGGGGACTGCGCCCAAAGGCCGCGAATTATAGTGGGGGGTATGACCGCCGCCCGCATCCCCCCCATCCAGTGCCTATTGACCTTCGAGGCCCTGGCGCGCCTGCGCAGCGTGACCCAGGCCTCCGAGGAACTGTGCGTGACCCCCAGCGCGGTGAGCCACCGGGTGCGCCAGCTGGAGCAGATCATCGGCACCAAGCTGTTTGGGCGGGCCGACTTTTCGCTCACCACCGAGGGCAGCGAATACCTGGCCCATGTGCGCGAGGGCCTGGCCAGCCTGCAAAAATTTCCCTCGTCGGCCGCCGCGCCCGGCAAGCGCAAGCTGCGCCTGGCGGTAACGCCCACCTTTGCCCGCTCCATCCTGATCCCGCGCCTGCGCCAGTTCACCGAGGCCTACCCGGAAATCGACCTCACGCTGCAGGTCTCCATCCCGCTGCTGGACGTGGTGGCCGAAGACGCCGACCTGATGGTGCGTTTTGGCCCGGGCCGCTATGCCGACATGGAGCATGTCCTCCTGATGAAAGACGAGGTCACGCCGCTGGCCTCGCCCGCCTTTGTGCGCGAGCACGGGCCGTTTGAGTCGGCGCAGGACCTGGACAACCTGCCCCTGCTGCGCAGCCCGCTGGAGCCCTGGCGCACCTGGTTCGCCGCGCGCGGCCTGGACTGGCCGGAGCCCATCGACGGCTCGCAGTTCAATGACATCGGCCTGATGTGCGACTGCGCCGCCGCCGGCATGGGCATCGGCCTGGTGCGCCTCAAGCTGGGTGCGCCCTGGCTGGACAACGGCTCCCTGGTGCGCCTGGGCAGCAACGAGGTGTTTGGAGCCAACGTGCCCAGCCCCCACGCCCACTACCTGTGCTGGCGCACCGGCATGATGGACCGCTGGGAGTGCGCGGCGTTTGCGGAGTGGTTGAAGAAGGTGGTGGCGTAAGGCCATAGCGGGCTTTCTCGGCAAGCCATTGCTATTAATTTGGTAGCTGCTTGCGCTTATAACAAAAGGGCTAGAGGCTTATTTGACTCCTAAACTAGAATGGCCAGCGGGGGAATAAAAATGACGCCAGAAACCAAAGCCAGAGAAAGAATTGACCACAAGCTTGCCCAGGCGGGCTGGCTCGTGCAAGACCTGAAGCAACTCAATCTGGGTGCGGCCGCAGGTGTGGCGGTGCGGGAATACCCCACCGATGGCGGCCCCGCTGACTATGTGCTGTTTGTCAACCGCACTGCCGTGGGGGTGATCGAAGCCAAGCGCGACGAAGCGGGTGAGAACCTCACCGCCCACGAAGCGCAGACCGCGCGTTACGCCAATGCCACCCTCAAATGGCGCAAGGACCAGACGCCGCTGCCCTTCCTGTTTGAGAGCACTGGTCAGATCATCCACTTCACCGACGGGCGCGACCCCGCCCCACGCGCCCGCGAACTCTTCCACTTCTTCAAGCCCGAGACATTGGCCGAGTGGCTGGACCAGCCCGGCCAACCCAGCACATTGCGACGGCGCCTGAAAAACAACATGCCCGCGCTGCCCGAGCGCAATCTGCGCGACTGCCAGGTCGGCGCGGTCACCGGGCTCGAAGCCTCACTGGCGCGGAACAAGCCCCGCGCCTTGGTGCACATGGCCACCGGCGCGGGCAAAACCTTCACCGCCATCACCTCGGTCTACCGTCTGCTCAAGTTTGGGGAAGCCAAACGCATCTTGTTTTTGGTAGACACGCGCAACCTGGGCAAGCAGGCGCACCAGGAATTCATGGCCTACACCCCGCCGGACGATGGCCGTACATTCACCGAGCTGTACAACGTGCAGCGGCTCAGCAGCAGCGCCATCGACCCGCATGCCCAGGTGGTGATCAGCACCATCCAGCGCATGTATTCCGTGCTCTCGGGCGAGCCCATCGACGAATCGGCGGAAGACGTATCGCTGAACGAAGTGCAGCAGGCCCGAAGCCAGGCCAAGCTGGTGCGTTACAACGCAGCCATCCCCATTGAAACCTTTGACTTCATCGTCATCGACGAATGCCACCGCAGCATCTACAACCTGTGGAAGCAGGTGCTGGACTACTTTGACGCCTTTCTGGTGGGCCTGACCGCCACGCCCGACAAACGCACTTTCGGCTTCTTTGACGAGAACATCGTGGCTGAATACAGCTACGAACAATCGGTGGCGGATGGCGTCAACGTGGGCTACGACGTTTTTCTGATCGAAACCGACGTCACGCAAAAGGGGGCCAAGCTCAAAGCCCGCGAATGGGTGGACCATCGCGACCGCCAGACCCGCAAAAAACGCTGGCAACAAACCGAGGATGAAACGCCCTACACCGGCAAGGAGCTGGACCGCTCGGTGGTCAACCCCAGCCAAATTCGCCAAGTGATTTTGGCCATGAAAACGGCGGTAGAGACCAGCATATTCCCCAGCCGCAAAGAAACGCCCAAAACCCTGATCTTCGCCAAGACCGACAGCCACGCCGACGACATCATCCACATGGTGCGCAAGGTGTATGGCCAAGGCAACGACTTCTGCAAAAAAGTCACCTACAAAGCCGAGGAAGACGCCGACACCATCCTCAGCAACTTTCGCAACGAGTTCAACCCGCGCATCGCCGTCACCGTGGACATGATCGCCACCGGCACCGACGTCAAACCGCTGGAAGTGCTGCTCTTCATGCGCGACGTGCGTTCGCGCGGCTACTACGAGCAAATGAAAGGCCGTGGCGTGCGCAGCCTGGGTTTTGATGCCCTCAAAAAAGTCAGCAACAGCGCCAGCAGCGCCAAAGAGCGCTTTGTGCTGATCGACGCCGTGGGTGTGGAAAAATCCTGCAAAACCGAGAGCCGTCCGCTGGAAAAGAAGCCTGGGATTGCGCTCAAAGACCTGCTGCAAGGCGTGGCCATGGGCCACCGCGACGACGACACCGTGCTCAGCCTCGCCAACCGCCTGGTGCGCCTGGCCAAACAGCTCGACGACAAAGCCCTCAAGCGCATCGAAAAAGCCTCCGGCGGCGTGCCGGTGGGTGAGCTGGGCAAAGGCCTGGTCGTGGCGCTGGACCCCGACAAAATCATCCAGCAAGCCTTGAACACCGCGCAACGGCTGGGCATCACCCGCACCGAAGACACGCTCACATCCGACGAAATTTCCGCCGCACGCCAACAGCGCGTCGCCGCCGCTTGCCAGCCCTTTGACCGCCCCGAACTGCGCGAAGAAATCGAAAACGCCCGACGCGAGCGCGAGCAACTCATCGACCACATCAACCTGGATACAGTCACCTTCAGCGGTTACGGCGAACAAGCGGCGGAGCAGGCCAACCGCGTCATCCAGACCTTTGCCGACTACATTGCCCAGCACAAAACCGAGATCGAAGCGCTGGCCTTCTTCTACCAGCAACCCTACAGCCGCCGCGCCCTGACCTTTGACATGGTCGAAGACCTGCACGAACGCCTGAGCCGCCCGCCGTTGATGCTCACCACCGAGAAACTGTGGAGCGCCTACGCCCGGGTCAAGTCATCGCAAGTGAAAGGTGCGGACGCCAAGCGGCAGTTGACCGACTTGGTGGCGCTGGTGCGCTTTGCCGTCGGCCTGACTGGCGCGGTCGGTGCGGATACGGATAGCCTGGAACTCAGCCCCTTCGCCGATCAGGTCAACCTGCGCTTTCAGACCTGGATCTTCCGCCACAACGCCCAGCGTGGTACCGCCTTCACGCCTGAGCAAACCGAGTGGCTGCGCCTGATGAAGGACCACATCGCCGCCAGCTGCTGCATCACCCGGAAAGACTTTGACTACGCCGAACTGGCCGCCCAAGGCGGCTTGCAAAAAGTGTGGAGCGTGTTTGGCAGCCAGTTGGATGATCTGATGGGCGAGATGAACGAAGCGCTGGTGGCTTGAAAATGGCGTGAAGAATTATGAGCTATTATTTGTTAATTCATAATTTATTTATATACAAATAATCCATCATAATTTCATGCAACATTTCCCTCGCCTCCTATTGGCGCAACAAATTGCCCAAGCCGTCCAGGGCAAGGACTTGTTTGGCGATGCACACAATGGTTTGTTTCTGGCCGCGCCGCGCCGCACCGGGAAATCCACATTCCTCAAGGAGGACTTGCAGCCCGAGTTGGAGCGCCAGGGCCTGGTTGTGGTGTATGTCGACCTTTGGGCGGCCCCGCTGCGCGATCCGGGTGAACTCATTGCCGAGGCTATTGGCCGAGCCCTGCAGGGGCATTTGGGGCCTGTCGCCAAAGCCGCCAAAACCAGCGGCCTGGAGAGTGTCAGTATTGCCGGGGTGCTGAAAATCGATACAGGGAAAATCGGCCGCCCCAATGGTTCAACCCTTGCCGATGCCTTGCGCACCCTGCACGAACTGGCCCATGTCCCGGTGGCGCTGATGGTTGACGAAGCCCAGCACGCCTTGACCAGTGAAGCGGGCGAAAGCGCCATGACGGCGCTCAAATCGGCGCGCGACCAACTCAACGCCCCCGGAAAAGTCAAGCTCATACTGGTCATGTCGGGCTCCGACCGTGACAAATTGCTGCGCTTGGTCAACAGCAACGCTTCACCGTTCTACGGTTCGCAAATTCAACGCATGCCCGAATTGGGCGAAGACTTCATCGCGTACATTGCGCAGCAGATTGAACGCCAACGCCCGGATCTGCGCCCTGTCGATCAGACCAGGTTGATGCAGGCCTTTGAAGGCTTTGGCAAACGTCCGCAGTTTTTCTTGTTTGCCTTGAACGAGACGCTTGGCCCCTTGGCTGGCATCAGCGAACGCTTTGAAGTGGCGATGCTCGCTGCAGCCCAGCAACGCCAGCGCGATGACGAGATGCAAATGGAATCCGATTTTTTGGGAATCAAACCCTTGGAGCAGGCTGTTTTATGGCGCATGCTGGAACAAGGTGCGCGCTTTCGCCCCTACGACGCAGAGGCATTGCGCTTCTACCAGGATAAAACTGGCAGCAAAGTCACCCCCGCCAAAGTGCAAACCGCCCTGGAAAGTCTGCGCCAGCGCCAACCCAGCATGGTCTGGAAATCTGCCCGGAGTGAATACGCAGTGGACGACGCCGCCATGCACCGCTGGTACACGCAGCGCATCAATGCACAAACCTGGCCGCCAGTGGGCGCGCAACCGGACTGGGCTGAAGAATGAGGTCTACTTTTGGTGCGCAAGTAGCTATTGAATTGATAGCTGCTTGCGCAGGTAGCACAAGGGCTAGAGGCCGATTTGTTATAAATTTTAGCAAGAGCGTCAGTCAATGGCAGCAGAGCGAATTTGGGGTTGGATCCAAGCCCGCCGGGCGTCGGCTCAGACCCCAGTTTCGCGGGTTGCGAAGTGGGGTAGTTGCGTGAGCGATAACTTACCACCAGGTTGGATCCACGCGAAATTGGATGAAGTTGTCGATGCACTCGACTACGAACGGGAGCCTATCAATTCCTCGGAACGTTCCGCACGTATCTCTGGAAAGTCAAAAAATCAGCTGTTTGCTTATTACGGTGCAACTGGACAGGTTGGCTTTATAGATGGCTTTCGTTCTAATGGTGAACGAATCCTATTGGGCGAAGACGGGGCACCTTTTCTTGATTCATTTAAAGACAAGGCTTATCTCGTTACTGGAAAGTTTTGGGTAAACAACCATGCACACGTATTGCAGGGAGCTGCAGGTTATGTGAGCAACCGATTTCTTTGTCATCAGTTGAATACCGTTGATTACCAGCCATTTGTCGCAGGCTCCACTCGCTTGAAATTGACCAGTGCGGCGATGAAGCAAATCCCATTATTTGTCGCACCTGCCGCCGAACAAACCCGCATCGTCGGAAAACTCGAAGAACTGCTGTCCGACCTGGACGTGGGCGTGGCGGAACTCAAGGCGGCGCAGAAAAAGCTGGGGCAATACCGCCAGTCGCTGCTGAAAGCGGCGGTCGAAGGCGCGCTCACCGCCGAATGGCGTGCAGCCCAGCACGCCGGGCGAACGGGGAAAACAGCGCCCTTTGAATCCGGCGCCGCGCTGCTGGCCCGCATCCTGTCCGAGCGCCGCCGCCGCTGGGAAGCCCGCCAACTCGCCAAGTTTCAAGCCCAAGGCAAACCCCCGCCCAAAGACTGGCAGGCCAAATATCCCGAGCCCGTTGCGCCCGATACCGTCGGCTTGCCGGAGTTGCCAGTGGGGTGGGTTTGGGCGAGTGCGGAACAGCTTTGTGACTTCATCACCAAAGGCACGACGCCGTCGAAGGGACTTGATGGCTGCGGCGACAAGGTGATTCCTTTTCTGCGCGTGACGAATCTCACCGATAAGGGCGCGTTGGACATGTTCGACAAAGTTTTTGTGTCAGAAGAAACGCATCGCGGCTTTCTTGCGCGCTCTGTGGTCTACCCCGGTGATGTGCTGATGAATATCGTTGGTCCGCCGCTGGGGCAGGTTTCGGTTGTGCCAAAGACCTTCCCAGAATGGAATATCAATCAAGCCATCGCGATTTTCCGGGCCGTCGACGGAGTGTTGTCCGGGTTTCTTTCTCTCACGTTGCTTTCGCCTCCTGCACAGCGTTGGCTCAAAGCCAGATCAAAGACAACCGCTGGGCAAACAAACCTCACGCTGGAGGTTTGCCGCAGTTTGCCAATTCCGTTACCTCCGCAAGCTGAGCAGGTGGCCTTGATTGCAGTTGCCGACGAAGCGATAGACAGAGTCGCAGAACAAGCTATGGCGATACAAATCAGCCTCCAACAATCCGCCGCCCAACGCAAAAACATCCTGCAAGCCGCCTTTTCCGGCCAGCTCATCCCCCAAGACCCCGCCGACGAACCCGCCAGCGCGCTGCTGGCGCGCATCCGGGCCGAACGGCAGGACAGGGCATCATTGGGGAAACCCCAAAAATCAAACGCAAATTCACGAAGGAGTTCAGCATGCTGACCCGTTTAGAAGTTAACGGTTTCAAAACCTTTGAAAAGCTGGATGTCACGCTCACCCCCTTCACCATGGTGGTGGGCAACAACGCCGCAGGCAAAAGCAACCTGTTTGACGTGATTCAACTGCTGTCCAACCTGGCGACCAAGGATGTGTCTGAGGCGGTCAATGGCATGCGGGGTGAGCCGCTGGAACTTTTCAGGCAGACCGCTGCGGGGCGGTCCAAGCAAATAGAGTTGGCGGTGGAGGTGTTGATTGACCCGACGGTAAAAGACCCCTGGGGCAGCGAGGTCACGCTCACGCATACCCGTCTGCGTTACGAGGTCACACTGGAACGCAGGGAAATCAAGCCGGGCATTGAGCGGATTCAAGTGGCCAGAGAAGCCGCTTTTCCCATCAGGAGCAAAGATGATGGGTGGGTTAAAAAAATGGCGCCGTCCAAGACGTTTCGTGAGGCGTACCTCAAATACTCGCGTAAAACCCCCTTGCTGACGACTGAAAGCATGCCCGAGGGGTTGACGTTTAGCATCCACCAAGATGGCAAGCATGGGCGCAATCGCCCTGCAAGTGCTGCCGAGGCAACGGTTCTTTACAGCATTACCAACGCAGAGTTCCCCCACCTTTTTGCCTTGCGTGAAGCCATGCGGCATTGGCGACTGCTGCAACTTGATCCGGCACTGCTGCGCAAACCTGTGCCTGCGACCGCATCGGACGTGCTGAATGCCGACGGCTCCAATCTGGCTGCGGTATTGGCCCAGTTAAAAGCGGAAACCGCAACGGCTGTCCGTCCCGATGGCGTGCTCAGCGATATTGTTGCGGAACTTAACAATCTAATTCCCGGCACCACAAAGCTGGATGCCGAGTTGCATGAAGCCAGTCGTGAATACCGGATCAAACTCACCATGCGAGATGGCTTGCCGTTCAGTTCACGCGTGATTTCTGATGGCACCCTGCGCGTGTTGGCCCTCCTTACGCTGCTGCACGACCCACGGCATCGCGGTTTGATTTGTTTTGAAGAGCCAGAAAATGGCGTGCATCCTGCACGAATCAAGCAGCTGATTCAGCGGCTCAAGGATATGGTGACCCGCCCACAAGATTTTGAGGAAGAGGAAGAGGAAGAGGAAGATGGTGGGGCTGAAAGTGAAAAAAAGAAGGTGGTTCCGCCCTTGAGCCAGCTGCTGCTCAACAGCCATTCCCCCGTGGTGCTGTCGGCCTTGATTGACAAGGACTTGCACCCGGTCGAGGGCTCGATTTTGTTTGCCGATACGGCAACCGTGAGCGAGCCCAGTACCCACGAACTGCGGCGTAAAACACGCTTGCGGCCGGTGTGGTCGAAGGATCAGGCGGATCTGTTCAGTGAGAGCGACACGGCACGGGGCTTCGTGTCGGAGTTCGAGGTCAAGAAGGTGCTTGAAACCGTGAGTACCGAGGACTGACCATGCACTATCTTGGAATCGCCTTGTACGCCGAAGGCCCAACGGATTACTATTTTTTGCAGCCTCTTTTACAGCGACTGTGCGAGGATATTTGCGTGCGGGAGTCCCCTCACAGTGTCGAATTTAGCGAGGTGTTGGCCCTTGATCATTCGTCAAAGACAAAAGATGCACCCAGGGAGCAGCGGATCTTGGATGCGGCCAAGGCTGCGCGGGGTGTATGGCGAGTGCTGTTTGTTCATACGGACGGTGCAAACGACCCTGCTCGTGCCCGGGAGCAATTGGTTCAACCTGCGTTAGCGCTTCTACAGCAGGAGATGGCGCAGGATGGGTGTGGCCTTGCCGTTATTCCGATACGCGAGACAGAGGCGTGGGCCATTTGGGATGGGGACGCGCTTCGTCACGTCTTTGGCACCACCTTGTCCGACCAGGCCTTGGGGCTTCCTGCGACAGCCAATCTCGTGGAGTCTGTGGCAGACCCGAAAGCGGCGCTCAACACTGCATTCAACGCCACGCAGCCGTCTGGTCGGCGAAAAAAACAAGGCATTTCACCCATGTTGAATGCGCTGGGGGAGCAAGTGTCGTTACAGCGATTGCGCCAAATTTCAGGCTTCGCTCAATTTGAAACCGAATTGAAGCGTGCGCTTGTGCAGTTGCAAATTTTGAAGTGATTCGGCCAAACAACGCGGACGCCTCTTGAAAGTATATGAACACATCCTCCCTCATCCAGACAGTCTGGACCTTTTGAGCACTCTGGCATGACCCAAGAAATGTCCCTGGACGATGTATCCACCATGGCCGAGAGCGTGGATCTGGAGTGCAAGGCCGCCCAGGGCCGCGACGGTCAGGGTGAGCTGCCCGACGACTTCTGGAAAAGCTACTGCGCCATGGCCAACAGCGATGGCGGCGTGATCTGGCTGGGCATTCAGGAAAAGCCGCGCGGCCAGTTCCAGGCCTTGGGTCTGGCCAAGCCGGAGAAGGTCCGCAAGGCGCTGTGGGACAACCTGAACAACCGCAAGCAGGTGAGCCTCAATTTGCTGTCTGAACAGCAGATTCAGCCGGTGAGCGTGGCTGGCAAAACGGTTTTGCGCATTGAAATCCCCCGTGCGGCGCGTCAGGTGAGGCCGGTGCATGTGGGCAGCAATCCACTGGAGGGCACCTACCTGCGCCGCTACGAGGGCGATTACCTGGCCGATAACGAGGCGGTGCGCCGCATGCTGGCCGAGCGGGTGGAGGATTCGCGCGATGAGCGCATCCTGAAAGGGTTCGATTTCACCGACCTGGACATGGACACGGTGGCGGCGTATCGCAACCGGTTTGCGGCGGTGAAACCCGGCCATGTGTGGTCGGACTTGCCGCTGGCTGATTTCTTGGAGCGTATTGGGGCGTTTGGCAAGCATCGGGAAGAGGGTTTCACGGGGCTACGTCTGGCCGGGCTGTTGATGTTTGGCCGTGCGGAAGTGATCCGCGATGCCTTGCCCAACTACATGGTGGACTATCAGGAGCGGCCAGAGGCCAAGACCGAACGGCGCTGGGTGGACCGTTTGATTCCTGATGGGAGTTGGTCGGGCAATGTGTATGACTTTTTTCGCAAGGTGTACCAAAAGCTCACCGCCGATTTGAAAGTGCCCTTTCAATTGCAGGACGGTCAACGCATTGAAGACACGCCGGTGCATGAAGCGCTGCGTGAAGCACTGGCGAACACGCTGATTCATGCCGATTTTTCGGGCCGGGTTTCGGTGCTGGTGGTGAAGCGGCCCGACATGTTTGGCTTTCGCAATCCTGGGTTGATGCGGGTGCCTCTGGTGGACGCCATCAAAGGTGGCACCAGCGACTGCCGCAACCGCCGCCTGCAAACCATGTTTCAGCAGGTGGGTTATGGCGACCACGCAGGCTCCGGCTTGCCCAAGATTTACCACAATTGGGCGGGCCAGCATTGGCGGCGTCCGGTGTTGTATGAGGTGCGTGAGCCTGAGCAGACCTTGATGGAGTTGCGCATGACCAGCTTGCTGCCTGCGGATGCGGTCGCGGAGCTGGAAGCGCACATGGGTGAAAAGTTCTCTGGTCTGCCACAGCTAGAACGGCTGGCGCTGGTCACTGCGGCCACGGAGGGGATGGTTCACCATGGCCGACTGCGGGAGATATCGACCGATCATCCGACAGACATTACCAAGATGCTGGGGCGGATGGTGCGTGACGGGCTGCTGGCATCCGAAGGCGTAGGGCGCGGCATGCGATACCTTTTGCCTTGGCAAGAAAACCAGGCAAAAGTGTTTTTTGGCGATGACGGAACCTCGCTACCACCGGAGCTAAGCGCCTTAACCCCGGAGCTAAGCTCCTTACCACCGGAGCTAAGCTCCTTACCACCGGAGTACGCCGATCCCTCCACGCAGCAAAATCTGCCGTTCATTGCCGATTTAAGTGGTTTGAGCGCCCAGGACCTCGCCTTGTTGGTTGCGCTGGCAAAACCGGTCAGTAGTCGCCCGCGAGCAACCCCTGAGCTTGTCCAACAAACGGTATTGGCGCTGTGCAGGGGGCGCTACCTTGGTCTGCGCGTGTTGGCAGAACTCTTAAAAAGACGCACTCAGGAAGGTGCTGATTTGCGCCGCCGTATTCTGAATCCTCTGGTTGCCCGAGGCGCACTCAAGCGCGCGTATCCACAGGCAAATGACCCCCGCCAAGCCTACACAACCGTATCTCTATGAACACCTCCTCCCTCATCCAGAAAGTCTGGAATTTCTGCCACACCCTGCGCGACGACGGGGTGGGTTATGGCGACTATCTGGAACAGCTGACCTACCTGCTGTTCCTGAAAATGGCGCACGAGTATGCGCAAGAGCCCTATAAGCGCGACACCCATATCCCCAAGGGCTTTGACTGGTCCACGCTCAAAAGCAAGGTGGGCGAGCCGCTGGAAGCGCATTACCTGGCGACGCTGCACAAGCTCGGGCAACAGCCGGGCATGCTGGGCGCAATCTTTTTCAAGGCGCAAAACAAGATCCAGGACCCGGCCAAGCTGTCACGCCTGGTGCAACTGATTGACGCCGAAAGCTGGGTCGGCATGGACGCTGACACCAAGGGTGACCTGTATGAAGGCTTGCTGCAAAAGAATGCCGAGGACACCAAGAGCGGCGCAGGCCAGTACTTCACGCCCCGCGCGCTGATCCAGGCCATGGTGGAGTGCGTGCGCCCACAGCCCATGAAGACCATTGCCGACCCAGCCTGCGGCACCGGGGGCTTCTTTCTGGGCGCCTACAGTTGGTTGACACGCAAGGGCGGCAAGCTCAACATCCGGCAGCTTGAGTTTTTGCACCGGAATACCTTTCACGGCAACGAGATCGTGGCGGGCACGCGGCGCATGTGCCTGATGAACCTGTTTTTGCACAACATTGGCGATGTGGACGGCGAGCCCACGGTGGACCGCGCCGATGCCTTGATTGCCGACTCCGGCCAGCGCTTTGACTATGTGCTGGCCAATCCGCCGTTTGGCAAAAAGAGCAGCATGACCATCACCAATGCCGATGGCGAGGAGGACCGCGATGCGCTGACCTACGAGCGCCAGGACTTCTGGGAAACCACGTCCAACAAACAGCTCAACTTTTTGCAGCACATCGTCACCATCCTGAAAGACAACGGCCAGGCGGCGGTGGTGTTACCGGACAACGTGCTGTTTGAGGGCGGCGCGGGCGAGAAGATCCGCCGCAAGCTGCTGGAGACTTGCGATGTACACACCGTGCTGCGCCTGCCCACCGGCATTTTTTACGCCCAGGGTGTGAAGGCCAACGTGGTGTTTTTTGACGCCAAGCCCAAGGATGGGAAGGTGCACACCAAGGGCGTGTGGTTTTACGACCTGCGCACCAACAAGCATTTCACCCTGAAGACCCGCACCCTCAAGCTGGATGATTTGCAGGATTTCATCACTTGTTATCACCCGGAAAATCGCCACCAACGGCAAGAGACCGAGCGCTTCAAGTGCTACCCCTACGCCGACTTGATGGCCCGCGACAAGGCCAGCCTGGATATCTTCTGGCTCAAAGACAACAGCCTCGACAACCTGGACGACCTGCCACCCCCCGACGTACTGCAGCAAGAAATCATCGACCACCTGGAAGCGGCGCTGGCGGCGTTCCGGGATGTGGCAGCCGGGCTACCCCTGCGCGAAGCGGCGTGATCCCACGGGCAATTTCACACAAGGGTGCAAGTTTCTTCACACCACGGCCCGCCCATTTGCCGTAGAGTCCCCAGCAAAGACACAGGAGCCGCCCCTCATGCAAGCCACCCCGCCCGCATCCACCACCGAATTGCTACAAAAAAAGGAGCTGCTTGCGCAGGTACTACGGGGGCTGGAGGCCTATTTGCCCAAGCATGCCCTGCTCTACCACACGGAAGACACCACGCCCTATGAGTGCGACGGCCTGACCGCCTACCGCCAGCGCCCGCTGCTGGTGGCGCTGCCGGAGACCGAGGCGCAGGTGCAGGCGGTGCTGAAAACCTGCCATGCCCTGAACGTGCCGGTGGTGGCGCGTGGCGCGGGCACCGGGCTGTCGGGCGGCGCCATGCCGCACCAACTGGGGGTGACGCTCTCGCTGGCCAAGTTCAACAAGATCCTCAAGGTGGACCCGCGCAGCCGCACGGCCGTGGTGCAGTGCGGCGTGCGCAACCTGGCCATCAGCGAGGCGGCGGCGCCCCACGGCCTGTACTACGCGCCTGACCCCAGCAGCCAGATCGCCTGCACCATCGGTGGCAACGTGGCCGAGAACTCGGGCGGCGTGCACTGCCTCAAATACGGGCTGACCCTGCACAACGTGCGCAAAGTGCGCGGCTTCACCATGGAGGGTGAGCCCATCACCTTTGGCTCGGACGCGCTGGACGCCCCGGGTTACGACCTGCTCAGTGTGGTGGTGGGCAGCGAGGGCATGCTGGCCATCATCCATGAAGTCACCGTCCAGTTGATCCCCAAACCCTTGCTGGCGCGCTGCATCATGGCCAGCTTTGACGACATCCGCAAAGCCGGCGATGCGGTGGCCGCGGTGATTGCGGCGGGCATCATCCCCGCCGGGTTGGAGATGATGGACAAACCCATGACGGCAGCGGTGGAAGACTTTGTGCACGCGGGCTACGACCTGACGGCCGAAGCCATCTTGCTGTGCGAGAGCGACGGCACGCCCGAAGAAGTGGAAGAAGAAATCGGCCGCATGAGCGAAGTGCTGCGCACACACGGCGCGACGGCCATCGCGGTCAGCCAGAACGAGGCCGAACGCCTGCGCTTTTGGAGCGGCCGCAAAAACGCCTTCCCGGCCAGCGGGCGCATCAGCCCAGACTACATGTGTATGGACTCGACCATTCCGCGCAAGCGCCTGGCCGATATCCTGCTGGCGATCCAGGAGATGGAGAAAAAGTACCAGTTGCGCTGCGCCAACGTGTTCCATGCGGGCGACGGCAACCTGCACCCGCTGATCCTGTTCGATGCCAACGACCCCGACCAATTGCGCCGCTGCGAGCTGTTTGGCGCCGAGATTCTGGAAACCAGCGTGGCCATGGGTGGCACGGTGACCGGCGAGCATGGCGTGGGCATCGAGAAGCTCAACAGCATGTGTGTGCAGTTCAGCGCCGAAGAAAACACCCAGATGACCGGCCTCAAGCTAGCCTTCGACCCCCAAGGCCTGCTCAACCCCGGCAAGGTGATTCCCACCCCACAACGCTGCGCAGAGTACGGCAAGATGCTGGTGCGCGGGGGCAAAATTTCTCACCCGGATTTGCCGCGGTTTTAGGCCAAGCGCTTCTTCCTATAATGGGCCGGTCTCCAAGCCGGAGGCAGGTTTCAAAATTCACAAAAATCTCAGGAAGAATTCCCTATGTTTAAGTCCGTTCTGTCCACATTGCTCATCAGCGTCGCTTTGGTGGGTTGTGCCAACCAGCGTTTCAATGTGGCAGGTGAGGTAACCGACACGACCGCCGCGAAAAGCGAAGACAGCCAATCCTTCTTTGTGAATGGAATTGGTCAGAAACAAACCATTGACGCCGCCAAGGCTTGCGGTGGTGCAGCCAAAGTCGGCGGCGTCGCCGTCGAACAAGCCCCCATGGACGTTCTGCTGGGAATGGTGACCTTGGGTATTTACACCCCACGCACGGCACGCGTGTATTGCAAGGCATAAGCCTCCTTCAGCGCAAAAAAGCCCTTCTTCGAAGGGCTTTTTTTTTGGCTACCAGGCATCCACACTCGGCCCCGGCCAAGGCCCCACCCGGGCCGACTGCAGGCCCGCCACCAGCCACGGGCGGGTCTCTGCGGGGTCAATCACCGCGTCAATCTCCAGGGTGGTGGCCATGGGAATCGCGCCACCGTTCTCATACTGGCGCCCCAGCAGACTCTGAAATAAGGCCTCGCGCTCTGCGCCTTGAGGCACCGCTTCCAGCTCCTTTTTGAAACCCAGGCGCACCGCACCCTCCAGCCCCATGGCGCCAAACTCAGCCGTGGGCCAGGCCACGGTGAACACCGGGGCATGGAATCCCCCCGCCGTCATGGCCATGGAGCCCAGGCCGTAGCCCTTGCGCAGCACCACGCTGAAAAACGGCACGCGCAGATGGGCGGCGGCGATGAACAGGCGGCTCACATGGCGCACCTGGGCCTGCGCTTCGGTGTCCGGCCCCACCATGAAGCCGGGCGTGTCCACAAAACTCACGATGGGCAGGCCATGGGCGTTGCACAGTTGCATGAAACGGGCAGCCTTGTCGGCGGCATCGGCATCGATGGCGCCGCCCAGGTGCAGCGGGTTGTTGGCCAGCAGGCCCACCGCACGCCCTTCGATGCGGGCCAGCGCGGTGTGGATACCCACCCCAAAGCCGGTGCGCAACTCCAGCAGGCTGCCCACATCGGCCAATCCCCGCAGCGCGGCACGGCTGTCGTAGACGCGCAGGCGGTTTTCGGGCACCACCGCGCGCAGGGCGTGCGCGGGCGGTGCGGTCCAAGCGGGTGCCGGGCCCTGGAAAAACGACAGGTAATGCTTGGCGGCGGCCACGGCCTGGGCTTCGTCCTCCACCAGAATGTCGATCACGCCGTTGCCATGCTGCACGGCGCTGGGGCCGATCTGTTCGGGCCGGAACACGCCCAGGCCCCCGCCCTCCACCATGGCCGGGCCGCCCATGCCGATGTTGCTGGCGCGGGTGGCGATGATCACGTCGCAGCAGCCCAGAAGCGCGGCATTACCAGCAAAGCAGCGCCCCGCCACGATGCCCACCACGGGCACCTGGCCGTTGAGGCGGGCGAAACTGGCGAAGGTGGCGACGTGCAACCCGGCGACGATGGGCATGTCCACATCGCCGGGGCGCCCGCCGCCGCCTTCGGCAAACAGCACCACGGGCAATTGGTTCTGCAGGGCGATTCCGAGCATGCGGTCGGTCTTCTGGTGGTTGCGCAGGCCCTGGGTGCCGGCCAGCACGGTGGCGTCGTAGGCCATGACCACGGTGCGCCGGCCGTTCACCGCACCGAGCCCCGTGACCATGCCGTCGGCCGGGGTGTTCTGGATGAGGTCGTCGGCGCTGCGGCGGCGGCTCTGGGCCGCGACCGCCAGCGCGCCGTACTCCACAAAGGAGCCCGCGTCGCACAGGTCGGCCAGGTTCTCGCGGGCGCTGCGCAGGCCCTGGGCGTGGCGCTTGGCCATGGCCTCGGGGCGGCTGGCGTCCAGGGTGTGGGCATGGCGCTGGTGCACCTTGCGCAAATCGGCACGCGGCGCATCGGCGTTTCCGGGTGGTGCGGGCGGTGCAGGGGGAGCCGGCTCGTCGCCGCAAGGCGGGGAAATATTATTGGTGTTTTCGGCCTCCAGCCCCCGTGGAATATGCGCAAGCAGCTCCAAATTTGATAGCAAATCGCCTTCTGCCACCGCTTCGCCTGCGGCATAAAAATGGTGCTGTACCCGGCCCGTCTGGGGCGCGTGCACTTCATGCTCCATCTTCATGGCCTCCAGAATCAGCAGCACGTCGCCAGCGGCCACCGTCTCGCCGGGTTGGACCAGCCATTGCACCAATTGCGCCTGTAGGGGGGATCGAATTTCTAGCATGTGGACATTGTGGGACAGCGCTTGGCCACAAGCCACCCGCCTTGGTCATCTGCGGGACAAGGGGGATGGCCGCACGGCATGCGCTGTACCCGCGCCACCCGGCCCTGCCCTTGGTCCAGGCCGCAATTCGGGTTTTCCAAAGCGCAGGTGGCGCTGATGCGCGCCAAGCCTTGCAGCCCTGGCGCGCACACACGCTGCTCACGGCCCGAGGCATCCCGGTGGGCGAGCGCCGCCCTGTGTTTGCCCTGCAAACCCCTTCGGCCTGAAAGAAACCCTCATTCCCGCCGCAGGGTGAAGGTCTCAAACAAGGCCGATACACGCTCCACAAGGTCTGCACGGGGATAAGCCGCCGTCGCGACAGCGGCCAGATTCGGGTCCATACAACCCGTGCCGCGAAACACCTGCAGCGCGTAATTGCGTACGCCCAGGGTGCGCAGGTTTTGCGCCAGTTCCAGAAGGTCTGGCTCGGATTGCAGGGCCGGGTGCACCGTGGTGCGGAACTCGTGTGCCACACCACTGGCCAGCACCTGCTCGGCGCTTTCCCATACCCCCCGCGCACTGTCGCGCACGCAGGTGATGGCGTCATAACGCGGGTGCGTCGCCTTGATGTCCATGCCCACCCAGTCCACCAGCGGCAACACCTCCTGCAGACGCCGGGGGTACATGCCCGCCGTGTGCAGGCCTACACAGAAGCCCAGCGCGCGCACCTGGCGCATCGCATCCTCCAGGGCAGGGTCCATGGTCGGCTCGCCGCCGCTGAACACCACCGCGTCGATCAGGCCCACACGCCGCTCAAGCAGCGCCAGCACCTGCGCCCACGGCACGGGGCTGCCTTCGGTGCGGGCTTGCAAATGGGGGTTATGGCAATAGCCGCAAGCCCAGGGACAGCCCTGCACAAACACCACCGCCGCCAATTTGCCGGGGTAGTCGGTGGCGGTGAAGGGCGTGAGGCCGCCTACTTTGATTGGCAACGGTTTTCGCTGAAGTAGGTGCGCTCATGGAACTCCCCCTTCTTGCCGGTGTTGAAGGACGCCATGGGCCGGTGGTAACCCATCACGCGGGTCCACACTTCGCAGCGTTGGCGTTCGTCGTCGCGCAGCACGATGGGGGCGGCTTGGGGGGCCAGGAATTGTTGTTCACTCAGATCGGTCATGGAGGTCTCGTGTCGTCAGGTTTAAAAGGTCAGGAACGTCATATCAAACGGCTTCCAGTGGCTTGCGGGCAAGCTCAATCCGTTGGGGACAGAGCTTGCCCACTGCGTGTGGCTGCGGTCTTTCCCGCAATCTCAATCGGTTGGGGACAGAGCTTGCCCACTGCGTGTGGCTGCGGTCTTTCCCGCAATAATTTCGGTATCACACTTGGGGCAAAAATCGTGGCGCCCGCCCAGGTAGCCGTGTTTGGGGCAGATCGAGAAGGTGGGCGTGACGGTGATGTAGGGCAGGCGAAAGCGTGACAGCGCACGCTTGACGAGCTGGCGGCAGGCCTCGGCGCTGCTCAGGGGCTCGGTCATGTACAGGTGCAGCACGGTGCCGCCGGTGTATTTGCGCTGCAGGTCGTCCTGCATTTCCAGCGCCTCGAAGGGGTCGTCGGTGTAGCCCACCGGCAACTGGCTGGAGTTGGTGTAGTAGGGCATGTCTTTCGTGCCCGCTTGCAGAATGTCGGGGAATTGCTTGGCGTCTTCCTTGGCAAAACGGTAGGTGGTGCCCTCGGCCGGCGTCGCTTCCAGGTTGTACATGTGGCCGGTCTGGTCCTGGAATTCGAGCATGCGGGCGCGCACATGGTCGAGCAGGCGAATGGCAAAGTCGTGGCCCCATTCGGTGCTGATGTCCTCTTTGTCCTGGGTGAAGTTGCGGACCATCTCGTTGATGCCGTTCACGCCCAGCGTGGAGAAATGGTTGCGCAACGTGCCCAGGTAACGCTTGGTGTAGGGGAACAGGCCGTTGTCCATATGCCGCTGGATCACCTTGCGCTTGATCTCCAGGCTGTCGCGGCCCAGCTCCAGCAGGGTGTCGAGTTCTTGCAGCATGCCCGGCTCGTCGCCCCGGTGCAGGTAACCCAGCCGTGCGCAGTTGATGGTGACCACGCCCAGCGAGCCGGTTTGCTCGGCCGAACCAAACAGGCCGTTGCCGCGCTTGAGCAGTTCGCGCAAATCGAGTTGCAGGCGGCAGCACATGGAACGGATCATGTTCGGCTTGAGTTCCGAATTGATGAAGTTCTGGAAGTAGGGCAAGCCGTACCTGGCAGTCATCTCGAACAGCAGTTCGGCGTTCGGGCTGTGCCAGTCGAAGTCCTCGGTCATGTTGTAGGTGGGGATGGGGAAGGTGAACACCCGGCCCTTGGCGTCCCCCGCCATCATGACTTCGATGTAGGCGCGGTTGACCATGTCCATCTCGGCCTGGCAGTCGCCATAGGCAAAGTCCACCTCCTGGCCCGCGATCACCGGCACCTGCTCGCGCAAGTCTTCGGGGCAGACCCAGTCGAAGGTCAGGTTGGTGAACGGCGTCTGGGTGCCCCAGCGCGAGGGCACGTTCAGGTTGTAGATCAGCTCCTGCATGCACTGGCGCACCGCCGCGTAGTCCATGCGGTCCCTTTTGACGAACGGTGCCATATAGGTGTCAAAGGAACTGAAAGCCTGGGCTCCGGCCCATTCGTTTTGCAGCGTGCCCAGAAAGTTGACGATCTGCCCCACCGCGCTGGACATGTGCTTGGGCGGGCCAGACTCCACCTTGCCCGCCACACCGTTCAGGCCTTCATTGAGCAGGGTGCGCAGCGACCAGCCCGCGCAGTAGCCCGCCAGCATGTCCAGGTCGTGGATGTGCATCGCCGCGCTGCGGTGCGCCGCGCCCACCTCGGGCGGGTAGACATGGTTGAGCCAGTAGTTGGCGATGACCTTGCCCGAGACATTCAGGATCAGCCCGCCCAGTGAGTAGCCCTGGTTGGCATTGGCGTTGACGCGCCAGTCCAGTTGCTGCAGGTACTCGTTCATGCTGGATTCGACGTCCACCAGGGTCTTGCGGTCGTTGCGCAGCTTTTTGTGCTGCTCGCGGTAAACGATGTAGGCGCGCAGGGTTTTGGGGTAACCGGCGTCGAACAGGGCGGCCTCCACCGCGTCCTGGATTTGCTCGATGTGCGGCGTGGCGTGGCCCTGGACCTTGATTTTGGGCGTCACCAGGTACTGGGTCAGGCGCAACGCTTCGGCCGCGTCAAACTCGCCGGTGACCTGGGCAGCGCGCTCCAGGGCCTGGGCAATTTTGAGCGCGTCGAAGGGCTTGATGCCTCCGTCGCGTTTGATGATGTGGGTGAAGACGGGTGCGATGTGCGAATTCAATTTTTTTCCCCTGAAACACCATAGGTAGTGCGGAGACGAATGCTAACCACTATATGTAGCGCCAACAAACCAAGTTAAATTTGTTGTTGAAATCGTTGATCTGGATCAGAAGATGGTCGATATCCCTGTTGCTGGGCCACAAAACCGTTAAAAGCGGCCAGCAGGGGTTGCAGCGGCAGGGGGTCGCGCCCCAATTGGGCCAGGGCGGCGCAGGTCGCCTCCAGCGTGGAAAGTTGGTCCGGGCGGTGGGCTTTGCGGATGCGGTAATTCGACGCGGGCAAGCCGCACAAGGACAGGCGGGGCAACTGCTGCAACAGGGGGTTGAGGTACACCATTTTGCGGCTCTTGCGCCAGGTGCCGTCCAGCACCACCAGGCGCAATTGCGCGGGATCACACAAGGCCGCAGGCGCCAGGACAGGAGGCACCGCTACACCCAGGGAGCGGTCGTGCGGGGTCTGGGGGTACAACAAAATCGTGGTTTTGGGCGGGCTGGCCACTGCCCCAGGCTGAAAAGGCGCCGTCAGCAGCGCCTGCAATTCCTGCGAATCAAACACCTCCCCCGTCACCATGCGGCTGTTGGGCAAACTCAAATGCAGCAGCCGCGCACTGCCTTTGGCCTGGTTCACCTCCAGCGGATGCTGCAAGACCAGCACCTCCACCGCGTGGACCACCGGCACCACCCAAGGGCAGATACAGGTGCTTTGGGGGCGCTGGCAACACACACAGGTGCTGCGGCGGGAGGGAGACGGGGTGGCCATGGAGATGGTAAGCAATGCGTTGGAGCGGGTGGAGCCGGGTGCGAAAAAAGTAACAGTTTGTACTTTTCGCGCAAGCATAGCCTGAAGGGGCCATTGGCCGGTATGCTTGCCCGCGAGTGAATTCGTTGGGCGACCACACAAGAATATTCAAATAGGATCGAGGGAGGTCTCAATGGGCGTTGAGACCTCGGTAGCAACGCTAGAGGAGGCCCCACCATGTATACGAATCCCCAGTTTTCCAACAAGACAGACATCCAGGGCCTGATCCAGGCCTTTGTACTCAACCACGGCGAGAACGCCCTGAGCAGCAAGGTCACAGCCGCCCAATGGGAGGCTTTGGCCCACTACATGCAGCCGTTCACCCTGGCGCAAAGCCAGGTGCTGATCAAACAAGGCGCCCACGACCGCACCCTGTATTTTGTGGAGAGCGGCAGTTTGAGCGTGCATTTTGAGGACGAAAAGGAGCGCATCCGCCTGGCGCTGGTGGGTTCCGGCTCGGTCCTGGGCGAGGGTGGTTTCTTCTCCCACCTGCCGCGCAATGCCACCGTGCAAGCCGCCACCGAATGCAAGATGTGGAGCATTACGCCGAACCGGTTTGCAGAGCTTTCGCAGCGCCTGCCCGCAGCGGCCCTGGCCTTGACGATGGCGCTGGGCGCCATTGTGTGCAAACGCATGCAGGACCGCCGCCGGCGGATCGCGGTCACCTGATTCTGTTGCGCTTTCTCATTCCATTCGCGTTGGGTCAGACCTAGCATTCCTTGGCACGCTGTGCACCGAGGCATGAAGTACGCGCCCCTCGCTGAACCGACAAGGAATACCATGGAAAAAACCTATGTCCTGATCGCCGATGCCCACCGCGCACGTTGCTACGAGCGAAAACTCCCTGGCCATATGCTGGTGGAATTGGCCGATTTCGTATTCCCCCATGCCAGACTCACCCCCACAACGGATGCCGGTGATCTGACGGGTGCAGCCGGCAAGGGCCATGGCCGCACAGCGCACGCCGGCACGCAGTTCGAGCCACACACCGAAGTGCCCGACAAAGAGCGGGCCAGCTTCGCGCAACAACTGGCCGACTACCTGAATGCCGCAGTGGCTGAACAACGTTGCCAAACGCTGTTTCTGATCGGCACCGGCCCCCTGCTGGGTGATCTCAAGCCCTTGCTGGCTCCGGCCACCGCCAAGGCCTTGCGCCGTACCGCGGAGAAAGACTTCACCCACTACACCGGGCCAGAGTTGTGCGAGCGGGTCAACCGCGCCCTGGAGCTACCCGATTGAGGGCCGCACGCAGGGGTCAAAATAAGTGGCCCAAGTCTCATGGCCCACGCGGGGAGACTTCTGGTTTCAATTCCTGGGCCAAGGCGCGAATAGCGGTCTCGTCCAGCGTTTCCTTGTCCAGCAAGGCCCGCGCACCGCGCTCCAGCACATCGCGGTTGGTGCGCAAAATGGCGGTCGCGCGCGCAAAACCGTCCATCACGATGCCCCGGATGGCTTCGTCAATCCGCCGCTGCGTTTCCTGCGACATGGAGGCCGCATGGGGAAAAACGGCTTCCGGTACCTCCAGCATTTGCGGGCGCTGCTGCTCCAGCGCAACATAGCCCAGGCTCTCATCCATGCCATACCGCGTCACCATGTCGCGGGCCATGCTGGTGGCTTTGACCAGGTCATCGGCCGCCCCGGTGGAAAGCACATTGAACACCAGCTTTTCGGCCGCGCGCCCGGCCAGCAAGACTGCGACTTTTTGTTCCAGTTCGGGGCGCGTGACCAGGTAGCGGTCCTCGGTGGGGCGCTGGATGGTGTAGCCCAAAGCGCCAATGCCGCGCGGAATGATGGACACCTTGTGCACCGGGTCCGTACCTTTCTGCGCCAGCGCCACCAGGGCATGGCCCATCTCATGGAAGGCCACGGCTTCGCGCTCCCTGGGGTTGAGCACCCGGCTCCTGCGCTCCAGGCCCGCCACCACCCGCTCCACGGCGGCCGTGAAGTCCGCCAGCGTGACATAGTTGGCTTTGCGCCGGGTGGCCACCAGCGTGGCCTCGTTCACCAGGTTGGCCAGGTCCGCCCCGCTGAAGCCAGGGGTCAGACCGGCGACGTCCTCCAACTTCAAGTCGGCATCCATCGTGATTTTGCGCACATGCACCTTCAGAATGTCGGTGCGGCCCTTGCGGTCCGGGCGGTCCACCAGCACCTGGCGGTCAAAACGACCCGCGCGCAGCAGGGCCGGGTCCAGCACTTCAGGGCGGTTGGTGGCCGCCAGAATGATCAGGCCCACCGACGAGTCAAAGCCATCCATTTCCGAGAGCAACTGGTTCAGCGTTTGTTCTTTTTCGTCGTGCCCACCCAGACCCGGAAAGGCCCCCCGGGCGCGCCCCAGGGCGTCCAACTCATCCACAAAGATGATGGCAGGCGCCCGCAAACGCGCCTGCTCGAACAAATCACGCACCCGTGCGGCGCCCACGCCGACAAACATCTCGACGAACTCGCTGCCCGAGATAGAGAAGAAGGGCACACCCGCTTCACCCGCCACCGCCTTGGCCAACAGGGTTTTGCCCGTGCCCGGCGGCCCCACCAGCAGCACGCCTTTGGGAATATGGGCACCCAGGCGGCCGTATTCCTGCGGGTGCTTGAGGAAATCCACCACCTCTTCCAGCTCATGGCGGGCTTCATCGACCCCGGCCACGTCCGCAAAGGTAATACCCGTGTTGGTTTGCACGTAAATTTTGGCGCGGCTTTTGCCAATGGAGAGGAAACCGCCCATGCCCTGTTTCTCGGCGAAATTGCGAAACAGGAAAAACCAGACGCCAAAAAATACCAGCGCGGGCAAGGTCCAGGACAGCAGATCTTTCAGAAACGTGTTGTCCACCACCCGGGTGTAAGGAACCTTGTATTTATCCAGGCGCGCAGCCAGCGCAGGCTCCACCCGCACGGCCACCAGGGTGGTCTTGTTTCCATCCGCTGTTTTGAGTTGCCCAACAACGGTTTTTTCGGAAACCGTAATACTGTCAATGCGCCCCTCCCCCAGGGCTTTTTCAAATTCGCTGTAGGACACGACCTGCGCCTGGCTGGCGTATTGCCACAGGTTTTGGAGCACCAGCAACAGGGCGAGCGCAATGGCCCAGTAGCCCAGATTCCAAGTCTGCTTCTTGTCCAATGCATCCCCCACACGGTACCGGTTGAAGCATTCAGGCTACGCGCGGGGTGCATCGCACGCGTGCGATTTCTCAAAGAGGCGTGCATTCACGCCCACTAGCATCCGGGTTCGAAGCTGAGGCTGATGCAGATGCAAACCCTTTGAAAAGGACGAACCATGCGACGCAAAACACTCCTCCTGGCGCTGATCACGGCGGGCCTGGTGATGGCCGCAACGTCGGCGGCGTTTGGCGTCAATCCCCTGCATTGGTTTTCCCCCAAAAACCGGGTGGGCGCAGCGCCCGCAGACCCTGTCGCAGTGGCCATGGCGCAAGTGCCGACACCCGCACCGGCGACTGTGCCGCCTTTGCCCAGCGGCAGCACCCCCAATTTTCGCGCCATCGTACAGGCGGCGGGGCCCGCCGTGGTGGGGGTCACCGTGGCGGGCCTGCACACTGCGGAGCCGGATGAGTTCGCGCTGGACCTGAACGATCCGTTTTTTCAGTTCTTCCGGGGCCTGCCGGGCTTTCAGTGGCGGATTCCTGGACAAGGCCAGGGAGGCGCCGTGCCGTTTCGCAGCCAGGGATCAGGCTTCATCATCAACAGCGACGGCCTGATTCTGACCAACGCGCACGTGGTGCGGGAAGCCAAGGAAGTCACCGTCAAACTCAGCGACCGGCGCGAGTTCAAAGCCAGGGTGCTGGGCAGCGACCCCTCCACCGATATTGCCGTGTTGCGCATCAATGCCAAGAATCTGCCGGTGGTGCGCCTGGGTGACGCGCAGCAGCTTCAGGTCGGCGACCCCGTGCTGGCCATCGGCTCGCCCTTTGGCTTTGAACAAAGCGCCACCCAGGGCATTGTCAGCGCCAAAGGCCGTTCGCTGCCGGGCGATGCCGCGGTGCCGTTCATTCAGACCGACGTGGCTGTGAATCCGGGAAACTCAGGCGGCCCCCTTTTCGACGGCACGGGCGCGGTGGTGGGCATCAATGCGCAAATCTACTCACAGTCGGGCGGCTACCAGGGCCTGTCTTTTGCCATCCCCATCAACGTGGCACTGAAAGTGAAAGACCAGATCGTCGCCACAGGACAAGCCTCGCATGCCCGACTGGGGGTCACCGTTCAGGATTTAAACCAGGCCTTGGCCGAGTCTTTCGGCCTGGCTCGGCTGGACGGGGCATTGGTCACACAAGTGGCCCCCGACAGTGCGGCCGCCAGTGCCGGCCTGCGGCCGGGCGACGTGATCACGGAGTTCAACGGCGAGCCCATCCCCCGCGCAGGGGATTTGAGCAGCCGCATCAGCCTGTCCACACCGGGCGAAACGGTGCGACTCCAAGTCTGGCATGACAAGGCGGCCCGCGAGGTGACGGTGAAGCTGGGACGTGCCGGGGATGGCGCCCGCCCCCGTGCCCAACGTGACGCCAAGGTTGCGCCGGGACAACTGGGCCTTAGCCTGCGCCCCCTCACACGCGACGAGCTCAGCAAGGCGGGTTTGCAAGACGGGCTGTTGGTGCAAGGGGTGGCCGGTGCGGCCGCACGCGCGGGTCTATTGCCGGGCGACGTGCTGCTGGACATCAATGGCACGCCCCTGAAATCCGTAGACCAGGTGAAAGCCGTATTGGAGAAAAAACCCAAAGGCGTGGCACTGCTGGTTTTGCGCGATGGAGACCGCCTCTTCGTGCCGGTGGAGTTGGAATAATGGCATCCCCCGCAGCGCTCGCCAGACCTAAAAACAGCCTGCTGGCCCGCTTTTTGCACGGGCTGCATCCGCAGGCCGACATACCGTTGCGGCTGACCTTGTGGAACGGTTGGGAACATGACTTCAGTGCAGACCCGCATGTCACGATACGCCTGCCAGGGCCCAAAGCGTTGCGCTACTTTGTGCCGCCCAGTTTGGACAACCTGGCTGAGGGCTATGTCAACGGCCACTTCGATGTACAGGGCCACGCGCAGGATGTGATCCATGTCGCATCCAAACTTGCGCATGCGGGGGTGCCCATGCAAGGCCGCTTTGGGCGGATCTTCCGCCCCGGCCACCACAGCCGCACCAAGGATGCCCGTGCCATTGAACACCACTACGATGTTTCCAATGATTTCTACCGCCTGTGGCTGGGCCCTGAGATGGTCTACTCCTGCGCCTACTTTCCCACCCAGACCGAAACGCTGGACCAGGCCCAAAGCGCCAAACTCGACCACATTTTGAACAAAATCATGCTCCAACCCGGTGAGCGTTTGCTGGACATCGGCTGCGGCTGGGGGGCCTTGGTGATCCGTGCCGCACAAAAATATGGAGCGCATGCGGTGGGCATCACCCTGTCCAGGAATCAATATGCGCTGGCGTTTGAGCGGGTGGCCCAGGCCGGGTTGACCGGGCAAGTGGATATTCGCCTGCAGGACTACCGCGACATGGATGCGCACGATGGCCTGTTTGACAAAATCACTTCGGTGGGCATGTTCGAGCATGTGGGTCTGAACCACCTGGGCGCCTACTTCGGCAAAATTTCCTCCTTGCTGCAAGACGGTGGCCTGGTCTTGAACCACGGCATCACCTCCACCGACCCGAACAGCGGAGCCACGCCCCTGGGGGCGGCTGAATTCATCCACAAGTATGTATTCCCCAACGGTGAACTGCCCCACATCAGCCTGGCCCTGAAAGACATGCAGTCCGCCGGGCTGGAGGCGCTGGACGTGGAGTGCCTGCGCCGCCATTACACGCGCACCCTGTCGCTGTGGGTGCAGAACTATGAAACGCAGAGCGACGCCCTTCGGGACCTGGTGGATGAGACCACGTTTCGCATCTGGCGCATGTACCTCGCGGGCTGCGTGCATGCCTTTTCCCACAACTGGGTGTCGCTGTACCAGATTCTGGCGTGCAAGGCGGGGGAGCGCGAGCAACTCAACCCTACCTCGTGGTCACGCGCCTACATGTATGCCTGAGGAACATGTCCTGACCGGCCTTTGCATTGCGAATTCGCAACGCTCTTTTTTCAGTCGTGCCTATATTCAAAGCGTGCTTTGCAAGGGTTGCGACAGCAAACCGGAGAAGCACGGAGCTGGGGGGTCCAAGCAATTGGGCCGAGTCCTGGTGCCAAGCACCGGGATGGATGGGAGCGTCCCCAGACGTGCCAGCCCGACAAACTGGCCCGGGGTTCCCGCCACCACCGCCAGCCCCTGAAAAGGCTGGCGGGTCTGTTTGAAGGCACCTTGAATATGCCCGACATGCAGACCAGGCTGGAGTTCCTGCGGGCGCCCGGCGCGTATGGGCAGGCCGGTGTGGCCGTGGAATGCATTGAAACCCATATGTCCTGGCTCTTCCTGGTCGGCGAACGGGTCTTCAAACTCAAGAAGCCCGTCTGCTTTCCCTTTCTGGATTTCAGGACCCTGCAGGCGCGCGAGTTCTATTGCCGCGAAGAAGTCCGGCTGAACGCCCGCATGGCACCCGGTGTGTACCTGGGGCTGGCGGCGCTTCAGTGGCACGGGGGCGCCTTTGCCCTGGTGCAGCAAGCGCCATTGCCCGCCCCCGCAGACACCATCGACTGGCTGGTGGCCATGCGCCGCCTGCCGCTGGAACAAACCCTGCTGCAGCGCATAGCAGACCAGCGGGTTGCGCGCCATGACATCGCCCCGCTGGTGGAACTGCTGGCGGCGTTTTACCAGACTGCGCGCCCATCCCCTGTCACCGGTAGCGACTATGTGGCCGGTTTTCAGCGTGCGCAACGGTTCAACCGCACGGTGCTGCTGCACCCCCCATTCCAACTCCGCCAAGCCGCTGCAGCAATAGAACGTTTGGACGCGGCGCTGGCCCTGGGCACCGACCTGCTGCGCGAGCGTGCATCCTGCCAGCGCATTGTGGACGGGCATGGTGATCTGCGCCCGGACCATGTCTTTTTGCTGCACCCGCCGGTGGTCATTGACTGCCTGGAGTTCAACCCGGCGCTGCGCCAGGTGGACCCCTTTGATGAACTGGCGCATTTGGGCCTGGAGTGCGAGATGGCGGGTGCGCCATGGCTGGGACCCTGCCTGCAGGGGGAGCTGGCCCAGGCCTTGCGCGACGACCCGCACCCTGCCTTGGCACATTTGTACACCACGCACCGGGCGCTTTTGCGCGCCCGCCTGGCGGTGGCGCATTTGCTGGACCGCCACCCCCGCACCCCCGAAAAATGGCAACCTTTGGCCGAGCGCTACCTGGCGCGGGCGCTTGTGGCTGCTGAAGCGTTCACCTCAGCCATGCGCCATGGCTCACCTTGATGGCCTGTGCAAACAGAGGAACACTGCTGGCACACAAGAGTTTGGCGCGCACCCCGGCATCCGGGGCCAGGCGAAACGGTGGAACACTGTCGCTCACCACCACATGGGCAATGCTGTCATCGGCCAAGGCCTGCGCCGCCCCTTGCGTAAACAGCCCGTGTGCAGCGAAGGCCAGAATCCGCCCGGCACCTGCCGCCTTGAGCGCCAGGGCCGCCCGGCGCAGGGTGTCCCCGCTGGCAATGAGGTCGTCGATCAACAAAACCGTCATGCCCTCCACATCCCCGGCCACCAGGTTCTCGCTGCGCAGCACACCGGCGCTGCGCCGTTTGTCCACCATCGCAAAGCCCAGGGGCTGCTGCCATGATTTTTCAAGCGACTCGCGCCACAACTGCGCCCGCTTGACCCCTCCCGGGTCCGGGGAAGCCACCGCCAGCGCGCCGCCGCTGTCAACCAGGCCACGCGCCACCGCGTCAAAGGCGCGGTGCGCTTCGAGGTGCAAGGTGGTGCAACGAAAGGCGTTCTGGAACGCCGCCAGGTTGTGCGCCTCCAGCACAATGATCTGGGATATGCCCACGGCCTCCACCAGTTGTGCGAGGTAGCGCAGGGTGACCGGGTCAAAGACCTGGGTCTGCCGGTCCTTGCGGGCGTAGGCCAGGTAGGGGGCAACCGCCGTGACCCGTGCCGCGCCGTGCTCGCGCAAGGCGGCGGCCAACATCAGCAACTGGCACAGCTTGTCATACGGGCTCTTTTCCAGGTCACCGTACAGGCTGTGCACCACATAGGCGTCCCGGCCACGCGGGTCCAGCAGCGGCCTGAGCTTGCGCTCGCCATCCTCAAAGCCGCGGTTTTCGTGCGGCGCGAGGGGCACCCCCAGGTAGGTGGCCAGGCCCTGCGCAAACGTGGTGTCAGAGTCGAGCGTGTAGAGCAGCATCATGCCAACACACGCATCAAGCGCCCCGCGCAGGGGATGTTTCGCCCCATCGGGTGGTCAGGAATGCATCCAGAAATCGCTCCAAATCATGGGGCGGCAGCTGGTCTATACCCGCCGAACCCGCACGCCCATCGCCACCAAACCGGCGGCACAAGTCCACCGCCCCACCCGGCGCGGACTGCGGCGCGCGTACGCTCACCACGAATCCCCCGCCGGGTGCGGCCCGCAGCAAGGCATGCGCACGCGCTGGCGCCGCGCTGGCGAGCGCGTTGCCCAGGGTGCCGATCACCCGGCGGCTCCATGCGGCATCGGGCAACAGATAGACCTGCGCATCCTGTGTCTGGCGGTAAGGCGCCAAGGCCTGTGCCAGACGCAAGTCCCCCTGGCGCAGTGCGTTGAGTTCCTGCCCAAGCTTCTCGTGCTCCAGCAATTCCAGTGGGTCGGCAAAGCGCACCAGGACTTCGTACACCTGCTCAGGCGCCATGTAAATGTCTTGCACGCTGTCGCCATAGGCGTTGTAGTTGATCGCTTCACCCAGGGACCGAAGCCGCATGCGGTCTTGCGCAGACAGGCCCATGTCCACGGCCAGGCGCTCAGCCACGTCATTGAGGTTGTCGCCATAGGCCCCCACCACCGCCCAGGCACGAAATTGGCCGCCGAGGTAGCGGTCCACCAGCAGGCTTGAGCAGGTGTCGCCGGCCGTATCGATATGCGCCTCCAGCAGGGGATGCACCGGGATGTCTCCCGGCGCATGGTGGTCAAAATAGCGCACGCTTGCCCCCGCATCCAGCAAACGCACCAAGGCCTGGTGGTTGCGCCGCATGGAGAGGTCACACACCAGCACCTCATCGCCCCGCTGCGCCTGCACGCGGTCCAACAGTTCAATATCGCGTTTCAAACCCGTCACCAGACGGGCTTCCTGCGGCGCATGCAAGCGCCACTGCACCACGGAGCAGAGTCCGTCAGCATCACCGTTGCAGACGTCGATTCGCATGGGAGTCCGGAGCTTGCGCCTCCCTATCGGATATCGCTTTGGAGTTGTGCATCAGTCCTCATGGTCTTCCTTTCTATCGGCGCTCGGTTGCAAGGAAAAAGCTGTTTCGTCAAGAAAAATCCGGGAACGCCACCCAGCGGACACACCTGCACCGGCATTCTATAAAAGATGCCACCGTGTCCGATTGAGAAAAGGCATTGCAGCGATACCGATAGAAAGGTGGTCCAAGGGACCATCAAGGCTGGCCGTCCCAATGCAATACCCAGCCCTGCAGCGTGCGCTGGCTTGGCACGGGCTCCAGGCTGCAGTTCTGGTGGGAGAAGATGTGTTCAAGCCAGTTTCTGGCGTCAGCATCTGGCGCGCCCAGGCGAAAACACTTGCGTTGCAACGGCACGATATCCAGCCGCCGCAGTTGCCCGCTGTCGGCCGCAATCGTCACAAAATAGAGGCAGCCCACATCCCCGCGCAAATCGCCGTGCATGGGGATGCCTTCGTAGTCGTTGATCAGATCGCCACAGCCGTAGAGGATCAGCTTGCCGCGGTAGACCTCCACCGGCAAGGGATGGTGCGATGAGTGCCCGTACACCACGTCGGCCGCCCCGAGGTCGATCAGGCGGCGGGCAAAACTCCGGTGCGCGGCAGGCACCTCCAGCCCCCAGTTTCCACCCCAGTGCAGTGAAATCACCACCCGGTCACACGGATCGCGAAGATGCGCAATGTGGTCGGCCAAAAGGCGTAACGTACCCTCCGACAGGTCTGGCAGCAGCGCAAGCCCCGAGCGCTTGGCATCAGCCGACCACCCCAGCGGTACACCGCTGCTGCTGGTGCCGCAGGCAAATACCAGCAAGCGCTTGCCGCTGGCCAGGGGCAAGCGGGCGGGAGCCCAGGCCTCGTCGCCATCGGCTCCAGCCCCTGCGGTGTGCAGATGGGCTTGCCACAGTGTCTCCAAAGACTCGCTCAGGCCCTGGCGCCCCCAGTCCAGCACATGGTTGTTGGCGAGAACACAACAGTCAATCCGCGCCGCTGTCAGGCAGTCCATATTGAGCGGGTGCATGCGGTAATGGATGCCCTTGCCGGGCCAGGCACGGTCGGAGGTGGTAATCGCCGTTTCCAGGTTGACGATGCGCAGGTCCGGGGCATAGTGCGCCATTTCAGCCAATGCGTCCCCCCAGATGTAGTCCGCCGACACCGGCGCCGGTATCCGCCCATGGAGCGCCTCCGCCATGCGTACATAGTCCCGCGCGTCATGCACATAGGGCTCGTGCAGTTCCGGCCCACTGGGGTACTGCAGCACTTGGTCGATGCCGCGTCCGGTCATGACATCCCCGGCCAGAAGCAGGGTAACGCTGGCTTGCTCAGACAAAGGCGCAGACTGGGGGAGAGGATCAGTGGAGCGGCCTGCATCCATGCGCTGGTCCGCGTCGGCGGCCAGCAGTGTGCGGGTGCGCGCCATCAGGGGGTCATGCCCGGCAACGCGCCGGATGCACCAGACACTCAAAGAGGCTTGGGTTCATGTTGGTGCCACCCCCAGGTCAATCACGGTTTCACGCTTACATGTCATTGCCGTTTCTGGTACAGGCCGATCAATTCGGCACTGGCCAGCACATGGCCCTGCATCGCCTTCCAAAGCACGGTCTTGGTGGGTATGTTCAGTTTCGGGAGTTGGATATCCAGCGCAAACAGTTTGAAAAAATAACGATGGCAGGCCACGGGTGGGCAAGGTCCGCCGTAGCCCGTGCGCCGCCAATCGTTCAGCCCCTGCAGGGTTCCTGGGGGAAGGCTGGCGGCGGCCACTCCTTCGGCCAATTCGCGGGCCTGCGGCGGAATGTTGTAGAGAACCCAATGCACCCAGGTCTGCACCGGCGCCTTGGGGTCGGGCGCATCGGGGTCATCCACAATCAGGGCCAGGCTCCTGGTGTCGGCGGGAACCCCCGCCCACTGCAGCCCAGGCGAGATGTCGTCACCGTCACAGGTGTGGCGCACGGGGATGAGGCCCTCATGTTGAAAGGAAGCCGAGGTCAGAACGAATGGGGTCAGCATGGTCATACTTTCTGGGTTGATAGTTCACAAGCAGACATCGGCGTCAACCGGTGCCCAGGAGCACACAAAATCGTTCGCCATCCCGGCGCCCCAGGTCAAAGGCGGACTGCACAGCGGCATCGTTGGTGTAATCCCATGCACCGACGGGAATGGGTTGGGAGGGTTGCACATAGGTACGCCCAGGGACCACCGGAAGCGTCCTGAATTGGCGTGTGAGGAGCACCAGCGTTTCACCCCCTGGGTGTGGCACACCGTCAGCAGGCACATTGCTCACCACACCTCCATCAAACAGATCCATGCCATTGCGCCGGGCTTGCGGCGTCAGAGGCGGAACACAGGACGAAGCAATGATGAGGTCCGCCAATGTTTCCGGGGTGGCGCACTCGCGCACCGAGAGGTACAGCGGCTTGAAGCCGATGCGTGCACCCGTGGAGGCGTGAACGGTCTCTTTGCCCCAGGTATCCACCCCAACCGAAATCGCCCCCAGCAACATCGCCACACGCCGAGAGGCCCAATGCGGGGGGCATGCAATCAACACGCGGATCTCCGGCCCCTGGTGCAAACGGCGAATGGCCCGCGCGTCAATACTGCCCAGGATGGCATCACGGTACATATGGCCGTGCGGGAAAACAGGTTTTTTGCGCAGCAGATTGTGCAAATACAAATTGCGCCTGTTCGACGCAAGGGCCTGTTTGTAGCCTTTAAACCCCTGGTCAAAAGTCCCCGCAAACAGCGCGCACGCCACGGCAGCACCGGCACTGACCGCCACCACCGCAGTCGGCTCCAAATTCAATGCTGTGGCCGCTGTCGACCAGAACCCCGCCTGCCACAGGCAGCGGTTGCCTCCCCCCGCAAACACCACGTTCTCAAAATGTGCCACCTGCCATCTCGAAAACCAGGGCCTGCACACGCCAATCTGTACCGTTCATTTCGATCTCCCCAAAGTTGATCTGGAGATAGCGTTGTACTGTGGTGGCTTCCCGGACGATTGTTAAATGTCAAAAGTTTGGGAAGTCACAAAACGGCATTGAAAGAAGGAGCAGGACCGTGGCCCACTCAAACACCTGTGCTGGGTGCCGCCCGAATCAACAAATTCAATTCATCCACGGCATGTTCCCAATTCGCATCTTCAAGAAATTTTTCTTTCAGGAGAGCGGCTTGCGCTGGCGTCCAAAAGGGCGCATCACTCAGCCGGATGTTGGCCGCCAACGGCGCATGCGTCGCCAGAAAGCCTTGGACTCCCCGTGCATCGGCAGGCAAACCCAACTGGCGGAAAAGCTCTGAAATATCGTGTACGTGATTGCCCATAACACCCCTTCATATTCACACCGGTAAACCCCTCGGCAGCCTGGCCTCCTTGGTTACACGAACGGCGCTTGCGTAGACGTCTGGCTCCCCCGGCGGTCTGGTCTTGAACCGCCGGTGGACCCAGAAGTACTCTGCCGGCGTTTGCAAAATATGGGTTTCAATGAAATGGTTCATGCGCCGCGTCGCCTGTGCGAGGTCATGACCCGGATAGTGATCCCATGGCTCCAAAAAAGCAACCTTCCAGCCCCGGTACCCCGGCAACACCGTAGCCACCACCGGAATTACGGTTGCACCGGTCAGCGCGGCAATTCTGGCCGGTGCGGTCAAAGTCGCGGCGGGGATGCCGAAGAAGGGAGAAAACTCGGCATCCTTCGTACCAAAATCCATGTCCGGGCACATAAAAAACGGCATGCCGTCGCGCATGGCGCGAATCACGGGTTTGATGCCTTGTGACCGGGAAAACAACGCTGCGGGGCGAAAGCGTGAACGCCCCTTGCGCAGCGCGTGGTCAAACACCGGGTTGCTCTGGCGCGCGTAGACGGAGCAACCGGACACCTCCAGCGCCACCGCCACCCCGGCAACATCCAGGCTCACAAAATGGGGGCACAGCAAAATCGTGGGGCCGGACTGCAGGGTATGCAGCGGCAAACCCGGCTCCACCACGATCAGACGCCGCAACCGTTGCTCCGACGCCCACCACAAAATACTTCGCTCCAGCATGCTTCGGGTGTAGGCCTGAAAGTGCTGGCGCGCGATGACACGCCGCTCCCGTTCCGGCCGCTCGGGGAAGCACAGGCGCAGATTGGTCAGTGCAATGTGGCGGCGCGACTTCACCATCCAGAACACCACCAGCCCCACCCCATCACCCACCCGGCCCAGAATGGGCAGCGGCAGCCAGTGCAGCAACCACAGCAAGACCAGCAGCGCTCTCATGCAGCAGCTTCAAAATAGGCAACAACGATCAACATGGAATCTCCGACAAAACAAACAGCGGCCCAACTGTCGGAGATTCGCGGAAAAAGAACTTGCTTTTTCGCAAGAAAGCCCTGGACTGCGGGCATTGCCATTTCTCAATGCGTTCCTTGCCATGCGCACTTAGCATTTCCATGGAGGGGAACACCAGCGCATCACGGGCCACCACCGACTTTTGCTACCAATACAATAGCTGCTTACGCAATGAATACGGGGGCTAGCAGCATTTTTTGCTTAAATTTTCAAGACAACCCATGAAAATCAACCCACCCGCCCATGTCTCCACCGCCCGACTCTCCCGCAAAAAATACACGGTCAGGCTGCCACTGGCCTTGGCCGCCAGGCTGGAAGCCCTGTGCGAGATGCATCCCTTGACCACACGCTCCCAACTCATCGGGGATTTGCTGGGTTTGGGTTTGGCGGAGGTTGAACGCGTACGCTCCGGAACCGGCGACACCCCTACCAGTCAGGTGCCCGATGTGAACCAGCCGATCTACTTGCTGATGGGGCCTTTCGCCGAGTTTCACCACCTGACCTACAAACACCACCTGGCTTTGGAACATGCGCTCGCCAAGGAGGCAGTGCAAAACCCGCCTCCCGTGGATGAATACACGCTGGGCGATCAAGAGTAGCCATTTCCTGAAAAAACGCTGCGTTCGAACTTTCCCAACGCGTACTGACAGCCCGATTGACCGGGTCCCTTTCAGCGAAGTTCAGCCCTGTGTTGGCCACACCACCGGTTAACAAGGGCTGCCAAATCCGTTATGCTTCGCACCGCAAGCAATGCACGCGGCCACCCCGCAGCCATTGCCGCATTGTCCGGACAGCGCAGGGCTACCCGCCACGCA